>Ga0233375_1000921_pt1 | contig 14416 bp, 15 predicted proteins | sample ElkDunMinimDraft_10_FD_191539 | JGI IMG/M metagenome (GOLD analysis project Ga0233375, IMG submission 191539) | Fecal eukaryotic communites from dung pellets of Tule Elk in California, USA - Elk Dung E16 | ecosystem: Host-associated > Mammals > Digestive system > Large intestine > Fecal | place... | reverse complement strand
ACGCCTCGCTGCCCGTCACAGTCGAGGAGGAACGCCTCACGGCCGTCCTGCCGGACGAGGCGGACCCGTCGCAGCCCGCCGGCCGCACGTTCGCCCGCGCGATGGTCGAGGGCGCCGGGTTCGGTGACTTCACCGCCGCCCTCGCCGAGGAGGTCTGCAGGCAGGACTCCCTGGCCGATGCGACGACCGTCGTCGAGCGCCTGGGCACCGAGCTGTGGCGGGACGCCGTCGCGCGCGCCCAGTCGACCGACGGCGTCGCCGGGGAGCTGCCGGCGAGCGACGACCGCCCGCTGTACTGGACCCGGCTCGAGGCCATGTCCGTGCTGCACCAGTGGAGCCCGGACTTCGCGCTCTCCACCGAGGAGCGGGCGTCGCTGGTCGATGCCTTCGACCGGGCGGCCCGGGGCATGCACGACATCGACCTGCCGACGGGCGACCAGGTGACGCGGGTGCTGGTCAGCGGGTTCGACCCCTTCACGCTGGACGGTGGCGCCACGGGCCGGGCGCGGGGAACGGTCGGCAACCAGATCCGGCACGGCAACCCGTCCGGCGCGACCGCCCTGGCGGTCGACGGGACGACGACGACGGCTCCCGACGGCACGACGGTGCACTACGAGGCGTACACCTTGCCGGTCAGCTACCCCGAGTTCGAGCGCGGGTACCTGGAGGACACGGTCGGGCCGCTGATGGAGGCCGGCGACGCCCGGCTGGACGCGTCGATCACCATGAGCCAGGCGGGCGGCGCGTTCTTCGCGCTCGAGCAGTGGAACGGCCGCTACCACGGCGACGTCGCCGGGAACGACGACTTCGCCCCCTGCCCGCCCGCGCCCCTGACGGGCGCCCCGCAGCTCGCGAAGGACAACCCCGGCTGCAACACGCAGGTGCCGGCGCGCTGGGGTGGCGGCGACACGCTGACGGATCCGCCGCAGTGGACCGCGTCGACGCTGCCGATCGAGCAGATGATCGAGGCGCGCACGGGCGCGGACGTCCCCCGACCGCCGGGCGACGGGTGGGAGGACGAGTCGGTCGCGTTCGGCGTGCTGTGGAACACGAGCTACACGTACTTCCCCAGCTGCGACTCCCGGGATCTGGAGGACGCCTTCCAGCGCGAGGACACGTACCCGCCCGCCGTCGAGCCGACACCTCCGCCCGAGGACTCGTGCGCGCGCAGCGGCGGTGGCGGCGCCTACCTCTCGAACGAGTCGGCGTACCGCAACACGCTGCTGCGCGACCGGGCGGGGCTCGGCATCCCGGCGGGGCACATCCACACCCCGGACATGCAGCACTTCGCCACGGACTTCGCCGTGACGGACGCGACGTTCGAGGCGTGGCGTGACGCCATCGTCGCCCAGTCGCGCGAGCTCATCGAGGTGGTGGCGGCCCACAGCTGACACCTGCGGGCACGCGTGGCAGCCGGAGATGTACGCCGACTTCGTCGCCGGCATCGAGGACGTCACCGAGGAGCTGGGCCTGCCGACGCCCCTGCCGCCGCTGTCCGCGATCGGCGTGGACCACCTCGTCGAGCCCGACGTGCTGGTCGAGGTCGAGGCGTACGCGGTGCTCGACTGACCGGCTCGTCACGGTCCTCCCTTTACAACGTTGGAGATCCGCCCTACGGTCGGATCGCGCGGCCCGGCCGCGCCCACCCTGCGTCCAGCGCTGCACCCAGGAGGCCCCCGTGCGCACCCGACCGTCCCGGACCGCCGCCCCGCTCGTCCCCCTCGCCGCGGCCCTCGCCCTCGCGCTCGTCGCCGGGGCGGGGGCCGGACCCGCGACCGCCGGTCCGCCGGGCCACGCCGGAGGACCCGGCCGCCCGCAACCCGCTCCGGTGGCCCCGACGTTCGTCGACGCCACGGTGCACGACCCGTCCGTCGTCGTCGCGGATGACGAGATCTGGGTGTTCGGCTCGCACCTGCAGGTCGCGCGGACCGACGACCTGATGGCCTGGGAGCAGGTCGCGGCGGGGGTCACCCCCGACAACCCGATCTTCGAGGACGTCACCACCGAGCTCGCCGAGGCGCTCGAGTGGGCGCAGACCGACACCCTCTGGGCCCCCGACGTCTTCCAGCTCCCCGACGGCCGCTTCGCGATGTACTACAACGCCTGCAAGGGCGACTCCCCGCGCTCGGCCATGGGCCTGGCCGTGGCCGACTCGGTGGCCGGCCCCTACGAGGACCAGGGGGTCTTCCTGCGCTCGGGCATGTGGGACCAGCCCAGCGAGGACGGCGCGATCTACGACGCGCGCGTCCACCCCAACGTGGTCGACCCCGACGTGTTCGTCGACGCCGACGGGCGGATGTGGATGGTCTACGGGTCGTACTCCGGCGGCATCTTCATCCTCGAGATGGACCCCGTCACCGGCTTCCCGCTGCCGGGCCAGGGTTACGGCGAGCACCTCGTCGGCGGCAACCACAGCCGCATCGAGGCGCCCAGCATCCTGTTCGACGAGGGGACCGGCTACTACTACCTCTTCCTGTCGTTCGGCGGCCTGGACGCGAACGGCGGCTACAACGTGCGCGTCGCACGGTCCGAGCACCCCGACGGCCCGTACGTCGACGCCGAGGGCAACCCGATGTCCGAGGTCAGGTCCGACCCGTCGCTCCCGCTCTTCGACGACGCGTCGATCGCGCCCTACGGCGTCAAGCTCCTGGGCAACCACCTCTTCCAGCGCGAGGTCGGCGACCCCGGCACCGGCCTCGGCACGGGGTACGTCTCCCCCGGGCACAACTCCACCTGGACCGACCCGGAGACGGGCGAGCACGCCCTCGTCTTCCACAGCCGGTTCCCCGGGCAGGGCGAGACGCACCACGTCCGCGTGCACGAGATGACGATGAACGCGCACGGCTGGCCCGTCGTGGCGCCCTACCGCTACGCGGGCGACGCGCCGGGAGCCCACCCGGGCAAGCGCCCCGACCACCGCAGGGACACGTTCCGGCTGCCCGACGTCGCCGGGCAGTACGCCCTGGTCGACCACGGCAAGGCCATCTCCCCGGACATCACCCGCGCCGTCACCGTGCGTCTCGAGAGGAACGGCCGGGTCACCGGCGACCGTGAGGGCCGCTGGCAGCTGCGCGGCGACGACGGCGTGCGTCTGACGGTCGACGGCGCGACGTACGACGGCGTGCTCGCCCGGCAGTGGCAGCCCGACCGGCAGGAGTGGGTCGTCACGTTCAGCGTCCAGTCCCGCGCCGGCGTCTCCCTGTGGGGCAGCGCGGTGCCGCCCCTGAGCGCGACGGAGGCCGTCGCCGCCGTCGCGGCCGACCTCGACCTGGGCGACACGTCCGCGGTCGTGACCGACCTGACGCTGCCCACGACGGGGACCCACGGCACGACGATCGCGTGGGCGTCGAGCGACCCGGCCGTCGTCTCGGCGGACGGCGAGGTGACGCGCCCCGAGCACGGCGCCGGCGACGCGTCCGTCACGCTGACCGCCACCGTGCGCAACGAGCGGCGCGCGGCGACCGTGCGGTTCGAGGTCACCGTGCCCGAGCGCACGCCCGGCGGACTCGCCGGCACGTGGTCGTTCGAGGGCGACCTGGCCGAGGCCACGGGCACGCTCCCCGCCGGCACCGTCACCGGCCCGCGCATCGGCACCACCGGCGGCACGGTGTCCTACGTCCCCGGCGTGGCCGGGCAGGCGCTGCACCTGGACGGCACCAGCGGGGTGCAGCTCCCGCAGGGCCTGGTGAGCGGTCCGACGTACTCCGTGTCCCTGTGGCTGCGCCCCGACGCGGTGACCCCGTACACGGCCGCGTTCTTCGCCGCCCGCGACGAGCGCAGCTGGGTCAGCGTCGTCCCCCGCGGCCCGGACGGCAGCACGATGGTGTGGTCCGGCGAGTCCTGGTACGACGCGAGCACGGGCGGGCAGGTCCCGGTCGGCGAGTGGACGCACCTGGCGCTGACGGTCGACGGCGGCGACGTCGCCGTGTACGTGGACGGTGCGCAGCGGTTCGCCGGCACGGGCTTCCCGCAGGTGCTCACCACCACGACCGGCACGTTCGCCGTCGGTGTGAACTGGTGGGACACGCCGTTCCAGGGCGCGGTCGACGAGCTCACCGTCCACACCGGCGCACTGTCCGCCGACGAGGTCGCCGCACTGGCCACCCGCTGACCCACCCAGGCAGACCCACCCGGCTCCGTCCGCGGTCGCCCAGCATCCTGCTCATCCCCGGGACGTCGTCCGTGGCGCACCTGCGCGAGAACGTCGCGGGCGCCGGGCTGACCCTCACCGAGCTGGACGTGGCCGAGCTGGACCGCATCGGCGGCTGACGTCGCCGCGTCCGCGGTCACGCGGCGCTGCCGACCCCACCCTCCGGCGCCGGGCCCGCGGGGCCGGCCGGGGCCAGCGCCGCGGTGAGCCGCGCCACGCCGAACTCGAACGCCTGCGCGACGTCGCCCCCGAGCCGGAACGCCCCCGCCAGCTCCATGGTGAGGAACCCCGTCGCCCAGGCGGTCACCAGCCGCGCCGCGTCCAGCGCCTGCGCCGGCCCCACCAGGTCCGCGGCCACGCGCAGCACGGGCGCGCTGGCGCGCTCGAGCGCCGCGGGCTCCGCGCCGACGGTCTGCATCAGCCGGAAGCCCTCCGGCCGCTCGTGCGCGAACGTGCGGAACGCCAGCGCCAGCCCGGCGACCGTGGGATCGGCGGCCGCGAGCCGCTCCCCCAGCTCCTCGACCGTGGCGGCGGCGACCAGCCCGAGCAGCGCGTCGCGGTCCCGCACGCGCTTGTAGAGCGACGGCGCGCGCACGCCCACCCGCTCGGCGACGGCCTGCATGGTCAGGCGCGACGGCCCGCCGGCCTCCAGCAGGTCACGCCCGGCGGCGACGATGTCGGTGAGCGACGTGCGTTCCGGCGTGGGCATGCACCCTCCTATGGCTATTGACCTTAGCCATGAAGGCTAAGTACGTTAGCCATCTAACCACGACCCCTCGGAGGAGGACCCATGAAGCTCGGTCCGCACCTGCACCGCATCGGCAACGACGTCGTCGCCGTCCACCTCGTCGACACCCCCGAGGGCGTGACGATCATCGACGCCGGGCTCCCCGGCCACTGGCGCGAGCTGCTCGCCGAGCTCCGCGCGATGGGCCGGACGCTCGACGACGTCCGCGGGGTCGTCCTGACGCACGGCGACACCGACCACCTCGGCTTCGCCGAGCGGCTGCGCCGGGACCACGGCGTCCCGGTCCACGTGCACGCCGCCGACGCGGACCGCGCGCGCGGCGGCGACAAGCCCAGGCCCCCGTCGACCTCCTGGCGTCCCGTCCCCGTCCTCGGGTTCTTCGCCTACGCCCTGCGCAAGGGCGGCTGGCGCACCACCTACCTCACCGAGGTGGTCGAGGTGCAGGACGGCGACGTCCTGGACCTGCCGGGCGCACCCCGTGTCGTCGCGATGCCCGGGCACTCCCCCGGCAGCATCGCCGTGCACGTCCCGGTCGCGGACGCCGTGTTCGTCGGCGACGCCCTGACGACGCGCGACGTGCTCACCGGCCGGACCGGTCCGCAGCCGGCACCGTTCACCGACGACCCGGCGCTCGCGCTCGCGTCGCTGGAGCGGCTGACCGGCCTGGCGGCGAGCTGGCTGGTCCCCGGCCACGGCGCCCCGTGGCGGGGGGACCCGGCCGACGCGCAGGCCGCCGTGCGACGGGCCGCTGGCGCACGCTGAACCGACCCCGTCAGACCAGCAGCCCGATGACGAGCGCGACGACGCCCAGCAGCGGCAGCAGCCCCTGCGAGCGCGCGGCCGACGCCTTGCTGCGGTCCGACAGCAGCAGCACCAGCGCCGCCGCGACCATCGACCCGGCGCCCGCGAGCACGAGCGCCGACCCGACCGCGAGGTGGCCGGCGACGACGAGCACGATCCCGACCGCCACGACCACCGCCAGGAACAGGTTGTAGAACCCCTGGTTGTACGCCAGCGCCCGGGTAGCCTGCGCCTCCTGCGGGCTGGTGCCGAAGACACGCCGGGCACGGGGCGTCGTCCACGCCACCGACTCGAGGTAGAAGATGTCGACGTGCACGAGGGCGGCCACGCCCGCGAGCACCAGTCCGGCGACCACCACGGCAGGACCCCCTCGACCGCCGGGCAGGGCCCCGGCACCGCCCGTGCCCCCATCGTGGCCCCGCGGACGCCCGGCGGCGACGCGGGACGGTCCGGGACGGCCGGCCCGCCCGGGATCGGGCCCCGCCGGACCATGCCCGCACCAGGCGGTGCACCAGGCGACGGACCAACTCCGCCTCTCGTCGTCAACCCGGGCGATCCGGATGCCGATGCTGGACGGTGACGGATGACCCAGGTCCGTCGTGGAGAGGAGGCTCCGTGAGGAGCACGACAACCGGTACCGCTCTCCCCCGCACCCCGCGACCGGACGGCCGCACCCTGGCCGTCGCCCTCGGTGTCGCGCGGCGCAGCGTCCCCGCCCTGCGGCTGCCGCCGCTGAGGCGGAAGGCCGTTCCGGGCCTGTCGCCGCTCGAGGCGTCCGGCTGGACCGGGGAGACCGGGGCGAGCCCCGGCCACGAGCCGGCGCGGTAGGCACCCCCGGGCCGCCGACCGGCGGTCCCGCACGACGACCGCAGCGCCCGACGGCAGCGCGCGGCAGCGCCCGACGACCAGCGCTGCGCGGGCTGCACCGGACGGCGCTGCGGTCGCGTGACGTCGGGGATGCTGGGGTGCCGGCACCCGCCGACGCCCAGCCCCGGAAGGACTCCATGCCCACGCTGTTCACCCCCCTGACCCTGCGCGGGACGACGTTCGCGCACCGCGTGTGGATGGCACCGATGTGCCAGTACTCCGCGGCCGCGGACGGTCCCGACGCCGGTGTCCCGACCGACTGGCACCTGCAGCACTACGGCGCGCGGGCCGCCGGGGGTGCCGCGCACGTGATCGTCGAGGCCACCGCGGTGGTCCCGGAGGGGCGGATCACCCCGTTCGACCTGGGGCTGTGGGACGACGTCCAGGTGGCGGCCCACCGGCGGGTCGTCGCCCTGGTGCACGCGCAGGGCGCGCGGGCGGGCGTCCAGCTGGCGCACGCCGGCCGCAAGGCGAGCACCGACGCACCCTGGAACGGCGGTGCCCCCGTGCCCCCGGGCGCCGGCGGCTGGCCCGTGGTGGGGCCCAGCGCGGTGCCGTTCGCCGACGGTCACCCGGTGCCCGCACCGCTGACGGTCGACGGCGTCGCCGACGTCGTGGCGGCCTTCGCCGACGCGGCACGCCGCGCGGTCGCGGCGGGGTACGACGTGGTCGAGGTGCACGCCGCGCACGGCTACCTGCTGCACCAGTTCTGCTCCCCGGACTCCAACGTGCGCGACGACGCGTACGGCGGTGGGTTCGAGGGCCGGACCCGCCTGGTGCGCGAGGTGACCGCCGCCGTGCGCGCCGCGATCCCGGACGACATGCCCCTGCTGGTCCGCGTCTCGGCGACCGACTGGGTGGAGCCCGCCGGGTGGACCGCGGACGACACCGTGCGTCTCGCCCGCGACCTCGCGCCGCTGGGCGTCGACATGGTGCACGTGTCCACCGGCGGCAACCTGCCCGGGGTGCACGTGCCCGTGGAGCCCGGCTACCAGGTGCCCTTCGCCGCACGCGTGCGCGCGGAGGCGGGGCTGCCGACCGTCGCGGTGGGCGCGATCACCGATCCCGCGCACGCCGGGCGCGTCGTCGCCGACGGGTCCGCGGACGTCGTCGCCCTGGCGCGACCGCTGCTGGTCGACCCGTTCTGGCCGCACCGCGCGGCCGTCGCGCTGGGTGCCGACCTCCCGCTCCCGCCGCAGTACGACCGCGCCCGCGCGCTGCTCTGAGCGTCGCGCAGGCGACGACGACCCGGGCGACGCGCGCCTCTCGGGTCGCGGTGTCACGTCCCGGCACGAGGATGGGGTGACACCCGACCCACCGGAAGGACCCGCCGTGCCCCAGTCCCCGCTGCCCGCCGACGTCATCGAGCTGCTCACCCGGCCCAACCCGGCCGTCATGGCCACCGTGCACCCGGACGGCTACCCCGTCACCGTGGCCACCTGGTACCTGCTGGAGGACGACGGCCGTGTGCTGCTCAACCTCGACGCGTCGCGTGCGCGGCTGCGGCACCTGCGGGAGAACCCGCACGTCTCGCTGACCGCCCTGGCCGAGCACGACTGGTACACGCACGTGAGCGTGCAGGGCCGGGTCGTCGAGGTCGTCGACGACGTGGACCTGGTGGACATCGACCGGCTGTCCACGCACTACGGCGGCAACCCGTACCCGGTGCGGGACCGCGCGCGGGTCAGCGTCCGCGTGGAGATCGACCGCTGGCACGGGTGGGGTGCCGCCAAGCAGGACTGACCGCCGGGCGCCGCACCGGCGCCGCCGTCACCGTCGCGCCCGTCAGGGCGTCGGCGCGGGTGCCGGTGCGGGCGCCTGACGCGGCAGCTCGACGTCGACGCACGACACGGCGGCCGGGTCGCCGCCCGCGAGCGCGGTCACGCGGGCGGCGGCCTCGGACAGCCGCGCCTCGGGCAGCCGTCCGCTGCGCACCGCGTCCACGAGGGCGTCGCGCATGCGGACGGCCTGCGTCCCGTCCGTGGCCAGGACCGCGTCGGCACCGGCCGTGACGGCCTGCACGGCCGCCTCGGGGAAGTCCCACCGCAGGTTGACCGCGCCCATGCCGACCGAGTCGGTGATCGCCACCCCCGTGAACCCCGTCCCGCGCAGCAGGGCGTACGCGCGCGGGCTGAGCGAGGCCGGCAGGTCGGGGTCCAGGGCCGCGTACTGCAGGTGGTTGAGCATGACGACCGGCACACCGGCCGCGACGGCGTCCCGGAAGGGCACCAGGTCGCTCGCCGTCAGCTCGTCCAGGCCCGCGGTCACGACGTCCGACGCGCGGTGCGAGTCGACCCGCGAGCGGCCGTGCCCGGGGAAGTGCTTCACGGTGGGCGTCACGCCCGCGTCGGCCAGCCCCGCCGCGTACGCCAGCCCATACCGGGACGCGACCGCGGGGTCGGCGCTGAACGACCGGTCGCCGATCACACCACCGGACGGGCCGTCGTCGAGGTCCAGCACCGGCGCGAGGTCCAGGTCCACGCCCACGGCCGCGAGCGCACGTCCCGTGGCCGCCGCCCGGGCCCGGACCTGCTCGGGCGACTCGCGCTGCGCGAGCCGCCGCGGTGACGGGCCGGCACCCACGACGTCGCGCATCAGCGCGACCCGGCCCGACTCCTCGTCGGTGGCCACGAGCAGCGGCCGCCCGGCAGCGGCCCGCAGGCCCGCGGACAGCTCGGCGACCTGGGCGCCGCTGCGCACGTTCGACTCCGAGAGGAACACCCCGCCGACCCCCAGGCGGACCACGTCCTGCGCGAGCGGCTCGTCGGCGCGGACGACGCCCGGCAGCCCGACGACGAGGGTCGCCGCCGCCCGCGCCTCGAGCGGGGCGGGCGTGCACGTCGGCGTGGGGGACGGCGTCGGTGCGGCGGGCGCGGGTGCGCCGCGTGACACCGCGGCGAGGGGCCGCGCCGCGTCCGGTCCGCGCCGGTCGTCGGCCGCGAGCGTCCCGCCGCCCACGGAGAGCAGCGCACACAGCACGAGCAGGACCCCGCGGCTCCGCGTCGTCCGCGGCCGCGCGTGCCGGGGTGCCGGCGCACGCGAGGCGCGCACGTGCGGCGGCGTCCGGTCGCTCATCGTCGCAGGCTACGTCCGGTGCCCCGACCCCGCGCGGCCGCGGTCAGCCACACCCCGGCCACGACCGAGCCGATCCCCCCGGCGACGAGGTCGCCGATCGTGTCGGCGTACCCCACGTAGATCGTGTCGTCGACGTAGGTGTTGCCCAGGTACTCGCCGATCTCCCACAGGACGCTCAGCGCCAGGCCGAGCGACGCGGTGACGGCCACGACGCCGACCCGCTGCGCACCGCCGTCCGTGGCCACCGGGTCCAGCAGCGCCCCGGTCCGCCGCGCGAGCAGCAGGTGCGCCACGGCGGCGACGAGCCCGGTGACGACGAGGTGCATGACGACGTCGAGCCAGGCGACCGCCTGGTACAGGTCCAGGGCCCCGGACCACGCCGCGAGGACCAGCCCGATGCCGTACGCCGCGTCCAGCCCGCGGGGTGCCCCCGCGGCCGGCGGCACCACCAGCCCGGCCAGCACCAGCGCGAACAGCGCGGTGTCGACCGGTCCCCGAGCGACCAGCGCGATGAGCACGCAGACGACACCGGCCGCCCGCACGACCCCTCCGGGCCCGCGGAGCATCGCCCGCACGACCTGCCCACCCGTCGCGTCCGCCACGCTGCTCCCGTCGTGCGCGCCGGCCGTCCGGCTCCCGCCGCGACGGTACGTCGGTGCCGCCGTCCCCGCACGGCGATCGCCCCGCCGCCGCCACGTCACGGCGCCGACCGAAACTGTTTCGCACCGCGTCGGCTGGTCTAGCCTGCAGCCTGGTGCGGCACCCCGCCCACCGGTGGGTCGATCCCGAGGAGAGCCGTGGGCGCTGGGCCGAGCGGCCGCCGGGCGACCCTCGCCGACGTCGCGGCCGTCGCAGGCGTCTCGAAGGCGACGGTCTCCAAGACCCTGAACGGGCGCGACGACGTCGCCGGCACGACCCGCGAGCGGGTCCTCGCGGCGGTCGCCGAGCTCGGCTACCGACCGACCACGACCGGGGCCCCCGTGCCGCAGCGGCGCGCCGTCGCCGTCGTGTTCGACCTGCCCGCGTCGCCGTACATCCTCAAGGTCCTCGAGGGCATCCTGGCCGCGACGACCGCCGCCCACCTGGACCTGCTGACCCGCCTGGCCCCGGGCCTGGGCGACCGGCGCCGTCGGACCGTCGCCCGCGAGTGGGTCGCCGAGCAGCGCGCGAGCGGGGTCGTCGGCATCGCGGGGCTGACGCTGTCCGCACCCGACGCGCTCATCGACGCCGCGGCCGACGCCGGCATCCCGTTCGTCATGGTCGATCCCGTCGACACCACCAACGAGCGGATGCTCAGCGTCGGGTCGTCCAACTGGGCCGGGGCCCGCACCGCCGCCGAGCACCTGGTCGCCCTCGGCCACCGGCGCATCGGGTGGATCGGCGGGCCCGAGGCGTCGGGTGCCGCGCAGGACCGCTTCTACGGCTTCAACGCCGCCATGGACGCGGCCGGGCTCACCGTCGACCCGGCGCTCGTGCGCACCGACCGGTTCGACGTCGCGACGGGTGCCCGCCACGCCCACGACCTGCTGACGTCGGCCGACCCGCCCACGGCGATCATGGCCGCCGACGACGAGCTCGCGGTCGGGGTGCTCGCGGCCGCGCACGCGCTCGGGGTCCGGGTGCCCGACGAGCTGAGCGTGACCGGTTTCGACGACACGTCCCAGGCGGCCTGGACGACGCCGCCGCTGACCACGGTCCGCCAGCACCTCGAGGGCATGGGGCAGATGGCGGTACAGGCCCTGCTCACCCTGACGTCCGGGACGTGGCCGGCGTCCCGGCACGTCGAGCTCGCCACGTCGTTGACGGTCCGCGGCAGCACGGGCGCGCCGCCGGGTGCCGGCGACCGCAGCGGCTGACGGCCCTGCCGGGCCGCGCGCGGGACGTCGACCTGCGCACCGTCCGGCCCGCCTACCCTGGTCCGATGCCCTCGATCCTCGCCGTGTGCGTCGTTCACGCCCTGCGCCCCGACTCCGGCCCGGTCGGTGTGACGGCCATCGACAAGCGTGCGGTGACCGCCCCGGTCCGTGTCGGCCCCCTCGGGCTGCGCGCCGACGTCCAGGCGGACCGCAAGCACCACGGCGGCCCGGACCAGGCGGTGTACGTCTACGGGCAGGACGACGCCGCGTACTGGGAGGCCGAGCTGGGTCGCGAGCTGCCGCCCGGCTGGTTCGGGGAGAACCTGCGGATCGAGGGCCTCGACCCCAACGCGGCGCGGGTCGGCGACCGCTGGCGCCTCGGTGACGACGTGGTGGTCGAGGTCACCGGACCGCGGACCCCGTGCGCGACGTTCGCGCGGTGGGTGGGCGGCGACGACGAGCGCGGCTGGGTCCGGCGGTTCCGCGACGCGGGCCGGGTCGGGGCCTACCTGCGCGTGGTGCACCGCGGCTCGGTGCGGGCCGGTGACCCCGTGGTCGTCGAGCGCACCGTCCCCGACGCGCCGACCGTGCGGGAGGTCCTGCTGGGCTGACCCGTGGTGCGTCCGGCCCGGATCAGGTCGGGTCAGGTCAGCGCGATGGCGATGAGCAGCATCGTCACGAGGAACCCGGTGAGCAGGTTGAGCCACAGGAACGTGCGCCACCCGGCGTTCGCCCGCTCGCAGTCCTCGTCGGTGACGCCGCGGAACCGCCAGGTGCTCACGGCGTACGGCAACGGCAGCAGCGCCGCGAGGACGCCGGGCCACGGCAGCACCAGCAGCACGGCCGCGGCGGCGACGTAGGCGGCGGTGGCCGCCAGCACGGTGGGCCGCGCGCCCAGCACGGTCGCGATCGACGCGAGCCCGCCGGCGCGGTCCGCACGGACGTCCTGCACCGCGCCGAACGCGTGCGACGCCATGCCCCACAGCAGGAACGCGACGAGCACGGGCCACGTGGTGCGCGCCCCGAGGTCGGCACCGGCCAGCACCAGCGCGTACAGCAGGGGCCCGACGAAGTGCACGGCCGAGGAGAACGAGTCCAGGACCGGCCGCTCCTTGAACCGCAGGCGCGGCGCCGAGTACGCCACCACGTCGAACAGCACCAGCAGCAGCACGACGCCCGCGAGCGGCGACCCGAGCGCCAGCAGCCACACGACGAACGGGACGGTCGTGACCACGCAGGCCACGAGGATGCGCCGGTGCACCGCGCGGGCCCGCGACGGGTCGACCAGCCCGCCCTCGATCCCGCCCTTGCGCGGGTTGGCCAGGTCGGACGCGTAGTCGAACACGTCGTTGACCCCGTACATCAGCAGGTTGTACGGGATCAGGAAGAACAGGGTCCCGACGACCAGACGCACGTCGACGAGCCCGTCGGTGGCCAGGAGCCAGCCGGCGGCGAACGGGTAGGCGGTGTTCACCCAGGAGAAGGGCCGCGACGCGGCCAGCACCTCGCGCATCAGCCCTGCGTGCTCTCGGTGTCGTGGGCGTCCTCGGCGCCCGGCACGCCGTCCGGGCGCGACGCCGTCCGCGGCGAGCGGCCCAGCACCTGCCACAGCACGGGCACGAAGACCGCGGCCGCGACCGCGTACGCGAAGTCCTCGAGCGGGGCACCCCAGACGTAGACCCCGAGGATCTTGGTGGGGTCGAAGACGTACAGGCCGACGTCGATCATGATCGTGTCGAAGACGGCGGTGAGCACGCACAGGTGCACGACGGCCCAGACCAGGGCCCACCCGCGCATCCGACGCAGCACCGACCAGGAGACGACGGTCAGCGCCGTGAGCACGAGCACGTTGAGCACGATGTTCGTCACGACGTCCCCCGCCCCGCGGCGCGGTGCTCGGCCGTCCGGTCGAACCACCGCCAGGCGAGCAGGCCCACGTAGCTGAGCAGGGTGAGGAAGAAGGCCTCCTCGACCGGCAGCTCGGGCGCCAGGAGCAGCCCGGTCATGTGCGGGGAGTCCCCGCGCGCGAAGATCCCCAGCAGCAGGCCGGCGACGTCCCACAGCAGGAACCCGACGACACCCAGGCCGACGGTCCACGCGGACCGGCGCGCGTCGTACCAGAAGGCGAGGCCGAGCCGGCGGTCGATGAGCGCGAGGCAGCCGATCGAGACCACGAGCGCCCCGAGGTAGGCGAACGCGATCATGCACGCCCCGCCGTGACGTCGGACCACAGGCCCCGCGGCAGCGCGGACGCCAGGTACCCGGGGCGCAGCGGCGCGGGCAGCGGTCGCGAGGAGGTCTCCCCCAGCAGCCGCTTGGCGACGAGCTCCGCACCGATGAGCACCATCGGCAGCCCGACGCCCGGGACCGTGCCCCCGCCGACGTGCAGCAGGTTGGGCACCCGGGCCGACGCGACACCGGGCCGGAACATGGCCGACTGCCGCAGCGTGTGCTCCATGCCCAGGGCGGTGCCGCGCCACGCCGACAGGTCGCGGGCGAAGTCCGCGGGCCCGACGACGCGCCGCACGACGACGCGCTCGCGCAGGTCGGGGACACCCGCCCACGCACCGAGCTGGTCGAGGTACCGGTCGGCGTGGGCGTCGAGCTCACCCGGCCGCGTCCCGAGCGCCGGGTCGGCGGGGAACGGGACCAGGACGAACAGGTTCTCGTGCCCCGGCGGCGCGGCGGTCGGGTCGGACGCGGTGGTCCGCGACACGTAGAGGGACGCGACGTCGGGCACGCGCAGACCGTCGGGCGGCGTGGCACGCCCGGGCCCGAGGATCGCGTCGAAGTTGGCGGGCCAGTCGCGCGTGAAGAACAGCGAGTGGTGCCGCAGCTCGGGCAGCTCGCCGCGGACGCCGGCCATGACCAGGAGCGCGGAGATGCCCGGTCCGCGGCTATCCCACGCCCCGGCGGGCA
>Ga0233375_1000920_pt1 | contig 14438 bp, 13 predicted proteins | sample ElkDunMinimDraft_10_FD_191539 | JGI IMG/M metagenome (GOLD analysis project Ga0233375, IMG submission 191539) | Fecal eukaryotic communites from dung pellets of Tule Elk in California, USA - Elk Dung E16 | ecosystem: Host-associated > Mammals > Digestive system > Large intestine > Fecal | place... | reverse complement strand
GAGCACCGGTGACTCCGCCTCCACCTCCGCAGGCTTGCGCACGAACAGCGTGAGCACGACGGCCACGCTGGCGATGACGGCCCCGACGACGAACGCGCGGTGCACGCCCGCCGCCATCGCCTCGGCGGGTGCGGCGCCCGTGGCGGCCGCACCGGCAGCCCCGACCGACATCAGCGTGACGAACAGGGCCGTGCCGGCAGCCCCGGCGACCTGCTGCAGCGTGCTGGTGATCGCGCTGCCGTGGGAGTACAGGGAGCGCGGCAGCGACCCGAGCGCCGAGGTCAGCAGCGGGGTGAAGACGAAGCCGAGCCCCAGGTTGAGGGTCATGTGCACCGCCACGATCCACCAGATCTGCGTGTCCATGCCGAACGTCGTCATGCCCCAGAGCGCGGCTGCGGCGACGACCATGCCGGGCAGGACCAGCGGCCGCGGCCCGTGGCGGTCGAACAGCGCCCCGACCACGGGTGCGATGACGCCCATGAGGACGCCGCCGGGCAGCATCATCAGCCCGACGGTCAGGGTGTCGAGCGCGAGCGCCTGCTGCAGGAACAGCGGCAGCAGGATGAGCGAGCCGAACAGTGCGGACATCACGACGACGACGAGCACGACGGCGAGGCTGAAGGACCGCGAGGTGAACGTCCGCAGGTCGAGGAAGGCGGAGTCCGTCCGCTGCAGGGTCAGCTGACGCAGCACGAACACGATGAGCGCGACTGCGCCGACCGCGACCGGGATCCCGGGCGCCACGGGCGCGTGCCCCGACGCCGACTCCCCGACGAGGCTGAGGCCGTAGATCAGGCCGCCGAACCCGACCGCGGCGAGCAGCGCGGAGGGCGGGTCGAACGTCGCGTGCGACGTCTCGGTGACGTTGCGGACCCACACGGCGCCGAGCGCGAGGGCGAGCAGCGCGATGGGCAGCACGATCCAGAACATCCAGCGCCAGTCCAGCGAGGACAGGATGGCGCCGGACGCCGTCGGGCCGATCGCCGGGGCGACGGCGATGACGATGGAGATGACGCCCATCATGCGGCCGCGGTGGGTGGCGGGGACGACGTTGAGCACGGTGGTGAACAGCAGCGGCAGCATGATCGCGGTGCCCGACGCCTGGACGACGCGCCCGGCGAGCAGCACCTCGAACCCGGGGGCGAGCGCCGCGAGGAGGGTGCCGGCGGAGAACAGCGACATCGCCGTGAAGAACAGGCCCCGCACCGGGAACCGGGCCAGCAGGTAGCCGGTGCACGGGATGACGATCGCCATGGTCAGCAGGAAGCCGGTGGTCAGCCACTGCGCGGTCGCGGCGGTGACGTCGAGGTCGACCATGAGCCGGGGCAGGGCGACGCCCATGATCGTCTCGTTGAGGATGACGACGAACGCGGAGGCCACGAGCAGCGCGATCACGGGGCCGGTGCGGATCGCGGGGGACCCGTCCGGGGCGCCGGACGGGACGGGCCGGAGGTCGTTCTCGAGCGTCATGAGGTCTCTCTGTCAGCGGGTGGGGGCGGACGGCGTTCCTGGGGAACAGCGACGTCCGGTCGACGAGTCTATGGCAGTGACTGCCACAATCGCCGCGGGGTGGGAGGATGGGCGGATGCTCGACGCGGACGACCGGCAGCGCGGCCCGCACGTCGTCGACGACGGCCCGGACGTCGACTGCGGCCTGCGCGAGCACCGCCGTCGCGAGACGCGCCGCGCCATCACCGACGCCGCGCTCGACCTCTTCGAGCGTCAGGGGGTGGCGGCCACGAGCGTCGAGGCGATCGCCGAGGCCGCGGGCATCGCCCCGCGCACCTTCTACCGCCACGCGGGGACGAAGGAGAACGCGCTGTTCGTCGACGACGACTCGATGGAACGGCTCATCACGTGCGTGCGCGGCGTCGACCAGCGCGGTCCCACCGTGGTCCGCGCGATCGAGCAGGCGTTCCTGACGCAGGTCGACGCCTTCGACGCCGAGCCCGCGGCGAGCCACGCGCGCGTCCTGCGCGTCCGCCGGCTCGTCCTCGCCGACGCGGACCTGCTGGCCCGCGCCCTGGCCCGCGACGCCGAGCAGGTGCAGGTGCTCACCACGATCGTGCTGCACGCCAGCGACCACCCCGACGTCGACGAGCTGCGCGCCCGCACCGTCGTCACCGCGATCGGCACCGCCGTGCGCCTGGCGTACGACGAGTGGGCACGCCGCGCCGAGCGGGGCGAGACCGTGCCGGTCCGGTCGCTCTACCTGCAGGTGCGGTCCGGGCTGGTCGACCACTTCACGGGCGCTGCCGACGGGTAGGACCGTGCCGAGCCGGCCGGTCGAGCGAGGCGCGCGGTCGCTCTCAGGCGGCCGGGACGACGCTCACCAGGTGGGAGTCCGCCGGGTGGAGCGAGCGGAGGAGCTTGGCATCGAGCGTCGCGAGCGTGCTGCCGGTGCGCCTCGCGAGCTCGACGAGGTGGAAGTCCGTGACCTGACGCGGGCCGACCATGCGCGTCAGGTCGATCGCGGCGTCCGCGAACGAGGCGTCGTCCGGGAGGAAGCGGTGGCCGGGGACCGTCCGCATCTGGCGCAGCGCCGCGACGGCCTCGACCGGGAGGACCGCCCGCCCGGCGACGGCAGGCGTGGACAGCAGGCGCACGAACGCCGACTCGGTCGTCGGCGTCGTCGCCCACGCCGTGACGTCGGCGAACCACCGGTGCGCGGCGCGGTGGTGCACGTGCGCGTCGGCGGCGAGCGCCAACAGGACGTTCACGTCGAGCAGGTAGCAGGGCTCAGCCGTCACGGTGCTCGGCGACCATCTCGTCGGTGATCACGTGGCCCCCCGGGCCGTGGAACACCGGGAACCCACGGACGGTCGACGCGGGCGCGGTGCCCTCGAGCGCTCGCTCGGCGAGGTCGGAGATCGCGCGCCCGATCGACACGTTCTGCTGCTCGGCGATCGCACGCGCGGCGGCCAGCACCCGGTCGTCGATCTCCAGCGTCGTCCTCATGCGCATCACGGTATCACCGCATCATCCGCACGGTCGGTGCCCGGCTGAGCACGACGGAGCCCGGCCCGCACGCATGCGGACCGGGCTCCGGAACGCCTGTGGGTCAGGGGACGATGTGCCCCGCGGCGCGGAACAGCTCGTACCACTCGGCCCGGGTGAGCGGCAGGTCCGACCCGAGCGCGGCCCCCGCGACGCGCTCGGGCGTCGTGGTGCCGAGGACGACCTGCATCTGCGCGGGGTGCCGCGTGATCCACGCCGTGGCGATCGCGATCGGGGGCACGTCGTACTGCGCGGCGAGCCGGTCGATCACGGCGTTGAGCTCGGCGTGGTCGGGGGAGCCGAGGAAGGTGCCGGTGAAGAACCCGGCCTGGAACGGCGACCACGCCTGCACGGTGATGTCGTTCAGCCGGCAGTAGTCGAGCAGCCCGCCGCCGTCGCGGGTGACGGACTGGTCCTCGGCCACCATGTTCCCGGCGACGCCCTGGGCGACCAGTGCCGCGTGGGTGATCGACAGCTGCACCTGGTTGGCGACCAGCGGCTGGCGCACGGACCGCTTGAGCAGGTCGATCTGCCGCGGCGTGTGGTTGGAGACGCCGAACGCCCGCACCTTGCCCGCGGCCTCGAGCTCGTCGAAGGCCCGCGCGACCTCGTCCGGCTCGACGAGCGCGTCGGGGCGGTGCAGCAGCAGGACGTCGATGCGGTCCGTGCCCAGGGCCTGCAGGGAGGCCTCGACCGACGTCATGATGTGCTCGTACGAGAAGTCGAAGTACGGCCCCTCGCGCACGATCCCGCACTTGGTCTGGATGGTGATCTCGTCGCGCTGCGACGGCGTGAGCGCCATCGCCTCGGCGAACCGGCGCTCGCACTCGTGCATCTCGCGGCCGTACACGTCCGCGTGGTCGAGGAAGTCGATGCCCGCGTCGCGGGCGGTGCGCACGAGCTCACGGATCTCGTCGTCCGACTTCTCGGCGATCCGCATGAGCCCGAGCACGACGTTGGGGGCGAGGACGTCGGTCCCCGGCAGGGTGAAGGTCTTCATGCTGCATCCTCCATCGAGGTCGTCGTCGGCCACGACCCGGGCACCGCCACGTCGCGGCCGGGTCCTCGCGTCCGATGCTCTCCCCCCGGGGCTGCGCGACGCGGGTCGCGGCGCGGCCTGCACGTCCCCGCCGCCCGTCGGTGTCGGTGGGCGGCGGGACGATGGCCGGACCGTCGCCGGCGTCGGGTCGGCGGCACGGCTGCAGGGGGTGGACGCCCCACCCGTCGAGGACCTCGCGTGGGGGCGGTTCACGGGGTTCACCGACCCCGACGGCAACCGGTGGGCGGTGCAGCAGCTCCCGCCACGGGCCCCCTGACCGGCCGGGACGTCAGACCGGGACGTCAGAAGAGCGTCAGGTCGTCCGCGGCCTCGTCCTCGACGTCCACCGTGGCGGCCGTGACCGGAACCGGTGCGCGCGCCGGTTCCGGGGCACGTGCCACGACCGCGCCGGGTGCCTCGGCCGGCGCCTGCGCCGCGCCGGCCAGCACGCGGGCGGCGAGCCACTGCAGCGAGTGGAGCTCGACGCGGGCCAGCGCGTCGTGCAGCCCCTGCGGGTCGACCGGCAGCACGCCGGGTCCGGACCCCGCGACGAGGTCCATCTCCAGGTCCAGGTCGGTGCGCATCGTCATCAGCTCGACGTTCTCCCAGAACGCCGCGCGCCCGTCGGGGTCCGCCAGCTTCTTCACGCACGCCTTGCCCAGCACCTCGGCGACCCGCGCGCCGCCGTTCGTGTCGACGTCCTGGAACGCGGCCTCGACGGTCCCGAAGGCGTTGAGCAGGGCCACACCGGTCTTCTCGCCGATCCCGCGGATGCCCGTGAGGTTGTCCGACGCGTCCCCCCGCATGGCGGCGTACTGGCGGTACTGCCCGGCGTCGATGCCGAGCAGGATCCGCAGCCGCTCGGGCGTCAGCACGGGGGACGCCTCGACGCCGCCGTTGATGATCCGCAGCACCGACGTCGTCTCGTTCACCAGGGCGAACGCGTCCCGGTCGGACGTGCAGACCACGGTGTGCCAGCCGGCCGCCGTCGCGGTCGCGGCGGCCGACGCCAGGACGTCGTCGGCCTCCAGCCCGTCCGGGATGACGACGTGCAGGCCGGCGGACCAGAACACGTCGACCGCGAGCGACAGCTGGGTGACCAGGTCCGCGGGCTTCTCGGTACGGTGCGCCTTGTAGTGCGGGTGCGCCGCCTTGCGGGCGTTCCCGGCGGCGTCGTCGAACCCGATGACGACCGCGTCGGCCGCGACCCGGTCCACGGCCCCGAGGATCTGCGAGAGCGCGCCCTTGACCGCCCACGTGGCCTGCCCGTCACGGGTGCGCAGCTGCGAGCCCGCCAGCGCGTGGAACGAGCGGTGGAGCAGGGAGTTGCCGTCGACGGCCAGGAGGGTCTTCGTCATGGGGGTCGGGCGGGGCGGTGCCGCCCGGGTCCTTTCTCGCGTGCGCGCTCCCAGGGTAGGCGCCCGGCGACCCGCTGCGCCTCGCTCGTCCGCGCCGCCCTCGTCACCCGAACGGACGGTGTGCCCGGACTCACCCTTCCCTTCCTGCTGCGGGGTGTCGATGCTGGTGACAGCGCCGGAACCCGGCGCGACACACCGCGAGGGACGCCGGCGACCCCGGCAACCCCCGTACCACCAGGAAGTGGAGAACCCACGATGCATCCCGAGCTCTGCCTCATCGACTACCGCAACCGTGAACGCGCCATCGAGATCGCCGCGGAGCGCCGCCGGGCCCACGCGGCCCGCGCCTCCGGGACCCTCCCGACGGGCGGCCTCCGCCGACGCCTGGGGCGGGCGCTGCACCGCCGCTGAGGTCCTTGCGCGACGGCCGGCCCCCGCAGCGGGACCGGCCGTCGTCCAGCCCGGGCGCATCGGCGGACGGACCCCGCCATGGGTCAGGATGTCCCCGTGATCCCCGACGCTCGCACCCGCACGGCATGACGCGACCCGCCTGGCTGCGGTGGCTCGACCCGCTGACCGCGATGATCCTGGCCGTCCTCGTGCTGGGGCTGCTGGTGCCGGTGCCCGAGGCGGTCGGTGCGGCGCTCGACACGGTCCGCACGGGCGCGATCGTGCTGCTGTTCTTCCTGTACGGCGCGCGGATGCCCACCGGCGAGGTCCTCGACGGCCTCAAGCGCTTCCGGCTGCAGGGCTCGATGCTGGCGGCGACGTACGTGCTGTTCCCGCTGGTGGGCCTGGCCGTCCAGCTGCTGCCCGACTCCGTGCTGGACCCGGACCTGCGCCGGGGCCTGCTCTACCTGGCGGTGCTGCCCTCGACCGTGCAGTCGTCGGTGGTGATGACGTCGATCGCCCGCGGCAACGTCGCGGGTGCGATCACGGGCGCGACGATCTCGAACGTCCTGGGCGTCCTGCTGACCCCGCTGCTGGTGGCGGCGCTGCTCGGCGCCACGGGCGCCGGCCTCGACGGCGGTGCGGTGAGCGGGATCCTGCTGCAGCTGCTGCTGCCGTTCGTCGTGGGGCAGCTGGTGCAGCCGTGGATCGGGGCGTGGCTGCGCCGGCACGGCGGCCTGCTGAGGGTGACCGACCGCTCGACGATCCTGCTGGTGGTGTTCACGTCCGTCAGCGAGGCGCAGACGTCCGGCGCGTGGGACGACCTGACGGTGTGGGCGCTGCTGGTGCTGCTGGTGGTGTGCGCGGTCGTGCTGGCCGTCATGCTCTCGGCGACGTGGTTCGGCGGACGCGCGCTGGGGCTGGACCGCGGCGACCGGATCGCGCTGCTGATGTGCGGCTCGAAGAAGTCGGCGGCGACCGGGCTGCCGATGGCGGCGGTGCTGTTCGCGCCCGCCGTCGCGGCGAGCGTCGCGCTGCCGGTGATCGCGTTCCACCAGCTGCAGATCGTGGTGTGCGCGATCCTCGCGCGCCGGCTGGCGGCGGCGGAGCCCGAGCCCGCCTGACCCCGGCACGTCCGCGCAGCGGGAGCGGTGGCGTGCCCTCCGCGGCCCCCGCCCGCCCCGGGCGTCAGGGACCCGTCAGGGGGTGGCGGCGGGCCGTATGGGTTCCGTGAGGACCGGCTCCCGGCGCCCGCCACGGGTGTTGCATCGTCGCCGGTGCCCCCGACGGGCGCCCGGCACCCGCCACGACGGGGCCGTCCCCCGGACCGTGGAGACCCACGTGCTCGACATCGTCTACCTGCTCACCGCGGCCGCCGTGCTCGCGCTGACCGCCTGCCTCGGCAAGGCGGTGGAGCGGCTGTGATCGTCCTCGAGCTGCTCGCCGCGGTGCTCGGCGTCGCCGCGGTCGTCTACCTGCTCGTGGCGCTCGTCCGACCGGAGCGCTTCTGATGACCGGCCTGCTGGCCGTCCTCACCCTCGTCGCGGTCCTGCTGCTCCTCGCGGCCGCGTACCGCCCGCTCGGCGACTACATGGCGCACGTCTACACCACCGGCACGGACTGGCGCGTCGAGCGTGCCGTGTACCGCGTGCTGGGCGTCGACCCGCGTTCGCAGCAGACGTGGCCCGTCTACCTGCGCAGCGTGCTGGCCTTCTCGGTCGTCGGCCTGGTCCTCGTCTACGCGCTGCAGCGCACGCAGCAGTGGCTGCCGCTGTCGCTGGGGCTCGGCGCGCCGTCGGAGCACCTGGCGTTCAACACCGCGGCGTCCTTCGTCGGCAACACCAACTGGCAGTCGTACTCCCCGGAGCTCACGCTCGGGCACACCGTGCAGGCCACCGGTCTGGTGGTGCAGAACTTCGTGTCCGCGGCCGTCGGCATGGCGGTCGCCGTCGCACTCGTGCGGGGGTTCGCGGCGCGCCGCTCGGCGACGATCGGCAACTTCTGGGTGGACCTGCTGCGCGGCTGCCTGCGCATCCTGCTGCCCGGCGCACTGGTCGCGGCCGTGCTGCTGGTCCTCGGCGGGGTCGTGCAGAACCTCGCCGGGTTCACCGACGTCACGACGCTGGCCGGCGCGACGCAGTCGGTCCCCGGCGGGCCCGTCGCCTCGCAGGAGGCGATCAAGCTGCTCGGCACCAACGGCGGCGGGTTCTACAACGCGAACTCGGCGCACCCCTTCGAGAACCCCACGCAGTGGACCACCCTGCTCGAGGTCCTCCTCATGCTCGTCATCCCGTTCAGCCTGCCGCGCACCTTCGGCCGCATGGTCGGCGACCACCGGCAGGGGTACGCGATCGCCGGGGTCATGGCGACGCTGTTCTCGGCGTCGTTCCTCGTGCTCGTCGCGCTGGAGTCCGCCGCCCGCGGCACCGCCCCGGCGCTCGCGGGCGCCGCGACCGAGGGCAAGGAGGTGCGCTTCGGGATCGTCTGGTCGGCGCTGTTCGCGACGACGAGCACGGGCACCTCGACGGGCGCCGTGAGCTCGATGCACGACTCGTACACCGCGCTCGGCGGCATGCTGCCGATGCTCAACATGATGCTCGGCGAGGTCGCGCCCGGCGGCGTCGGGTCCGGCCTGTACGGGATGCTCGTGCTCGCGGTCGTCGCGGTGTTCGTCGCCGGCCTGCTGGTGGGCCGCACGCCGGAGTACCTGGGCAAGAAGATCGGCCCGCGCGAGATCAAGCTCGCGAGCCTGTACATCCTCGTGACGCCGACCCTCGTGCTCGCGGGCACGGCCCTGAGCCTCGGGGTGCCGGCGCTGCGCGACAGCGTCGCCGGGACGTCCATCTGGAACCCCGGCGTGCACGGCATGTCCGAGGTGCTGTACGCGTTCACGTCGGCCGCCAACAACAACGGCTCGGCGTTCGCGGGCCTCACCGCCAACACGCCGTGGCTGAACACGGCCCTCGGCGTCGCGATCCTGCTCGGCCGGTTCGTGCCGATCGTGCTGGTCCTGGCGCTGGCCGGGTCCCTGGCCGCGCAGGGCGCGGTCCCCGCGACGGTCGGCACCCTGCCGACCCACCGCCCGCAGTTCGCCGGGCTGCTCGCCGGTGTGGTCGTCGTCCTCACCGCCCTCACGTACTTCCCCGTTCTCGCGCTGGGTCCCCTGGCGGAAGGGCTGATCTGATGTCCACCACGCTCGAACGCACCGAGGCCCGGCCCGCGCCCGCCCCGGCACCCACCCCCGCCGGCGCCTTCACGTGGGCGCAGGTCCGCGACGCCCTGCCCGGTGCCGTCCGCAAGCTCGACCCGCGGCACATGTGGCGCAACCCCGTGATGCTCGTGGTCTGGGTCGGTGCGGCGCTCACCACCGTGCTGGCCGTCGCCGAGCCCGCCCTCGGCGGGCCCGCGGAGTCCGGCGGCACCCCCGTGCCCGCGTCGTTCACGGCCGTCGTCGCGGTGGTCCTGTGGGTCACGGCCCTGTTCGCCAACCTCGCGGAGTCCGTGGCCGAGGGGCGCGGCAAGGCGCAGGCGGACTCGCTGCGGCGCACCCGCACCGCGACGGCGGCCCACCGGGTCGTCGCCTACGACGAGGGCGGCGACCCGGGCGCGACGCGCGCCCGGGTGGTCGAGGTGTCGTCGGCGGACCTGCGGCTCGGTGACGTGGTCGTCGTCAGCGCGGGGGAGCTCGTGCCCGGGGACGGCGAGATCGTCCACGGCATCGCGTCGGTCGACGAGTCGGCGATCACCGGGGAGTCCGCGCCGGTCGTCCGCGAGTCCGGCGGCGACCGCTCGGCCGTCACGGGCGGGACGCGCGTGCTGTCCGACCGGGTCGTCGTGCGGATCACCTCGAAGCCGGGGGAGACGTTCGTCGACCGGATGATCGCGCTGGTCGAGGGCGCGAGCCGGCAGAAGACCCCCAACGAGATCGCGCTGTCGATCCTGCTGGCGGCGTTGTCGGTCGTGTTCGTCGTCGTGGCCCTCACGCTGAACCCGATCGCGTCGTACGCGGCCGAGCCGGTGAGCGTCGCCGTCCTCGTCGCGCTGCTCGTCTGCCTCATCCCGACGACGATCGGCGCGCTGCTGTCCGCCATCGGCATCGCCGGTATGGACCGCTTGGTGCAGCGCAACGTGCTCGCCATGTCGGGGCGCGCCGTCGAGGCCGCGGGCGACGTGACGACGCTGCTGCTCGACAAGACCGGCACGATCACCTACGGCAACCGGCAGGCGGTCGCGTTCGTCGCGCTGGGCGGCGTCCGGCAGGCCGAGCTGGTGCGGGCCGCGGCCCTCGCGTCGCTCGCGGACCCGACGCCCGAGGGCACGTCGGTCGTCGACCTGGCCCGCCGCAGCGGCGCCGACGTGGGCACGGACGTGCCCGGGGACGTCGTGCCGTTCACCGCGCAGACCCGCATGTCCGGGCTCGACGAGCCCGACGGCACGCGGATCCGCAAGGGCGCCGGCTCCGCGGTCGTCGCGTGGCTCCAGGCGGAGGGGACGCCGGTGGCGCCCGACGTCCGGGCGGAGCTGGACGCGGCCGTCGAGGAGGTCGCGCGGTCCGGCGGCACGCCGCTGGTCGTCGCGGTCGCGGCACCCGGCCGCGCGGGCCGCGTGCTCGGCGTCGTGCACCTCAAGGACGTCGTCAAGGAGGGCCTGGCCCAGCGGTTCGCCGAGCTGCGCGCCATGGGCATCCGCACCGTCATGGTCACGGGCGACAACCCCGTGACCGCCCACGCCATCGCGGCCGAGGCGGGTGTCGACGACGTCCTCGCCGAGGCCACGCCGGAGGACAAGCTCGCGCTGATCCGCGCGGAGCAGGCCGGCGGCCACCTCGTCGCGATGACGGGCGACGGCACGAACGACGCCCCGGCCCTCGCGCAGGCGGACGTCGGGATGGCGATGAACACGGGCACGTCGGCCGCGAAGGAGGCCGGCAACATGGTCGACCTCGACTCGGACCCGACCAAGCTCATCGACGTCGTGCGCATCGGCAAGCAGCTGCTCATCACGCGCGGTGCCCTGACGACGTTCTCCGTCGCCAACGACGTCGCCAAGTACTTCGCGATCATCCCGGCCATGTTCATGGGCGTGTTCCCGGGGCTCGCCGCGCTGAACGTCATGGGCCTGCACTCGCCGTCCTCGGCGGTGCTGTCCGCGGTCGTGTTCAACGCCCTGGTCATCGTCGCGCTCATCCCGCTCGCGCTGCGCGGCGTGCGCTACCGGCCCCTCGACGCCTCGGCGGTCCTCGGCCGCAACCTCCTGGTCTACGGGCTCGGGGGCGTCGTCGCACCGTTCGTGGGCATCTGGCTCATCGACCTCGTCGTCCGCCTCCTGCCCGGCTACTGACGCCCCTCCGCCCGACCCGTCCCGTCCCGTCCCGCACGAGGAGAACCCGCATGCCCCAGTCGACCCGCACCGCCGCCCGCACCCTGGGTGTCGCCCTGCGCGCCATGGTCGTCCTCACCCTCCTGCTCGGCGTCGGCTACACCGCCGTCGTCACGGGCGTCGCGCAGCTGGTCGCCCCCGCGCAGGCGCGCGGCTCGCTCCTCACCGGCCCCGACGGCACCGTGGTCGGGTCCGCGCTGATCGGGCAGTCGTTCACCGACGCCGGCGGTGAGCCGCTCGTGGCGTACTTCCAGCCCCGGCCGTCGGCCGCGGGCGACGGGTACGACGCGGGGGCGTCGTCCGGCTCCAACCTGGGGCCGGAGAACCCGGACCTGGTCGCCGCGATCGAGGAGCGCCGGGCGCAGGTCGCGGCGCTCGAGGGGGTCGAGCCGGCCGACGTGCCGCCCGACGCCGTCACCGCGTCCGCGTCCGGCCTGGACCCGCACGTCAGCCCCGCGTACGCCGCGCTGCAGGTGCCGCGCGTCGCCGCGGCGCGCGGGATGTCGGAGCGGGACGTCGCGGACCTCGTGGCGCGGCACACTGGGGGACGCGGCCTGGGGTTCGTGGGCGAGCCGACCGTGAACGTGCTGCGGCTCAACCTCGCCCTCGACGACTCGGAGGGCTGAGCATGGCGCGTGGGCGGCTCCGCGTCCTCCTCGGGGCGGCACCGGGCGTGGGCAAGACCTCCGCGATGCTCGAGGAGGGCCACCGCCTGCGCGACGAGGGGCGTGACGTCGTGGTCGCGGTCGTCGAGACCCACGGGCGCCCGCACACGGCCGCGATGGTCGAGGGCCTCGAGGTGGTGCCGCGCCGCACGGTGCGGCACCGGGACGTCGCGCTCGCCGAGCTCGACCTCGACGCCGTGCTGGCCCGCCGCCCGGACGTCGCGCTGGTCGACGAGCTCGCGCACACCAACGCGCCCGGCCTGGCGCACACCAAGCGCTGGCAGGACGTCGACGCGCTGCTCGACGCCGGGATCGACGTGCTCTCGACGGTGAACATCCAGCACATCGAGTCCCTCAACGACGTGGTGGAGAAGATCACCGGTGTCGTCCAGCGCGAGACCGTCCCGGACGCGGTGCTGCGCGCCGCCGACCAGGTCGAGGTCGTGGACCTCGCACCGCAGGCGCTGCGCGACCGCCTCGCCGGTGGGTACGTGTACCCGGCCGAGCGTGTCGACGCCGCGCTGTCGAACTACTTCCGGCTGGGCAACCTCACGGCGCTGCGCGAGCTCGCCCTGCTGTGGCTGGCCGACGAGGTCGACGCCGCGCTGCGCCTGTACCGCACCGAGCACGGCATCGACAGCCCGTGGGAGGCGCGCGAGCGGGTCGTCGTCACGCTCACCGGCGGCCCGGAGGGGGAGACGCTGATCCGGCGCGGCGCGCGCATCGCCGCGCGCTCGGCCGGCGGGCAGCTGCTGGCCGTGCACGTCACCCGCCAGGACGGGCTGCGCGGGGCCGCGCCCGGGGCGCTGGCCCACCAGCGGGCGCTCGTCGAGCAGCTCGGCGGCACCTACCACCAGGTCGTCGGTGACGACGTGCCGCGCGCGCTCGTCGACTTCGCCACCGCGGTGGACGCGACGCAGCTCGTCATCGGGGTGTCGCGGCGCGGGTGGCTCGCCACGGCGCTCAGCGGTCCCGGCATCGGCGCGACCGTGACCCGCGAGGCCGGGAAGATCGACGTGCACGTCGTCAACCACGCCGCGGCAGGCGGACGGGCGCGGCTGCCGCGCGTCGGCGGCGCGCTCACCCGGCGGCGGCGCGCCGCCGGCTTCCTGCTCGCGCTCGTCGGCGGGCCGCTGCTGACGTGGCTGCTGGTGGCGACGCGCAGCACCGACGCGTTCGTCGCCGACGTCCTGGCGTACCAGCTGCTGGTGGTGGTGACGGCGCTCGTGGGCGGGCTGTGGCCGGCCGTGTACGCGGCGGTGCTGTCGGGGCTCACCATCGACTTCCTGTTCGTCGACCCGCTGCACACGGTCACGGTCTCCGAGCCGTCGCACGCCCTCGCGCTCGCGCTGTACGTCGTCATCGCCGTGCTGGTCAGCGTGGTGGTCGACCGTGCCGCCCGTACCACGCGCGCCGCCCACCGCGCGGCCGCGGAGGCCGAGCTGCTGGCCACGGTCGCCGGCAGCGTGCTGCGGGGGCAGGACGCCGTCGCGGCGCTCGTCGGCCGGGCGCGCGAGGCGTTCGGCATGACGGCGGCGCGGCTCGTGGTGGGTGTGCCCCCGCACGGCGCGGCCGGCGGCGACCCGGGTGGCACGGTGATGGCGTCGGACGGTGAGGTGCCGCCCGGCGAGCCCGGCACGACCGTGCCCGTCGACGAACGCGCCGTGCTCGAGCTCTACGGGCCGGACGTCGCGGCGTCCGAGCGGCGGCTGCTCAACGTCATCGCCGTGCAGCTGCGCGCGGCCCTCGAGCGCAGCGACCTCGCGTCGGTGGCCAGCGAGGTCGACCACCTCACCGCGTCGGACCGTGTGCGCAGCGCGCTGCTGTCGGCCCTCAGCCACGACCTGCGCCGGCCCCTGAGTGCCGCGACGGCGGCCGTCGGCGGCCTGCGGACGGCCGGTGCGCGCCTCAGCCCGGCCGACCGCGCCGAGCTGCTCGACACCGCCGACGAGAGCCTGCGCGCCCTGGCGACGCTCATGACCGACCTGCTGGACGTCAGCCGGCTCGACGCGGGCGTGCTGGCGTTCGCCCGCACCCACGTCGACACCGCCGACGTCGTGCTCCCCGCACTCGACGAGCTGGGTCTGGGCCCCGACCAGGTCGAGCTCGACCTCGACCTGGCCGTGCCGCCGGTCCTGGCCGACCCCGTGCTGCTGCAGCGCGTGGTGGTGAACCTGCTGGCCAACGCCACGCGGCACGCCCCGCCCGGCACGCGGGTCCGCGTGGCGACGAGCACCTTCGCGGGGGCCGTGCAGATCCGGGTCGTCGACCACGGACCGGGCATCCCGCGCGAGCGCCGCGACGACGTCTTCGTGCCGTTCCAGCGGCTCGGGGACACCGACAACTCCACCGGCCTCGGCCTGGGCCTGGCGCTGTCCAAGGGGTTCGTCACCGGGATGGGCGGCGCGCTCACCCCCGAGGACACCCCCGGCGGCGGGCTGACGATGGTGGTGGCGCTGCCGGCGGCCGGCACGGACGACCGCGCCGACGACGACCGTGCCGCGGACGACCGTGCCGACGACGACCGTCCCGCGGACGACCGTACCGACGACGACCGTGCCGCGGACGACCGTGCCGCCGCGACGAGGGAGGCCACGGCATGAGGATCCT
>Ga0233375_1000919_pt1 | contig 14438 bp, 18 predicted proteins | sample ElkDunMinimDraft_10_FD_191539 | JGI IMG/M metagenome (GOLD analysis project Ga0233375, IMG submission 191539) | Fecal eukaryotic communites from dung pellets of Tule Elk in California, USA - Elk Dung E16 | ecosystem: Host-associated > Mammals > Digestive system > Large intestine > Fecal | place... | reverse complement strand
AGGTGCGTCCCACCTCCTCGTCGCCCGCCGACGTCGCCAAGGCGCTCACGGCAGCCGGCGCCGGTGTCACCGCCTCCGCCATCTCGGCGGGCACCGACGCCGCCGGCCTCCCGCTGTTCCGACTGCAGGTGACCGCCACCCAGACCGGGGCTGCAGCCGCGTTCCGGGTGCACCTCGGCGACGCCGCCGCGGTCACCGCAGGCACGGCCACCGATCTGGCGACCGAGCCGGGCGCCGCGGTGGTGACGACGGGCGCCGATGCGCAGGTGCGCCTGTGGGCCGGCACCGCCGCCGAGCAGACGGTCACGTCGGCGACGAACGCGTTCAGCGACCTGTTCTCGGGCGTCGACGTGACCGTCTCCAAGGTCGACGCCGCGCCTGTGAACGTGTCGGTCCACGCCGACCCGACCGCCCGCGCCAAGGCGGCAGGCGACCTCGTCGGGCAGGTCGCCGCCGCGCTGTCGGGCATCGCGAAGGGCTCGGCCGCCACCACCCCCACGGGCGCGGGAGGCACCACGACCCTCGGGGTGTTCACGGGGGACAGCACGGTGCGCGCGCTGCGCCAGGCGCTGACCGATGCCGTGCAGCTGCCCGTCGACGGCGTCTCGCCCTCGACGATCGGCATCTCCGTGGACCGCTACGGCGTGCTCTCGTTCGACGAGAAGAAGTTCAGCGCCGCCATGGAGGCCGACGCCGCTGCGGGCGGGGCCCTCTTCTCGGCGGTCGCGGCGCGGGTGCAGGAGGTGAGCCACCAGTACTCCGACAAGTACGACGGGCTCCTCACCGCCCGCATCACGGGACAGCAGAGCGAGGTCAGCCGCATGAGCGACCAGCTCGAGCGGTGGGATGTGCGACTGGAACAGCGGCGTGCGACCCTCGAGCGCACGTACGCGTCACTCGAGACGATGCTCTCGCGCCTGCAGTCGCAGTCGCAGTACCTCACCTCGCAGCTGGCCAGCCTGCCGACGAACTCCGGCGGGGGCCGCTCATGAACGCCGCACTGAAGGCGCAGCAGCGCTACCGCGAAGAGGCGATCCTCTCGGCGAGCCCGGAGCGCCTGGTCACGATGCTCTACGACCGGCTGCTGCTGGACGTCGCCCGGGCCGAGGCCGCCCAGCGCGCCGGCGAGTGGGAGACGGCGAACGGCGAGCTGCAGCACGCGCAGCGGATCGTCGCCGAGCTGTCGTCGTCGCTGTCTGCGCAGTGGAGCGGCAGCGGCGAGCTGCAGTCGGTCTACGGCTACCTCACCCGCACGCTGGTGCAGGCCAACATCGCCCGCGACGCCGAGCGAACGCGCGAGTGCCGTGAGCTGATCGAGCCGCTGCGTGAGGCGTGGCACGCTGCGGCATCCCTCACCGTCAGCACCCCATGAGGTCGCTGGGATCCGACGCGTCCTGGCTCGCCCTGCTGCAGCGATTCGAGCGGGACCTCGATGAGAACCACACCAACCCGGAGCCGTGGGACCCGATCCTGGACTCCGCACCGCTGCCGGCGACCCTCATCGACCGGGCGACGCGCCTGGCCGAGCAGCAGGAGCTGCGCATGGCGCGGCTGCGCGCCGAGCTGGCCGCCACCCGCGCCCATCTCGATGCGATCGGCATGGTTCCCGCGCTGCGGGAGGATGCCGCCGCCTACGTCGACCGCGACGGCTAACGAGGCCGGGCGCACGGCCGATAGATCCAGGTGAGCACGGATCGCTCACTCCCTCGGCCATGGATCGGCCACGGCAACCGTCGACGGAAACGGCTTTCGTGTTCGATTCAGTGACCACCACCGCGCTCACGAGCGCGCTCGATGGGCTCTCCCAGCGCCAGCGCGCCATCGCCGACAACATCTCGAACATCAACACGTCCGGCTACCGGGCGAAGGTCGTCGCGTTCGAGCAGGCCCTGGCCGCCTCGGTCGCCCGCGGCGACGGCGACGTCACGGCCGCGGTGAGCGAGTCGCGCGCGGCCACGCGCCTGAACGGAAACAACGTCGACCTCGACACCGAGACCCTTTCCAACATCGACACGGTGCTGCGCTACCAGTTCGCCTCACAGGCGGTCGGCGGCACGTTCAGCTCCGTGCAGACCGCTTTGAGGACGTCATGACCTTCGACGCCATCGGCATCGCCGGCTCCGGCCTGACCGCCCATCGCAGATGGCTCGACGCGTTGAGCGACAACATCGCGAACATCAACACCGCGACACCCACCGACGGCGACGCCTTCCGCCAGCGCTACATCGCCGTGCAGTCCGACAGCGATGGCGGCGGCGTGCGCGTCGTCGGCGCCGAATACGGCAGCGGCGAGGGCCGGCTCGTGCACGAGCCCACCCACCCGCTCGCCGACGCCGACGGCTACGTGCGCTACCCCGACATCGACCTGGGTGAGCAGATGGGCCACCTGATCATGGCGCAGCGCGGCTACCAGGCCAACGCCGCTGTGGTCGACCGTGCGAAGACGACCTACGAAGCCGCCCTGCAGATCGGACGCCGCTGATGCCCTCGATCCCCTCCCTCGATGCGATCGGCGCCGCCGTCGCGCTCCCGACCATGCCGCAGACGCCCGCGGCCACCCCCGGCGGCGACGCCACGTTCGCACAGAGCATCACCGGGGCCGTCGACGAGCTGCGAGCACTGCAGTCGACCTCCAGCGAGCTCGCCGTGGCGGCCGTGACCGGCGACCTCGACGACATCCACTCCGCGATGATCGCCTCCTCGCGCGCCTCGGTGACCCTCGAGCTCATCACCGCCGTCCGCAACAAGGGCGTCGACGCGTTCACTGAGATCATGCGGATGCAGGCCTGATGCCTGCAGCGGTCTCCTCGGTCTTCACCCGCCTGCGCAGCGCGGTGGCATCGTTCACCCTCGCCCAGCGCACGATCGCCGTGATCGGCATCGCCGCGCTGGTGATGGGCGCGTTCGCGATCGCCAGCTGGCTCGGCCGTCCCACGCTCACTCCGCTGTTCACCGGCCTGAGCGCCGCGGACGCCAGCGCCGTGGTCGAGCAGCTGCGGGCCTCGTCGATCGGCTACGAGCTGACCGACGGCGGCACGACCGTGCTGGTTCCGGAGGCCCACGTCTACGAGCAGCGCCTGGCCGCCGCCGTCTCGGGTCTTCCCAGCGGCGGGTCCGACGGCTACACCCTGCTCGATCAGATGGGGGTCACGAGCTCGGAATTCCAGCAGTCGGTGACCTACAAGCGGGCGATCGAGGGCGAGCTGGCCCGCACGATCTCCGCACTGGAGGGGGTCTCGGCCGCCTCGGTGCAGCTGGCGATCCCCGAGGAGAGCGTCTTCGTCTCCGAGACGGTCGACCCGACCGCCTCGGTCTTCATCGAGACCGGCGACCGCTCGACCCTCACGACGTCTCAGGTGGATGCCATCATCCATCTGACCTCCGCCGCCGTCAGCGGGATGAAACCCGAGAACGTCGCCGTCGTCGACCAGGCGGGGCGCACGCTGTCTGCGGTGGGCGGCGGATCCGCCGGAGGCGTCGATCAGCAGGCCGGAGCGTACGAGACGCGCCTGGCCACCAGCATCCAGCAGATGCTCGACACGGTGGTCGGACCCGGCAACGCCACGGTCAAGGTCGCCGCCGAGATGCAGCAGGCCACGAGCCAGCGGGTCGACGAGACGTACACGCCCGTCGAGGGCGAGGCGATCACCAGCGAGCAGACCAGCACCGAGACGTACAGCGGCCCTCCCGGCGGCACCGGCGTGCTCGGGTCGGAGGTGGCCGCGGGCATCGAAGGCGGCGCGGGCACGTACGAGTCGAGCCAGGCCACCCGCAACAACGTCGTCAACAAGACCGTCGAGAGCACGACGACCCCGGCGGGGTCGCTCGTGCGGCAGACCGTCGCCGTCGCCGTCGACGACGAGGCGGCCGGCGCCGTCGACGTCGACCAGCTCGAGGCTCTCGTGGCATCCGCCGCCGGCATCGTGCCCGGCCGCGGCGACGCCGTGACCGTGGAGCTGGTCGCGTTCAGCGACACCACCGCAGCCGCAGCGCAGGCCGCGCTCGACGCCGCACGCGAGGCAGATGAGGCGCAGCGCCAGAGCGAGCTGTTCCAGACCGCGATGATCATCGCCGCCGCCATCGTCGTGCTGATCCTGGCCGCCGTCACGGGCATCACGGTGCGTCGCCGCCGCGCGAAGGCGGCATGGGCGGCCCAGACCGCCGCGCCGCCGCTGCAGCTGGACCCCGTGGACCCGTTCGCCGCCCTGGTGCACGGCGCCGCCCCGCAGCTCGAGGCACCCACCATCCCCCTCCCGCTGCTCGACATGGAACCGGACCCCGAGCCGGAGCCCACGCAGATCACGCTCGATCGCCGCCGCGCGGAGCTGGGCGAGTTCGCCCGCCGCGACCCGGCGCGCACCGCCGACCTGCTGCGCAGCCTCATGCGGGACAAGCAGGACGCATGACCTCTCTGAACGGCACGCAGACCGCCGCGGTGGTCATGATGAACCTCGATCGCACCCTGGCGATCGAGGTGATGAAGCATCTCAGCGAAGACGAGGCGGAGGGGATCGCCGCGGAGATCATCCGGATGCACCACCTGGATGCCGAGACGACGACCCGCGCGCTGTCGGACTTCCACCGCATCGTGCAGGGGCACCTCCCTCCCGCCCGGGGCGGCCGGGACATCGCGGCGGGTCTGCTGGAAGGGTCCTTCGGCAGCGACCGCGCCGCCGGCGTGCTGACGAAGGTCTCGTCGGCGATGACGGGGTCGTCGTTCGACTTCCTCATCGCCGTGGAGCCGGCGCAGATCGCCGGTGCCGTCGACGGCGAACTGCCGCAGACCATCGCCCTGGTGCTCGCGCATCTGCCCGTCGAGCGTGCCGCCGCCGTGCTGGCCGAGCTCTCGGACCCGGTGCGCACCGACGTCGCCCACGCGATCGCCACCATGGGCACGGCGTCGCAGGATGCCGTGGCGATCGTCGCCGAAGCCCTCCGTGCACGCTCGGGCGCCTTCGCGATGCGCGACGCCCCCGAGGTGCTCGGCGGCGTGCAACCGCTCGTCGACATCATCAACCGCTCCGACGCCGCCGTCGAGAAGGCGCTGCTGGCGAACCTCGAAGCGCGCGACAGCGACCTCGCCGAAGACATCCGCTCGCGCATGTTCACCTTCGCCGACGTCGTCGTGCTCGATGACCGCGACGCCCAGCGCGTGCTGCGGGGCATCGAGATCCGCATCCTCGCGCTGGCGCTGAAGGGGGCGCCGACCGAGGTGGCCGCCGTCATCCGTCGCAACATGTCCGAGCGCAACCGCGAGACGCTCGAGGAGGAATCGCAGGCCCTCGGCGCGGTCCGGGTGTCTCAGGTCGAAGAGGCCAGGGCCGAGATCGTGCGCACCATCCGCGCCCTCGAGGCCACCGGCGAGATCCGGGTGGAGCGCACGGCGGAGGAGGAATATGTCTCTTGACGTCTTCAGCCCGCTGGACATCCCGCGGCTGGCGGGGCCGGCCGAGCACGCCGAGCGCGAGCGCGCGCGGCGCCGCGGCCATGCCCTCGGCTACGCAGAAGGCATGGCCGCCGCCCGCGAGCAGGCCGCGCGGGACGCCGAGCACGCCGCCGCCGAGCGCCGCGTCCGCGACGACGAGGCGCGTGCGGCGGCGGCCACGGCCCTCGCCGCCCTGCATCGCGCGGCCGCGGCATATGCCGAGCGCGCCGACGCGATCGCCGCGCTCTCCGAGGAGCGTGTCATGGGCCTGGCGGTGGAGCTGGCCGAGACGATCCTGCAGCGTGACCTCGCCGACCCGGTGCGACGCGCCCTGACGGCACTCACCCGCGCCCGGCAGAGCGTCGACCCCTCCGACCGGGCGGTCATCGTGCTCAACTGGCAGGATCTCACCACCCTCGACCACCTCGGCGAGAACCCCGCGCCGCACCGCTGCGAATCGTCCGCCGAGCTCGCGCCGGGCGACGCGCAGGTGCGCCTTCCCGACGGCGAGATCGACCTGCGCGTGCAGGCCGCTCTCGCCCGCGCACGGGCCGCGCTGACCGAGGAGCTCGGATGAGCCGCTGGGGGGCGGTGCTCGAGGCCGCCAAGCCGGAGCGCTCCGGCACCGTGTCGCGGATCGTCGGGCTCAGCATCGAGGTGCGCGGACTCGCCGCGGCGGTGGGCGACCTCGTCACCATCGCCGACAGCGTGGATGCCGAGGTCGTCGCCGCCGAGCACGGCTCGCTGCGCTGCATGCCCCTGGCGGCGGTCAGCGGACTGCGTGTGGGCGAGCGCGCGACGACGTCGCCCGGCGGACCCCGGGTGCCGGTGGGGACTCCGGTGCTCGGACGCATCATCGACGGCCTCGGCCGGCCCCTGGACGGACGCGGACCGCTCGACGCGCGGCGCGTGACGCTGCACCACGGCGCGCCGCCGGTGATGGAGCGCGCCCGCATCGCCGAGCCGCTGGCATCCGGCGTGCGGGCGATCGACACCCTGAGCCCGATGGGACGCGGCCAGCGCATGGGCCTGTTCGCAGGCTCGGGCGTCGGCAAGTCGTCGCTGCTGTCGATGATCGCCCGGGGCTCGGCCGCAGAGGTGAACGTCATCGCCCTCGTCGGCGAGCGCGGGCGCGAAGTGCGCGAGTTCATCGAGGACGACCTGGGCGAAGCGGGGCTGGCCCGGTCTGTTGTCGTGGTCTCGACCTCGGACGAACCCGCGATGGCGCGGCTGCGCGCGGCGTTCACCGCCACCCGCATCGCGGAGGCCTTCCGCGACGACGGCGTCGACGTGATGCTGATGATGGATTCACTCACCCGCGTGGCGATGGCGCAGCGTGAGATCGGGCTGGCCGCGGGCGAGCCGCCCGCGACACGCGGCTACCCGCCCTCGACCTTCCCGGTGCTCGCCAAGCTGCTCGAGCGCGCCGGGAACGACCGCCATGGCTCGATCACCGGGGTCTACACGGTGCTCGTCGACGGCGACGACCACAACGAGCCGGTGGCCGACACGGTGCGCTCGATCCTCGACGGCCACATCGTGCTCGACCGTTCCCTCGCCATCACCGGCCACCACCCCGCCATCGACGTGCTCGGGTCGGTGTCGCGCCTGGCGGGCAAGGTGACCACCCCCGAGCAGCAGCAGCTCGCTGCCACGCTGCGCACGGTACTGGCGGCCCGCCGCGACGCGCAGGACCTGATCGGCATCGGCGCCTACCAGCCCGGAGCCGATGCGCGGGTGGATGCCGCCGTCACCCATCAGCGCGACCTCGACCGCTTCCTGACGCAGCGTCTGGACGAGCAGGTCACGGCAGCGGATTCCTGGGAGCGGCTGCGCCGTCTCGTCGGCGCGTTCGGGGAGCTGTCATGAGCCGCCCGTTCCGCCTGTCCGGGCTGCTGCGCGTACGCGGGCTGCAGGAGCGCGCCGCCGCCGAGCACCTGTCGCGGGCCGCGATGGAGCACACGCGCACGCAGGCGCGGGAGCGCGAGCTTCGTACCGCGCTGTCGAGTTCGACCGATGCCGCGATGGACGTGCGCACCCTGGCCGCCCTCGCCGCCGCCCGCGTCGCGTCGCGCGGCTTGCTGGCCGACCTCACCGTGCTCGGCGACCTGCAGCGCAGCGCCGTGGAAGAGGCACGGGACCGCCACGCCGCCGCCCGCATCGACGAACGCGGCCTGGCCCGCCTCGCCGAGGCCCACGCCGAGCGGGAACGGATGCGCGACCTGCGGGCCGAGCAGGCGGAACTCGACGAGATCGCCGTCCGACCCCTGACCGAGGAGACGCCATGAGCGTTGTCACCGCGCTCGCGCGCATCGACGAGATCCAGCAGCGCATCATGTCGCTCGCCCCGGAATCGGCCACGACCGCCGCCGCTGCCGCGACCGCCGGCACGAGCGCGACCGCCGGAGCCTTCGCCTCGGCCGTCGAGCAGATCCGGGGCGCCCTGAACCTGCCCACGGGCGGTGTGACCGGCGAGGACGTCGTCGCCCAGGCGAAGAAGTACCTCGGCGTTCCGTACGTGTTCGGCGGTGAGGATGCCAGCGGCATGGACTGCTCCGGCCTCGTGCAGCGCGTGCTCGCCGACCTCGGCATCGATGCTCCGCGCGTCGTGCAGGATCAGGCCGACATCGGGGTCGAAGTGGGCTCCCTCGCCGAGGCGCGACCCGGAGACCTGCTCGTCACCAACGGCGAGAAGCACATCGTGATCTACGCCGGAGACGGCAAGATCATCCATGCCCCCAGCCCCGGCAAGAACGTCGAGCTGCGCAACAACTACCTCACCGACGCCGACATCCAGACGATCCGTCGCGTCGTTCCCGCCGCCCAGCCGGCGCCGGCTGCCGCGACGGCACCCGCCGCCCTGTTCGCGGCGGCCGCGGGCATGGCCTCGGCCGCGGGTGCGTCGTCGCCCGCGTCGCCGGCGCCGGCGCTGGCGGACTTCGCACCCATCGCGGCGTCGTTCGGCGCCCGATCGCTCGCCGGGTCGCCGATCGCGGCGGCATCCGCCCCGGTCTTCGCAGCGCCGACGACAGCGCCGGCTGCGGCGTTCGCCGCGGGCACCCTGGCGGCCGCGGCCGCGCCGGACCCGGTCGCCGCACCCGGTCGAGCCGACCTCACGACGACGCCGACTGCCGCCGCCGCCCCCGCGGCAGGTCCGGCCCCCACCGAGGTGGTCGACGCTCCGCCGCCGGCTGCGCCCGCGGCCCGCACCCCGCTCGCACAGCAGGTCACCGCGCCGGTGCTGTCGCTCGCGCGAGCCGGCGACGGTCAGCACACCCTCACCCTGCGCGTCTCGCCCGACAACCTCGGCCCCGTCACCGTCACGGCGCAGATCTCCGGATCGTCACTGACCATCGAGCTGGCCACCCCGTCGGAGATGGGCCGCGAGGCGCTGCGCGCCCTGCTGGTCGACCTGCGGCGCGACCTCGCCGCCCTGGCCCCCCACGCCTCGATCCTGCTGGCCGGCGGCGATTCCGCGACCGGTGGCGGTCAGGGCCAGAACCAGGGCGCGGCGCCGTGGTCCGCAGGCGCGGGGACGGGGTCGGGCTCACCCGGCACGCCCGAGCAGGGGCGAGCCGACTCCGGCCAGCGCGGCGAGCGCCCGAGCACCGCCGACGCGCCGCCGCCCCCTCCCGCCGTCCCGGCCGCACCCGGCGCCGGCATCGACCTGTTCGCCTGATTCCGAAGGAGCACCCATGCCCCCCATCGCGCCCGTCTCCGCCGCCTCCCCGGCGACGCAGACCACGCTTCCCCCCGCTCCCAAGCAGGCCCTCGACGGCGAGGTGTTCCTGCATCTGCTGGTCACGCAGATGAAGAACCAGGACCCGAGCTCGCCGCTGGACACCAACGAGATGATGGCCCAGACCACCCAGCTGGCCATGATGGAGCAGCTCACCGCGCTCAGCGACAGCTTCAGCGAGAGCTTCGCCCTGAGCATGCGTCAGGCCGCGACCTCGCTCGTCGGCCAGAACGCCACATACGTCGACGCCGACGGCGTCACCCGATCGGGTCTGGTCTCGAAGGTCTCGTTCGAACAGGGCGTTCCCACCGTCACCATCGGCGACGCCGCCGTGCCCCTCGACGCCGTCTCCGGCGTCACCGCCTCCTGAAACCCCACCCACGAAGGACTTCCCATGCTCCGTTCGCTCTACGCCGGGATCTCCGGCCTCCGCTCGCACCAGACCATGCTCGACGTCACCGGCAACAACATCGCCAACGTCAACACCGTGGGCTTCAAAGCCGGCTCGGTGCAGTTCCAGGACACGCTGTCGCAGATCGTGCAGAACTCCCGCACCCCGCAGGCCGATGCCGGCGGGACGAACGCCGCCCAGGTGGGCCTGGGGACGCAGGTGGCCGGCATCCGCACGAACTTCACGCAGGGCTCCCGTCAGGCCACCGGTGTCGCCACCGACCTGATGGTCGCCGGCGACGGCTTCTTCGTCGTGCGCAACGGGGCCGAGTCGCTCTACACCCGCAACGGCGCCTTCTCGTTCGACGCATCGGGCCGCATGGTGACCGTCGACGGCGCGCTGGTGCAGGGGTGGACCGCGGCGAACGGGGCGATCAACACCGGCGCCCCGGTGGGCGACATCTCGCTCCCCGTCGGCGCGACGTCGCCCGCGCGCGCCACCGCCACCGCGAGCGTCACCGGCAACCTCCCCTCCGACGCCGCGGCGGGCGAGCAGCTCGTGCGCGACATCACCGTCTACGACGGCCAAGGCGCCGCCCGGCAGCTGGCCCTCACCTTCACCCGCACCGCGGGCGGCTGGGACGTGACCGACGGCACCGCGACGACGCCGCTCGCGTTCGTCGACGGGCGCCCGACGGGTGCGGCGTCGATCGTCAGCGGCGGGGTCACGGTGGACCTCTCCGCCGTCACCGGCTTCGCGGACCTGCGCACCGTCGCCGTCACCGGCCAGGACGGTCGCGCACCCGGAAGCCTCGTGTCGTACACGATCTCGGCCGACGGCAGCCTCGTGGGCTCGTTCAGCAACGGCGCCTCCGACGTGCTCGCGCAGGTCGCGCTCGCCTCGTTCGACAACCCGGAAGGTCTGGAGAAGGCCGGCTCGTCGCAGTACCGCGCGGCGGCGAACTCCGGCGCCCCCCTCGTGGGCGCCCCCGGCGCCGACGGCCTGGGCGAGCTCGTCAGCGGCTCGCTGGAGATGTCGAACGTCGACCTGTCGCAGGAGTTCACCAACCTGATCGTCGCCCAGCGCGGCTTCCAGGCCAACGCGCGCATCATCACCACGAGCGACGAGGTGCTGCAGGAGCTGACCAACCTCAAGCGCTGACCGTCCGTCGGCCGGCGGCGCCGCCTAACGCACCCACGCCGCCGGCCGACAGTCCCTTCGACGGCGGACGACGCGGCCCACCCGATCACCACCATCCGCACCGACCCGACGCACCCAGGAGGAGGAAGTCACATGATCGTCCTCACCCGCCTGAATCAGGTGCGGTTCGCGGTGAATCCGGACCTCATCGAACGCGTCCAGGAGTCGCCGGACACCACGCTCGTGCTCGTCGACGGCGCCACCTTCGTCGTGGCCGAGTCGATGGATGCCGTGATCGGCCTCGTCGTGGACTTCCGTGCCCGCGTGCTGGCGACGGCCGCCGACCTGCGCACCACGGAGGACGAGCACTGATGGATCCCTCCCTGCTCATCGGCATCCTGATCGCCTTCGGCGGACTGCTGGCCATGATCACGCTCGAGGGCGCCCACGTGAGCGCGCTGCTGCTGCCGGCGCCGATGGTGCTCGTGTTCGGCGCGACCATCGCGATCGGCATCGCCGGCGGCACGGTCGCCGACGCCCGCGAAGCGGTGCGGGCCCTCCCGCGTGCGTTCCGAGGGCTCGGCGGGTCGTCGCAGGACCTGATCGACAAGGTCGTCGGCTACGCCGAGACGGCGCGCATGCAGGGTCTTCTCGCACTCGAGAACGCGGTGGCCGACGAGAAGGACCCGTTCGTGCGCCAGGCGCTGCAGAACATCGCCGACGGCACGGATGCCGATGAGCTGCGCATCGTGCTCGAGGATCAGGTCGCCTCGACGGCCGGGCGGCGACGCACCGCGGCGCGGTTCTTCTCCACGCTGGGCGGCTACGCCCCCACCGTGGGCATCGTCGGCACGGTCGTCTCTCTCACCCATGTGCTGGAGAAGCTCGACCAGCCCGACACGCTGGGGCCGCTGATCGCGGCCGCGTTCGTCGCGACGCTGTGGGGACTGCTGTCGGCGAACTTCATCTGGCTGCCGATCGGCACCCGGCTCCAGCGGCTGGCGGAGATCGAGATCGACCGCATGACCCTGCTCACCGAGGGCCTCCTGGCGGTGCAGTCGGGGAGCCCGCCGCACCTGGTCTCGGAGCGCATGCGCGCCCTCTCGCCCGAGCCGCTGGGCAAACCCGGTCGCAAGTCGGGGAAGAAGGCCCCAGAGACCGCGGACGAGAGCGTATGAGCGTGCCCCGCGGCAGGCGCATCCCGGTTCAGGGGCACGACGGCCCCGACGAGCGGTGGATGGCGTCGTACCTCGACATGGTGACCGTGCTCATGTGCATGTTCATCGTGCTGTTCGCGATGTCCACCGTCGACCAGGAGAAGTTCGAAGCGCTGCGCTCGTCCCTGGCCACCGGGTTCGGGACGGAGGTGTCCGAGAGCACCGACGCGTCGGAGGGCGTCGTCGTGCCGGTCGAGCTGATCGACGAGCAGGGCGAGGGCTTCACGGCCGTCGAGCCGATCCCGGCGGCCGTGGAGGCCCAGGCGGAGTACGGCAACCTGGCCGACCTGCGCACGCGACTGCAGCAGGCGCTCGACGCACGCGGGCTCGGCGATGCCGCCACGTTCACGATCGACGACCGCGGGCTGACGATCGGGCTCATCAGCGCGGAGACGTTCTTCGACACCAACAGCGCCGATCTGAGCGACAAGGCACGCGAGGTGCTGGATGCCACCGGCGCGGTGCTGGCCACCGTCCACCACAAGATCTCGGTCGAAGGGCACGCCGACCACCGCCCGCCGATGGCGCCCTTCACCGATAACTGGCAGCTCTCCAGCGCCCGCTCGACAGGCGTGCTGCGCTACCTCGTCGATCAGCAGCAGGTGGGTTCCGAGCGCATCACCTCGATCGGCTACGGAGCCTCGCGCCCCCTGGCCGAGGGGTGGAGCGAGAGCGCGATGGCGACCAACCGGCGCGTCGACATCGTGGTGCTCTCCGACGCCGACGACGAGGTGCGCGCGCTGCTGCCGCAGGTCGCCACGCAGCAGGACGCCGGCTGACGGGCCGCCCTTACATCCGGGCGCAGCCGCCCGATAGTCCCTCTCGTGCAGAACGACGACCGCGCGCAGCCCGCGTCCCCGCCCGGGGTACCGGAGCGCTACGACTTCGGTCGACCCGCCGCGCTCTCGCGCGAGCACACCCGCGCCCTGGCCGGGGCGTTCGACGTCTTCGCGCGCCAGTGGGCCATCCAGCTGACGTCCAAGACGCGCCTGCGGGCGCACATCGCGGTCGAACGGGTGAGCCTGGAGACCTACGACGAGTACGTCGCGACCGTGCCGTCGACGACGACGCTCGTCGTCTGCGCCGCGGAGGGCAACGACGACCGGGCCATCGTGGAGTTCCCGCTGCACACGGCGCTGTCGTGGATCGTGAAGATGCTGGGCGGCGACGGCTCGGGCCGCGTCGACGGGCGCGGGCTCACCGCGGTCGAGCAGGCACTGCTGCGCGCTCTGCTGGATGAGACCCTGGCCCACCTGCAGGGCTCGATGGGCGGCCTGCTGCCGAACGCGTTCACCGTCAGCACGGTGCAGTACAACGCCACCTTCGCCCAGATCGCCTCGGCCCAGGATCTGGTGATCGTCGCCCGCTTCTCGATGCGCTTCGCCGATCGCACCGAATCGGCCAGCGTCGCCCTGCCGGCGCTGGCCCTTCTCGAGCGGCTGTCGCGCACCGCGTCGGCCCCCGACGCCACAGCAGACCCCGCACTGGTGCGCCGCCACGTCGAGGAGACCCCGGTGGAGCTCACCCTGCGGCTGGCCACGCGCAGCATGAAGCCCGACGAGGTACTCACCCTGTCCGTCGGAGACGTCATCTCCCTGCCCCACGGGCAGGACCGGCCGCTCGATCTCGCGGTCGGCGACCAGGTCGTCGCCGCCGCGGCCGTGGGCGCCAACGGAGCCCGCCTCGCCTGCGTGGTCACCTCCTCATCCCTGTCCCACTCCCTCGTCGAGGAGCTGTCATGACCAGCACCACCGCCCATGAGTTCGCCGCCGCCGCGGCCTTCGCCGACCGGCTGCCCACGGCGGGGAAGACCACCGTGCGCCCGTCGAGCCTCTCGAGCGAGACCGGCGACGCCGTCATCGTCTCGTCCGTGGGCGACACCAGCGCCGCCCTGGCCGTGCTGATCCTCGACGAGAGCGCCCTGGTCGACGGCAGCGCCCACGCCCCGCTGACCGAGCGACTGCACGATTCGCTCGAGGCGGCAGCGACCGCGTTCGGCCCGTGCGTCCTGGGCGCCCCGGTGATGGGCGACGCCTCGTCGCTGTTCTCGCACCCCTCGGCGCAGGTGTTCGACCTGGTCGCCCCGGACGAGCGCACCATCGGCCGCCTGGCCGTTCGGGTGACGCACTCCCGCACCGCCTCGCCCCGCCGCCTGCAGCGCATCGCCGGGGTCGAGATGGATCTGACGGTGGAGGTCGGCCGCACGCGCATGACCGTGCGCGACGTGCTCGACCTCGAACCCGGCCGCATCGTGGAGCTCGACCGCTCGGCCGGGGCTCCGGCTGACGTGAAGCTCAACGGCCGCCTCATCGCACACGGCGAGATCGTCGTCGTGGATCAGGACTACGCCGTGCGCATCACCCGCATCATCGAGAACGCGGAGGTCTGAGCTGGACGATCTCCTCCTCGCACTCCGCGTCGTCGTCTCCCTCGCCGCGGTGCTCGGCGCGCTCTGGTTCCTGCAGCGCCGCGTGTCCCGCGGGTCCGCGGCGCGACAGGCCCGCCAGCCCATCACGGTCGTGGCGA
>Ga0233375_1000918_pt1 | contig 14454 bp, 11 predicted proteins | sample ElkDunMinimDraft_10_FD_191539 | JGI IMG/M metagenome (GOLD analysis project Ga0233375, IMG submission 191539) | Fecal eukaryotic communites from dung pellets of Tule Elk in California, USA - Elk Dung E16 | ecosystem: Host-associated > Mammals > Digestive system > Large intestine > Fecal | place... | reverse complement strand
GGGCATCGGGCGCGGGACGGCTCGGCGCGGGGTGGCGGCTCACCACGCCCGCCAGGTCCACCGGCCGCCCAGCAGGGCGCCGGCGACGGGCAGGCCGCGCAGGTCCGCGGCCACCCACGGGTCGGCGTCGAGCACCGCCAGGTCGGCGACGTGCCCTGGCGCCACCCGCGAGCGCACGGACGCGCCGAGGGCGGTCTCGAGGTCGAGCCGCTGCTCGGGATGCCAGGGCTCGCGACCGTCCCGGGACCGGGTCACCGCCGCGGACACGGCGGCCCACGGGTCGAGCGGCGTGACGGGCGCGTCCGACCCGAAAGCGAGCCGCACCCCGGCCGCCGCGAGCGACCCCAGGGGGAAGGCGCGGTCGGTGCGCCCCGCCCACGCCACCTCGGCGATGTCCCTGTCGTCCATCGCCTGCTCGGGCTGCACGCTGGCGACGATGCCCAGGGCCGCGAAGCGGTGGACGTCGTCGGCGTCGACGAGCTCCGCGTGCTCGACGCTGCCACGGGCGCCGCTCGCCTCGAAGGCGTCGAGGGCGATCGCGGCCGCCGCGTCCCCGATGGCGTGGACCGCGCAGCGCAGCCCTTTGCGGTGCGCGTGGGCCATCAGCACGGTGAGCTCGTCGAGGCCGAGGGACAGCACCCCGCGCGCGTGCTCGCCGTCGAGCCCGGGGTACGGGTCGAAGCAGTAGGCGCTGCGGGTGGTGAGGGAGCCGTCGACGATGATCTTGAGCGACCCCATGGTGAGCAGGCCCTCGGAGCCGAGGATGACGTCGCCGCTGTGCAGCTCCTCCTTGACGACCCTGTCCAGGTGGCCGGGCCACATCGACGCCTCGACCCGCAGCCCCGTGGCGCCCGCGGCGATGCGGCGGCGCCACGCGGTGAGGTTGTCGGCGGTGTCGAAGTCGACGATCCCCACGACGCCCCGAGCCGCTGCCGCCGCGGTGGCCTCGTCGACCAGCGAGTCGAGCAGCGGCTCCGGGGTGAGGTTGACGATCTCCCCGGCGCCGAGCCAGTCGGCCTCCCGGACCACGCCGTCGGTGTGGCCCTCCACGCCGAACCTGCTCAGCGCCGCGGTGCTGAGCCACGCGCTGTGCAGGTCGGAGGCGAGGATCACCACGGGCGTGCCGGGCCTGCCGGCGCGGGCGGCAGCGGCGTCGAGCTGGCGGGCGTCGGGCGTGTCGGGCCACTGCCCGTCGCGGAACCCGTACCCCACCAGCACCTCGCCGTCGAAGCCAGCCGACAGCCGCGTGGTGACCTGCTGGGCGGCGCTCGCCGCGGAGACCGCGTCGGAGACGTCCAGCCGTCGACGGGCCAAGGCCCACTGGGCCAGGTGGACGTGCGCGTCCCACAGCCCGGGGATCACCACCCGGCCGTCCAGGTCGACGCGTTCCACCGCTGGCCGCACCGTGGAGCCGAGGCCCGCGCCGACCGCCACGACGCGCCCGTCGCGCACGTGCACGTCCACCGGCTCGCCGTGCGGCCGGGTCACCCGGGCGCCGTCGACCGAGGCGCCGGCGACCCGCGCCCTGGTCAGCAGCAGCTCGTCCATGACCCCCCTCGTCCGGCGGAGCCGCCGCTCGGACGGCTCGTCGCTCAGCCCACTCTGGCACGCGCCCGTTCCCGCACGCCCGTCGCCCGGCCCGGGATCACAGATCCCGGTGGGCCCACCTCCCGGCGACGAGCGTCCCGGCCACCGGCAGCCCGCGCACGTCGCCGGCACGGACCAGCCGGGCGCGGGGGTCCTCGTCGAGCACCGCGAGGTCGGCCGGGCCGCCCACCGCCAGGCCGAGGGCGCGCTCGTCCACCGAGGCGGCGAGGGCTACGTCGAGGTCGATGGACTGCTCGGGGTGCCAAGGCTCGCGCGCGTCGCGGGCCCTGACCACCGCCGCGCCGATCGCGGTCCACGGGTCGAGGGGCGCCACCGGCGCGTCCGAGCCGAGCGCCAGCCGCGCACCGGCGCGGTGCAGCGCGGCGAACGGGAACGCGCGACCGGTGCGGCCCGCCCAGTGCCGATCGGCGACGTCGCGGTCGTCCATCGCGTGCTCGGGCTGCACGCTGGCGACCACGTCGAGCTCCGCGAGGCGCCGCACGTCCGCCGGGGTGAGGAGCTGCGCGTGCTCGATCGACCCCCGGGCCCCGGTGCGGGCGAACGCGTCGAGGGCGTGCGTGTTGGCGGCGTCCCCGATGGCGTGCACGGCCACGCGCAGGCCGAGCCCGGTCGCACGGCGCAGCAACGGGACGAGTCGATCGGGCGGCACGGTGAGGATGCCGCACGCCTGCTCCCCCGTGGCGCCCGGGTACGGGTCGTGGCAGAAGGCGGTGCGGGTGTTGAGCGAGCCGTCGGTGACCACCTTGAACGGCCCCTGCCGCACCAGCCCGTCTGGCGTGAGCGGGTCGCCGGTGCGGAGCCGCTCCTCCTCGACCGGGCCGAGGTACGCCTCCCACACGCCCGCGCGGATGCGGAGCAACGGGGGCGCCGCTGCGGCCCGGCGCCGCCAGACGGCGACGTTGTCCGCGATCTCCAGGTCCACCACGCCGACCACGCCCCGCGAGGCGGCGGCCGCCAGGGCCTCGGTGACGAGCGCGTCGGCGACGTCGTCGGCGACCCGGTCGACCTGGCCCATCACAGGCATCCACTCGTCCTCGCGGAGGACGCCCGTGGGGTGGTCGCCCACCCCCAGGTAGGCCAGGGCCGCGGTGGACAGCCACGCGCAGTGCAGGTCCCCGGAGACGAGCACCACGGGTGTGGACCCCGCTGCCGCGTCGAGCAGCGCGGCCGTCGGCACGTCGGGCCACAGGCCGTCGCGGAACCCGTACCCGACGAGCGCCGTCCCCGGCCGGGGCGGGCGGTCGGCGAGGCGCTCGACCACCAGCCGCACGGCGTGCGCCGCCGACGTCGCGGCAGAGACGTCGAGCCGCTCACGGGCCAGCGCCCACTGCGTGAGGTGCGTGTGGGCGTCCCACAGGCCGGGCATCAGGGTGCGCCCGTCCAGGTCCACCCGCTCGACCGGGGCGCCATCGAGCGCGGCGTCGAGCGTCCCCGCGGGACCGATCGCCGCGATCCGCCCCTCGCGCAGCACCACGTCCACAAGATCGGACCGGCCGAGCAGCCGGGCTCGGGCGAGCAGCAGCGGCGCCGGGTGCGCGACGGAGATCACGGCCTCATCGAACCAGGTCGCCCACAGCGGGGCGGCGGCCCGTGTCAGCCGTGGCGGATGTGCCCGCCGCGCCGTGCCGGCACCACCATGGGCGTGCCGGTCTCCGGGTCGGGCACCACCCGGCACGCGAGCCCGAACACATCGGCCATCCGCTCGGCCGTGATGACGTCCTGCGGGGCGCCCTCGGCGACGACGGCGCCGCCCTTCATGGCGATCAGGTGCGTGGCGTAGCGGGCGGCCTGGTTGATGTCGTGCAGCACGGCGACCAGCGTGCGGCCCTGCTCGTGCAGGTGCGCGCACAGGTCCATGACCTCGAGCTGGTGGGCGATGTCGAGGAACGTGGTGGGCTCGTCGAGCAGCAGCAGGTCGGTCTGCTGCGCGAGCGCCATCGCCAGCCATACCCGCTGGCGCTGCCCGCCGGACAGCTCGCTGACCAGCCGCTCACGCAGGCCGGCGACCTCGGTGGCGTCCAGGGCGTCCCGCACCGCGACCTCGTCGGCGGGCGACCACTGCCGCAGCAGGCCCTGGTGGGGGTAGCGGCCGCGCGCGACCAGGTCGCCCACGGTGATGGCCTCGGGGGCGATCGGGCTCTGCGGCAGCAGCGCGATGCGCTTGGCCACCTGCTTAGTGCGCAGAGCGGTGATGGGCTCGCCGTCGAGCAGCACCCGGCCGGAGCGCGGCGCCATCGTGCGGGCCAGCGCGCGCAGCAGGGTGGACTTGCCGCAGCCGTTGGGGCCGATGATCACGGTGAACGACTCACGGGGCACCGACACCGTGAGGTCCTCGACCACGACGGTCTTGTCGTACGCGAGCGTGAGGCCCTCGGCGCGCAGCGGCGGCTCCGCGAAGGCGGCGGCAGGGCCCGTGCCGTCCGAGTGCGTCGGGACTGAGGTCGAGCTGGTCACGGAGGTCACACCGCACCCCTTCTCCACTCGCGGATCAACAGGATGGCCAGGTAGACGCCGCCGAGCGCGGCGGTCACCACCCCGACGGGGTACTGCACACCGAACGGGAGCCGCTGGGCGATCAGATCGGCGACCACCAGGACGGTGGCGCCGGTGCATGCCGCGGCCACCATGCCGGGGCCGGTCGAGCGGGTCAGGCGGCGGGCGATCTGCGGGGAGGTGAGCGCGACGAACGCCACCGGCCCGCTCACCGTGACGGCGGCCGCGGTCAGCAGCACGGCGACCCCGACCGCGAGGTTGCGGGTCCGGGTGGGGTCCACGCCGAGCCCGGTGGCGGCGTCGTCGCCCATCTCCACGAGCTGGAGCCGCCGGGTCAACATCAGCGCCAAGGGGATCAGCACAAGCAGGGCCACGGCCATGAGCGTGACGTCGCTCCACCGGCGCGAGGCCAGCGACCCGTTGAGCCACGCGGACATGGCGAACGCGTCCTCGTGGGTGGCCCGGGCCAACGCCAGCTGCACGAATGCGAGGGCCATGGCACCGACGGCGATGCCGGTCACCACCATCCGGTACGGCGCCGCGAACCCTCGGCCGGACCCCACGTAGACGGCGCCGATCGCGACCCCCGCGCCGATCAGCGCGCCCACCGCAACCGGCACGACGCCGGGCCACACCAACGCGGCCGCGGCAGCCCCCGCCGCCGCGCCGGCGCCCAGCCCGATCACGTCCGGGCTGCCCAGCGGGTTGCGGGTCACGCTCTGGAAGATCGCCCCGGCGACGCCGAACGCGGCCCCGGCCAGCGCTCCGACGAGCAGCCGCGGGAGCCGGTTGGTGCGCAGCACCCACTCCTGGGCGCGGCTGCCGTTCCCGGCCAGCACGTCGGGGAGCTCGCGCAGCGGGATGCCCAGCTCGCCGACGGTCACGGTGAGCAGCGAGGCGATCAGCCCCACCGCCAGCATCGCGAGGCAGACCAGCACCGCCCGGCGACGCCAGTGCAGCGTGCCCAGTGCGCCCAGGCGCAGCACGGGGACGTGGCCGCCCGAGGGCGCCGGCGGCCGGGTCAGCGTGGCGGTCACAGCGCTGCCCCCCGTCGGCGGACGGCGGCGATGAGGAACGGCGCGCCGAGGAACGCGGTCACCGCGCCGACCATGATCTCGCCGGGCCGCGCGATCACCCGGCCCAGGATGTCCGCGCCGAGCAGCAGCACTGGCCCGAGCGCGACGCAGAACGGCAGCAGCCACCGGTGGTCCGAGCCGGTGAAGCCCCGGACCACGTGCGGCACCGCCAGCCCGACGAACGCGATGGGCCCGACCGCCGCGACGGACGCCGCCGTCAGGACCGTCGCCACGGCGCCGCCGAGCAGCCGGGTGTGCCCGGCGCGCAGCCCCAGCGACGTGGCTGCCTCGTCGCCCAGCGCCAGCGCGTTCAGCGCCCGGGAGAGCAGCAGCGCGATGAGGAGCGCGACCGCGATGACGGGCAGCACCTCGTCCACGGCTGTCAGCGGACGGCCCGCGAGGGAGCCGACCACCCAGTACCGGTAGGAGTCGAAGACCTCGGGGTTCGCCAGCGAGATCGCCTCGACGAGCGCGACCAGCACCGCGGAGACGGCGGCGCCCGCCAGGATGAGCCGCACCGCGGTGGGCCCGCGGCCGCTGGCGCCGATCGCGTACACCGCGACGGCCGCCAGCACAGCGCCCGGGATGGCCGCCCACACCGTGCGCCCGGCGCCGACACCGGCGAGGGCGGTCACGATGACCACCGACGCCGCGGCGCCGGAGTTGACTCCCAGCAGGCCGGGATCGCCCAGCGGGTTGCGCGTGATGCCCTGGATGACGGCGCCCGCCACGGCGAGGGCCGCGCCCACGAGCAGCCCGAGCAGCGTGCGGGGGATGCGGGAGTCGACGACCGCCGAGGCGTAGGAGTCGTCCGGGAAGCGCAGCACCTGCCACACCTCGGCCAGCGGAACGGACTTCGAGCCCACCGCGATGCTCAAGCCGGTGACCAGCACCAGCAGCGCGACGGCCCCCACGAGCCCGGCGCCGAGCCGCCACGCGCGCGTGCGGGAGCCCCGCACGTCGGTGACGTGCGGGGCTCGCGCTGCCGTGCGGTCCACGACGGTCATGCGGGGATCCCTCGGGTGGGTGCGACGGTCAGGACAGGTGCGTCACGGCGTCCGAGATCAGCGGGATGTAGCGGTCCAGCGCCCACGGGATGCTCAGCGGCGTCGCCACCGAGGTGGCCATGCCGAGCTGGCGGTCGAGCATGGTCACGGAGGACCCGCGCTGCACGGCCGCGATCTGCTGCCACAACGGCTGCGACTCGGTGGCCGCCTGCTCGGCCTCGTCGTTGAACCAGGTGAACAGCAGGTCGGCGTCGTTGAGCTGGTCGGCGTTCTCCAGGCCGAGGCTCGTGGCGAACTCGCCGGCGGGCGAGGTCAGTGCCGCCACGGACGGGGCCAGCTCCAGGCCGAGCTGCGTGAGCAGCTGCACGCGGGTGTCGCCCGGCAGGTAGACGTCGAGCGACCCGGCCTGCGCGCCGCCGTAGACGTAGGCGAACGAGACGCCGGCGAACTCGGGGTTCTCCGCCGCGGCGGACTCGGTCGCCTCGGTGATCCCGTCGAGGATGCCCTGGACCTTGTCCTCCTTGCCGAGGGCCTTGGCCGTGATCTTCACCTGGTCCTCGACCGAGGTGCCCCAGGCGCTACCCGGGTGCGCGACGACGGGCACGAACTCGGAGAGCTGGTCGAAGGCCTCCTGCGTGAGGCCCGACTGCGGGGCGATGATGACGTCCGGCTCGAGCGAGACGATCTTCTCGACGTCCAGCTCGGGGTACATGTCGATCGTGGCGGGCAGGTCGTCGCCCTGGGCCTCGACGGCCTCGCGGAACCAGGGCTGGTAGCCCTCCGCGTCGCCGCCCCACGCGTCGGCCTCGACGCCCACGGGCACCATTCCCAGGGAGAGCACCACGTCAGCGGCGCCCCAGCCGAGGGCCACGACCCGCTCGGGGGCGCCCTCGATCACGGCGTCGCCGTATGCGGACGTGATCGTGACGCTCTGGTTCGCGGCGTCGCCGGCGTCCGTGGCCCCGGCCGTCGCGTCGTCCCCCGCGCATGCGGAGAGTCCGAGGGCGAGGGCTGCGGTCCCGGCCACGACGGCCAGGCTCTTGCGCGTGCGTGCGTGCACGGGTGGGCTCCATCCGTTCTGGGTGTGCCGCGCGTCCCGTGCCGCCCTTGGGGCAGAGCAGAGCCGCGTTCGGCTTCGATGAGGTAAGGCTAACCTCATGAACGAGTGTGCCCTAGGACCAAGGTCGTGCGCTACGTCACATCTCGCGCGGCCCCGGCGGCCGTCGGCTCAGAACAGCGGTCGACCCGTGAGCCGCTCGTAGGCCTCCAGGTACCGGGCCCGGGTGCGCTCGACCACGTCGGCGGGCAACGACGGCGGCGGGACGTCCCCGGCGCGATCCCATCCGGAGGCCTCCGAGACCAGCCAGTCGCGCACGAACTGCTTGTCGAAGCTGGGTTGCGACGTGCCGGGCCGCCAGCCGTCAGCAGCCCAGAACCGCGACGAGTCCGGGGTCAGCACCTCGTCGCCGAGGGTCACCGCGCCCGTCACCGGGTCCACGCCGAACTCGAGCTTCGTGTCCGCCAGGATCACGCCGCGCTCCCGCGCGATCGACTCGGCCCGCGCGTACACCGCGAGCGTCAGGTCGCGCAGCGCCGCCGCGGCCTCCGCCCCGATCTGCTCGGCCACTGCCTCGAACGGCACGTTCTCATCGTGCTCGCCCAGCTCGGCCTTGGTGGCGGGCGTGAAGATCGGCTCGGGCAGCCGTGAGCCGTCCACCAGCCCGTCGGGCAGCGCGATGCCGGTCACGTGGCCGTCCACCCGGTACTCCGCGAGCCCGGACCCGGTGAGGTAGCCCCGCGCCACGCACTCCACCGGGAACATCTCCAGCCGGCGGCAGATCATCGCGCGCCCGGCCACGGCGGCGGGCACGTCGGTCGAGACGACGTGGTTGGGCGCCAGGTCGGCGAGCTGTTCGAACCACCACAGGCTGAGCTGGGTGAGCACCACGCCCTTGTCGGGGATGCCAGGGCTCAGCACGTGGTCGAACGCGCTGACCCGGTCGCTCGCCACGACCAGCACCACGTCCCCGTGCTCGGCGATGAGCGCGCGCCCCGCCTCGGAGTCGTCGGGCGCGTACAGGTCGCGCACCTTGCCGGAGTAGGCGTGCGCCCACCCGGGCAGGTCGAACGGCTGAGCGGGCACGGCGTCAGGCGCGAGGGTCACAGGGCAAGTGTGCCGCGCGAGGACCACGACGCGGGTCGCTTGTCCGCCGCCGCGTGTCCGAGCCCGGCGGCGTCCCGCGTGGCGGTCACCACGCGAGACGTCCTGGCGTCACTGCCCGGCGGCGGCCTGCGCGATGTCGGCGCGGTGGTGGGACCCCGGCAGCTCGATCTGCTCGACACCGGCGTACGCGGCCGCCCGGGCCGCGGCCAGGTCGACGCCGACGCCCACCACGGTGAGCACCCTGCCTCCGGCGGCGACGAGCTGCGCCTCGCGCAGGGCCGCGTCGTCGTCCCCCGCGGGGGCCTGGCGGAGCCCGGTGCCCGCGTGCAGCACGTGGACGCCGTCGATCGCCTCGGCGTCCTCGACGCCGCTGATCGGGTCGCCCGCCCTGACCGTGCCCGGGTAGCCGTGCGAGGCCACCACGACGGTCACGGCCGCCTCGTCGCGCCACCGCAGCGGCGGCAGGGTGTCGAGGGCGCCGGTGGCTGCCGCCATGAGCACCCCGGCCAGCGGCGTCGCGAGCCGCGCGAGCACCACCTGCGTCTCGGGGTCCCCGAACCGGGCGTTGAACTCGACCACCCGGGTGCCGCGCGAGGTCAGCGCGAGGCCCACGTACAGCACGCCCACGAACGGGGTCCCACGGCGGCGCATCTCGTCGATAGTCGGCTGCGCGACCGTCGCCACGACCTCCTCGACGAGGGTCTCGGGCGCCCACGGCAGCGGCGAGTACGCCCCCATGCCGCCGGTGTTCGGGCCCTCATCGCCGTCGAGCGCGCGCTTGAAGTCCTGCGCGGGCACCAGCGGCACCACGGTCGAGCCGTCGGAGAGCACGAACAGCGAGACCTCGGGGCCGTCCAGGTAGTCCTCGATGACGACCCGGCCGTCGGGCTTGTCCAGGCACGCGAGCGCGTGGGCCAGCGCCTCGTCCCGGTCGGACGTCACCACGACGCCCTTGCCGGCGGCCAGCCCGTCGTCCTTGACCACGTACGGGGCGCCGAATGCGTCGAGCCCGGCAGCCGCCTCGTCGGCGTTCGTGACCACGCGGGGCTCCGCGGTGGGCACCCCCGCGGCGGCCATGACCTCCTTGGCGAAGGCCTTGGACCCCTCGAGGCGGGCCGCGGCCGCGCTCGGTCCGAAGACGGGGATCCCCGCGGCGCGCACCGCGTCCGCCACACCGGCGACCAGGGGGGCCTCGGGGCCCACGACCACCAGGTCGGCGGCCAGGCTTGCGGCGAGGGCCGCGACGGCGTCGCCGTCCACCGGGTCCACCGCGTGCAGCTGCGCGAGCGCCCCGATGCCGGGGTTACCAGGAGCCGCGTGCAGGTCGGTGACCTGCGGGTCTGCGGCCAGCGCGCGGACGAGGGCGTGCTCACGGGCACCGGTGCCGATGACGAGGATCTTCACGGTCCTGGAGCCTAACCGGCAGGCGCCAGCGGCGGGGGTGGTGTCCGCGGCTCGCCGGCGTGGACCGTCAGTCGGCGATGCGGGCCTCCAGCCGCGCCTCCACGCGTGGCCACTCGTCCGCCAGGATCGAGTACACGACGGTGTCGCGCCAGGTGCCGTCGGCGCGACGCACGTGCTGGCGCAGCACGCCCTCGCGCACCGCCCCCAGACGCGCGATCGCCGCCTGCGAACGCAGGTTGATCGCGTCCGTCTGCAGCTTCACCCGGTGCATGCCGCAGTCCACGAACGCGTGCCGCAGCAGCAGCAGCTTGGACGCGGGGTTGACCAGCCCCGCCCACGCGTCCGGCGTGTACGCCGTCCATCCCAGGTGCAGGCGCCGGTTGGGCAGGTCGACGTCGCCCAGGGCGCTGGTGCCGACCAGCGTCCCCGCCGGGCCGAGCTCGGAGGCCTCGACCGTGCGCACTCCGTACGGCGTGAGGCCGGGGACGGTCAGCATGCGGGAGATCCACCGCTCGGCGCCGCCGATGTTGGGCGGGCGGTTCCCGGGGCCGCCGCTGTACCCGGACGCCCACACCCGTGCGTCGTCGAGCGCGCGGAACAGGGAGGGCGCGTCCTCGGCGGACAGCAGGCGCAGCTCCACGACCGGCCCGGCGAGGTCGCGGCCGTCGGGCGCGGTGGCGGGACGGTCCGGCTCAGCGGTCGGCGCGGGGGTGCTCATGCGTCCGACGGTAGCGGGCGCGAGACGGGCGACGGCTCCCCCGTGCCGCCGCCCGTCTCCCCCCTCCTGCCCCGACGCCTGCTGCTAGACGGCGCCGAGCCGCGCACGCAGGGCATCGAGCTCGGTGGTCATCGCGTCCGGCAGCCGCTCGCCGAACCGCGCGAAGAACTCCTCGGTGAGGTCGCACTCCTCGAGCCACGAGCCCGCGTCGACGTCGAACAGCGCGGCGACGTCAGGCGCGGTCAGGCCGAGGCCGTCCACGTCGAGGGCGCCGGGCGCGGGCAGCAGCCCGATCGGCGACTCGACGGCCTGGGCCTCCCCCGCGACGCGCTCCAGCACCCAGGCGAGCACCCGGGAGTTCTCCCCGAAGCCGGGCCACAGGAACCTGCCGTCCTCGCCCTTGCGGAACCAGTTGACCTGGAAGATGGCGGGCAGCTCGACACCCGCGTCGCTGAGCCGCGCGCCCAGGTCGAGCCAGTGGCCCCAGTGGTCGGACATCGTGTAGCCGCAGAACGGCAGCATCGCGAACGGGTCGCGGCGCAGCTCGCCCACCGTTCCCTCGGCGGCGGCCGTCTTCTCCGAGGAGATGGTCGCGCCCATGAACACCCCGTGGGTCCAGTCCCGCGCCTGGGTCACCAGGGGCACGTTGGTGGCACGGCGGCCGCCGAACAGGATCGCGTCGATGGCGACGCCCTCGGGCGAGTCCCAGTCGTCGGCGATCGACGGGCACCTGTCGGCCGCGACGGTGAAGCGCGAGTTCGGGTGCGCGGCGGGCGTGCCGGCGTCGGGCGTCCAGTCCTGCCCGCGCCAGTCGACCAGGTGCGCGGGCGGCTCCTCGGTGAGGCCCTCCCACCACACGTCGCCATCGTCGGTCAGCGCGACGTTGGTGAAGATGACGTCGGAGCGCAGCATCTCGATCGCGGTGGGGTTGGTCGCCGGCCCGGTGCCGGGCGCGACGCCGAAGAAGCCCGCCTCGGGGTTGATCGCCCGCAGTCGGCCGTCCGTGCCTGGGCCGCCGGGCCGCATCCACGCGATGTCGTCGCCGATGGTCTCGACGGCCCAGCCCGGGACCGTGGGCCGCAGCATCGCGAGGTTCGTCTTGCCGCAGGCCGACGGGAAGGCCGCCGCGACGTGGAACACCCGGTCCGACGGGTCGGTGACGCGCAGCACCAGCATGTGCTCGGCGAGCCAGCCCTCGTCGCGGGCCATCACCGAGGCGATCCGCAGCGCGAAGCACTTCTTGCCGAGCAGGGCATTGCCGCCGTACCCGGACCCGTAGGACCAGATCTCGCGGGTCTCCGGGAACTGGACGATGTACTTGGTGGCGTTGCACGGCCACGCCACGTCCGCGACGGGCTCCCCGTCGCGGTCGACCAGCGGGGCGCCGACCGAGTGCACGGCCGGCACGAAGTCGCCGTCCTGGCCGAGCTCGTCGAGCACGGCCGAGCCCACCCGCGTCATCACGGCCATGCTCGCCACGACGTACGGGGAGTCGGTGAGCTCGACGCCGATCTGCGAGATGGGGCCGCCGATGGCGCCCATCGAGAACGGCACGACGTACATGACCCGGCCGCGCATCGCGCCGGCGAACACCCCGGACAGCTCGGCGCGCATCGCCCGCGGGTCGCGCCAGTTGTTGGTGGGGCCGGCGTCGGCGGAGTCGGCCGAGCAGATGAAGGTGCGGTCCTCGACGCGGGCGACGTCGCTCGGGTCGGATCGCGCGAGGTAGCTCCCGGGCCGCAGCTCCGGGTTCAGCGGGATGAGCGTGCCGCCGTCGACCATCTGCTCGATCAGGCCCTGCTGCTGCTCGGCGGAGCCGTCTACCCACACGACGGCGTCCGGCTCGGTCAGCGCGGCGACGCGCGACACCCAGGCGAGCAGGGCGCCGTGCCTGGTCGGCGCGCCGGCCTCGATCCGCAGCGTCGTGGCCGGCAGGGCGCCGGACGGGACGGCGGACGTCGCGGCGCTGAGCCGGACGCGGCTGGCGCTGGCGAGGGCGGGGTCGGTGAGGGCGGGGTCGGTGAGGGTCATGGGAGATCGGCCTCCTTGGCGGGTCCACGACGGGCCGTGGACCCCGTCTTTTCCCACCCTCGGCCAGGTACGGGGAGTCTTCAACCGCGCCAAGGGGTCAAGAACCGCCGATCTTTCGCTAGTGTCAAGAGATGAGCCCTCGACCCCCGGTCTCACCGCGTGCCGAGCCCTCGGGCAAGCCCCGCACCGGGGACCTGCTCACGCTGGGCCGGCGGATCCGCCACTTCCGCACCCAGCGGTCCCTGACCCTGGACCAGCTCGCGCAGGCCACCGGATCGGCCGCCAGCCAGCTCTCGCTGATCGAGAACGGCCACCGCGAGCCCCGGCTGTCGCTGCTCCAGGAGATCGCCACGGCCCTCGACGTCGATCTGGCCGACCTGCTCGCCGCCGAGCCGCCCAACCGGCGAGCGGCCCTGGAGATCGCCCTGGACCGGGCGCAGCGCACGTCGCTGTACAGCGGTCTCGGGCTGCCCGCCGTCCGCCCGGGCCGCTCCGTGCCCACCGAGGCCCTCGAGGCGCTGGTGGGGCTGCACGACGAGCTCGCTCGCCGCGTCAACGAGTCGATCGCCACCCCCGAGGAGGCCCGCCGCGCGAACACCGAGCTGCGCCTGTGGATGCAGGAGCAGGACAACTGCCTCCCGGAGATCGACGCCGTGGGCGAGCAGATGGCACGCGCCGCCGGGTACACCGTGGGCGCCCTGACCCACCGCGCCGTCGCCCGGATGGCCGAGCAGCTCGGCTTCGAGATCCTGCACGTCACGGACCTGCCGCACTCGACCCGCACCGTCACCGACCTGGCGTCGGGCCGCATCTACCTGCCGCCCGCGTCGATCCCCGGCGGCCACGGCCTGCGATCCCTCGCCCTGCAGGCGATAGCGCACCGGGTGCTCGGCCACACGCGCCCCGCGTCGTACGCGGACTTCCTGCGGCAGCGGCTCGAGATCACGTACTTCGCCGCCGCCTGCCTCATGCCCCGCACCGCGGCGCTCGAGCACCTCAACGCCGCCAAGCGGGCGAAGGACCTGGCCATCGAGGACTTCCGCGACGCGTTCGGCGTGACGCACGAGGCCGCCGCGCACCGCTTCACCAACCTCGCCACCAGCGGCCTCGGCCTGCCCGTCCACTTCCTGCGGGTGGACGACGCGGGGGCCCTGACCCGCGGCTACGAGAACGACGGCGTGGGCTTCGCCACCGACCCCACCGGGGCGATCGAGGGCCAGCACGTGTGCCGGCAGTGGGCGGCCCGGGCGGCGCTGACCAGCCGCGACCGCACCACCGAGTACCACCAGTACACCGACACGCCCGCGGGCACGTTCTGGTGCACCGCCCAGACGGGCACCGCCGACTCGGGCGAGTTCTCCATCACCGTCGGCGTCCCGTTCGCGCACGCCAAGTGGTTCCGCGGCCGGGACACCACGCTGCGCACCACGTCCCGCTGCCCCGACGCCTCGTGCTGCCGCCGCCCCGACCCGGAGCTCGCCACCCGGTGGGCCGACCAGTCGTGGCCCAGCGCGCGCATGCACGCCCAGGTGCTCAGCCCGCTGCCGCAGGGCACGTTCCCCGGGGTCGACGACGCGGAGGTGTACGCCTTCCTGGACCGGCACTCGGGCAACCGCTGAACGAGGTGCACCGCGGCCCGAGCGGCCACCTTTGCTGAGACGGGGACGGGGGCTGGGCTACCGGGCGGGCAGCCCGACTCCTCGGAGCGACCGGCGCGCCATCCTGGTGGCGCCCGCGAACGCTGCCGCGAGCAGCAGCATCACCAGGGCGCGCACCAGCGTGGCGTGCGCGTCGTCGAGCAGGTCGTAGCGCCACTTCCAGTCGGCGTCGGCGGTCGCGTCCGCGAAGAACCTCGTGGCGATGTACCAGCGGTTGCCCCATCGGATGAGCTCGGCGATCCCCCAGAGCCCGAGCAGCCACGCGATCACGCGGCTCCATGACGCCGCGCGGACG
>Ga0233375_1000916_pt1 | contig 14508 bp, 9 predicted proteins | sample ElkDunMinimDraft_10_FD_191539 | JGI IMG/M metagenome (GOLD analysis project Ga0233375, IMG submission 191539) | Fecal eukaryotic communites from dung pellets of Tule Elk in California, USA - Elk Dung E16 | ecosystem: Host-associated > Mammals > Digestive system > Large intestine > Fecal | place... | reverse complement strand
TCCCGAGGGCGAACATCATGCCGGCGCTCGGGCCGCCGACGTTGTCGAGCTGGATGGTGATGTCCAGAGGGAAGTCGTAATCCTGCATGAGGGTGACCCCGAGCAGCCACACCGGCTCGCCGTCCACCTCTTCCTCCCGGGGCGTGACCGTCACATCGGTCTCGGCTCCGTCGCGCTCGACGGTCAGGGTCACCGGCTCTCCCGCACGCTCGGCCACGATCGCGCGCACCTCCGAGGCGTCGGCGACGCTGCGGCCGTCGACGGCGACGATGACATCGCCCTCCTCGACCACATCGGCGGCCGCCGAGTCGTCGGTCAGCGAGTACACCGTCAGCTGAGCCCCGACGTCGTAGCCCAGCTCGGCCAGGGCGGCCGCCGTGGCCTCCTGCTGCGAGTCGATCATCATCGCCGAGCTCTCCTCGTTGCGCTGCTCGGTCGTCTGACCGGCCGGGAACACCTCGTCGATGGGGACGACGGCGCGGGTGCGGTCGAACCAGGCCAGAGCCAGCTCGAACCAGGAGGGGGTCTGCTCGCGGTTGCCGCGCACCTGCACCGTGAGCAGGTCCAGTGTTCCCGACGTGGGATAGGTCTCCGCACCCTCGATCGAGATGAGCGGCACCTCGGCGCCGTCCGCGGTGCGCGCCGTCCCCAGGGTGTCGTAGACCGGTCCGGGCTGCTGGATCACGTAGGCGGTGGGGAGGAAGGTCAGCACCAGCAGCACCACGAGGGCGACGACGAGCGACCAGATGCCCGCCACCGCACCGCGCGGCAGCCGACGGCGCGGTGCCGGGACGAGGGTGACGTTCTCATCGAAGAGGGCCAACGGCGGGCCTTTCTGTGCCAGGTCGTTCGCGACCGGCGAAAAGCAGCCGGGTGGTGCGAGGGGAGGGTGCCACTAGCGTAGAACGGGACACCCCCCACCTGCTGAAAGGCGCCTGACATGGCCGACGGCGAAGACCGCTCCCCCGAGGATGACTTCCAGGAACTGCTGCGCCGGCTCTTGGGGGGTCAACCGGGCGCGATCGACCCCGAGCAGCTCTCGCGCCTGTCGGGCATGGGGATCGACCCCGCGATGATGGCCGCGATGATGCAGCAGATGCAGAGCGCGTTCTCGCAGGCACCGTCGGACGGCATCTCGTGGGACATCGCCCAGCGCCAGGCCCTGCACATCGCCAACCAGGGCGGTCTGGGCATCAGCAGCGGTGAACGCACCGACCTCGGCGAGGCGTTCGCGCTGGCGAACCTGTGGCTGAGCGAGGCCACGACGATCTCGGAGCTCTCCCAGCCGCCGCGCACGCTCACCCGCGGCGGATGGGTCGAAGCCACCCTGCCGGTCTGGCAGGAGCTGGCCGAGCCGGTGGCGCTGAGCATCGCCGACGCGCTCACCGCGGCCCTCGACGAACAGGTGCCCGAGGAGATGCGGGCCGTCGTGCAGGGCGCTGGCAAGCTCATGCGCACCGTCGGCGGGTCGCTGTTCGCCGCGCAGCTGGGCGCCGTCGTCGGCCGACTGTCGACCGAGGTCGTCAGCGGCGGAGACGTGGGACTCCCGGTCATGCCCGCCGGAGAAGCGGCGATCCTGCCGCAGAACTTCGCCGACTTCGGCCGCGACCTCGGCATCGCCGACGACCAGCTCGCGCTGTACCTCGCCACCCGCGAACTCGCCCACGCGCGCCTGTTCCGCCACGCGAAGTGGCTGCGCCTGCACGTCATCTCGCAGGTGACCGAGTTCGCCCGCGGCATCCACGTCGACACCGGCGCCCTGGAGGACCTCGCCTCGCGCTTCGACCCCTCGCAGCCCGAGGAGCTCCGTCAGGCGCTGGAGAGCGGGGCGCTGCTGCCCCAGCGCTCCGAGGCGCAGACGGCGGCACTGGCGCGACTGGAGAACCTGCTGGCCCTCATCGAGGGCTGGGTCGACGTCGTGACCGAGGCCGCCACGGCCCGTCTTCCCGAGGCGGATCGCATCGCCGAGGTGGTGCGCCGCCGCCGCGCGGTGGGCGGACCCGCCGAGCAGGCACTCGGATCCCTGGTCGGCCTCGAGCTGCGCCCCCGTCGTCTGCGCGAGGCAGCGGCGATGTGGCGCGCGGTCACCGACGCGGTGGGCGCGGGCGACCGCGACGCCCTCTGGGACTACCCCGACCTCATGCCGACGTCCGAGGACATCGACGACCCGGCGGCCCTCGTGGAACGCCTGCAGGCGCGCGCACGCGGAGACGAGCCGCAGCGCGACGCGATGGACGATGCCCTCGAGGCGCTGCTGAACCAGGCAGCAGGCTCGGAGCCGGCCACGGGTGACGGCGATGGGCCCTCCGATCCCGCAGACGACGCGACGCAGGACGACGCCTCCGCCGGGGACGAGCCCGAAGGACCCCGGCCCGTCTGAGCGTCGCGTCTCCTCCCCAACCTGCTCGGCGCGGGCGGGGAGGAGCGGGCTGTGGACAGCGCAGACGGACGGTCGCGCCCCGGCGCACAATCAGGGCATGCTCCGCCTCGACCCCCGCTATCCGCCGCTGTGGCGCAGCGCCACGAGTCTGCAGTTCGGAGCCGACGCACGTGCGGTGATCGAGAACCTGGCGCCCTGGCAGGAGCAGATGATCGCGACGCTCGCCGCGGGCATCCCCGCGAGTGCCTACGATGCCTGCGCGCGGGCGTTCGGCGCGGATGATGCCGGGGCTGCGCAGCTGCAGCTCCTGCTGTCCCCTGTGCTGCGGGACGGCGAGGGGCCACCCGCCCTGCCGGTGCGCCTGGAGCTGCCGCACGATCTGCCGCCGCGTCTGGCAGAAGTCGTGACCGACGCCTTCACCGAGGCGGGTGCCGCCCCCGAGGCCGCACCCTGGTGGGATGTGCCTGCCCTCCCCGTGGGCGACGGCGCCCCGGTCGTGGCGGTCGCCGCTCACATGCTGGATCCGCGACGCACCGCCCGCTTCATGCGTGAGGACATCCCGTACCTCCCGGTCGTCCTCGCCCACGACAGCGTCGAGGTCGGACCCTCTGTGGTGCCGGGGGTGACCGCATGCACCTCGTGCATGCACGCGCGAAGGCGCGACGCGGACGAGGCGTGGCCGGCGATCGCGGCGCAGCTGCTGACCCTTCCGGCGCCGGACACGCCGCGCGGCATCCTGTACGACGCCGCAGCGCTCGCCGTGCGGCTGCTCAGTGCCGAGCCGGACCGCGCGGGCCGGTCGGCGACGATCCTCGGCCGCCGCGGGCGGGTGACGTGGCACGCGAATCCGCCACACGCAGCGTGCCTGTGCCGATCTCACGTACGAAGCGCGACACCGCTCGCTCCCGTTGTCCGGCTCCCCGTGCCCACGACAGTGACAGTGTCCGCGCGGCGCGCGTGATGCCGACGTACGCGAGCCGGCGCTCCTCGTCGATGGTGTCGGGCGTCGTGGCGTACGAGATCGGGAGCAGGCCCTCGGCCATGCCGATGAGGTGCACGTGATCCCACTCCAGGCCCTTCGCGGCGTGAAGCGTGGCGAGGGTGACGGTGCGCAGCGCGGGCTCGTGCTGGTCTTTCGCCCGGGCGATCAGGTCGTCGGTGAAGGCGCGCAGTGTCGTTCCCTCCGGCGCTTCCTCGGCCAGGCGCAGGATGGCGGCACGCGCCTCCCAGGCATCTCGCACGGCGCCTCCCGCCGGCGGTGCCTCATCGGTCAGCCCGGAGCGACGCAGGATGTCCCGCACCGTCGGCAGGAAGGCCGTGTCCAGGGGGGCCACGGTCGCCGCGCGCAGCTCGAGGATCGCCTGGCGCACCTCGGGCAGGTCGAAGAAGCGTTTGCCGCCGAGTACGGTGGCGGCGATCTGGCGGTCAGACAGGGCGGCGAGGATCGGCGCCGACTGGGCGTTGGCACGATAGAGCACCGCGATGCTCTCGGGGTCGACGCCTGCCGCGAGCTGCGCGGCGATCGCCCGCGCGACGCCCGCCGCTTCGGCGGCGTCGTCGGAGTAGGTGGCGACGGTGGGCATCGGTCCCGGGGGCTCCTCCGCAGCCGACACCAGCGCCAGAGCCCCCGGCCGGTCGCGCATGAGTTCGTTGGCCACCGCGAGCACGGCGGCATCCGACCGGTAGTTGCGCTCCAGCCGCACGACCCGGGCGTCGGGATGCCGCTCGGCGAAGCCGACCAGGAACTGCGGATCGGCGCCCGCGAACGAGTACACGGTCTGGCTGGCATCGCCCACGACGCAGAGGTCGCGGCGCTCCCCCAGCCACAGCTCGAGCAGCCGGTACTGCACCGGCGAGACGTCCTGGAACTCATCGACGGTGAAGTGCCGGTACTGCTCGCGAACGGCGGCGGCCACGTGCGGCTCGGTCTCGATCATGCCGGCGCAGGCCAGCAGCACGTCCTCGAAGTCCAGCTGCCGGCGCTCGTCCTTGAGGTTCTCGTAGGCGCGCTGCAGGTCGACCACCTGCGAGACGTCGAGCCCCGCGACCCCGTGCGGACGCGCTGCGGCGTACTCCTCGATGCTGCGCATCGTGACCTTGCGCCACTCGATCTCGGCCGCGACGTCGCGCAGCGCCATCGGCCCGGGATCGAACCCGAGGGTGTCGGCGGCGTGGGCCAGCATGCGCACCTTGCCGTTGACGATCGACGGCGCGCTGCCGCCGGCCAGCTGCGGCCAGAAGAAGTTCAGCTGGGCCAGCGCAGCAGCGTGGAAGGTGCGGGCGGCGACGCCGGGAACGCCGAGCGCCCGCAGTCGTCCGCGCAGCTCGCCGGCGGCCTTCGTGGTGAAGGTGACCGCCATCACGCGGGACGGCGAGTAGGCGCCGGTGTCGACGCCGTGCGCGATGCGGTGCGTGATGACCCGGGTCTTGCCGGTGCCGGCACCGGCGAGCACGCACACCGGGCCGCGCAGCGCGGTGGCCGCCTGCAGCTGCGCGTCGTCCAGCCCGGCGAGGGGGGCGATGCTCACGCGCGTCCCTCCACCCAGTCGGTGATGAGGCGGTGGGCGATCGACGCGGTCCCCGGAAGCAGCACATCGCCGCCGCCGGCGAGGGCCTCGGCGATCTCGTCACGGGTGAACCAGCGCACGGCCACGATCTCCTCGCCGTCGGCGCGAGCCGCCTGCTCGTCGTCGGCGACGGCGTGGAAGCCCAGCATGAGCGAGCGGGGGTATGGCCAGGCCTGCGAGCCGCCGTACCGCAGCGCGCTCAGGCGCACACCCGCCTCTTCATGCACCTCGCGCTCGACGGCCGACTCCAGCGACTCCCCCGCCTCGACGAACCCGGCGAACGTGGAGTAGCGGTTGTGCTGGGCCCACAGCGCGTTGGATCCGAGCAGCAGGCGCTGCCGGTCGCCGCTGCTGACGGCCACGATGACGGCGGGGTCGGTGCGGGGGAAGTGCTCGCGTCCGCAGCCCTCGCAGGTGCGCGCCCACCCGGCGGCGTGCACGCGCGTCGCCGAGCCGCACGCAGGGCAGAACGGGGCGTCCAGCAGCCACCGTCCGAGGCTCAGTGCGGCCACGAAGGCCTGGGCGTCGGCGCTGCCGAGCTCGCCCGCGACGGCGCGCAGGGCCCCCCAGGTCTCGGCGACGGCGGGAGCCTCGGAATCGGCCGGCGACGCCGCGAGCAGGAGCGGCGCACCGGCGGCGTCGCGACCGAGGAACGCCCACGCCGCGTCCGACGCGACCTCGTGCGGCGCCAGCCAGCGCAGCGCGCCATCGGCGGCGAGCGGCGCCCGGTCGCCGTGCACCGCGAGCACACGGGCGTCGGGCCGTGCGCGGGCGTCGTCGACCAGCCCATCGGCGGCGCGCTCGTGGGCCGCGCGGTCGAGCCCGATCTGCACGGGCGACGCGGGCTGCGGGCTCTCGGGCACCGTCATCCGGGACCTCTCTTGCGGGCGTGGCGCGGGGGTGAACGGAGCGCGCGCGACCTACCCTTGGGGGCATGGCACGCTCCCCTCTCACTCTAGCCGCGTCCGTCACGTCGGCCCTTCCCCGGGTCGCCGTCGTCGGGGTCGGAGAGCTCACCGAAGGAGCCGCCGGCCGCTTCGACGCGGCGGTGGCCGATCTCGACGACGGGCGCCGTGTCGTGGTGCGGGTGGCGAACTCGGCCGAAGCCGCAGAGGAGCTGACCGCCCAGGTGCGCGTGCTGCGTGCGCTCTCCGCGGGCGTCCGGGGCGTGCTGCCCTTCCGCGCGCCCGAGGTGCTGGGCGAAGCGGGTCTGGCCGGGTCGCGGGTGGTCGTGTCCGACCTGCTGCCGGGCTACCGCGTCGAGGCGGCACATGTTCCGCCCGGGCGCGGCGTCGCCACGTCGCTCGGCGCCGCGATCGCCGATGTCCACGGCCTGCCCGTCTCGGTCGTGCGCGACGCGGGACTTCCCGCCCGCACGCCCGCGCAGGTGCGCGACGAAGCCGAGCGGATGCTCGACAGGGCCGAGGCGACGGGGCTGCTCCCCTTCGCGCTCCTTCGGCGATGGAGCACCGCCCTCGCCGCGGACGAGCTGTGGCGGTTCGAGGCCGCCGTGACCCTCGGTGGAGTCGAGCCCACCGCGTTCCTCCTCGAAGACGTCGACGATGTGCCCACCGTCACGAGCCTGCTCGACTGGCACGGCCTGAGCGTCGGCGACCCCGCCGCGGACCTGCGGTGGCTCGCTTCGGCTCCCGGAGCCGCCGAGGACGTCTACGCCGGCTATCTCGGCCGCGCGCACCGCGCCCCGGACGCACGACTCCGTGACCGCGCCCGCCTGTACGCCGAGCTGGAGTTCGCCAAGTGGCTCGTGCACGGTCAGGCCGCGGGCAGCGAGAGCGTCGTGAGCGACGCCGTCGCGCTGCTGGAGTCCCTCGCCGAGGGTGTCGGCGAGACGCCGCTCGTCTCGAGCGACGCGGTCGACGTCGACGACGCCCTGGCCAGGGTGGGCCGGATGTCGGATGCCACCGGCGAGATCGTCGACACCTCGATGCAGACCGACACGTACGACCCGTCGATGCTCTCGATGTTCGCCCAGGACACCGCAGACAGCGACATCGACCCCGCCGCCCAGCCGACCCAGCCCCTCGAGCTCTCACTGTTCTCGTCGGACGAGGCAGCGCCCGACCCGGCAGCCAGGACCTCCGCCGCGGCGGCCGATGAGGCCGACCGCGACGACAGCCCCGCGGGGCCCGCCCACGAGCAGGAGCGCGACGACGCCGCCCGCAACGCGCTGCGTCGCTGGCGCACCGCAGAGTAGCGACGCCCGACGGGGCGCGCCCCGGCTTGCCGGTGCTGCGGCACTGAGGCGCGCCGCCGATCCGCCGTCGCCGCACCTCAGCCCCGCAGCACGACCCCCGCGCCGACGTAGACGAGTGCGACGTCGATGAGCTCCATCGGCACGCCGTGCTTGGCGTGGTACGCCTTGCGATAGAGCTCCAGCTGCACCATGCGCTGCTCGCGCTCGGCCGACGTCGCGGGCGGGCGGCCCGTCTTCCAGTCGACGATCTCGTAGCGCTCGCCCCGGCGGTAGACGGCATCGAGCTTGCAGATGATCACATGCTCGCGGCCGTCCGGGCCGGTCATCGTGAAGTCGATCTCGGTCTCCACCTCGATCGGGCGCAGCGGCGCCCACTCGGTGGCCGCGAACGCGTCCTTCAGCTGCGCCATCGCCTCGGCGTCGTCGGCCGACAGCGGCGCCGCGGCGTCGGCGACGTCGTCGTCGAGCTCCCACAGCGCATCGTCGGTCGACGACCCGGCACCCACGAGGCCCGAGCGGTGCTCCACCCAGGCGTGGAAGAGCGTGCCCAGGCGCGTCTGGCGGAACGGTCGCTCCGGCAGCGGCCGCGCGACGGCCGCGACGGTGCCGGCGAAGTCGGTGACGTAGTCCTTGTAGCGCGATGCGGGGATGCGCGTGGGTGCCGAGCGCACGCGGTCTGCCGCTCGCGCCGCGCGCTCGGCCAGCAGCAGCTCCAGCTCGGGGTGAGGCTCCGGCCGGGTGTCCGCCTGCGCGGCGCGCACCGCCTCGGCTGCGGCGTGGACGGCACGGGCGCGCGCACCCAGGGGGTCCATCGGCCACGTGAGCAGGCGACGCTCCCCCAGGTACGGGTTCTCGTCGGGCTGGGGATCCGGCGCGGGCTCCCCGAGCGCCTCTGCCATCTCGAGCAGGAAGACGCTCGGCTCCCGCGCGCTGCGCGTGCCCGACCAGCTCGAGCCGGTCATCAGCAGGTGGTCGCGCGCGCGGGTGACCGCCACGTAGGCCAGCCGGCGGTCCTCCTCGAGCTGGCGCGCGCGCTGGGCCGCGACGAAGTCCTCCAGCGCGGTCTTCAGCGCCTGCTGCGTCGGGGCATCGTCCCGGTGCCAGCGCAGCCGCGGCAGCCAGGTCGCGTCCCCGCGGAACTCGTACGGCAGCACGCCGAACGACAGCCAGCCCTTCGTGTCCTTCGCCGCCGTCGGCAGCTCGTCCTTGACGAGGCGCACGACCGCCACGGCATCCCACTCCAGCCCCTTGGAGCCGTGGATGGTGAGCAGCTGCACGACGTCGTCCTCGGGCGGCTCGGTGCGGGGAGCGAACTCGTCGAGCTTCTCGGCGTGGTCGAGCCACGCGAGCAGACTCGTCAGCGACCCGGTCTCGTCGGCGGCGAGGAAGCCGTGCAGCTCATCGACGAACGCGCGCAGCTGCTCCGAGGCGATGCGGGCGGGGCCGCGCGCCTCGTTCGCCGCGAGTTCGACATCGAGCCGCAGCTCGAGCTCGATGAGCCGGACGAGTTCGGGGATCGGCAGCCGCGCTGCGCGCCGCAGCCCCGCGAAGACGGCGCCGGCTTCGCGGAGCCGCTCGCGCGCCGCCGGGGTGAACCCGGCCAGCCACCCGTGGTCCGCGGGGTGGCGCAGCACGAAGTCCAGCGCGTCGATGAGCGACCCCTGATCCTGCCCGGCCGAGCCGCGCAGTCGCTCCGCCACGTCTGGCGCGAGGGGGCGGAGGGCATGGTCGTGCCGCACGATGCGGCGGGCGAGCTCCGCCAGGGCGCGCAGGTCCGCCAGCCCGATGCCCCAGCGCGGTCCCGACAGCAGCCGGATGAGGGCCGAACCCGCCGTCGGGTCCGCGATCACGCGCAGCGCGGAGACCACGTCGACGACCTCCGGCGTCGACAGCAGGCCGCCGAGCCCCAGGATGCGGTGCGGGATGCCGCGGCGCGCGAGGGCGTCGCCGAAGCGCACCATGTGCTTCTTGCTGCGGAAGAGGATCGCCCCGGTCGTCGCCTGTCCCGCGGCGGCGCGGCGCGCGCGCACGTCGGCGAACCACTCCGCGACGCGCTCGGTCTCGGCATCCAGGTCGTCGTCGAACGCGATACGCACGTCACCCGCGGGCGCACCAGGGCGGGCCAGCAGCTCGTCCACGGGAACCGGCGCTGTCTCGGCGAGAGGCGCGAGCACCGCGTTGGCCGCCGTCAGCACGTGTCGGCTGTTGCGCCAGCTCGTACGCAGGGCGAAGCGTCCGCTCTCACCGTCGCCGGCGAACGCCCGCGCGAAGTCGCCGAGGTTGCCCGCGCTCGCCCCGCGCCAGCCGTAGATCGACTGGTGCGGGTCGCCGACCGCCATGACGCCCGTGCCGCGGAAGAGCGTGGCCAGCAGGTCGGTCTGCACCACGGAGGTGTCCTGATATTCGTCCAGCAGCACCACGCGGTAGCGGTCGCGCAGCTCGGCGGCCACGGACTCGTGGCTGCGCACGACCTCGAGGGCACCGGCGACCTGATCGGAGAAATCGATGACCCCCAGCCGCGCCTTCTGCCTGTCGTACTCGGCGGCGAGCTCCGCCAGCAGCGACAGCGCGCCCACCTTCTCGGCCGCGCGCGCGACGTCGGCGTAGACCACCGTGCGCTTGTTCTCGGAGGGGCGCTCCAGCACGTCCGCGAACCGCTCCGGGAAGGCGGCGAGGTCGCTGAGGGGCACGAGGTTGTCGACGCTGTCGCGGGCGATGCGCAGCGCCGCGTCGATGATGCTGCGGACCGATTCGCCGCGCTCCTCGAGCCGCGGGTCCTCCGAGGCGAGCACCACGCGTCGCATGAGCAGCCACGCCGCCGAGTCGCTGAGCACCGCCGCCTGACCGTCGCGTCCGATGCGCACGGCGTGCTCGCGCACGATCGCGTCGGCGAAGCTGTTGTAGGTGGACACCGTGGGGCGGTGCAGCAGCGACTCGTCGTCGGCGTCGTCGGGCGCGGCGCCGGTGGTCGAGACGAGGCCCGCCAGCAGCGCCCGCCGGGCGGCGTCGGTGGTCGCTCCGGCGAAGCCGTCGAGGCGGCCCTGCGCGTGGAGCGAGGGAAGGTGCGCCAGCAGACCGCGGCGCTCGAACTCCGCCAGTCGCTGCAGCCGCTTGTGGATGCGCTCCGCCAGCTCACCGGCGGCCTTGCGGGTGAAGGTCAGCCCGAGCACCTGGTCGCGGCGCACCAGACCGTTGGCGACGAGCCACACCACCCGGCCCGCCATGGTCTCGGTCTTGCCGCTGCCGGCACCGGCGACGACGAGGCCCGGCTGCAACGGGGACTCGATGACGGCCGCCTGCTCGGGCGTGGGCGGGAACTGCCCCAGCGCCGATGCGATGGCCTGGGCGGAGATGACACCGGTCACGAGCTCACCGCGCCGATCGTGTGGATGCGGCAGAGACCGTACGAGTGCTCGTCGCGGCAATGCTCCTCGTACGGGGCGACGAACGACGTCCCCCGCATCACGTCGACCGCCGCGACGACCCGTGCGACGAACGCGGCGCGGGTGTCGTCGTCGAAGGGCAGCTGGCGCGGCGTGACGTAGTCCTTGGATGCCGCGGTCGGACGCAGCACCAGCAGCTTCGCTCCGCCCGGGCGCGCGCCGTCGGGCGCGGCCACGGCGCCGGATTCGAACGCCAGCTGGTAGGCGGCCAGCTGCGGGTTGTCCGCCACGGCCTTGTCCGTCTGGGGCTCGGTCTTGCCCGTCTTGAGGTCGACGATCACCACCGAGCCGTCCGGCCCGATCTCCACGCGGTCGATGTAGCCGCTGAGCACCGCGGTGTGCTCCCCCGCGTCGGGAAGCGGGATCGGCACCTCGAAGTGCGGTTCGGCGCTGACGAGCGTCACCCCGTCGCGCTCGGCGTCACGGAGATACCGGTGCAGACGCCGCACGAGGTCGCGCGCGCGGGTGCGCTCGGCGCGGTCGCGCCACGCCGCATCGAAGTCGAGCTCTTTCCAGCGCTGCTGAACGATGTCCCAGAGACCTTCCTCATCGAGCTCCGCGCCGTGTTCGAGCGCCGCGTGGATCAGCGTGCCGAGCCCGGCGACCGCTCCCCCCGCGTCGCCGCCGAGCTCCGCGATGACCCAGTCGAGCTGGCACGTCTCCAGAGCCTGCAGCCGCGAGGGCGAGACCCGCACATCCTCGCGGTCGAGATCGCGCAGCGGCGCGGTGGTGGTGGGACCCGGCACCCCGTACCACTGGGTCGGGTCGGCGCCCGCCACTCCGGCATCGGCGAGGAGCGCCAACTGGCCCGCGGCTGCGGCCCGCGCTGCGGCGGGCGCGCGAGGATCGGTCAGCGCGCGGCGGTGCAGCGCCACGAGACCGCGCAGCGTCAGCGGATGCTCGGCCTCCCGCGGTGCGGGCTGCGGGTCGGGCAGCAGCTCGAACAGCACACTGGGGCCGGTGTCGTCGTCGTCGACGGCGGTCACGATGAGCTGTGACGTCGCGCGGGAGACCGCGCGGGCGAACAGGCGCAGCTCGTCGTGCATCGCCTGGCGCCGTCTGTCGAGCACATCGACGGCGTCGTCGCCCTCGACCGCACCGGCCAGACGCCACGTCTCGAGGAGGCTTCCGCGCAGGCGGGTGTTGGGCCACACCCCGTCCTGCACGCCGGCCACGACGACCGTGTCGAATTCCAGCCCGAGCGAGCCGGCGGGTGTCAGCACGCGAACGCTCGCCTCGGGCGGGGGCGCCGTGAGCCGGTCCTCGGCGACGTCGCTGTCGAGGATGCCGCGGACGAACGCCAGCGGCGGCGCTCCGTCCTCGCGCTCGACGGCCCGCTTGGCGGCCTGGAAGAGCGCCACCACCGCGTCGAGGTCCCGGTTCGCCTGCTCGGCGAGGGGGCCGTGGCCGTGAGCCGCCTCGGCCCAGGGGGTCTGCAGGCCCGAGCGCTCCCACGCGGTCCAGAGCATCTCGTGCACCGTGGCGCCGGCGGCGTGCTGCGCGGCCAGCATGCCGAGGGTTCCCGCCACCCGGGCCGCCCGTCGCCCCTCCCGCGTGTCGATGAGCTCCAGCTCCAGCGGACGCGCCATGCCCGACACGAGCAGATCGTGTCCGCTGCGCTCGCCTCCCGCCGCGAGCTCCGTCTGCCGCAGGGTCGTCCGCAGCCGCCGCAGCTCGACGGGGTCCATGCCGGCGGTCACGCCCAGCAGCACCTCGGTGACGTCGTCGACGGTCCACTGTTCGGCCGGGCGGGCCGACAGCTCCACGACCCGCAGGAGGTCCCGCACCGGACGCAGCACCCCCAGCGCCTGGCCGGGGCCGCTCGCCCGTGCAGGCACCTCGCGCGCCGCCAGCTCCGCCTCGAGTGCCGAGACCTGGCGGGTGTCGTGGGCGATGACCGCGCACCGGTCCCACGGCACGCCGTCGCGCAGATGCCGCTCCCGCAGCAGACGGGCGATCGCGTCGTATTCCTCCGAGGGCGAGCGCAGGGTGAAGGCACGCACCGAGGGATCCTGCGCGACCTGATCGTCGGGCTCGGCGGGCCGCACGCGGTGGCTGACGATGCCGACGGCGCCGATGCGCTCGGTCACCGATGCCAGCAGCGACCGCTGTGCGCGGGTACCCCGGTGCACTCCGCTGAGCACGATGGGCGGAGCCGCCGCAGCGAGACGTGCGAAGTTCCGCGGCGACGCTCCGCGGAAGGTCCCCGAGCCGACGTCGGGGTCGCCGAACGCCATGACGGCGATGCCGTGCGCACGACAGGCCTCGAGCAGCTCGACGCCGCCGAGGGTCAGTTCCTGCGCGTCGTCGACGAGCAGCACGCGCACCGCGGCGAAGGGGCCGAGCACCGCCGCTCCGGGAGTGCTCGTGCGCAGGATGCCGACGGCTTCGCGGACGAGGCCCGCGGCGTCGCGGTGGGCGCCGCGCATGTCGGCGCGCACCCGCTCGTACTCCGTCGCGAACGACGCCAGCGATTCCCAGGCCGGCAGCTCGAGTGTGCGACCGAGCGCGCCGAGGCGGGCAGGGGTGACGCCCAGCGTCGTGCACTCCGCGAGGAAGGTGCGCACCTCGGCCCGGAAACCCGCCGTCCCGCGGATGGGAGCGGGCAGCCAGTCGGGCCAGCGTGAGGCTCCCGACGCCTCGTCCTCCTCGTCCCCTGCCAGCAGGTCCTGCAGCAGCTGGTCCTCGTCGGCGCCCGTCAGCAGCTGCGGGGGCTCTCCGCCGCCATGCACCGCCGCCGCGCGCACGAGCTGGAAGGCGAGCGAGGCCACCGAGCGGGCGAGGGGCCCGGCCGTCGCACGGCCGACCGCCAGCGCGAGGCGGTCCCGCAGCGCCGTCGCCGCGGTGCGGCTCGAGGTGAGCACGACGATCGTGTCGGGGTCGACACCGGCATCGACGAGCGCGCGCACGCGCGCCACGAGGGTCGCGGTCTTGCCGGTGCCGGGCGCGCCGACCACCACCGCCGACGTCTCCGGCGCGAGGGCGAGGACCTGCCGCTGGGCGACATCGGGGACGAAGGCGGCATCGGAGCCGGGCTCGGGTGCCCTGGGTTCACTCTGTCGCATCGAAGCCACGGTAGCCGCCCCCGCCGACGTTCGCCGACAGCGAGCGCGCCCCCTCGGGCCGCCGGGGGTGCCCGCCCGTGTCGTAGAGTCGGAGGGCGCCCGCGGCGATGGCCGGGGCCGGAAAGGCAGTCACCCGTGGAGATCCGCATCGGCATCGTCAACACCGGCCGCGAGCTCGGTTTCGAGACGAACGAGTCCGCCGAGGTCGTCAAGACCTCCGTCGCCCAGGCACTGGATTCCGGCGCCACCCACCTGTCGTTCGTCGACGCGAAGGGCAGCTCCTACATCGTCCCGACGGCGGCTCTCGCCTACATCGAGGTCGGCACCGAGGAGTCCCGTCGCATCGGCTTCGTCGGCTGACACCGTGCAGATCCTGCTGGCCCTGATCGCCGGGGTCGTCCTGGGGCTGGCGGCCCATTTCACCGTCGGCGGGCGCGATACGCGCGGCGTCGCCCTCGGACCCGTGCTCGGCGCCGTCGTGGGCGGCCTGGTGTGGATGGCGCTCACCTGGGCGGGGCTGGGCATCGACACCCCCTGGATCTGGCTGGCATCCTTCGCCGCGCCGCTCGTGGTGTTCCCGGCCCTCGCGGGCCTCACCCGCGTTCGATTGCGTCGAGACGCCGCAGAGCGCGCCCGCCTGAAGATCGCCTGACCGCGCCGCTCAGGCGTCCAGGCCCATCGCGTTCATGCGACGGGAATGAGCGGCGAGCAAGTCGCTGAACACCGGCTCGACCTTCTGCTCGTCGGCCGCGTCGAGTGTCGTCGGTCGCAGCGCCGCGCGGGCGATGAGCAAGGTGTCGCCCACCAGGCGCCTCCCCCACATCGCCAGCAGCGACCG
>Ga0233375_1000915_pt1 | contig 14527 bp, 11 predicted proteins | sample ElkDunMinimDraft_10_FD_191539 | JGI IMG/M metagenome (GOLD analysis project Ga0233375, IMG submission 191539) | Fecal eukaryotic communites from dung pellets of Tule Elk in California, USA - Elk Dung E16 | ecosystem: Host-associated > Mammals > Digestive system > Large intestine > Fecal | place... | reverse complement strand
GCCCACCGGCGCCTGACGCCGGCGTGACCCGGGACGGCTACAGCGGCTCGGCGGCCGCGTCGACGGCGGTCGTCTCGACCACGTCGGCCAGCGCGTCGCGCTCCGTCGACTCGTCGGGCGGCTCGTCCTCGCCCGGCTCGTCGGGCGGCTCGCCGCCGTCGTGCCCGTCCCGCGTGAAGGCGCACCCCTCGAGGAACCCCCGGGCGCGCTGGGTGTGCGGGTAGGGCTCGAGCTCGGCCCAGAAGGCGTCGCCGTGGCCGGGCTGCAGCAGGTGCGCGAGCTCGTGCAGCAGCACGTAGTCCAGCACCCACCGCGGCATGCCCCGGACGCGGTCGGAGATGCGGATCGTCCCCTCGGACGGCGTGCACGACCCCCAGCGACGCCCCTGGTTCGACGACCACCGCACACTCGTCGCCACCGCACGCCCGCCGAGGTAGCGACGGGACAGCTCGGTCGCGCGTGCCACGAGCTGGGCGTCGGACGGCCGGCGACGACGTTCCTGGGCCTCGAGCCGGTCCACCATGCGGCCGACCCACTCGCGCTCCTGCGCGCGAGTGAACCGGGCCGGGATCGCGACGATCGTGCGACCGTCCTCCCGCCACGCGCTCACCGTCCGGGCCCGGCGGCGCGAGCGGCGCACCTCCACGACCGGTTCGTGGACGGACTCGTCGAGCCGCGGCGGTGCAGCAGCTCCCTCGTCACGGCGTGCAGCACCGCGCGGCGTCGCCTCACGCGATGTCGGCACCCTCGCACGCTAGCGCGCGTGACGAGCGTCGTCATCGCAGACACCCCGGTTCACCCGCTCGCGATGCGCGACGCGGTGCGGTGCGGGCTGGACAGGGGGCCTGCGCACTACTGTGTGAGCGCACGGAGGCCGCCACGGTCCCTGCCCCGGGCGCGATGCCACCGCCCGGTGATCAGCACGAGGAGGGACCACATGGCCGACACCTGGGCGGGCGAGTTCTACTGCGTCAAGTGCAAGGAGAAGCGGGAGACGGAGGGCGAGGTCGTCGTCTCCGAGTCCGGACGACGGATGGCCAAGGCCGTCTGCCCGGTCTGCAGCACCAAGCTGAACCGGATCCTCGGCAAGGCCTGACGCACCGGGACACTGGTCACGGCCCGGCCGTGACGCCACGAGGGCACCGTCGTCCGCGACGGTGCCCTCGTCATGTCGGCGTGCCGGGCCTGTGGAGGACGCCCGACGTCCGGCACGCACCGGTGCCATCGTGGCGACGTGACCCTTCCGACGCCTCCTGCGCTGCAGCTGCGACCCGGCCTGCGTGTCCTGCCGCGTGCGGACGACGAGATCCAGGTCGGCACCGACCCGCGCTGGGCCGTACGGCTCGCGGGCCTGCCAGCTGACGAGATGCTGCTGTGGGCGGGCGTCGACGACGCGACCGACCTGACGACGCTCCCGGCCCTCGCGAGGCGGACGGGCGCCGACGCCGACGCGGTGGCCGCGACGGTCGTCGCCCTGCACCGGGCCGGCCTCACACGCGCGCGGCCGCCCGCCGGTGCCACCGTGCACGGCCCCGTCGCTGCCGACGCCGCCGCGTGGGCGCTGCTGCGGCCCGACACGGCGGGCGACGACGTCGTCACGGCCCGTGCCGACGCGGTGGTCGGCGTGGTCGGCCTCGGCCCGACCGGCCTGGGGATCGCCCGGCACCTCGCGGTCGCCGGTGTCGGTGGTCTGCTGCTGGACGACGCCGCGCCCGTGCGCTCCCCCGATGTCACGGCCGGTGCTCACCGCTGGGCCGACGTGGGCACCCCGCGCGCGGTGGCGGCGCGTCGTGTGCTGCGCGAGGCCGCACCCGGCGTCCAGGTCGACGGCGACGGCGACCCGGACGTGGTCGTGGTGGTCGAGCGCGAGGCCGCCGACCCCCTGCGGGCCGCGCTCCTCATGGCCGACGCCGTTCCGCACCTGTCGGTCGTGGTGCGGACCGCCGACGCGCTGGTCGGTCCGCTCGTGCGCCCCGGCACCGACGCGTGCCTGCGCTGCCTCGACCTGCACCGCACCGAGGCCGATCCCCGGTGGCCGACCGTGCTCGAGGCCCTGACACGGCCCGGCGCGGCAGCCCGCGCCCCCGGCGAGGTGGGCGTGCTCGCGGGGGCGTGCGCAGCGCTGGCGGCGGCGCAGGTCCTCGCACTGCTGGCCGGTGCGACGCCGTCGTTGTGCGGTGCGACCGCCGAGCTCACGCTGCCGGACCTGACCGCCCGCGAGCGCCGCTGGCACGTCCACCCCGCGTGCGGGTGCACGGCCGCGCCCGGGACGACGGACGCCGGGCCGCACGAGGGGTGACCTCGCGTGACCCGGCGACGGGTGAGGGCGCCGCGTCGGGCGCGGCCGTCACCTCAGGCAGCGGCGTCCTTGCGCGGCCGGCCGCGGCCACGCTTGGTCGCGACGACCGCGCCGCCGACGAAGACCTGACCTCCCCAGACGCCCCACGGTTCCGCCCGCTCGACGGCACCGGCGAGGCAGCCCTCGATGAGCGGGCAGCCGCGGCACAGGGCCTTGGCCCGCTCCACGTCGGACTGACGCTCGGCGAACCAGAGCTCGGCGTCGTTCGACCGGCACGGGATGAGGTCGGCGACCATCCGGTCGAACTGGTCGTTCGTCGTCGCGGTGCTGCCGGTGGGCCAGGGACCGGATCCGCCCTGGTTCACGGTGTCGAGCAGCGTCGTGAGCCGCACGATGTCCTCCTGATGTCCTTGCGGGGGTGAGCTGTGGGTGCCGGATCGGGCCGCTCGCCCCCGGTGGACCACCGGAGAATGAGAAAGGCCGCGGATCCGAGTTCGGACTCCGCGGCCTGCCTGCGTGTGAGGCTGGTGCTACGGGGTCCTGTGTCGGAGATCGGTGCCGGACGTCGCGGGACGCAGACGACGCGTGTACCCGGACGCGGGCACAGCGATCCCGTGGAAGTTCCCGGCGATGGGCGCGAGGGTCCGCCAATACGTCTGCGTCGACGTCATCACGATCATGTTGCTCTCCATCTGACACCCACCTCCTCTCCAGGGAGGGGTCCCGCCTCTTCGGCAGCACCCCGCGAACAAGGACATGACCACCCTAGGGCGGCCCGTCGCGGCGTCACAAGCAATTAACGGAACTTCGTCCGGCGGTCTTTCCCGGGGTCCGGCGGGGCGTCGTCCGCGACCACGCGCAGCAGGGCGTCGCCGTACTCGCGCAACCGCGTCTGGCCCAGGCCCTGCACGTACCGCAGGTCCGCGGGCGAGCTCGGCATCGCGGCGGCCACGGCCTCGAGCGCGACGTCGGGCAGCACGCGGAACGCGGCGACGCCGCGCTCCTCGGCGATCTGCGAACGCCACTGCCGCAACCGGTCGAGCACGGCGGGGTCGGCAGCGGCCGATGCACGACGTCCCGGCCCGCGGCCCGCGTCGTCGCCCGGCCACAGTCCCGTGAGGAACCGCGAGCGCGCCCGCGAGGCCCGGGACCCGGGTGTGCGCGCGGCCGCGTACGACAGCTCCAGGTGGCGACGTGCTCGCGTGATCCCCACGTACAGCAGCCTGCGCTCCTCGGACACCGCCGCCTCGGTCTGGGCGAGCGAGATCGGGAGCAGACCGTCGGACAGCCCTGCGAGGAAGACCGCGTCCCACTCCAGGCCCTTCGCGGCGTGCAGGGACGCCAGCGTGACACCGTCGACCGTCGGGGCGTGCTGGGCCGACGCGCGGTCGTCCAGCTCGACCACCAGGTCCGCGAGCGACGCGTCGGCGCGGGTCTTGACCATCTCGTCGGCGAGCCCGACGAGCGCCTGCATCGCGTCCCACCGCTCGCGTACCGCACCGCGCGCGGCCGGCGCCTGTGGTGCCCACCCGACGGACGTCAGGATGTCGCGGACCGTCTGCCCCAGCGGGACGTCGGGGTCGGCCGACCGCGCGCCGCCGCGCAGCAGCACGAGCGCGTCGCGCACGTCGCGCCGGGCGAAGAACCGCTGCCCGCCGCGCACCTGGTACCCCACCCCGGCGGCTGCCAGCGCCTGCTCGAGCACCTCGGACTGCACGTTGGTGCGGTAGAGCACCGCGATCTCGCTGGCCGGCACACCGGCGGCGACGAGCCGGGCCGCGCGGGCCGCGATCCCGGTCGCCTCGGCCTCGTCGTCGTCGTACGCCGTGAAGCGCACCTGGGGGCCGTCCGGCTGCTGCGCGACCAGGTGCAGGGGCGCCGGGTCGCTCGGGCGCCGCGTCGCGGTGAGCACCCGGTTGGCCAGGCCCACGACCTGCGGCGTCGACCTGTAGTCGCGCACCAGCCGCACGATCCGGGCGCCGGGGTGCTGCCTCGCGAACGTCAGCAGGTGGTGCGGGGTCGCGCCAGCGAACGAGTAGATCGTCTGGCTCGGGTCGCCGACGACGCACACGTCGTGGCGTCCACCGAGCCACTGGTCCAGCAGGTACTGCTGCAGCGGGCTGACGTCCTGGTACTCGTCGACCACGAAGTGGCGGTACTGCGAGCGCACCTCGTCCGCGACCTCGCCGCGCTGCGCGAGCATGGCCGCGAGCAGCAGCAGCACGTCCTCGAAGTCGATGACCCCGCGCTCGGTCTTGACGTCCTCGTACGCCGTGATCAGCCGCGCCACCGCCTGCGCGTCCTGCCCCGCGGGTGCGGGCCGTCGCACGGCGGCGGCCGCGCGCTCGTAGTCCTCCGCGGTGACGAGCGAGACCTTCGCCCACTCGATCTCGGACGACAGGTCGCGCACGGAGATCCGGTCGACGCCGACACCCACGCGACGACCCGCCTCGGCCACCAGCGTCGCCTTCTGCTCGACCAGCCGTGGCGGGGCCCCGCCGACGACGCGCGGCCAGAAGTGCCCGAGCTGCCGCAACGCGGCGGCGTGGAACGTGCGGGCCTGCACCCCGTCCGCCCCCAGGTCACGCAGCCGCACCCGCATCTCGCCGGCGGCCCGTGCGGTGAACGTCACGGCCAGCACCGAGGCCGGCCGGTACACCCCGGTGCGGACGCCGTAGGCGATGCGGTGCGTGATCGCGCGCGTCTTGCCCGTGCCCGCCCCCGCGAGCACGCAGACCGGCCCGGTCAGTGCGGTCGCGACGGAGCGCTGCTCGGGATCGAGCGCGTCGAGGAGGGAGTCGGCGGACATCGTGCACAGTCTCCCAGGCCCCGCCGACACGACGTGCGAGGATCTGTGGACGAGACGCACCACGAGCACTGCGAGGAGCCATGACGACCACCCCCGCCCCGGGCACCGTGACGATGTACTCCACGCCGTGGTGCGGCTACTGCCACCGCCTGCGCACGCAGCTCGACTCGGCGGGCATCGAGTACGACGTCGTCGACATCGAGCAGCAGCCCGAGGCGGCGAAGTTCGTCGAGCAGGTCAACGGGGGCAACCAGACCGTGCCGACCGTCGTGTTCCCCGACGGGTCCGCCGCGACGAACCCCTCGCTCGCGCAGGTGCGCGAGCGACTCGGGGTCTGACGCCCGGTCGGCCGCGGGTCACGCGCCGAGCGGGCCTCCGAACCACTGCTCGACCAGCGCGCGAGCGATCGACGCGCCGCCCGGCAGGACCACCTCACCGGACGCGACCGCCGCTGCGAGCCCGTCGCGCGTGAACCAGCGCGCATCGGCCATCTCGACGCCGTCGACCTCGATCCGCGTGCTCGTGGCTCGGCCACGGAAGCCGAGCATCAGCGACCCCGGGAACGGCCACGGCTGGCTGCCGACGTACTCGACGTCACCGACCACGACGCCGGCCTCCTCGGCCACCTCCCGTCGCACGGCCTGCTCGGCGGACTCCCCCGCCTCGACGAAACCCGCGAGCGTCGACCAGCGCCCCGCGGCCCACGCCGTGGCGTGACCGAGCAGCAACCGGTCGTCCTCGTCGACCACCGCCATGATCACGGCGGGGTCGGTCCGGGGGTAGTGCTCGGAGCCGTCGACGTCGCACACACGTGACCACCCGGCCTGCGTGACGCGCGTGGGGGCGCCGCAGCGCGGGCAGCGAGGATGACGGTCGTGCCACGCGTCGAGCGCGACCGCCGCGGTCGCCAGGCCGGCGTCGTGCGCGTCGAGCGCCCCACCGACCGTGCGCAACGACCGCCAGCCGGCGCGTGTCACCGGCCCGTCGGGCAGGTGCACCAGGACGTCGGCCGGCTCACCACGCACGGGCAGCGGGTGCCGGTCGGGGAGCCGGACCGCGAGCACGCGCGCACCGTCGTCCTCGGCGCCCAGGAGCAGCCAGGGCTCGAGCCCTGCGCCGGGGTCGGCATCGGGGTCGGCGTCGGGTTCGACGGCGTCGGCGGACGTCGCGACGGCCTCCCCCTCCCCCGCCGCGAGCAGCGCACGCGCCGCCGACGGGTCGAGCCAGCGCACGTCGCCGTCGCCGGTGACGAGCAGCCCACCGTCGCGCACCGCCAGGACGCGCGTCCGGGGGTCCGCGAGCGCGTCGGCGAGCACCCGCGGCTCGTCGCGCAGCTCGGCCGCACGCGCCACGGAGGCGCGGGCGAGCGGGAGGTCGAGCAGCACGCGAGCGGTCACGCGCGCCACGCTACGCGGCGCCGCAGCGGCCGGGTGCACCGGCCGGAGCCGACCGCGCCCCCGGGGCCGGCCGCCGTCCGGGGACGAACCGGGCGCCAACACGCCGCGCGTCGCACCCCCGGGGACGCGGCTGGGCGCCTACCCTGGCCGTCGTGACACGTTCGCCGCTCGCACTCGCCGCGCTCGCGACCGTCGCCGTGCCCGGCCTGGACGCGTACGACGTGCGGCGCCCGGCGCAGCCCGGGTCCGACTTCGACGTCGCCGTCGTCGTCGACTCGGTGCGTCAGCGCTGGGTCGTGCGCGCACCCCAGCACCCGGGTGCCGGCGCGGCCCTCGAGGCCGAGGTCGCGCTGCTCGACGCGCTCGGGCCGTTCGCCGACGACGAGCGGCTGCCGTTCGCGGTCCCGCGACCCGTCGGCTTCGCGCACCTGCCCGAGGGTGGGCGCGCGAGCGTGCACCGTGAGATCCCGGGCACCCCGCTGCGACTCGAGACGCTGCGCCCGGGCCCCGGGCTCGCGGCCGCGGTCGGCCGCGCGGTGGCCGCGGTCCACGAGCTGCCGACGTCCGTCGTCGAGAACGCCGGCCTTCCCGTCTACGACGCCGCCGGCTACCGCGAGCGGCGACAGGCCGAGGTCGACGAGGCCGCCCGCACGGGCCTGGTCCCGCCGCCGCTGCTGCGCCGGTGGGAAGAGCTGCTCGAGGACGTCGCGATGTGGCGGTTCCGGCCCACGGTCGTGCACGGCGAGCTGTCGAGCAGCCACGTGCTCGTCGCCGACGGCACCGTCGCGAGCGTCCTCGGCTGGGGGTCGGCCATGGTCGCCGACCCGGCCGACGACCTGTCGTGGCTGCTCGTCGCCGCCCCGCAGGACGCCGTTGACGCGATCCTCGAGGCCTACCTGCTGCGCCGGACGGAGCTCACGGACCCGCACCTCGCGGACCGTGCGCTGCTCGCCGGGGAGCTCGCCCTCGCACGGTGGCTGCTGCACGGTGTGCGCGCCAAGCGCCAGGACGTCGTGGACGACGCCGTGCAGATGCTGCACGACCTCGAGGAGCACACCCGCGTCGACGAGGCCGCGGCGGCGTACTGAGGCTCGGCGGCCCCTGGGGGTGGCTCCCGAGGCTCGGTGCCTCTTCAGGGTCGGCGACCTGCGCGAGGCTCGGCTCGCACCGACGGTCCGCCCGTCGGGCGCTGTCGCACGGTCCGACCCGTCGAGGCGCGGGCGTCGCCGTCCGGCAGGCCGGGGGGCGCGCCCGCCGGTGCGGCGACCGCCAGCAGACGCGCGACCTCGTCGGGCCCGGGCAGCCCGTCGGGCACGACCGTGACCCCGACGCCCACGTAGCAGAACGCCGCCCGGACGAGGTCCGGGTCGGTGCCCGTCAGCCGCGCCCACGCGATGCGGTAGACCGCGAGCTGCAGGTCGCGCGACCCCCGCCCGGCCTCGTCGCGCGGCGGCGCCCCCGTCTTCCAGTCGACGACGACGACCGCGCCCGGGACGTCGGTGCGGTCGGGGTCGGGGAACACCGCGTCGATCCGTGAGCGCAGCACGTATCCCCCGATGGTGGTCTCGACGTCGACCTCGACCGCGACGGGTGACCGGTGCGCCCACGGCGTGCGCAGGAACGCGGCGCGCAGGGCTGCCTGGTCCGGATCGTCGGGCAGGACGTCGTCGTCGGCGCCCGGCAGGTCGTCGACGTCGACCAGGGTCGCCCGGCCGTACCAGGACTCGACCCAGGCGTGGAACGCGGTGCCCCGGCGGGCCTGCGGGGACGGTGCGCGCGGCACCGGCCGTCGCAGACCCAGCGCGAACTGGTCCGGGTGCGCGTCGAGACGCACCAGCGACGACGCCGACAGGTGCGCGGGCAGCGCGACCCGGGCGTCACCGCGCCGGCGCGCGGCCTGCTCGGCCAGGAGCCGGTCCGCGAGCGCGTCCCAGCCCTCGCCGGCACTGCCCGCGAAGACGTCGTCGCCTGCGCCGTCGCCGGGGTCGTCGCCCTCCGTGCTGTCCACCGGGGGGCGGGGGGCGGGGAGCTCGGCCTGCAGGTCGGCGAACGCGGCACGCACCGCCTCGGCGGCCGCGGTCACCGCGGCGCGGCGCGGCGCGGCGCCGTCGACAGCGAACGGGTCGGCCGGCCAGGTCGCGGCGGGGGTCAGCGCCGCACGCGGGTTCGCGGCACCGGGCGCCGGCTCCTCGGCGTGCGCGACGACGTCGACGAGGCCCGCGTCGACGAGCTCGGTGAGGAACGGCGACAGCCGGCGGGGTGCCTTCGGGTCACCCCAGTACGCGGCCGACAGCAGCAGGTCCTCGCGCGCTCGGGTCACCGCGACGTACGCGAGCCGACGCTCCTCGGCGACCTCGTGGTCACCCGCATCCAGCCGGAAGCGGTCGAGCCGGTCGGCGAGCTCCTTGGGGTTCTCGGCGCCCGCGCACTCCAGGCGGGGCAGGTCGTCCGCGTCACCGCGCAGCGGGTACGGCAGCACACCGAGCCCGGTGAGCCACGCCGAGTCCTTCGGCCCGTCCTTGCCGAGCATCGCGGTGGCCGGCAGCCCGCCGTCGACGAGCCCGGCGACAGCGACGGCGTCCCACTCCAGGCCCTTGGCCGCGTGCACCGTCATGACCTGCACGGCGTCCGGGTCGGGCTCGGTGACGGGCAGCTCGAGGCCGTCCTCGCGCGCGTCCGCCGCCTCCAGCCACGCGAGGAACGCGCCCAGCGTCGGCCGGTCGGCACCGCGCGCGAACTCCGCCGCGACGTCCGCGAACGCGTCGAGGTGCGCCCTCGCCCGGCCGGGCGGGACGTCGGCCCGTGCCTGCACCTCGATGTCGAGGCCGAAGAGGCGCTCGGCCTCGCCCACCAGCTCCGGCAGGGACAGGCCCTGCTGCGCGCGGACGGCGCGCAGCACACCGGCCAGGTCCGTCAGTCGGCGCCGGCCCTCTGCGGTGAGCGTGCGACCCGCAGGGCTGCGCCAGCCGGGCGGCGGCGGGTCGTCCAGCGCGTCGACCAGGCTGCGCTCGTCGACGACGTCGGCCTCGACACCCTGTCCGCCTGCCGGCCGCCCGCCCGCCGGCCGCGCACCCTGGCGCGCCCAGTCCCCCAACGCGTGCAGGTCCGCTGCGCCCAGCCGGGTGCGTGCTCCCGTGAGCAGACGCACGACCGCGTCGCCGCGCGTCGGGTCGTGCGCAGCCTGGAGCACCGCCACGAGGTCGACGACCTCGGGTGTCGCGAGCAGCCCGCCGAGCCCGACGACCTCGACCGGCAGACCCGCGGCACGCAACGCGCGCCGCAGCGGCTCGAACTGCGAGCGCTTGCGGCACAGCACGGCCGCCGTGCGACGGCCGGCGGGGTGGCGCGCGGGCCGCCACCGGCCTTCCACCCAGGCGGCGACGGCGGCGGCCTCGTCCTCGACGGTCGCCGCCACGAGGCCCTGCACGGCCCCCGCACCCGCACCCGGCCGTGGGGCGAGCCGCGGCACGTCGACGCGTGCGCCTCCCGTGCGCAGCGGTGCGGCCACCTCGTTGGCGGCGTCCAGGACGGCGACGTCGTTGCGCCACGACGTGGACAGCTGCGCGACGTCCGCCGGGCGGCGTTGCTCGCGGCCGCCGGCGTCGACCTCGACCACCGGGAACGCCGCGGGGAACCGCGACAGACCGCCCGGGCTCGCGCCGCGCCAGCCGTAGATGGACTGGTGCGGGTCACCCACGGCCGTCACCGGGTGCCCGCCGGAGAACAGCGCCTGCAGCAGCACGAGCTGCGCGTACGACGTGTCCTGGTACTCGTCGAGCAGCACCACCCGGAACCGGTCCCGCTCACCCGCGCCCACCTCGGGGACGTCGCGTGCGATGCGGGCGGCGAGGGCCACCTGGTCCCCGAAGTCGAGGCTGTCGGCGGCACGCTTGCGCGCGCGGTAGTCCGCGACGAGGTCGAGCACACGCGCGCGCTCGCCCAGGGACGCGGCGAGGTCCCGCACCTTGGCGTACGGCGCGCGCGGAGGGTCACCCGCCGGCGTCGCCTCGAGGTCGGCCACGAGCGCCTCGATGCCGCGGCGCGCACCCGCAGGGTCGAGCAGGTGCTCGTCGAGCGCGCCCGACAGCGCCAGCACCGCGTCGACGACGGTCGACGTGGCGGCCGACGTCCCCAGGTCACCGGCCCAGGACTCGACGACCTGCGACGCCAGCTGCCACTGCGCCGCCTCCCCGAGCAGCCGCGCCCCGGGCTCGACGCCGAGGCGCAGCGCGTGGTCGGTCACCAGCGACGCCGCGTACGCGTGGTACGTCGACACGTGCGGCCGGGCCAGCTCGTCGACCACGTCGGCGCCCGTGGGCAGCGCGACGCCCTGCGCGGCGGCGGCGCGGGACAGGGCGCGCAGCCGTCGCCGCACACGCTCGGACAGCTCACCGGCAGCCTTGCGCGTGAAGGTCAGCCCGAGCACCTGCTCGGGGGCGACGAGCCCGTTGGCGACGAGCCACACCACGCGCGACGCCATCGTCTCGGTCTTGCCGGACCCGGCGCCGGCCACGACGAGCGAGGGGCGCAGCGGCGCCTCGATGACGACGCGCTGCTCGTCGGTCGGTGGGTGCTGCCCGACGAGCTGGGCGATGCGCACGGCCGACAGGCCGGGCACCGCGGGGGCCTCGGCCGTGCTCATGCGACCACCTGCCCACCCTCGCCGCGCAGCGGGCACGACCGGCGCACCGGGCAGCGGTCGCACAGGTCGTTGGCCCGCGCCTCGAAGCTCGACGCGGCCATGCGGTCCGCCACGTCGTCGACCAGCGCGCGCGCCCAGCTCGGCCCGTCGTGCTCGGGGCCGAGGCCGTCCTGACGACGCTGCGTCGGCGCGCCCGACCCCTGGGCGAGGTGGACGAGCCGGGCCCCCACGCTGCGCGTGCCGGGCTCGAGGCCCGGCACCGCACCGGAGTCCACCGCGAGCTGGTAGGCACCGAGCTGCGCGTGCTCACCGGCCTGCGCGAGCGTCGGCACGCGCGAGCCCGTCTTGAGGTCGACGACCTCGACCACCTCACCCCCACCGTCCTGCTGGACGACGGCACGCTCGACGCGGTCGACCGACCCGCGGACGACCGCGCGGTCGGTCTCGAGCGTGAACGCGGCCTCGACGAGGACCGGCTCGCCCGCAGCGCGCAGGTACGCCGCGAGGCGCTCGAGCATCGCGTCCGCGCGGCGCCGCGCCGCCACCGACGGCCAGCCCTCGCCCAGCGCGAGCTCGTGCCACCGGCGGTCGAGCTCGGCGCGCAGGGTCGGCAGGTCGGCCGTGGGGTGCTCCTGTGCGATGGCGTGCACGAGCGTGCCGAGCGACTGCTGCGCGGACGAGGCCGGCGTGCCGCCGGCCGCCTCCAGTGCCCACCGCAGCGCGCACCGCTGCGCCGTCTCGAGCCGCGACGGCGAGACCGGCACCTTCGCGTCCGGCTGCCACAGCGGTGCGTCGCTCGACGGCTCGGCGAGGCCGAACCAGGCCGAGGGGTCCGCCCCCGGCACGCCGTGCGCCGCGAGCCGCGCCAGCGTCCGCGCCGCCGCCTGGTCCGGCCGCCCCTGCGCGGCCGAGAGCTCGAGCGTCGCGCGCAGGCGCGCGACGAGGCCGCGCAGATCCAGGGGCGCCGGGGCGCTCGTGCGCCGGGGGTCCGGGCCGTCGTCGTCCGAGCCCGGCTGCACGAGGTCGACGAACGGTGACGGGGTCGCGTCCTGGTCGTCCACGGCCGTGACCAGCAGGTGCGTGCGGGCACGCGAGCACGCCAGCGCGAAGGCCCGCAGCTCGTCGGCGAGCACGTCCGCTCGCGCGGCCCGCGCGCGCTCCTCGCCGGGCCCCGCCGCCGACTCACGCCCTGCGAGCAGGTCGACGAGCGACTGGGCCCCCAGCATCGAGTCGCGCAGCCGCAGGTCCGGCCAGACGCCCTCCTGCACACCGACGACCGCCACGACCTCCCACGACCCGCCCGCCGCACCGGCCGGCGTCAGGACGCTCACACCCGCCGCGCGCGACGCGGGCGCCAGGGAGTCGGCCGGCAGGTCCTGCGCGAGCACCCAGTCGACGAACGCCAGCGGCGTCGCCTGCGGCATGCGCTCGACGAACGTCTCCGCGGCCCGGAACAGCGCGAGGACCGCGTCGAGGTCACGGTCGGCACGCTCGCCGCCCGACCCTCCCGCGAGCGCCGCCCGGCGCCACGGCTCGGCCAGGCCCGCCCGGTCCCACACCGCCCAGAGGACCGCCTGCACGTCGGCCCCCGGGGCCGCCGCCGCATCGCGACCGGCCTGCAGCACGTGCGCGAGCCGCTGCACGGGACGCCCGACGTGCGGCTCGAGCGTCGCGGTGCGGTCGGGCGCGGCCAGCGCCTCGACGAGCAGCACGTCGCTCGACCGTCCGCCGCCGCCCGCGAGCTCCTCGGCGCGCAGCGCCCGCCGCACACGTCGCAGGCCCACCGCGTCGAGACCGCCCAGCGGCGAGCACGCGAGCCGCGCCGCGGCCTCGGCGTCCAGCCCGTCCGGGAGCAGGGCGGCCCGCACCGCGTCGAGCAGCGGGCGGACCGCGGGCTCGTCGCGCAGCGGCACGTCGCTGCCGACCACCCTCACCGGGACGCCCGCCTGCGCGAGCGCGCGGCGCACGGCCGTCACGCGGCTGCCCGCGCGCGCGAGCACGGCCATCTCGTCCCACGGCACGCCACCCTGCAGGTGGGCGCGGCGCAGCCGGTGCGCGACCCACGCCGCCTCCTGCGCGGCGCTCGGCAGCACGGCGACGCGCGGGGCCGGTCCGGCGGCGCGGTCCGCGGGCACCTGCGCCCGCCGGTGCGCGACCGTCCCGGACGCCGCCACGCGCTGCGTGATCCGCGCCGTCACCTCGCGCAGCGGACCGCTCTGGCGCCACACGGTGCGCAGCACGACGTGCTCGGCCGCGAGCTCGCCCGCGCCTGCGGCCGCCGCACGCGCCACCAGGGCCGGCTGCGCGCCGCGGAAGGTCTGCACCGCCACGTCGGGGTCCCCGAGGAGCAGCAGCCGCGCGCCGCGATCGGCGAACGCGCGCAGCAGCCGCGCGGTCGCGGCGGTGCTCTCCTGGTGGTCGTCGACCACGACGAGGCGGCGGCGCGGGCAGGGCACGCCCGGGACGTCCTCGTCCCAGCCGCGGAGGGCCGCGACCGCCGCGTCCACGACGACCGCCGGGTCGAGCCGCTCACCCGCGTCGGGCGTGGCGGCGGCGAGCGCCATGACGTCCAGGTACTCCTCGTACAGGTGCGCCGCGGCGACCCAGGCCGGCCTGTCCTCGCGGCGCCCGAGCGCCGCGAGGTCGGTCGGCGCGAGCCCTCGCTCCGCCGCGCGCATGAGCAGGTCGCGCAGCTCGTCCCGGAACGCGCGCGTCCCCAGTGCGACCTCCGGGACACCCGGGGGCCACGCCGGGCCACGCACGTCGCCCGACGCGTGGCCGGCGAGCAGCTCGGCCAGCGCGAGATCCTGCTCGGGGCCCGAGACCAGCACGGGCGTCGGCTCGCCGAGCGCGCCCGCGCGGGCCCGCAGGACCGCGAACGCGACTGCCGCCGGCGTCTGCACCAGCGGCCGTCCGGCGGTGCGCCCCAGCCGCACCGCGAGCCGGTCACGCAGGTCCGCCGCCGCGCGTCGGCTCGCGGCGAGCACCAGGACGTCGTCCGGCGCCAGTCCTGCGGCGACGGCCGCGGCGGTCGCCTCGAGCGCGAGGGTGGTGCGTCCGGTGCCCGGTGCACCCGTGACCAGCAGCGCACGGTCGGCCCCGGCGACGACGCGGTCCACGACCTCACGCTGCTGCGGGTCCAGCACGGGACGCGCCTCGTCCCCGAGCGCGGCACGCTCCACGAGGGGCGCCGCCACGAGCCGGGTCGTCGGTGCCGTCGTCACGGACCCGATCCCATCACGCACCACCGACACGGCCGTACCCGGACGTCCCACGGCAGGGTGATGCGTCCACATGGCACGGACACGACCCGTGCGCGCAACACCGCGTCGCTAGCATCGGCAGATGGTCGACGCCCAGGACATCCCCGAGACCCGGAC
>Ga0233375_1000912_pt1 | contig 14557 bp, 11 predicted proteins | sample ElkDunMinimDraft_10_FD_191539 | JGI IMG/M metagenome (GOLD analysis project Ga0233375, IMG submission 191539) | Fecal eukaryotic communites from dung pellets of Tule Elk in California, USA - Elk Dung E16 | ecosystem: Host-associated > Mammals > Digestive system > Large intestine > Fecal | place... | reverse complement strand
AGGTCGAGGGGCCGGAGATCGCGGGGCGTCGCGTCGTCGTCGTCGAGGACACGACCACGACGGGCGGTTCGCCCATCACGGCGATCGAGGCCGCGCGGGCCGCGGGTGCCGAGGTCGTGGGAGTCGCGACGATCATGGACCGTGACACGGGGGCGCGCGAGAAGATCGAGGCGCTCGGCGTGCCGTACCACTCGATCTTCGGCCTGGCCGACTTCGACCTGGCCTGAGGGACGGGTCGCGCCGCACGGGCTCGACGATCTGACTGCCGGCGCGAGGGGGAAGCGATGGACGGCGCGTGGTTCGTGGGCGTCATGGCGATGCTCGCGGTCGCGGGTGTGCTCGTGGGCTGGTGGGGGCACAAGGCGCGGGTCGCGCTGCTCGACCGGTGGGCCACGCTGCACGGGTGGGAGCGCCACGGCCCGGACCCGGCGCTCACGCGCCGGTGGCGAGGTGCTCCCTTCGGTGAGGGTCGGTCGCGGCGTGCGACCGAGGTCCTGACGGGTCCGTACGAGGGGCGCTCGGCCCTGTCCTTCACGTACTCGTGGACCACGGGCTCGGGCAAGGAGTCGACGACGCACACCGCGCACGTGGTGGCCCTGCTGCTGGATGCGTCGTTCCCCACGCTGCAGCTCACTCCCGAGGGTCTGGGGGCCAGGCTGGCCAAGGCGTTCGGGGGGCAGGACGTCCAGCTCGAGTCGGAGGACTTCAACCGCGCGTGGCGCGTCGAGGCGAGCGACCTGCGGTTCGCGCACGACGTGCTGCACCCGCGCACCATGCACCGGCTGCTCGCGCCGGACTTCGCCCGCCGGTCCCTGCGGATCGAGGGGGACGCGATCCTGGCGTGGACGGGTGGTCGGACCGTGCCCGACAACATCCACCCGCTGCTCGCGCGCCTCGCGGTCGTGGTGGACGCCGTGCCGGACTTCGTGTGGCTGGACCGCGGTGCGCTCCCACCGCGCCGCGGGCCGCGACGGCCGGGGCGGGCGGACGGCCCGCCCGCGTCGGCGCAGGACGCGCCGCCGGGGTGAGGCGCGCGCCGCAGCGAGGGCGGCCACCGCTACGATGCACCTACCTTCCGCGTCGCCCGACGCCGTCTCGCGCCCGGTCCGTCAGGTCCGGTCGCGTGGTACCTGGGCGGGCGGCCCCATCATCCGAGCCCAAGGGGGCAGCATGACAGGCGGCACCATCGCCTTGATCGTCATCGGCGTCGTCGTCCTGGTCGCCCTGTTCTGGGCGGTCGCGCAGTACAACGGATTCGTCCGGCTGCGGAACCTGGTCCAGGAGTCGTGGCGCCAGATCGACGTCGAGCTCCACCGCCGTCACGACCTGATCCCGAACCTCATGGAGACCGTGAAGGGCTACGCCGCGCACGAGCGCGGCGTGTTCGAGCAGGTGGCCGCGGCCCGTTCGGCCGCGTCCGGTCCCGTGTCGGGCCCCGCGGACCAGGCGGTCAAGGAGAACCAGCTCACGCAGGCGCTCGGGCGGCTGTTCGCCGTCGCCGAGGCCTACCCGCAGCTGCGCGCGAGCGAGAACTTCGGCCGCCTGCAGGACGAGCTGACGAACACCGAGGACCGCATCGCTGCGGGTCGGCGGTTCTACAACGCGAACGTGCGCACGCTGAACACGAAGGTCGAGACCTTCCCGGCGAACGTCATCGCGAAGATGTTCGGCTTCGTGCGCGCCGAGTACTTCGAGGTCGAGAACCCGGCGGTGCGCAACGCCCCGCGGCTCGACTTCCACGGGAACGGCCCGATCATCGACCGCTGACGGCGGGCGGGGACGGACGAGGGGCGGTGCGCCGACGGGTGCACCGCCCCTCGCTGCGTGCGTCCACGGTGGCGGTGTGACTCCGCGCACAGCAGATAAGGTTTACCTTGCCTATGTGAGGTTCGCCTTATATGGTCCACACGGCGGTGGTCGCGAGACCTGCTGCCATGGTGCCGCCATCGCGGGCGGCCCAGGACCTCACGGGAGATCGAGTGCTCATCACGCAACGGGGAGGGCGCCGTCGCGCTCTCGCCTCACTCCTGACCGGAGCGCTCGTCGCCGGTCTCGCCGTCGTCGGGGTCGCCCCCGCGGGCGCAGCCACGGACGCCGTCACGGTGTCGGGCGGCAGTGCCACCTGGAACTTCACGGACAGCTGGACGGGCTACGTCACCGGGCCCATCGCCGGCGGCACCATCTCCCCGGCCCCGGTCGGGGGCAAGTCGGTCTACCAGCCGGCGTCCGGTGCGCTCGACGCGGCAGGCGCGGGGACGGTGACGTTCGCGGGATCGACGACGTACTCGGGCCACGGTGGCTCGCTCGACCTCACCATCTCCGACCTCCGGCTCCGCCTCAGCTCGGCGACGACGGGTGTGCTGACGGCGGACTTCGCCGGCACGGTCGACGCGGCCGCCGGGAACGACGCCAAGGTCGCCGACGTGACGGTCGTGCCCGACCGGACCGGCGACCGCCTGACCCTCGTCGTCGACGGCACCCTCTCGAGCGAGCTCGGATCGGTCTCGAGCTACTTCAGCTCCTACGCCGGCACGCGGATGTCCACCCTGACCGCCACGCTCGACGCGCCGCTCCCGGCGGCCCCCGCCGCCGCGACGACCACGACCCTCGCGGTCTCGCCCGCGGGCACCTCGGTCGAGGGCTCGGCCCTCGCGCTGAGCGCGACGGTGTCCCCGGCTGCCGCGGGCAGCATCGCGTTCTACGACGGCTCGACGGCCGTGGGCTCCGCTGCGGTGTCCGAGGGCACCGCGCGCCTCGACGTGACCCCGGTGGGGGCGGGAGAGCACGGCTTCACCGCGCGCTTCACCCCGGCCGACAGTGCCGCGTTCGTGGCCTCGACGTCAGCCGTCGTGACCCACACCGTGACGGCCGTGCAGGTCGAGCCCCCGGCCCCGACCCCGGACCCGAAGGTCGCCGTCACGCCGACCACGGACGTGGACCCGGCGGTCGAGAACACCTTCACGATCTCGGGGACCGGCTTCGTGGGTGCCGGTGCGAAGAACGGCGTGTACGTGCTGCTCGGCGAGACGTCGCTCTGGAGCGGTGGCTCCCCGTTGCCGGGCACCGGCTGGCTGAAGCAGGCCTTCGTCCCGAGCGCCCTGGTCAAGGGCGGCGCCTTCACGACCACGGTCACGATCCCGGCGGGCACGCTCGACGGGTCCACGTCCTACCAGGTCGCCACGTCGGCCGCGCACGGGCTCTCGGTCACCGACCGCTCGCTCGACACGTTGACCCCGATCACGCTCAAGGGCGAGGAGCCCACGACCCCGGCGTTCGAGCCCCGGATCGACGTGTTCGCCGCGGACGGCACGACGCCGCTCGGCGACACGGTCGTGCGTCCCGGTGACGAGATCGTCGTCAAGGGAGCGGGCTTCGACCCGGCGGCGAACGTCGGCGGGCGCGGGGCACCGATCCCGGCGCACCTGCCGCAGGGGACCTACGTGGTGTTCGGGTCGTTCGCGAAGGCGTGGCAGCCCTCCACGGGTGCGCCGGCGTCGGCCCGCACGGTCGGCACGCAGGCGTGGGCCCTGGCCGGGTCGGTGCTGGACCAGGTCCCGCCGCAGTACCAGGCCACGATCCGCAAGGACTGGGCGGACATCTCCGCCGACGGCTCGTTCACGACGACGCTCAGGCTGACTGCTCTCGACGCAGTCGAGGGCGGGGCGTTCGGTGTCTACACGTACGCCGCGGGCGGCGTGAAGAACGCCACGCAGGAGCTGTCCGTCCCCGTGCGCTACACCGACGCACCCGCGCCGGTGCTCGCGCCGAAGGTGGAGGCGTTCGCCGCTGACGGGACGACGCCGCTCGGCAGCACGCTGGTGCGTGCCGGGGACAAGATCGTCGTGAAGGGGTCCGGGTTCGACCCGGCCGGGAACATCGCTCCGGAGGGCAACCGCCCGCCGATCTCGGCAGGGAACCCCGCGGGCACGTACGTGGTCTTCGGGAAGTTCGCCGAGGTGTGGAAGCCGTCGGCGGGTGCGCCGTCGTCGGCACGCGTGGTCGGTGACCAGCGCTGGGCGCTGAGCCAGGCGGGCTTCGACGCGATCGCGCCTGCGTTCCAGGGCGCGGTGCGTGGCCAGTGGGTCCCGGTCTCGCCCGAGGGTGAGTTCACGGCCGAGCTGACGGCCAAGCCCGGGCAGAAGTCCGGCGTGGACGTGGCGTGGCCCGACTCGGGCTCGTTCGGTGTCTACACCTACGGTGCGGGCGGGGTCACGAACCCGGCGCAGGAGCTGTCGGTCCCGGTCCGCTACACGGACGCACCCGTGCCCGGGCCGCTCACCGTCACTCCCGCGTCGAGCGTCGTGAAGGCCGGCGAGCCGCTGCGACTGACCGTCTCGGGTCTGGCGTCGGGCGACAAGGTCTCGTCCGTCCTGCTGGGCGGGGCGCCCGCGACGTTCACCGCGAGGAACGAGACCGTCACCGTCACGGTCCCGGTCGGCCTGGCGCCGGGAGACCTCGGCGTCAAGGTCACGAGCGCACGGGGTGCGTCGGGGGAGACCGCGGTCTCCGTGGTGGAGGACCCCGCCGCGATGGAGGTGGGCAGCCTCCGGTGGGGCGTCAAGGAGAGCTTCCGCAGCTACATCACGGGCAGCATCGCCCAGGGCGGAGCCGTGACGTCCGCCGGCGCCTCGGTCAAGGACGGCACCTTCGACTTCCGGCAGACCGGGGGGTCCCGGAAGCCGGGCGACCTGCTCGGGTCGGCCGTGTACGGGGGGACGGTCGCCTTCTCCGGCCATGACGGTCTGCTCAACCTCACCCTGTCGAACCCGACGATCGAGGTGGGGTCAGCGACCCAGGGCACGCTCGTCGTCGACGTGCGCTCCGCGAACCTCGACGGGACCACGTTCGACGCGAAGGGCGTCCGGTTCGCCTCGCTCGGGCTGAACAACGGCGCGATCGAGCACGAGAGCGGCTCGGTCACGTACGTCGACGTCCCCGCGACGCTGACCGCCGCCGGGTCGAAGGCGTTCAGCGGCTTCTACCCCGCGGGCACCGAGCTCGACCCGCTGTTCTTCGTGATGGGCGCCGCCGGCGCCCAGGGCAGCGGGGGTGGCGGCTCGATCGGTACCCCCGGCGACGGTTCCGCCGCCGCGCCGGTCGACCTCGCCAAGGCCACGCTCTCGACCTACCAGGTCGCGCCCGGGGGCCGGGTCACCATCAGCGGGGTCGGCTTCGGGGCGAACGAGAAGGGCCTGAAGTCCGTCGTCCGGTCGACTCCCCGGACCCTCGCGACCGGCATCACGGCCAGCTCCGGCGGCGCGGCGACGGCCACGGTGACCATCCCCAAGGACCTCGAGCCGGGTGAGCACACGCTGTCCCTCGAGGGCGCGAACCACAAGGTCACGGCCGTCCTGACCGTCACGGGCGCTGCGGGCGCCACGAGCGGGTCCGCCGCCGAGCAGTGCTACGCCCAGGGCGTGAACGGCGCGACGCTGAGCTGGGGCGTGAGCGAGCAGTTCCGCGCCTACATCGCCGGACCGATCGCGAAGGGCTCCGCCTCGACGAGCGGCGTCCAGGCGGACGGCTCGTCGTACACGTGGACCGGGGGCAAGGGGTCCTTCAACACCGACCTCGGCAAGGGGCGCGCCGGGTTCGCCGGCTCGGTCCGGTTCACGGGCCACGGCGGCATCCTCGACCTGCAGATCTCCAACCCGCGGGTCCAGGTCGACGGCAGCACCGGCACGCTGGTCGTCGACGTGGTGAGCAGCGACATGAGCGGCACCAAGTCCACGAGCAAGGGCGTCGCGTTCGCGAGCCTGAACCTCTCGGGCAAGAAGTCGACCTCGGGCGGCACCGTCTCGTGGAGCGGCGTCCCCGCGACGCTGACCGCCGCGGGCGCCAAGGCGTTCGCGGGCTTCTACGAGCCGGGGACGGCGCTCGCACCCGTCACGGTCAGCTTCCCGGTCGGCGGTGACGTCGAGTGCGACGTGTACTCGGGTCTCGCCGACACCGGCTCGGACCAGGCCGCCCTCACGGCCCTCGCGGTGATGCTGCTCCTGGGTGGCGCGGGCCTGCTCGTGGTGAGCAGGCGCCGTCGGGCACGCAGCGACGCCTGATCGAGCCACCTGCACCACGACGACGGCGGGCGGGTCGGGACCTCGGTCCCGGCCCGCCCGTTGCCGTCCCCCGTCCTGCTAGGAGGGAGGGACGGCGCTGACCCTGAGCAGCGGCCGGTAGCGGTTCTCGGGACGTCCCGCGGAGCCGTACCGGGGGTTGACCTCGGCCTGGCCGATCGACACGAGGTGCTCCAGGTAGCGTCGGGCGCTGACCCGGGACATCCCTGTCGCCTCGGCCACGTCGATCGCCGAGGCGTCGAGCGTGGCATCCCGGCACACCTCGACGAGCGCACCGACCACGAGCTCCAGGCTGCGGTCGGACAGGCCCTTGGGGAGCTGAGGGCCCTCGTTGCGGGCCTGGCGGACCAGCCGGTCCACGGTGGCCTGGTCGAGCGCGCCGTCGGTCGCGCGGACCTGGGCGCGGAAGCGCACGACCTCGTCGAGACGCCCGCGCAGGACCGCGGCCGTGAACGGCTTGACGAGATAGTGCTGCACGCCGCCCGCCATGGCACGCCGCACGCTGTCGAGCTCGCGCGCCGCCGTGGTCGCGATGACGTCGACGGGGGGCCCAGGACGACGGCGCAGCTGGTTGAGGACCGCGAACCCGCTGGTGTCGGGCAGGTAGATGTCGAGCAGGACGAGGTCGGGATCGAGCACCGAGATCGCCCGCACCGCCTCGGCGCCCGTGCGGGCCTCACCGACGACGACGAAGCGAGGGTGGCTCTCGACGAACCCGCGGTGCAGGCGGGAGACGAGAGGGTCGTCCTCGACGATCAGGGTGCGCAGTCGGTCGTCTGTGGAAGTCATCGGTGCACCGTCCCGGTGAGTCGGTCGAGCGCGGCCCCTGCGGGGGCCGCGGAGGAGCGCACGGGCAGCGTCAGCGTGAGGCGCGCGCCGCCGAGCGGGGAGGTCGTGAACCCGACGGTGCCGCCGCGTCGTGCGACGATCCGTCGCACGAGGGCCAGCCCGATGCCGCGCGCGGTTCCCGCGTCGGAGGCCGGCGTCGGTGGGAGCCGAGAGGAGGGGGCGTCGTCGTGCCGGAGGGCGTCCCACCGGGGTGAGGAGGACGTGTCGGTGCCGGCGCGTGGCACCCGGCGGACAGACCGCAGGGGCTGGGTGCCCGCATGCTTGGTGCTGAAGCCGGGGCGGAAGACCGCGGCGCGCAACGCCGTCGGGACCCCGGGGCCGTCGTCGTCGACGACCACGCCGACCTCCTCCTCGTCCTCGGCGACCAGGACCTGCACGGTCCCCCCGGGGCCGGCAGCGTCGATCGCGTTGTCGATCGCGTTGCCCAGGATCGTCAGGACGTCCTGCTGCAGGGCGGTGGACTCCGGGGAACGGGGGGCGTCGAGCACCGAGCACGGGTCGACCTCCAGGACGATCCCCCGCTCGCGGGCCGTGGTCGCCTTGGCGAGCAGCAGGGCCGCGATCTGAGGGCTGTGGACGCCCGGCGCGATCGCGCTCGCCGTGAGCAGACCGCCGTGGCCGGCCCGCTCGATGAAGGCGACCGCCTCGACGTGCTGCCCCAGCTCGAGCAGCCCCGACACGACGTGCAGCTTGTTGGCGAACTCGTGGGACTGTGCGCGCAGGGCGTCGGTCAGGTCCCGGGCGCCGTCGAGGTCCTGCAGGAGGGCGTGGAGCTCGGTGTGGTCGCGCAGGACGAGGACCGCGCCCACGGCCCGCCCGTCGACCGTCGCGGGGTTGGCGCGGGCGAGGAGCACGCGTTCGCCCGCGAGGAGCAGCTCGCCGCTCGAGTGGTCGCCGGGCCGGTCCGCGAGCTCGAGGAGCTGGCCGTCGAGCACGTCGGTCGCGAGCGACCCGACCGGGGCCTCGCCCGGCCCCAGGCCCAGGAGGCGGCGCGCCTCGTCGTTGACGAGCGCGACACGGCCCGTACGGTCCAGGGCGACGACTCCCTCGCTGATGCCGTGGAGCATGGCGTCGCGCGTCTCGAGCAGCGACGCGATCTCCTCGGGCTCGAGGCGGAAGATCCTGCGGCGGACGAGCTGCGTGACCCACCACGCGCACACGACCCCGCCCGCCGCGGCCGTGCCGAGCGCCAGGAGCAGCCCGTCCAGGTCCTCCCGGAAGTCCGCGTGGAGCTGTGACTCGAGGATGCCGACCGACGCGGCCCCGATGACGGCCCGCCCCGTCTCGTCGTAGACGGGGACCTTGACGCGCCACGACTCGCCCAGGGTGCCGGTCTGGGTGCCGATGTAGGTCTTCCCGGACAGGGGGACCGACGGGTCGGTGGACACGCGTTCCCCGATGCGCTCGGCGTGCGGGTGGGACATGCGGATCCCGTCGCTGTCGGTCACGACGACGTAGGTCACGTCGGAGGCCTCCCGGATGACCTCGGCGATGGGCTGGATCGTGGCGGACGGGGCCGAGGAGCCCAGCGCGTCCCTGATGGCGGGCAGTCCCGCGACGGACTGTGCGACCCCCGTCATCCGGTCCAGGTACGCATCACGAAGCTGCCGCTCCTGCAGGGTTCCCGCGACCACGCCTGCGGCGGAGACCACGGCGAGGACGATCACGACCTGCAGCAGGAGCAGCTGAACCCTGAGCGGCGTTGCCCATCCCACCGGACCAGTGTGCCCCAGGCCGCACGGGTCGTCCGCCAGCCGGACGCGCGCCGGGCACGCTGCCGCGACCTGACGCCGAATACCCGCCTGACCACAACGACCACAACGTCCACTACGACCGCAGCACCGCTGGTCCGCCCCGCGCTCCTAGGCTCCGCTGCACACCCAGGACCCCGGACCACGACGTCGCGAGGTCTGCTCAAGGAGGAGAAATGGCATCCGTCGTCGGCCCGCGCAGCGGGCACAGCACCAGCCGACCGGCACGTCGGCGCCTGGTCGGCACAGCAGGGCTCGCCGCCCTCGCCCTCGCCCTCAGCGCCTGCGCAGGTCTCGCCTCGGGAGACGAGGCCCCGGCCGGCGGGGGCAGCGAGAAGCCCGCCGCGGTCGGCCTGGCCTCGCTCGACATCATCGTCCCCGCGGACCCGGGCGGGGGCTGGGACCAGACGGGCCGTGCGCTGCAGAAGGAGCTGCAGGGCACGGGACTGGCCAAGACCATCAACGTGACCAACGTGGGCGGCGCGGGCGGGACCGTGGGGCTGGCCTCGCTCGCCAACGTCACCGAGCCCAACACCCTCATGGTCACGGGGCTCGTCATGGTCGGCGCGGTCGAGACGAACGACTCCCAGGCCCGCATCGAGGACACCACCCCGATCGCGCGCCTGACCGAGGAGCCGCTCGTCGTCGTCGTGCCTGCCGAGTCCAAGTACACGACCCTCAAGGAGCTCGTGGACGACATCGTCGCCAACGGCAAGGACGTCACGGTCACCGGCGGGTCCGCCGGCGGGGCCGACCACATCCTCGCGGGGATGCTCCTCAAGCAGGCCGGCGTCCCGTCGGAGGAGCTGGTCGACACCCTCAACTACGTCGCCTACTCGGGCGGTGGCGAGTCGCTCGCCGCCCTCCTGGGCAACAAGGTCAGTGCCGGCATCTCGGGAGTGGGCGAGTACGTCGAGCAGGTCAACGCCGGTACGGTCCGTGCGCTGGCCGTCACGAGCCCGGAGAGGGTCGAGGCGCTCCCGGACGTCCCGACCCTGCACGACGCGGGCTACGGCTTCGACCTCACCAACTGGCGTGGCGTCCTCGCCCCCGCCGACATCACGGACGAGGAGCGTGCGGCGCTCGAGGCCGTCCTGACGGAGCTCCACGCCTCCGAGGAGTGGCAGGCGACGCTGGCCGAGAAGGGCTGGGCGGACGCGTTCCTCACGGGCTCGGACTTCGACGACTACCTGCAGCAGAACATCGCCGACATCCAGGCGGTCCTGCAGGACATCGGTCTGGTCGCCTGACATGCTCCCACCCCCCAACGTCCCGCCCGGTGAACCCCCCGCACCGGGCGGGGCTCGCCCGCAGGCCTCCCCAGGTCCCGGCGGCGCCACGCGCGACGGGCAGGTCGCGACCGAAGAGCTCCCGCTCGCAGGCGGGCAGGGCACGTCGGAGGCTGCGGCGGCGCACACCGCTGCGGCGCCCCGGCGGCGGGTCGGCGAGTTCGTCGTCGCCGCGGTGACCATCGCGCTCGGGGTGTTCGTGGTCGTCGACGCCGGGACCATCGTGGTCCCGGGGGCGGCGGGCACCATGGGTCCCCGCGCCTTCCCGTACCTCGTCGGTGGTCTGCTGCTCGGCTCGGGGCTCCTCGTGCTGGTGGGGCTCCTGCGCGGGAGGTTCGGCGAGGAGGACGACGGCGAGGACGTCGACCCGGACGCCCCGACCGACTGGAAGACCGTCGCGCTCCTCGGCTGCATCTTCGTGGCGCACGTCTACACGATCAACATCGCCGGGTGGCCCGTGGCCGCGACGCTGCTCTTCGGCGGCTCGGCGATCGTGCTGGGCGCCCGGCCCTGGTGGCGGGCGGTCCTGCTCGGAGCCGTGCTGGCGCTCGTGATCCAGATCCTCTTCGGCGGCGTGCTCGGCCTGTCGCTGCCCCCCGGCCCGTTCCTCGAAGGGGTGAGCTTGTTCCGTGGATAACATCTCGGCACTGATGGACGGCTTCGCGACCGTCGTCCAGCCCGTGTACCTGCTCTACGCGTTGTTCGGCGTCTTCATCGGTACCGCGGTGGGCGTCCTGCCGGGCATCGGCCCGGCCATGACCATCGCCCTCCTGCTGCCCCTGACGTACTCGCTCGACGCGACGGCCGCGATCATCGTGTTCGCCGGCATCTACTACGGCGGGATGTACGGCGGGTCGACGACCTCGATCCTGCTCAACACCCCCGGCGAGTCGGCGTCGATCGTGACCGCGCTCGAGGGCCACAAGATGGCCAGGCTCGGGCGAGGGGCCGCGGCGCTCGCCACGGCCGCGATCGGCTCGTTCGTCGCAGGCACGATCGCGACCGTGCTCCTGACCCTCGTCGCGCCGTTCATGGCCAGCTGGGCCGTCCAGCTCGGTGAGCCCGACTACTTCGCGCTGATGGTCGTCGCCTTCATCACGGTGGGAGCGCTCCTCGGAAGGTCCGTCCCGCGCGGCATGGTCGCGCTCGCGCTCGGGCTGTTCCTGGGCCTCATGGGCACCGACACCCTGACGGGCCAGCAGCGCTTCACGTTCGGCATCCCGAACCTCGCCGACGGTCTCAACGTCGTGATCGTCGCGGTGGGGCTCTTCGCGGTGGGCGAGGCCCTGTACGTGGCCTCGCGCATGCGCCACGGGCCGGTGCACGTCATCCCCGTGGAGAAGGGCTGGCGCACCTGGATGAAGCCCGAGGACTGGCGGCGCTCCTGGAAGCCGTGGCTGCGCGGGACCGTGATCGGCTTCCCCATCGGGACCATCCCGGCGGGCGGTGCCGACGTGGCGACGTTCCTGTCCTACGCGACCGAGCGCAAGCTCGCCCGCAAGCACAAGGACGAGTTCGGCCACGGCGCCATCGAGGGCGTCGCCGGGCCGGAGTCCGCCAACAACGCCGCAGCCTCCGGCGTCCTCGTCCCGCTCCTGACGCTGGGCCTGCCCACGACCGCGACCGCGGCCATCATCATCGTCGCGTTCCAGTCGTACGGCATCCAGCCCGGACCCATGCTCTTCCAGACGCAGTCGTCGCTCGTGTGGGCGCTCGTCGCGAGCCTGTACATCGGCAACCTCATGCTGATCGTGCTGAACCTGCCGCTCGTGGGCATGTGGGTCAAGGTCCTGCAGATCCCGCGCCACTACCTGTACGCGGGCATCCTGCTGTTCGGCGCGCTGGGGTCCTACGCGCTGAGCTTCTCGCCGATCGACGTGCTCATCCTGCTCGTGATCGGGGTCGTCGGCTTCTTCATGCGGCGCTACGGCTACCCCGTGGCGCCCATGGTGGTCGGCATGATCCTCGGGCCCATGGCCGAGGACCGCCTCAGGCGTTCGCTGACCATCAGCCAGGGCGACCTGTCCTACCTGGTGACGAGCCCGTTCGCGGCCACGGCCTACGTCTCGATCCTCGTGATCGTGGGCCTGGGCCTGTGGCTCAAGCACCGGGAGAAGCGTGCCAACGCCGAGCTGTCCCGGCTCGGCGAGGAGATCCGTGAAGAGTCCCAGTCGCAGGAGGTGAACTGATGACCGTCGTCCTCGCCTATGCCCCGGGGGATCTCGGGACCGCCAGTGCGCGGGCGGCCGGCAGCGCCGCAGCGCTGCTCGGTGCACGCGTCGTGATCGTCAACGCCACGCGGGCGGACCGGCTCGTCGACCCGCGGTGGGCCGACGAGGCCGAGCTGGCCCAGGTGATCGAGATCCTCGACGACGCCGGCGTCGACCACGAGGTGCGTCACCTGAGGTCGGGCTCGCTGCCCGCAGACGTGGTCCTGGAGGTCGCCGAGGAGGTCGACGCCGAGCTCGTCGTCGTGGGCCTGCGGCGCAGGACCCCCGTGGGCAAGCTCGTGCTGGGCTCGACGCCGCAGCAGATCCTGCTGCGGGCGAGCTGCCCGGTCCTGGCCGTCAAGGCCTGAGGTGCCCCGGACCGCCGCCCCGGTACCCCGAGCTGGTCGGGGTACCGGGGCGGTGCGCTGTCCGGGGACGGGCCGACGGCTCGCCGCGCCGCGCGACCCGTCAGATCTCGCCGCGCCGCGCGACCCGTCAGATGCGGTCGACCAGGTCCGCGATCGAGTCGACGACCTTGCTGGGCCGGAACGGGAACCTGTCGACCTCGTGCAGCTTTGTCGAGCCCGTCATGACCAGGTAGGTGTAGAGCCCGGCCTCGATGCCCGCCACGACGTCGGTGTCCATGCGGTCGCCGATCATCGCGGTCGTCTCGGAGTGCGCGTCGATCCGGTTGAGCGCGGACCGGAACATCATGGGGTTGGGCTTGCCCACGAAGTAGGGCTCGCGGCCCGTCGCGGCGGTGATCATGGCGGCGACCGCGCCCGTCGCGGGCAGCGGCCCCTGCTGCGAGGGTCCGGTCGTGTCCGGGTTCGTGCAGATGAAGCGGGACCCGCCGAGGATCAGGCGCACGGCCTTGGTGATGGCCTCGAACGAGTAGGTGCGGGTCTCGCCCAGCACCACGTAGTCGGGGTCGGACTCGGTGAGCGTGTAGCCGGCCTCGTAGAGCGCCGTCGTGAGGCCCGCCTCGCCGATCGCGTAGGCGCTGCCGCCCGGGACCTGGTCGCTCAGGAACTGCGCGGTGGCCAGCGCCGACGTCCAGATCGACTCCTCGGGCACCTCGATGCCCGACGTCGCGAGCCGGGCCCGCAGGTCACGGGCCGTGAAGATCGAGTTGTTCGTGAGGATGAGGAACGGGCGCTCCTTGTCCCGCAGGGCCCGGACGAACTCCGGGGCGCCGGGGATGGCGTGGCCCTCGTGGACGAGCACGCCGTCCATGTCGGTGAGCCAGCTCTCGATCACGCGGGTCATCGGTGGTCCTCTCCTGGGGTGCGCTCGACGGCGTCCGTCGCCTTCTCGGGTCCCGTCGACGGGGTCGTGGTCGTCTCGGTGGGGGGCTGCGTCCCGGCTGCGGCCGCCACCTCGGCGACGCTCGCGGCGCCCGCGAGGGCGCCCGTGCCCTCGGCCCTGACCCGCTGGGACTCCCGGCGCGCGCGCAGCACCTCGATCACCACGGGGATCACGGAGACCGCGACGATGAGCACCAGGATGGTCTCGATGTGGTCGTTGACGAACTGGACGTTGCCGAGCCAGTAGCCGAGCAGCGTCACGCCGACCCCCCAGACGAACGCACCGACCAGGTTGTAGACCACGAACGTGCGGTAGCGCATGCCGCTCATGCCGGCGGCGACGGGCGCGAAGGTCCGCAGGAACGGCACGAACCGCGCGAGGATCACGGTCCGGCCGCCGAAGCGCTCGAAGTAGTCGTGGGCCTGGTCGATGTACTTGGTCTTCAGGACGCGCGCGTCGGGCTTGAAGAGCCGCGGGCCGATCTTGTTGCCGATCAGGTAGGCGAGCTGGTCTCCCAGGAAGGCGGCGGCGAAGATCATGCCGCACACGAGCCAGATCGACAGGTCCAGCTCGTCCTGCGCGACCAGGAGGCCCGCGGTGAAGAGCAGCGAGTCGCCGGGCAGGAACGGGAACAGCAGGCCGGTCTCGATGAAGACCACGGCCACGATGCCGAACACCGCGTAGACGCCGAAGCGCTCGATGAACCCGCTGATCATGTTCCGGGCGTCGAGCCAGTCGGGTCCGAGGGCGACCACCTGGCCCGCGTCGGCGGCCGAGAGCGCGGCCGCGGCGTCGGGCAGGGCGGTCGTGAGCAGGTCGGTGAGCACGCACCCAGCGTAGTGGGCGCACCGACCACGGGAAGGTGGGGCACGTCGCGCGGGGGCGGGCGACGCGGGGGACCGGCTGACCGGGGTCGCGCGCGTGCCGGCGGACGACCGGGTGCCGGGGAGAATGGGGCCGTGACAGAACCCTCCGCGCACCGCGCGCCGTCCGACGCGGCAGCACCCGGCCCGGCGGCCTCCGGCCCGGCAGCACCCGCACAGGCAGCGTCCGCACAGGCAGCGTCCGCACAGGCA
>Ga0233375_1000911_pt1 | contig 14558 bp, 8 predicted proteins | sample ElkDunMinimDraft_10_FD_191539 | JGI IMG/M metagenome (GOLD analysis project Ga0233375, IMG submission 191539) | Fecal eukaryotic communites from dung pellets of Tule Elk in California, USA - Elk Dung E16 | ecosystem: Host-associated > Mammals > Digestive system > Large intestine > Fecal | place... | reverse complement strand
GAAGTCCCACGCGTACGTGAGCGCCTCGTTCTCGGGGTCGGTGCTCGCGGCGCCGTCGAACGTGACGGTCAGCGGGGCCGTGCCCGAGTCCGGCGTGGCGGCCGGCTTGGCGACCGGGGAGCGCGAGCCGGAGACGTAGTCGATGCGGTGCAGGCCCGAGTTCGGGTTGTCGCGCCCGAAGCCGCCGCCCCAGTCCAGCACGTACAGCGCCCCCTCGGGGCCGAACGTCGAGTCGATCGGGGCGAGGAACTCCTCGTTCGACAGGAAGGGGTTGACCTTCTCGACCGCTGAGTCGGCGGGCCCCGTCGCGCCGGGGTTCTTCAGGTCGATCGAGTACATCTTGTTGCGCGCCCACTCGTAGAAGAAGGGCTTGCCGTCGTAGTACTCGGGGAACTTGGTGTCCGACACGAGGTCGGCGTCGTAGCTGTAGAACGGGCCGCCCATGGGGGCGAGCCCGCCGCCCGCGTTGATGACGCCGGGGGCCGACGTGCGCTGGTAGCCGTAGTACATGTCGGCGGGCTGGGCCGCGGGCAGCTGCGTCAGACCCGTGTTGAGGATCGAGTCGTTGACGGGGTTCGCGCAGTCGAAGTTGGCGCCGACCGTGACCGGGTTGGTGCGGTAGTCCACGTCGCGGAAGGGCTCGTTCTTACCCATGCACAGGGGCCAGCCGAAGAAGCCCGGCTCCTGGATGTAGTTCCACTCGGCGATGCCCGCGGGGCCGCGGTTCGCGAGGTTGTCGGAGCCGTTGTCCGGGGAGTAGTCGGCCACGCCGAGGTTGCCCGTGGCGGGGTCGATCGTGAAGCGGAACGGGTTGCGGAAGCCCATGGCGTAGATCTCGGGCAGCGTCTTGTCGGTGCCCGGCGCGAACAGGTTGCCCTCGGGGATCGTGTACGTGCCGTCGGCCTCGGGGTGGATGCGGAGCACCTTGCCGCGCAGGTCGTTGGTGTTGGCCGACGTCGCGCGCGCGTCGTGCAGGCGGCCGTCACGCTCCGAGAGCGGGGCGTACCCGCCGGAGGGCTCGGAGTGCGGGTTCACGTCGTCGCCCACGCCGATGTACAGGTCACCGGTGCGGTCGTCGAAGATCAGGCTGCCGCCCGTGTGGCCCGGCTCGTCGGGCAGGCGCCCGGCCGGGACCTCGATGAGGACCTTCTCCGAGGCCGGGTCGATCACGGTGCCGCCGGGACCGCCGTCGGTCACGGTGAAGCGCGAGATCCGGTTGACGAAGTTCTCCGGGTTCGTGTCGTCGGCGGATGCCGGCGAGTAGTACTGGTACAGGTACCCGTTGGTCGCGAAGTCCTTGTCCAGCGCGATGCCCAGCAGGCCGTCCTCACCACCCGAGTAGACGGGGATGGTGAGCGCGGTCGTGGTGTTCTGGGTGCGCGGGTCGTAGACGCGGATCTGCCCGCGCACGAGCTCGGTGAAGAACACGCGGCCGTCGGGGGCGACGTCCATGCCGAACGGTGCGCTCGTGTTGGTGTCGAGCGCGACCTTCTCGAACTGGCCCCAGTCGGTGCCGCCGCAGTCGCCGGCCACCTGGCCGGACGCCCACTGGACGCCGCCCACGATGTGCTGGACCAGGTCCGGCTCGCCCGTGAAGTGCGCCCCGAAGTGGCCCATGCCGGTCATCCAGGCGCGTCCGCCGTCGTAGGGCTTGCACCACGAGATCGGGTGGTCGGCGCCCATCTTGTTGCCGCCCGCGTCGTACGTCGACTCGTCCATCGTGGCGAGCACGTGCGCGCTGCCGCGGACGTTGGCCGAGTAGTTGTACCACTCGTCGGCGCGGTTCCAGCGCTGGTCGAGGTGCTCGGTCGAGGGGTGGACCCGGTCCTCGACGCGCACCGTGCCCGGCAGCCCGGGGCTGTTGCCGGTCGCGGCGTGACCGGGCATGAGCGCCCCGATCATGTCGTCCCACCAGTCGTAGCTGCCGCGCATGTCGGTCGCGTTGTGGATCGCGACGATGCCGCCGCCGCCCTGCTGGTAGCGCTCGAGCGCGGCCTTCTGGTCCGCGTCCCACGGGTCGCCCGACGTCTGGAACATGACCAGGGCGTCGTACTGGGCGAGGCCTTCGTCGGTGAAGACCGCCGAGTCCTCGGTGTGGTCGGAGGAGATGCCGACGCCGGCGAACGCGGCCTCGAGCACCGGGGTGCCCTGCGTGATCGCCTCCGAGTGCCGGAACTGGGTCGTCTTGGTGAAGATGAGGACCTTGCGGTCGTCACCGGGAGCATGTGGTCCGTCGTGGGCGGTGGCCATGGTCGCGGGCGCGAGGGTGAACGCCAGAGCTCCGATGGTCAGCGCCGCGACGGCTCTTCCCCGCAGGGGAAGTCGCGCAGCCTTCATGTGTCTTGCCTCCAGGGCAGTCGGCACGTAGCGAGAGTCCGTGCCCCGTTCGTCGGTGAACGGGGCCGCCCGTGCTGTGAAGAGATACGTCGTCCCACGGCGTGCCGGCGCCGTCGGTCCTGCACCTGCCGGTGGGTCAGTCGCGCATCAGCCCCTTCAGGTAGGCCAGGCCATCGACCGCGATGGCGTCCTGGGTGGGCGCGAGCGGTCGCCAGATCGAGGCGGCCGTCGCGATGGTCGCGTTGTCGGCGGTGAACGACTCGATGCACAGCGGGCCGTCGTAGCCGCTCGCGTCGAGCGCGTCGAGGAACGCGGTCCAGTCGAGGTGGTCCGCGCCCGGCGCGCCGCGGTCGTTGCCGCAGACCTGCACGTGCGCGATGCGGTCCCCGGCGCGCGTCACCGCGGCCGCCAGGTCCGTCTCCTCGATGTTCATGTGGTAGACGTCGAGCATGAGCCCGATGCCCTCCGAGGGCAGGGGCGCGACGACGGCGAGGCCCTGGTCGACCGTGTTGACCAGGCTCGTCTCGTACCGGTTGAGGGGTTCGAGCCCGATCCGCACGCCGGCGGCCAGGGCGTGGTCGACGACGGGCGCCAGGTTCGCGACCAGCTCGGCGGTCGCCGCGTCGCGCTGACCGGGCGTCAGGCGCCAGGTGCGTCCCACGGACGCGTAGGCCGGTCCGCCGATCACGGGTGAGCCGACCGCCCGGGCCAGGTCGACGACGCGGCGCAGGTAGTCCTGGGTGCGGCGGATGGTGCCGGTGTCCGCCGCGACGAGCTCTCGTCCCGGCCCCATGACGAGCGAGACCGAGGCCCCGAGCCCGTGCTCGGACAGGACGTCCGCGGCGACCTGCGGGTTCCAGTCGGTCACGTCCTCGACGGGCAGCTCGAGGATGTCGAAGCCCCACCCGGCGACGCGCGGGGCGATCTCGCGCAGGGCCGCGTCGGTCAGGGGTGAGGTCCACACCCAGGTGTTGACCCCGAGGGGACGGGTTCGAGCCACTGTGCTCCCTTTCGTCGGTGGGCGGTGCCGCCCGGTGCCCGGTGCCCGACGCCGGAGCTCACCCTCGCGCGGAAGGTGGGCTCCGTCGTCGGGCCCGGGGCGGTGCTGTGCGTGCCGGCGCCCGGCCGGTCCCTCGAGGAGGACGAGGGACCGGCCGGGGTCAGCGGGGACCTGCGACGAGGTCCACGGGTCCGGTCAGCGCTTGGTCCACGCGTCCGGGTAGCCGGGCAGGTCCTCGCCGCCGAACTTGGCGTAGTGCAGCGAAGGCATGTCCTTGTTGGCGTCGAGGTAGGCGTCCCGGTCCTCGTCCGTGACGGGCGACTGCGGCAGGACCCACTCGGCCGGGACCTGCTCGCCGTTCCAGATCATCTGGGCGGCGAGGACCGGCGTGCGCCACTGGAAGTTGGAGTACACGGCACCCAGGGCCGTCATGTCCGTCTCCTGCCACTTGCGCATGAAGCTCAGCTCGTCCTCGCCCATGAAGACCGGGTACGGCTTGCCCGCGTCCTCGAACGCCTCGACCGCCGCGACCGCGCCGTCGCCCGCGTCCATCCAGATGCCGTCGACGTCACCGCGCTGCAGGTACTGCGTCACGATGTCCTTGATCTTGGCGCCGTCGCCGCCCGTGAACTCCTGGCCCACGACCTCGATGTCGCTGTCCGAGAAGATCTTGTCGGCCGCGGCCCAGCGGTTCTCGAGCACGTCGACGCCGGGCAGGATGCGCAGGGCCAGGACCTTCGAGCCGGGCTCGAGGTTCTCGGTCAGGAACTCGGCCCCGTCGGCCCCGTACGCGTAGCCGCCGATCGGGTGGATGTACGTGACCATGCAGTCGGAGTTGACGCCACGGTCGAACACGATGACGGGCTTGCCGGACGCGCACGCGGCCTCCACGGCCGGGGTCAGGGTGGCGGTGGTCGACGGCGAGATGATGATCGCGTCGCAGTCGCCGGCCTCGACGAACGCCTGGATGTCGGAGATCTGCTTGTTGTCGTCGTCCGCGGCGTCCGAGACCCGGAACTCGGAGATCTCGCCCGAGGCCTTGAGGACCTCGACCTGCTGCTGCATGGTGGTGAACCCGGTGACGCGCCACGGGTTCGACACCGACGCGTTGGAGAAGCAGAGCTTCTTGCCGCCCTCCTTCGCGTACTGCGCGGTGTCCACGTACTCGGGGTCGATGGCCTGCAGCCACGGCTGGTCGGCCGGCCCCTCGGGGACCGCCGTGCGCTGCGCGAGCTGACGGTCGTAGTCGGCCTGCACGAACCACTCGCTGTTCGCGCCGGACTCGCTCGCCTCCTCCCCCGCCTCGTTCGCGGTCTCGCCACCGGCGGGGGCGTCGGGCACGTCGGTGCTGCACGCAGCGGTGAACAGCAGTGCCGCGGTCGCGGCTCCTGCCATGAGAACTCGAGAGCGTCGCATGTTCCTTCTCCTGTGATCGAAAGACGTCGTTGTCCTGCCCGTCGCGGCTGCGCGACGGTCTGTCGGGGACGGATCTGGGTGGCGTGCCGGCTCGCGGCCGGACGTCTAGGGCGCTGCTGGCTGGGGCTCCTTGGGGACGGTGGGTTCGTGGACCCCTGCCGGGGTGGTGGGAGGGCTCGGGGTGCTCGTGGGAGCGGCCTTGGACCGGCGCGGCATCGCGGCGTAGGCCACGGCGGCGATGATGATGACGCCCTGGACCGCGGGGCGGATCGTGGACGGCAGGCTGAGCTGGTTGAAGAGCGTGAACAGGGCCTCGAGGGTCAGGGCACCGGCCATGGCCGCGACGACCGACCCGCGGCCGCCGCCCAGGACCACGCCACCCAGGACGACCGCGGTGATCGCCATGAACTCCAGCCCTTCACCGACCTGGGCCGTGACGCCCGCGTAGCCGCCGATGAGGATGCCCGCGACCGTTGCCATGAAGCCCGAGAACAGGAAGGCGCGCGTGCGGACCCACCAGACCGAGGCACCCGAGAACGCCGCCGCCACGTCGTTGTCGCCGGTCGCGACGAGGGTGCGACCGAACGGGCGACGCATGAGGACGACCGCGACGACGCCCAGCACGACCGTGATGAGCACGGCGTACGGGACCTGGAACTGGCCCGGTGAGTCGGGCAGGCCGCCGCGGCCCCACTGCCGGAAGCCCTCGGTCAGGGAGCCCGTGGGTGCCCCACCGGTCCAGAGCCGGATCGCCCCGTACAGCACGAGCATCATGCCGAGCGTCGTGATGAACGACGGCACCTTCAGGAGCGTCACGATCAGGCCGTTGACGAGACCGACGCCCAGCCCGAAGAGCACCATGAGGCCGATGACGGGCCACGTCATGGACTCGTCGCCGTCGATGAACTTGGCCGCGATCACGACCTGCGCCCCGACGAGCGAGCCGACCGACAGGTCGAACTCCCCCGAGACGATGACGAAGTACTGCCCGATCGCCAGGACGACGAGCGGCGCCGCCTTCTTGAGGAACGCCATGATCGACATGGGCTCGCCGAACGACGGGTTCATCACGAGGATCGCGACGAAGACGACGACCAGCAGGGCGTAGACGGTCCACGAGCTGCCGGACGTGGCGCGCTGGACCCAGCGGGAGAACCCTCCGCGGGACGAAGCCTGCGCGCCGTCCGGGGAGCCCGGTCGGGTCGCGGGGGTGCTCGAGCTCATCGGGTGGCCTCCGTGCCGGTCGTGGGGGCGGACGGGTTCTCGCGGGCGGGTGCCGCTGGGTCTGCCGGTCCGCTGCGGGAGCCGGGTCGCACGGACTGGCCCAGGGCCCGGAACCTCGCCCGGCTGCTCGCCGGGTCGATCTGGCGGCGGGCGTACATGGCGACCGCCGCGATGATGATCGCGCCGCGCAGCACGTCCTTGAAGAACGGGCTGACGTCGAGCACGTTGAACACCGTGTCGAGCGAGGCGAGGATCAGGACGCCCGCGACGGTGCCGAGGATCGATCCCCGGCCGCCCATGAGCAGCGTCCCGCCGAGCACCACGGCCGCGATCGAGTTGAGGTCGTAGCCGTAGGTGTAGACCAGGGCGTTGCCCGTGCCGAACCGCGCGGCGATCAGGAGCCCGGCGACCCCCGCGCACAGCGAGCACACCACGTGGGCCAGGATGATCGAGCGGTCCGTGCGGATGCCCGAGAGCCGGGCGACGTCGATGTTCCCGCCCACCGCGAACATGTGGTACCCCGGCCGGGTGCGGGTCAGCAGCACGACGGCGAGCACCATGACCACGGCGAGCACGACGACGGAGATCGGCACCGGCCCGATGCGCGTGTACCCGAAACCCTGGAAGGCCTGGGGCACCTCGCCCGACGGGCCCTTGTACTGCGTGTCGAGGTAGCCCTTGATGATCAGGCCGACCCCGAGCGTCGCGATGAACGAGTTCACGCGGAGCTTCGAGATGACCAGGCCGTTGACCAGCCCGACCCCTGCGGCGACCGCGAGGGCCGCGAGGACACCGAGCCAGATGCGTGAGGGGTCACCCGCCATGGTCGTGGCGGCCACGAGCGAGGACCAGGCCACGACGTAGCCGACCGACAGGTCGAGCGACTTGCACAGGATCACGAAGGTCTGCCCGATCGCGACGAAACCGAGCAGGCTCGTCTGGGAGAGCAGGTAGAACAGGTTGCCCTGGCTGAAGAAGTTGCCCCCCTGCGCCGCGACGAGCCCGGCCGAGACCACGAGGATGCCGACCAGCGCGAGGTAGACGATCCCCGTGGAGCCGAGCCGGCGCCGTCGGGGGCCCGACGTCGTGCTGCCCGTCGAGCGCGAGGCGGTGCTCACGGCGGTGCTCATTTCTCCTCCTGGAGGGTGTCGCTGTGCGCGGACCGGGTGGGGGCCGCCGCGTCGCCGGGCGGGGCGGCGTCGCCGGGCAGGGCCGCGTCGCGAGGCAGGTCCGCGAGCGCGGAGAGGTCGACCTCGACGTGCTCCGAGCCGTCCCCCGCCCCGGTCGCGAGCGCCATGATCGTCTCCTCGTCGCTGCCCGCGGGGAGCTCCCCGGCCAGGCGCCCGTCGCGCATCACGAGGATGCGGTCGGCCATCGCGACGACCTCGGGGAGCTCGGACGAGATGAGCAGGATCGCGACGCCGCGCGCCGTGAGGGTCCGCATGAGGTCGTAGACGGCGCGCTTGGCGCCCACGTCGATACCCCGGGTGGGCTCGTCGAGCACGATCACCGACGGCTCGGTCACGAGCCACTTGGCGAGGACGACCTTCTGCTGGTTGCCCCCCGAGAGGTACTGGACCTCGGCGTCCTTCGAGCGCGAGACCAGGTCGAGCGACGACAGGATGCCGGGGATCGCCTGGGCGCGCCGGTCGGAGGAGCCGGGGGTCACGGCGTCGAGCACGAGGCGTGCGTTGGCCGAGATCGACTGCTCGAGCGCAAGGCCCTCGGCCTTGCGGTCCTCGGTGACGAGCGCGAGCCCGAGGCGGACCGCCTCGCGCGCCGAGGAGACCGTGACGGGTTCGCCGTCGAGCAGGACCGTGCCCCGCGTGAAGGGCGCGACGCCGAACACGCCGTGCGCGATCTCGGTGCGTCCGCTGCCCTGGAGACCCGCGAGGGCGACGATCTCTCCCGCGCGGACCTCCAGGTCGATCCCGTCGACCTGGGTGTTCCCGGCGCCCGCGAGGGCGAGCTTGACCGCGCCGGGCACGGTGCCCGGGTCCTTGTCGGGGTAGTAGCCCGCGAACTCGCGCCCCACCATGGTCCGCACGAGCCGGTCGGGGGTGATGTCGGCGGTCGCGGTCGTCAGGACGAAGTCGCCGTCCTTGAGCACCGTGATGGTGTCGCAGAGGTCGAAGATCTCCTTGAGCCGGTGGGACACGTAGAGGATCGCGACGCCGCGGGCGCGCAGCTGGTGCACGAGCGCGTAGAGGAGCTCGACCTCCTGGTCGGCGAGCGCCGCGGTCGGCTCGTCCATCGAGATGATGCGCGCGTCGTAGGACACGGCCTTGACGATCTCGACGACCTGCTGCTCGGCCACGGACAGCGACCCGACGCGCATCCACGAGGCGAGCCCGTGGAGGCCGAGGTCGGCGAGCAGCGCGTCGGTGTCCCGGGCCATGCGTCGGGCGTCGACGATCCCGAACCGGCGCGGCTCGCGCCCGAGGTAGACGTTCTCGGCGACCGTGCGCTCGGGCAGGAGGTTGAACTCCTGGAACACGGTCGAGACGCCGGCCGCCTGCGCCGCGAGCGGCGACGCGAACGTGACGGGCGCGCCGTCGAGCTCCATGGTGCCCGCGTCGGGCTGGTGGACCCCGGCGATGATCTTCATGAGCGTGGACTTGCCGGCGCCGTTCTCGCCGACGAGCGCGTGGACCTCGCCGGGGCGCACGTCGAGGTCGATGCCGCGCAGGACCGAGTTGCCGAAGAAGACCTTGCCGACGCCGCGCAGCGTCAGGAGCGGTGCGCTCGCACCGAGCGGCTGCGCCGTCATGCCTCCACCTCCACCCAGCTGCCGGTCCGTGCGGACCGGGCCACGGCCTCGGCGAGGTGCGCGGCCCGGAGCCCGTCGGCGAACGTGGGCAGCCCGTCGGGCGTGCGCCCGCAGATGGCTGCGGCGGTGTCGCCGACGAGGGCGTCGAAGCAGTCCTGGTACCCCTGGGGGTGCCCGGCGGGCAGCCGGGAGTAGCGGGCCGCGGCGGGCGCGAGGGCGCCGGGGTCGCGGACGAGCAGGCGGCTCGTGGAGCGACGTCCCTCCCACAGGCTCTCGGGCGCCTCCTGGTCGAACGCGAGCGTCGACTCGGAGCCGGAGATCTCCAGGAACAGGCGGTTCTTGCGACCCGCCGAGACCTGGCTGATGACGGCGGAGCCGAGCGCTGCACCGTCGGTCTCGTACTGCAGGGTCACGGCGTCCTCGGTGCGGACCGCGACGGGGCGCCCGTCGGGGCCCGTGCGCTCGGCGTTGACGGTCGCGGTCTGCGCGACGAGGCGCACGATGCGCTGGCCCGTCGTGAACTCGAGGAGGTCGCAGAAGTGCGAGCCGATGTCGCCGAACGCGCGGCTGGCTCCGCCGAGCGCCGGGTCGACGCGCCAGTTGTCGTCGCTCGAGCGCAGCAGCCAGTCCTGGAGGTAGGACCCGTGCACGAGGCTGATCGTGCCGACCGCGCCGCTGCGGACGCGTTCGCGCGCCTCGCGCACCATGGGGTGGAACCGGTAGGCGAAGGGCACGACGGCGACGCGGCCGTCCTCGGCCGACGCCCGCGCGGCGAGGTCGGCCAGCGCGAGCGCACCGGCGAGGTCGGTGGCGAGGGGCTTCTCGCACACGACGTGCTTGCCCGCGGCGAGCGCCGCGGTGGCCAGCGGGACGTGCAGGAAGTTGGGGGTGCACACGTGCACGACGTCCACGTCGGGGTCGTCGATGAGCTCCTGCGCGGTGGCCGCCCAGCCGTGGGCGCCGAGGTCGGCGGCGGCCTCGCGGGCACCGGGTGCGTCGATCCCGGCGACGGAGACGAGGTCGCCCCCGGCGGTGCGGATCGCGCGGGCGTGCACCTCGCCGATGAAGCCCGTGCCGATGATGCCGGCGCGGTACCCCGCGGCGGGCAGGCGGCTCGGCAGCAGGTCGGTCGCGGAACGGTCAAGGGTGGGGGTGGTCGCTGCACCCACGACGGCGTGGCCGTTCAGGGAGGACGGCTCCGTCCTGACGGCGGGGGCAGGCAGGACCCCGTGGTCACGCGCGACTTCTTCGGCTCGCATGTCCCATACCGTAGGGCGACTTATGTCGAGGGTCAAGCAAAAGACGAATGTTAGATGTCACCGTTCAGTAACATCATCGGTTAAACAATTGCCGCGACGTACCGTCCCCCGCACGCGAGAGCTCCCCCGGACGCCCGGAAGGGCGCCCACCCCGTGGGGAGGACGCCCTTCCGGGCCCTCTGCCGAGAGCCGCGCCGGCTAGCTCCTCGTCGAGAACGCCGCGTCGAACGCCGCCTCGGGAGCCTCGAACGCGTACTTCTTGACGAAGGCGAGCGCCTCGGGCGCGCCCACCAGGCGGTCCATGCCCGCGTCCTCCCACTCGACCGAGATCGGACCCTCGTACCCGATGCTGTTGAGCATCCGGAAGGCGTCCTCCCACGGGACGTCCCCGTGCCCGGTCGAGATGAAGTCCCACCCGCGCCGCGGGTCGGCCCAGGCCAGGTGCGACCCCAGCCGCCCGTTGCGGCCGTTGTGCATGCGCTTCTTCGTGTCCTTGCAGTCGACGTGGTAGATCCGGTCCTGGAAGTCCCACAGGAAGCCCACCGGGTCCAGGTCCTGCCACACCATGTGGCTCGGGTCCCAGTTGAGGCCGAACGCCTCGCGGTGCCCGATCGCCTCGAGCGTGCGCACCGTCGTCCAGTAGTCGTACGCGATCTCGCTCGGGTGCACCTCGTGCGCGAACCGGACCCCTTCCTCGTCGAACACGTCGAGGATCGGGTTCCAGCGGTCCGCGAAGTCCTGGTACCCCGCGTCGATCATGTCCTGCGACGCGGGCGGGAACATGGCCACGTACTTCCAGATCGAGGAGCCCGTGAACCCGACGACGGTCTTGACGCCCAGCCGGGCCGCGAGGCGCGCGGTGTTCTTCATCTCCTCGGCCGCCCGCTGTCGCACCCCCTCGGGGTCACCGTCGCCCCACACCCGGTCGGACAGGATGTCGCGGTGACGCTGGTCGATCGGGTCGTCGCACACCGCCTGCCCCTTGAGGTGGTTCGAGATCGCGTAGACCTTCAGCCCGTGCGACTCGAGCAGCGCGAGCTTTCCTGCGACGTACTCGTCGTCGTCCCAGCGCCACGGGTCCAGGTGGTCGCCCCAGCAGGCGATCTCCAGGCCGTCGTACCCCCACCCCGAGGCGAGGCGCACGACCTCCTCGAAGGGCAGGTCGGCCCACTGGCCGGTGAACAGGGTGATGGGTCGTGCCATGTCGTCGTCTCCTTCGGTCCGGCGCCCGGTCGGTCCAGGGCGTCTGGGTGGTGTGCGGGGCGGCGGTCCGCCCGGTCAGGGACGCTTCGCGGTCGCGCGGCGGCGGGCCACGAGGACGGCCGCCGCCCCGAGGAGCAGGACCGCTCCCCCGACGACCAGCGCCGTCGTCGGGACGCCCGACCCCTCGTCGCTCGCGCCGGCTGCCGCGGCATCCTCGCCCGAGGCGTCGCCGGCGGCACCGTCGTCCGCGGGCGACGCCTCGGGCGCGGGCGGCGGCGGGACCACGTCGATCTGCGAGGTCGCGGTCGTGGCGACCGGGGTGGTCGTCGTCGCGGTCACGGTCCAGTGCCCGTCGCTCAGCACGTCGGGCGCCGACGTGTACCACCCGACGCCCTCGGAGGCCGACGAGAGCTGGAGCGGCCCCACCTCGGTCCCCGCGTCCGAGACCGCCGTGACCATGACGTCGACGATCTCCTCGACCGGGTGCCCGTCCGTCTTGTACGTGACGTTGACGGAGACGCCCCCGGCGCCGTCACCGCCGATCGACAGGATGATGTCGCCGCCGTGCGCGCTCGCGGGCACCGCGCCGAGCGCGGTCGCGAGCAGCGCCGCGAGCAGCAGGGCGACCCCTGCGCCGACGGCGGCGCGCGCCCGCCCGAGCGCGCCGGTCGGGGGGCCGGAGCGGGCGCGTGGGGTGCGCGCCCCGTCGGTACCGGGGAGCCGGTTCGCCTGCTGAGTCATGTCGCTCATCACCTCGTCGTGAAGAAGAGTCGTCCGTGGGGCTGCGCCGCCCGGTGGGCGCCGCGGTGCTGCTGGTCGTACGGCGCCCGCCGCGCTGCGGCGGGGTCACCCTGTCGTGCCGGCCGCGGGACGTCGTCCCGCGGGTACTGCGACCGTCCCCCTGCAGGGGGTGGCTCCCGGCACCGGCCGGAGCACCGGGTTCCGGTGCCGGGGGCCGGTGCCCCCCGCGTCGTCGAGGACCGACGGCGCGAGGAGCACCCAGGTGTGCGCGCGGCCTTCGACCGTGCCGACGGGGACCCGGCCGAAAAGCCCCTGTCAGCACACGTCGGTCGACGCTCCACGGCACACCGGTCGTTGCCGGCGAGGTCGCGGCGTGGACGCCGCGACCTCACCGGGGCCGGTCAGCCGCAGCTCGCCGCGGCGTGGTCGACCGTGTAGGTGGCGGTCCTCCCCTCGGCGTCCGTCGCGGTGACCGTGACCTGGCCGGCATCGATCGACGCCGCCCGGGTCGCGAACGACTGGTGGGCCGACTTGCCCGCCGCGACACCCGTGAAGGTCTTGGTGCCGTAGGCGGAGCGCAGCACGATCGTGACCGGGGACTGACCCGAGTTCACGGCCGTGACCCCGAGCGTCACACGGCCCGCGACGCACTTGGGCGCCGCCGAGACCGTCACCGGGACAGGCTGGCCGCCCGGCACGTCGACCGACTGCGTCGTGACGTTCCCGGCCACGTCCGTGGCGCGGTACGCGACCGTCACGGCCTCGTCCCCGACGGCGACCGGGGCGTCGTACGCGACCCAGGTCGTCCCGTCGAGCGAGTACTCGACCGAGGCGACGCCCGAGACGGCGTCCGTGGCGACGAGCTCGACCGTGCGGTCCTCGCGCAGCGTCGCCGCCACGGTCGGTCCGTCGGTGTCGAGCTTGACGACCACGTCGGCGCCCGTCACGTTCTCGGTGCCGGCCGAGGCCCGCACCGCGATCGTGTGCTCACCGGGCGCGTCCACGACCACGGGGGCCGTGTACTCGGCCCACGCGCCGTCGTCGATCCGGTACTCGCGGTAGACCTGCTGGCCGACCGCGCCGCCCGAGGTGGCGACGGTGAGCGTGACGGGGCCGGTCCACCAGCCGTTCGCGCCCGACGGCGAGGCCGGGTCGATCGACCCGCTCACCGTGAGCGGCTCGGCTGCCGGGCCCACGACCTTGAAGTGCTCGAACGTCGCGGTCGCGGAGGACTGCTGACCCGCGCCCAGGGCGAACAGGCCGACCTTGGCGTCCGCCAGGCCCGGGTTGGTGACCTTCTCCGTCAGCTCGGTCCACGTCACGCCGTCGGCGCTGTACGAGCCGGTGAACGTCGTGCCCGCCTTGGTCAGGCGCAGCCACCACACTCCCTGCGACAGGCCGCCGACCCCGGGCTGCGGGTTGAGGACGGCTGCGCCGGCCTCGCTGCGCAGCTCGAGCTCCCGGACGACCGCTGCACCCGGCTGGTTCCTCGTGACGAAGTCCAGCTTGACGTAGTTGTCGTCGTCGCCGTAGAGGATCAGACCGCCCTGCTGGTACTGCTGGTCGAACGTCGAGCCGTCGACCTTGGTCTCCACGGTCCAGTCACCTGCGGGCTGGTCCTGCAGGACGATGTTCGGCACGTCGGTGTTGCCCGTGCCGTAGATGTCCGTGGGCGTCGTGTCGATCTCGAGCTTGCCACCGGCGACCCTCAGGCCCGATGCGTCGGGACGGACCACGCCGTCCCAGCGGCAGCCGTCGAGCGACGTGCCCTCGAACTCGTCGTCCGGCCCGGCCGCGGTGGCCGTGTCGTCCGGCGTGATGTGGAACCAGTCGAACCTGGCGTCCACGACCTCGGGCACGGAGCCGTCGTTCGCGAGCGCCACGAGCCCGATCTTCGGGTTCACGAGCCCGTGCAGCGACTTGGTCTCGGACATGGCCGTGAAGTCCAGGCCGTCGGCCGAGTAGTACGCCCGCAGGTTCGACCCGTCGCTCGTGTAGCGCACGTAGAACGTGTCGGGGAAAGCGGCCCCCAGGTTCGCCGTGTTGGACGCCGCCACCTCGTTGGGCACGCCGTTCTCCTCACGGATGAACTGGAACACGCGCTGTGCCGCGTCGGGCGTGGTCGAGCGACCCTGGATGACCATCTTGGCGTAGTTGTCACCGTCTCCCCACAGGAGCAGGCCCGCCTGCTGGTACTGCGCGCGTGCCGGGAAGGTGACCTTGGTGGTCGCCGTCCACGGACCCGAGGGCAGGTCCTGCAGGACGATGTTGGACACCGGCCCCTCGCCCTGGCCGTAGAAGTCCGCCTTGCTCGCGGGGATCACCAGGTGACCGTCCGCGACCGCGAGCTTCTGGTCCCGACGGATGATCGTGGACCAACGGTCCTCGTCCACCGCGGTACCCGTGAAGTCGTCCGAGCGGCCCGAGAAGCACATGACCGGACCCGCTGCGGTGACCTTGATGGTCACGTACTGCACCGTGTAGGCGCCACCGGCGTCGGTCACGCGGACCTGCAGGCGGTACGTGCCCGGCTCCGTGTAGGTGTGCGAGAACTGCGGGCCACCGTCGACGAACCCGCCGCCCAGCCCGTCGTCCCACGCGTACACAA
>Ga0233375_1000907_pt1 | contig 14583 bp, 15 predicted proteins | sample ElkDunMinimDraft_10_FD_191539 | JGI IMG/M metagenome (GOLD analysis project Ga0233375, IMG submission 191539) | Fecal eukaryotic communites from dung pellets of Tule Elk in California, USA - Elk Dung E16 | ecosystem: Host-associated > Mammals > Digestive system > Large intestine > Fecal | place... | reverse complement strand
CAGCCGGTCACGGAGGTAGTCGAAGTCGGGGAGGATCAGGTCGACGCCGGGCTGGTGGTCCTCCGGGAACAGCACGCCGCAGTCCACGACGAGCAGGCGGCCCTCGTACTCGAAGACCGCCATGTTGCGGCCGATCTCCCCCAGGCCGCCGAGCGCGACGACGCGCAGGGCGCCGCTCGGCAGCTCCGGGGGCAGGCTCAGGTCGGGGTGGGGGTGGCTCATCGGGCCTCCTGCTCAGCTCCGGACGGCATCCAGCAGGCCGGCCGCGCGCAGCCCCGCGCGCACCGCCGCCGCTTCCTCGTCGGAGGCGGCCACGTTGGGCAGCCGCATGTGTCGGTTCGGGACGAGTCCCAGGGCCTCGACCGCGGCCTTCGCGGCCACCGCCTGGAAGCCGGCTCCGTTGAGCGCGTCGATGGCGGGGGCGATCGATCGGAACACCCGCAGCGCACGGGCGGCGTCCCCGGCGTCGAACGCCTCCGTGATCTCGACGAGCTGCCGTCCGGCGACGTGCCCGACGACGCTGACGATGCCGCAGCCGCCGTGGGCGAGGAGCGCGAGGTACACCGAGTCGTCGCCGCCGTACCAGGCCAGTCCGGTGCGCTCGCTCGCCGTCGCGGCCGCGTAGAGGTCCCCGGTGGCGTCCTTGATCGCCACCACGCGCTCGTGCGCGGCGAGCCGGTCGAGCGTGTCCTGCGCGAAGCGGACCCCGGTGCGTCCCGGCACGTCGTAGAGCATCACGGGCAGGTCGGTCGAGTCCGCGACGGCGCGGACGTGCTGGTACACGCCCTCCTGGGACGGGCGGGAGTAGTACGGCGAGACGACGAGGAGCCCGTGGGCGCCCGCCTCCGCGGCCTGCTCCGCCATCCGGACGGCGTGCGGGGTGTCGTTGGAGCCGGCGCCGGCGAGGATGGTCGCCCGGTCGCCCACGGCCTCGACGACGGCGGCGATGAGCTCGGCCTTCTCGGGCGCGTGCGTGGCCGGAGCCTCGCCGGTGGTGCCGTTGAGCACCAGGCCGTCGTGCCCGCCCTGGTCGACCAGGGCCGTGGCCAGGCGGGCGGCGGCGTCGAGGTCCACGGCGCCGTCGGCCGTCATCGGCGTGACCATCGCGGTGAGCACGGCCCCGAAGGGGCGCGCAGGAGTCCTGGCGTGAGGCATGCGCCCAAAGTACCGCCCCTCCCCTGCGTGACGCGCAGCCGCCCGAGGGGCGGGCGCTCGTCCACGAGGCGGGCGCCGGGCGGTCACCGCCCGGCGGCGCGCTCGTACGTGACGAACCGGTAGCGCACCCCGTCAGCGGTCGAGGCGTGCCACCCCTCGGCGGGGTCGCACGCCCGGCGCTCCCACACGGCGGGGTCGACGCGCGGGGCGAACGCGTCGCCCTCGACGTCCACGTCGACCTCGGTCACCTCGAGCCGGTCCGCGTGGTCGATCGCGGCCGCGTACACCACGCCGCCGCCGATCACCCAGGCGTCGCGGCCGTCGAGCAGGCCGAGGGCGGCGTCCAGGGACCCGACCACCGTGGCGCCCTCGGCGACGTACCCCTCGGCCCTGGTCAGCACGAGGTTCTCCCGGCCGGGCAGGGGCCTGAACCTCGCGGGCAGCGACTCCCACGTGGCGCGTCCCATGACCACTGGGCAGCCCGACGTGAGCGCGCGGAAGCGCGCCATGTCCTCGGGCACGCGCCAGGGCAGCGCGCCGTCCCGGCCGATGACACCGGTGGGCGACTGCGCCCACACCAGGGAGAGGCTCATCGGCTCAGACCGCGATCGGGGCCTTGATGGTGGGGTGGTGCTGATACCCCACCACCTCGACGTCCTCGTACGCGTACTCGAGGATCGAGGGGGCCTTGCGCAGCCGCAGCGTCGGGTACGGGTAGGGCTCGCGGGTGAGCTGCTCGCGCACCTGGTCGACGTGGTTGTCGTAGATGTGGCAGTCGCCGCCGGTCCACACGAAGTCGCCCACCTCGAGTCCGGCCTGCTGGGCGACCATGTGCGTGAGCAGCGCGTAGGAGGCGATGTTGAACGGCACGCCCAGGAAGAGGTCGGCGCTGCGCTGGTAGAGCTGGCAGGACAGGCGGCCGTCGGCGACGTAGAACTGGAAGAACGCGTGGCACGGGGCCAGCGCCATGGAGGGGATGTCGGCCACGTTCCAGGCCGAGACGATGTGCCGGCGCGAGTCGGGGTCGCGCCGCAGGTCCTCGACGACCCGGGCGATCTGGTCGATGTGCCCGCCGTCCGGCGTGGGCCAGGAGCGCCACTGCACGCCGTACACCGGGCCGAGCTCGCCGTCCTCGTCGGCCCACTCGTCCCAGATCCGCACCCCGTGCTCCTGCAGCCACCCGACGTTGGAGTCCCCGCGCAGGAACCACAGCAGCTCGTACACGATCGACTTCAGGTGCACGCGCTTGGTCGTCACCAGCGGGAAGCCCTGCGACAGGTCGAAGCGCATCTGGTGGCCGAAGAGGCTGCGCGTCCCGGTCCCGGTCCGATCCGACTTGGCCACGCCGGTCTCGAGCACCAGGCGCAGCAGGTCCTCGTACGGGGTGGGGATGGCAGGGGTGGCCGCGGACGTCATGGCGTCATCGTAGGCGCGGCTCCCTGGCGTTGGCGCCTGCCCCTGGCACTCGGCGGGGCGGACGCCGAGGTGGCGCGGGACGACCCGCGCAGTTGCGGCGCACCCCTGTGCAGACCTCGCGCCTGCGCGCCACACTGGGCGCATGTCAGCGCCTCATCTGCCGCCCACGGTCGCCGCCCACGTGCCCACCGGACTGCTGATCGGCGGCGCATGGCGCCGGTCCTCCTCGACCGGCCGCACGTTCTCCGTCGAGGACCCCGCCACCGGCGAGGTGCTCTTCGACGTCGCGGACGGCAGCGCGGAGGACGGCCTCGAGGCGCTGACGGCGGCCGCGGACGTGGCCGCCGAGTGGGCCGACACCGCACCCCGGGCGCGCGCCGAGTTGCTGCGGGCCGTCTTCGAGACGCTGATGGCCCGCGCGGAGGACGTGGCCGCGCTGATCACGGCGGAGGGCGGCAAGCCGCTGGCCGAGTCCCGTGCCGAGGTCGCCTACGCGGCCGAGTACGTCCGCTGGTACTCCGAGCAGGCGGTGCGGCTCGACGGCCTGGCCCGCCGCGCCCCCGCGGGCACGCACCACCAGCTCGTCCTCAGCCGACCGGTGGGGCCCGCCCTGCTGATCACGCCGTGGAACTTCCCCATCGCGATGATCACCCGCAAGATCGCCCCCGCGCTGGCGGCCGGGTGTCCTGTGGTGGTGAAGCCCGCGCAGCTCACCCCGTTGACCACGTCGTACTTCGCGGAGATCGTGCGGGCGGAGCTCGAGGCCCGCGACCTTCCCACGAGTGTGATCAACGTGGTGCCCACGTCGTCCTCGAGCGAGCTCACGACGCCGGTCATCGCCGACCCGCGGCTGCGCAAGCTCTCGTTCACCGGGTCCACCGAGGTGGGGCGGGTCCTGCTCCGCGCCGCGGCGGAGAACGTGCTGCGGACGTCGATGGAGCTCGGTGGCAACGCCCCGTTCCTGGTGTTCGAGGACGCGGACATCCCCGCGGCCGTCGAGGGGGCGGTCGCGGCGAAGATGCGCAACTCCGGCCAGACCTGCGTCGCGGCCAACCGGTTCCTGGTCCACGAGTCCGTGGCCGACGAGTTCTCCGAGGGGCTGACCGCCGCGTTCAAGCGGCTGGTCATCGGGCACGGCTCCGACGCCGCCACCACCGTGGGCCCGCTGATCGAGGCCGCGGCGGTCGACCGCGTCGCCGACATCGTCGCCGAGGCCGTCGACGGCGGCGCGAAGGTGCACGTCGGCGGCGACCGGGCGCAGCGCGCCGGCCACTTCTACCACCCGACCGTGCTCACGGAGGTGGCGCCCGACGCCCGCGCCGTGCGCGAGGAGATCTTCGGCCCGGTCGCCCCCATCGTCACGTTCGGCGACGAGCGGGAGGCGCTCGAGCTCGCGAACGGCACCGAGTTCGGGCTCGTCGCGTACGCGTACACCCGGGACGTCGGCCGGGTCATGCGGCTCGCGGAGCAGGTCGAGACGGGCATGCTCGGCGTCAACCGCGGGATGGTCTCGGACGCCAGCGCCCCGTTCGGCGGCGTGAAGATGTCGGGACTGGGGCGCGAGGGCGGCGAGGCCGGCATCGAGGAGTACCTCGAGCGCCGGTACGTCGCGCTCTGACCGCGCCGGCCTGGTGAGTGGAGGGGCGGCAGCCGACCGGCGCGCCGCGGTGCAGCAGTCGCTGTCGGTGGCCGCGGCGACCGGGCTGTACGCGATCTCGTTCGGCGCCCTCGCGGTCAGCGCCGGGCTGGACCTGCCGCAGACGGCGGCGTTGAGCCTGCTGATGTTCTCGGGCGGGTCCCAGTTCGCGTTCATCGGCGTGCTCGGGGCGGGCGGCGCGGCGGCGTCAGCCGTGGCCACCGCAGGGCTGCTCGGCGCCCGCAACGGCCTGTACGGGCCGCTCGTCTCCCCCTTCCTGCGCGTCCGCGGGTGGCGGCGGGCGGCGGCAGCGCAGGTCACGATCGACGAGTCCACCGCCGTCTCGACGGCCCAGCCGACCCGGGAGGCGGCGCGCACCGCCTTCTGGTGGACAGGCGTGGGCATCTTCGTGCTGTGGAACGTGTTCACCGTGGCCGGCGCCCTGCTCGGCGACGCCCTGGGCGATCCCCGCCGCTACGGCCTGGACGCGGCCGCCGCGGCGGCCTTCCTCGCGCTGCTGTGGCCGCGGCTGGGCGCCCGCGTCGCCCGGGTGGTCGCGGCGCTCGGGATGGCGGTCGCGCTCGTCCTGACGCCGCTCGTCCCCTCGGGGCTCCCTGTGCTCGCCGCCGCGGTGGTCGCGATCGCCGTGGAGTGGCTGCGCGGCCCCGAGGATCCCGCGGCCGCGGAGCCGGCGGCGGGCCCATGAGCGACCACGCCCTGACGTGGCTCGCGGTGCTCGCCGCGGGGGCGGTGTGCTTCGCGATCAAGATGGTCGGCCACCTGGTCCCGGAGCACTGGCTGGCGGAGCCGCGCATCGCGCGCACGTCGTCCTTGGTGACCGTCGCACTGCTGGCGGCGCTTGTCGGGGTGCAGGCCTTCGGCTCGGGTCCGGGCCTCGCGATCGACGCCCGGCTGCCGGCGCTGGCGGTCGCGGCCCTCGCGCTCGCGCTGCGCGCCCCGTTCATCGTGGTCGTGGTCGCGGCCGCCGCCGTCGCCGCGGCGCTGCGTGCCCTCGGCATGCCCTGACACCGCCCGCACGCGCCGCGGGACGCCCTGGGACCTCCGTCACTCGACAGCGCTCGACGCGCATGCTGTTGGTAGTCTCGCGGAGCCCTGTCGGCACCACCCCCACCCCTCGGAGAACCCGTTGGCCACGCGCCCCCAGACGTCCTCGATCGGCTACCTGATCTTCATGTCCCGCTGGCTGCAGGTCCCGCTGTACCTGGGGCTGATCGTGGCGCAGGCGGTGTACGTGTGGCAGTTCATGATCGAGCTCTGGCACCTGTTCTCCGACGTGGTGCTGCACAGCGGCGCGAGCGTCACCGAGGAGTCGATCATGCTGGCCGTCCTCGGCCTCGTCGACGTGGTGATGATCGCCAACCTGCTGATCATGGTGATCATCGGCGGCTACGAGACGTTCGTGTCCCGCATCCGCCTCGACGACCACCCCGACCAGCCCGAATGGCTGTCCCACGTCAACGCGAACGTGCTCAAGACCAAGCTCGCGATGTCGATCATCGGCATCTCCTCGATCCACCTGCTGCGCACGTTCATCGAGGCCAGGACCACGCTCCAGCAGCCGAACGGGTCCGACGTGCTGCTCTGGCAGACGCTGATCCACCTGGCGTTCATCGCCTCGGCGATGGCCCTGGCGTGGATCGACAAGATCTCCCACGCCCACCCGGCGTCTCCCAAGCCCGCCCTGGCAGGCCCGCACGACGCCGGTGACGCCGGCGCCCGGGCCGCCGGTGGCGGGGTCGGCGCGAGCGCCGTGGACAACACCGTCGGCGACCTGGCGGTGACCCGCTGATGGCGCTCTTCAGCGAGCAGGCCGACGTGTCGGTGCGCCCGGCCGTCCCCGGCGACGAGCTCGCGATCACCGACATCCAGCTCGCGGCGTGGCGTTCGGCGCACACCCCCGAGGTGGGGCAGGACGTCCTCGCAGGGCTCGACGGAGGCGCCATCGCCGAGCGGTGGGCCCGTGCCATCACCGCGCCCCCCGGCCCGGGATACCGGGTCCTGGTCGCCTGCGAGGGCGCCGACGTCGTGGGCTTCACCGCGGTCGCCCCGCTCCCCGCGCCCGAGGAGTCACCCCTGGCGGCGCCCGGCGGCGAGATCCTCTCGCTCGAGGTGGCGCCCGTCGCGCAGCGGTCGGGTCACGGCTCGCGGCTGCTCGCCGCGGCGGTTGACCTGCTCCGTGAGGACGGCGCCGCCTACGCGCGGACGTGGGTGCTCGACGGCGACGCGGGCCGCGCGCAGTTCCTCTCGTCCGCCGGCTTCGGCCCCGAGGACGCCGTGCGCGAGCTCGCCACCGGCATCGGGCCCGACGGCGAGACCCGCACGGTCGCCGAGCACCTGTGGGGCGCGAGCATCTGACAGGTGGCGGCCGGGGTCAGCCCCGGTGCAGCCGCGCGGCGGTCCGCAGCGCCTCGCGGGCACGGCGACGATCGCCCGCGGCGTCGTAGGCGAACGCGAGGCGGTACCAGGCCGCCCAGTCCTCCGGGTCCGCCTCCGCCTCGGCGCGGGCGGCGGCGAAGGCCTCGGTCGCGGCCCCCCGGTCGATCCTCCCGCCGGGCGAGCGCGGCAGGTCGTCGACGGGCAGCCTCCCCGCGGCGGCCAGCTCGTCGGCCATCCGCTGCACCATGAAGGCCATCCGCCACTCGCGGGCGATCGCCCAGATCGCCAGCAGCGGGAGCACGAGGATCCCGAGCCCGAGGCCGATGCCCACCGGCTCGCCGGTGCGGAGCAGCGCCACGGCCCGTGTCGCCACGACCCACAGGTACAGCGCCAGCAGCGCTGTGAGCGCGGCGGCCCCGGCGACGGCCGTCCGCCGTCGGGGAGGCCTCGAGGGGGACGTGCCGCTCATCCGAGGTCCAGGAAGCTCTCGAGGCCCACCGTCAACCCTGGCCGGGCGCCGACCTCCCGCACCGCCAGGAGCACCCCCGGCATGAACGACACCCGGTCGAACGAGTCGTGCCGGATGGTGAGCATCTCCCCCGGGTTCCCCAGCAGGATCTCCTCGTGCGCGACCAGTCCCCGCAGCCGCACCGAGTGCACGCGGACCCCGTCCACATCCGCGCCGCGTGCCCCGTCCAGCGCGGACGACGTCGCGTCCGGGCTGGGCCCCACGCCGGCCGCCGCCCGGGCGGCGGCGATGCCGGCCGCGGTGTGCCGCGCGGTGCCCGACGGCGCGTCGACCTTGTCGGGGTGGTGCAGCTCGATCACCTCGACCGAGTCGAAGTAGCGGGCGGCACGCGCGGCGAAGGTCATCGCCAGCACGGCGCCGAGCGCGAAGTTGGGGGCGATGAGCACGCCGACGCCCGGCCGCTCGTCCAACCGGGCCCGCACGCGGCCCAGGGACTCGTCGGTCCAGCCCGTCGTGCCGACGACCGCGTGGATGCCCGCGTCCACCAGGGCGGCGACGTTCGCCTCCGTCGCGGACGGGACAGTGAAGTCGACTGCCACCTGGGCTCCGGTCGAGCGCAGCGCGGCCACGTCGTCACCAGCCTCGAGGGCCGCCACGAGCTCGAGGTCCGAGGCGTCCTCCACGGCCCTCACGACGGTGGATCCCATTCGTCCGGCGGCTCCGAGGACGGCCACCCTGATGCGCTCGCTCACGACGGACCAGACTAGTCGTCCGGCGCCGCCCTCCGGCCCATGGGCCCACGACCGCTCGCCCTCTCACCAGGGAGCGCGGGGAGGACGGCGCGCCGCCGGCCCGCGCAGCAGCTCCTCGACGCCGCCGACCGCCCGCCGCAGCTCGGTGGCGCTGAGCCCGGTGAACCGCTCCACCTCGCGTGGCGTCGGCTCGGTCGCGAGGTAGGCGCGCATCGAGGAGAGCACGGTCTGCGCGGGCCACGGCGGCGGCCCCGCCAGCTCCGCGACGAACATGAAGAACCGCGTGGCCTGGAGGAACGTCACCGGTTGGAGGCCCACCTCCTCGACGAAGCACTGATGCAGCGCGGAGAGGCTGACCCCGCCCTGCTGCGCCAGGTCGATGGGCCGGACGAGGCCGCGTCGGTCCTCGATGACCTCGATCGTGGTCTGCAGCAGGCCCAGCCGATCGGCGGGGGTGCGCCGTCGCACGCTCGCGGCGAGGTCCACGGCCAGCATCGTCGTCGCGCGCGCGTCGTCGGGGGCTGCGCGCAGCCGCTCCGCGAGGCTCGCGGCCGCGGCGGGCGCGAGCACGTGGGTCAAGGGCGCCGACTCCCCCACCAGCAGCCGGGCAGGGCTGAGGGCCGCGAGCCCGTACGGGGCGAGCTGGGCGCCCACGAACCATGAGCCGGGCCCCAGCCGCACGACGTGCGGGTCCACGGACACGCCGACGACTCCGCTGTCATCGGCCGTCCGCGTCCCAGTGACCGGGTCGATGCGCTCGCCGAGGGCGCCGAGCCTCACCAGCACCGTGGGGCGGCCGTTCGGCAGGAAGACCTCGTGCACCGGTGGCGCGTCCTCGGCCGTGCGGGCCACCCACAGATGCTCGACGAACCACGCGGCAGCGGCCGGTGGCGGGAACCGGCGGTAATCGAGCACGACCGGGCTCATACGCCCATCATCCTCGATCACCGCCCGCCCCGGCAGTCCCCCGCCGCGTGGGCCCCGCGCCTGGGGTCAGGAGCGGAAGGGGCCGATGCGCACCATCGACCGCGGACGCCCGGCCAGCTCGGCGGCCAGCTCCTGGACGTCGGTGGCCGTCACCGCGCGGATCCGCTCGAGCGTCTCGTCGAGCGACAGCAGCTCGCCGTGCACCAGCTCGGACTTGCCGAGCCTGCTCATGCGCGAGCCCGTGTCCTCCATGCCGAGCACGAGGCTGCCGGACAGCTGCCCCACCGAGCGCGCGAGCTCGGCCTGGCTGATCCCGCCGTCCGCGAGCTGCTCCCACTCGGAGGCCAGCAGCTCCACCACCTGGTCGACCTTGGCCGGCGCGCAGCCGGCGTACAGCCCGAAGATCCCGGTGTCCGCGTGGCCCGAGGCGAACGAGTACGTGGAGTACGCCAGGCCGCGCTTCTCCCGGATCTCCTGGAAGAGCCGCGACGACATGCCGCCGCCGAGCACCGCGTTCAGGACGGACAGCGTGAACCGCCGAGGGTCCGTGGCCGTGAGCCCGGTGCCGCCGATGATGACGTTCGCCTGCTCGGTGGTCCGGTGCACGGTCGTCTCGCCGCCCACGGCGGGAACGCCCGTCGGCGGGGCGTCGACGTCGCGCCGGCCCACCGGGCGGGGGTCCGTGAGGTCCCAGCCGCCGTCGGCCAACGCCTTGGCGACCTGGGCGCACAGCGCGTCGTGGTCGACGCCGCCAGCGGCGGTGACCACGAGGGTCGAGGAGCGATAGTGCTCCTGGTAGTGCTCCCAGACCGCGGAGCGCGGCACGGCGCGGATGGTCTCGGGGGTGCCGCCAATGGGGCGCCCCAGCGGGTGCGAGCCGAGCACCGCGGTGGCGAACAGCTCGTGCACCACGTCGCTCGGGTCGTCGTCGTTCATCGCGAGCTCTTCGAGGATGACCCCGCGCTCGGTCTCGAGCTCGCCCGTGTCCAGGCGCGCCGAGGTGACCATGTCGGCGATCACGTCGACCGCCATGGGCAGGTCGGAGTCGAGCACCCGGGCGTAGTAGCAGGTGTGCTCCTTGCCCGTCGCGGCGTTCGCCTCACCGCCGACCTCGTCGAACGCCTCGGCGATGTCCATCGCGCTGCGTCGCGCCGTGCCCTTGAAGAGCAGGTGCTCGAGGAAGTGCGTGGAGCCGTGGTGGCCGTCGCGCTCGTCGCGCGATCCCACCCCGACCCAGGCGCCCACCGTCGCCGAGCGCAGGCCCGGCATGTGCTCGGTGAGCACGCGGACCCCGCCGGGCAGGACGGACCGGCGCACGTGTGCGCCGCCGTCCTGCCCAGCGGTCAGCTCGCTGCCCGGGTCACCCGGGCCGACGAGCGGAAGGTCCAGCGGCACGTCAGGCGTCGGCCGCGCTGGCGTCGGCCGCTGCCTCGGAGCCCTCGGCGGGCTCGTCGATGACAGCGTGCAGCGACAGCTTGCCGCGCGGGTCGATCTCGCCGATCTCGACCTGGACCTTCTGGCCCACGCTGAGGACGTCCTCGACGTTCTCGACGCGCTTGCCGCCGACGAGCTTGCGGATCTGCGAGATGTGCAGCAGCCCGTCCTTGCCCGGCGAGAGCGAGATGAACGCGCCGAAGGTCGTGGTCTTGACCACGGTGCCCACGAAGCGCTCGCCGATCTCCGGCATGTGCGGGTTGGCGATCGCGTTGATCGCCGCGCGCGCGGCCTCCGCCGACGGGCCGTCGGTGGCGCCGATGTAGACCGTGCCGTCATCCTCGATCGAGATGTCCGCGCCGGTCTCCGCCTGGATCTGGTTGATCATCTTGCCCTTCGGGCCGATGACCTCGCCGATCTTGTCGACCGGGACCTGCACCGAGATCACGCGCGGGGCGAACGGCGACATCTCGTCCGGGACGTCGATCGCCTCGTTGAGCACGTCGAGGATCGCCAGGCGAGCCTCCTTCGCCTGCGTCAGCGCGTCGCTGAGCACCGACGCGGGGATGCCGTCGAGCTTCGTGTCGAGCTGGATCGCGGTGACGAACTCGCGCGTGCCGGCGACCTTGAAGTCCATGTCGCCGAACGCGTCCTCGGCGCCGAGGATGTCGGTCAGCGCCGCGTAGCGGGTCTGGCCGTCCACGGTGTCGGAGACCAGGCCCATGGCGATGCCGGCGACGGGGGCGCGCAGCGGCACGCCGGCGTTGAGCAGCGACAGCGTCGAGGCGCAGACCGAGCCCATGGACGTCGAGCCGTTGGAGCCCAGCGCCTCGGAGACCTGGCGGATCGCGTAGGGGAACTCCTCGCGGCTCGGCAGGACGGGCATGATCGCGCGCTCGGCGAGGGCGCCGTGGCCGATCTCGCGGCGCTTCGGGGAGCCGACGCGACCCGTCTCACCGGTCGAGTACGGCGGGAAGTTGTAGTTGTGCATGTAGCGCTTGCGCGTCTCCGGGGAGAGCGTGTCGAGCTGCTGCTCCATGCGGAGCATGTTCAGCGTCGTGACGCCCATGATCTGCGTCTCGCCGCGCTCGAAGATCGCCGAGCCGTGCACGCGGGGCAGCACCTCGACCTCGGCCGAGAGCGTGCGGATGTCGCGGAGCCCACGGCCGTCGATGCGGAAGCCGTCCGTGAGGATGCGCTGGCGGATGAGCTTCTTGGTGATCGCGCGGATCGCTGCGGACAGCTCCTTCTCGCGGCCCTCGAACTCGGCCGAGAGGCGCGCGATGACGTCGGCCTTGACCTCGTCGAGGCGCGTCTCGCGGTCCTGCTTGTCCGCGATGGTCAGCGCCTCGCCCAGCGGCGCCTCGGCGACCGCGGCGACCGCGTCGTACGCGTCGGGCAGGTACTCGGGGAACACCGGGAAGACCTGGGTCTCCTTGGCGGCCTTCGCGGCGAGCGCGCGCTGCGCCTCGACGAGGACCTTGATGAACGGCTTGGACGCCTCGAGCCCAGCGGCCACGACCTCTTCGGTCGGGGCGATGCCGCCCTCGTTCTTGATGATGTTCCAGGACGCCTCGGGCGCCTCGGCCTCGATCATCGCGATCGCGACGTCGTCACCGACGGCACGGCCGGCGACGACCATGTCGAACGTGGCCCGCTCGCGCTCGGAGTAGCGCGGGAAGGCGACCCACTGGCCGTCGACGAGCGCGATCCGGACCGCGCCGACCGGGCCGGAGAACGGCAGGCCGGAGATCTGGGTGGACATCGACGCGGCGTTGATCGCGAGGACGTCGTACGCGTCGTCCGGGTGGATCGACAGCACGGTGATGACGACCTGGACCTCGTTGCGCAGGCCCTTGACGAACAGGGGGCGCAGCGGGCGGTCGACGAGCCGGCACGCGAGGATCGCGTCGGTCGAGGGGCGGCCCTCGCGGCGGAAGAACGAGCCGGGGATCTTGCCGGCGGCGTACTGCCGCTCCTCGACGTCGATCGTCAGCGGGAAGAAGTCGAACTGCTCCTTGGGGTGCTTGCCGGCCGTCGTGGCCGACAGGAGCGTGGTCTCGCCGTCGAGATACGCGACGGCCGCGCCGGCCGCCTGGCGCGCGATGCGGCCGGTCTCGAAGCGGATGGTGCGCGTGCCGAAGCGACCGTTGTCGATCACTGCCTCGGCGAACTGGATCTCGGGACCCTCCATGGGTGCCCTCCTCTGTCTCGAACGAACGCCAGCCGGGTCAACGGCGGTCTTCGATCGAGGCACCCGGAGAGGCCTTGCGCCTCCGGACGCCACTACCGAGGACCGGACGAGCCGGGCGGCGCAGTGGGTGTCAGGTGCTGCGCGCCGGGACGCTACGGGCCCGACGCGGGACCAGCCCGGACCCGTGGGGGTCCGGGCTGGTCGTGAGCGTCAGCGGCGCAGGCCGAGCCGCTCGATCAGGCTGCGGTAGCGGTTGATGTCGACCTTCTGCAGGTAGCCCAGGAGGCGACGACGCTGGCCGACCAGCAGCAGCAGGCCACGCCGGCTGTGGTGGTCGTGCTTGTGCTCCTTGAGGTGCTCGGTGAGGTCCTTGATGCGCTGCGTCAGCATCGCGATCTGGACCTCGGGGGAGCCTGTGTCACCCTCGTGGGTGGCGTACTCGGTCATGATGGACTGCTTGGTGGCACTGTCGAGGGGCACGGTTCTCCAGATGTATCTCGTTGCGCGGTGCTCCGGGGCATGTCCACCCGGGCGCTCTCGTTCCGCGGCCGTTCTGACGGCCCTGTGATGTTACCAGGTGGAACGCATCGGGCGGCACCCCGGCGGTCAGTCCTCGTCCGCGACCCCCGCCAGGACCTCCCGCACGCGGGCGACGTCCTGGTGCATGTGCGCCACCAGCTCGTCGATCCCGTCGAACCGCAGCGTCGGCCGCAGCCGCTCGACCAGCTCCAGCACGACCTCCTCGCCGTACAGGTCGAGGTCAGTGCGGTCGAGCACATAGGCCTCCACCCGCCGAGCCAGGCCCTCGAACGTCGGGTTCGTGCCGATCGACACCGCCGCGGGCAGCACCGTGTCGGGGGCGCCCGCGGGCAGGGTCGTCCGGCGCAGCCAGCCCGCGTACACGCCGTCGGCGGGGACCATGCCCGTCGCCTCGGCGGAGAGGTTGGCCGTGGGGAACCCGAGCTCGCGGCCGCGCGCGTCGCCATGCACCACGACCCCGCGGATGCGGTGCGGGCGCCCCAGGACCCGCGCCGCCTGCCGGACGTCTCCCGCCTCGAGCAGCTCGCGCACCCAGGTCGACGACCAGCGCCGTCGCAGCGGCTCCTCGAGGCGCCGCTGCTCGGAGGCCTCCCCCGCGCCGTCGCCCGGGCCGACCTCCGGCGCGACGTCCTCGATCACCTCGACGGTGAACCCGTGGCGCTCGCCGAGCGCCACCATCGTCGACAGGTCGCCCTCGTTGCCCCACCCGAACCGCACGTCGCGCCCGACCACGACGGTCCGCGCGCCGAGGGCCCGGACCAGGTAGCGCTCGACGAACTGCTCGGGCGTCTGCCGGGCGAAGTCCAGGGTGTACTCGAGCATGAGCACCGCGTCGAGACCGGTCTCGGCGAGCAGCTCGAGCCTGTCGGTGTCGCCGGTCAGGAGCGGCGGGGCCTGGTCAGGACGGTGCACCTGCTGCGGGTGCGGGGAGAACGTCACGGCGACCGCCTGGGCGCCCGCGGCGCGGGCGTCGGCCACCATCCGGGTCAGCACGCCCACGTGGCCGCGGTGCACCCCGTCGAAGTTCCCGATCGTCACGACCGACGGCCCGAAGCCGTCCGGGACCTCGGCAAGGTCGGTCCAGCGGTGCACGTGTGCTCTCCTCAGGGGTTCTCGACGCGGCGTCGTGGACGCCAGGACAAGCCTGCCACGCCCCGGGGCCTCCCCCGGCCCGCGTAGGGTCGGCGCATGCGCTGGCAGACCTTCGGTGAGCGGACCGTCTACGACAGCCCATGGGTGAGGCTGGCCCTCGTGGACGTCGAGGTGCCGGGTCACGGACGTCTCGAGCATCACGTCGTGCGGATGCCCGCGGCGGCCGCGGGCACGGTCGTGCACGACCCGGACCGCGGGATCCTGCTGCTGTGGCGGCACCGCTTCATCACCGACACCTGGGGCTGGGAGATCCCGGCCGGGCGGGTCGACCCCGGGGAGACCCCGGCGCAGGCCGCCGCCCGCGAGGCGCTCGAGGAGACGGGCTGGCGGCCCGGCCCGCTCACCCCGCTCGTGAGCTTCCACCCCACGAACGGGCTCAGCGACCAGGCCTTCCACGTGTTCGTCGCCGACGGCGCCACGCACGAGGGCCCGCCCTCGGATCCGAGCGAGGCGGAGCGCGTCGAGTGGGTCCCGCTCGAGGACGTGCGGCGCCTCGTGCTCGAGGGCCGGC
>Ga0233375_1000905_pt1 | contig 14591 bp, 9 predicted proteins | sample ElkDunMinimDraft_10_FD_191539 | JGI IMG/M metagenome (GOLD analysis project Ga0233375, IMG submission 191539) | Fecal eukaryotic communites from dung pellets of Tule Elk in California, USA - Elk Dung E16 | ecosystem: Host-associated > Mammals > Digestive system > Large intestine > Fecal | place... | reverse complement strand
AGGCGAACGCGAGCCCCGCACCGCTCTCGTTGACGACGCGGGAGGGGTCCACCGCGATCAGCGCGCCGGCGGGGGCGCTGTCGTTGGCGAGTACGGGGATGTCGATCTGCGCCCCGGCGCGCACCGTGACGGCGTCGTCGACGGCGATCGGCGGGTCGGCGCTGGGGGAGGGGAGCAGGATGACCGTCAGTTCGCCCTGGGCGCTGGTGCGGGCCGAGCCCGTGCCGTCCGACACGGTGTAGCGCACCACTCCGAGCCGGCCGGGCTGCCCGTCGTCGGTCGAGCCGCTGACGCGCAGCATGCTCTGGCCGACCAGATCGACGCTGAGCGAGGCGAGCGCGTCGCTCTGCGGGCGGATGTCGCTGACCAGCAGCACGAGACCTGCCGGGTTGGTGACGGCGGGGAAGACGTCGACCGTGGCATCCTCGTTGGGCCGCACGAAGGCCGTCAGCGGCGGCGTCGAGATCGTCGCCGCGTCGGGGGACGTCATCGTCACCCGCACGGTGCCGCTCACTTCGCCGCGGTCATCGCGCACGGTGTACTGCACGAGGTAGGACCCGGGTTCGTTCGCGCTGAACACCATGTTCAGCCCCGTCGCGTTGGCGGTCACGGTGGAGCGTGCCTCGTCCAGGGCGACGGCCTTGCTGAGGGTGAGGACCCCGGTCGACCCGGTGACGTACGGGGCGATGTCCACCGCGACCGGTTCGCCGACCACGCCGACGATGGCGAACGACTCCGCCACGAGGTCGGGAGTGGGGGTGACTGCGATGCTCAGCGGGCGTTCGGCCGTGGCGCCGCGCGCGTCGGAGACGGTGATCCCGAGCGTCACGGTGACGGCCTCGGCGGCGTTCGGATCCGGATGCTGGTAGGTGACGGTGCCGTTCGGGGCTGCCGTGACGGCACCTCCCGTGGCCGGGTCGTTGACCGCGCCGGCGAGGTAGATCGGGTCTCCCTCCGGATCGACCCACCCGTCGAGCACGTCCACGCTCACGGTGCCACCGGGTGCGACGGTCGGGGACGGCCAGGTGGCCAGGCATCCGTCGACCCCGCACCACACCGGAGCGGTGTTCTGCGTGTCGGGGACGGCGGTGATGGTGACGGTGGCGGCATCCGACAGCAGCCCGCCGGTCGTGGTGCCGTCGGTCGCGCGGTAACGCAGGGTCGCCGAACCGCTCGCGTCGTCGGCGACCTGCAGCACCAGCTGCTGCTGCGCGCCCGCGAGCGAGACCGTGCCGAAGGCGGGATCCAGACCCTCCAGCGAGGCGGGGTCGATGCTCAGGACGTCTTCGTTGGGGTCGTGGTCGTTCAGCAGCACCGGGAGCACCGCGACCGACCCGGCGCGCACGCCGAACGCGTCGTCGACCGCGACAGGCGGCTTCGGATCCAGCACGCGCTCCGCTTCCACCTCGTTCTGCTGCTCGACCTCGGTCGGCTCCTCGAGGTCCCACGCCTGCGAGGAGGGGACCAGCTGCCCGTCGGGAACGGTCCACACCCACCCGGAGCGGCGCTCGTTGAGGGCGAGGCGTGAGCCGTTGCCCACGAAGACCGGATCCAGGCCTTCGCCGATGTCCGTGCCGGCGTAGTCCAGGTCGACGGCTTCTCCCGAGGCGCTGGACCACAGCGTGCCGCCGGCACTGCCTTCGGGCAGCCAGGCGGCGAACACCGTGTCCCCGAGCACCGCCGGCGCGACGGCCGTGCCCAGCCCGGTGTCGCTGTGCACGCGCGCCGCGGTCAGCGTGTCGAGCGAGACCTGCACCAGGCCCTGCGCATCGGCGATGTAGACACCGGTGCCGCCGGTGGCGGCCTGCTGCAGCACCGCGCCGGCGCCGGTGCCGGTGGCCGCCTCCTCGGCGCGATCGCGCACCTGCAGGCCACCGGTCGACTCGTCCAGCAGCGCCCATGTGCCGCCGACGGCGGTGAGCTGCGCGTCGGCGGGAGCGCGGGCGGTCGCGTCCTCGCCGAGGATGCGCCCCGTCGCGGCCTCGGCGCGCAGGACGCGTCCCTCGGCGGCGGAGTACGCATAGAGGATGCCGTCGGCGTCGACCGTGACCGCCGTCGCGACGAAGCGGGGGCGCTCCTGCCCTTCCTCGACGCTGACCTCCGCGTAGGGGTCGACGCTCGCGGTGCGGCCCGCGTTGGAGAGGGTCGCGCCGTACACGGCGCCGGCTTCGGTGCGGTAGGCGAGGAAGTCGCCGGCGGCCACGACCTCGGCGGTGCCGGCGGGCGTCGCCGCGAACGCGTCGTCGTCATCGGCGGTGAGGTCGGGCGGGGTGGCCATGTCGACGTCGGCGAACTGCGTGCCGCCGTCGCTGAAGACGAAGAGCCGGCTGTCGGTCTGGGCGAGGGCGCTGCCGTTCTCGACCTGCTTGACGGTGTCCAGCTCCGCCAGTTCCAGGTTCACCCGCGCGTAGCCGTTGCCCGCCCCGTTCTGCATCGCCCACACCGTGGCGTCGTCCAGCGGCGTCTGCTGGGCGTCGTAGCCGGGCCACACCACGGCGAGCGTGGCGACGACGGCGACGACGGCACTCACGGCCGCCGCGCCGAGCCAGTTGCCTCGACGCGCGCGGCGAGGTGTGGGAGTGGACATGTCAGCGCCCGCCGGTCAGCAGCAGGACGGTGGTCACCGCGCCGCCCGCGACGAGCACGGCGGCGGCGGAGGAGAGCAAGACGATGCGCGCGGAGACTCCGGTGCGCCGTCGCGGACGGGAACCGGCCAGCACCGTGCCCTCATCGCGGGCGCGACGCTGCGGCGTCGCCCGGGGAGGTCGGCGCGACACGCGCTCGACGCTCGGCCGCACCGGCCCGCGGGCGCGGTCGTCCTGGAAGTCGATCGCGGTGCCCGCCATCGCCCATTCGTCCACCGCGACGTCCAGCGCCGTGTGGGGCAGGCCCAGATCGTGCTGCACGAGCTGCAGCTCGTGGGCGAACTCGGCGGCCGTGGCGTACCGCGCGTCCGGATCCTTGCTCATCGATCGCGCGAGGGCGGACTCGAGACGGGCGGGGACGTCGGGGCGGCCGATCGGCGTGTAGGCGGCCTTGCGGATGCGCGCCTTCAGCTGGTCGCGCGAGTTCTGCCCGCTGCCGGCGCGTTCGAACGGGCTGCGCCCTGCCAGCAGGGAGTACACCGTCGCCCCGAGGCCCCAGATCTCCGCGGGGATCGAGCCGGACACCCGTTCGTCGACGATCTCCGGCGCGCTCCACGGCACGCTCATCGCGAAGACCTCATCGGTGCCGGCGCGCCCGTTCACGGCTGCGGCGATGCCGAAGTCGCTGAGCACGGGCGAGCCGAAGGCGGTGACGAGGATGTTGGAGGGCTTGATGTCGCGGTGCAGCAGCCCGGAGCGGTGCGCGGTCTCCAGTGCCGAGGCGATCTTCACCGCCACCTGCAGCACTTCGGCCACCGGCATCACCTCGCGCCGGTAGCGGTTGGTCAGCGAGGTGGGGCAGTACTCCATGACGAGGTACGGCCTGCCGTCGGCGGAGATGCTCGCCTCGTAGATGGTGAGGATCGACGGATGCGAGCTCAGTCGGGCCATCACGTCGGCTTCCGCGTTGAACATGCGCAGGAGGCCCTCATCGACGATGTCCTCGAGGAGCACCTTCACCGCGACGGGGCGACGGGGCAGGTTCTGCTCGAACAGGAAGACGTCGGCGAAACCACCGGTTCCGAGCGGCCTCACATAGGTGAAACCGGCGAGCACGGGCGGGGCAGAGGGGAGCCTGTTGGCCATCCGCTCACCTCACCTACGTGGAAGTCGATGGGGGAGGGGGCATCGACGCTGGTCCCCCCGGATACCAGCAGCCTTAGAAGTTTCTAACACAGCCTCGGAAGCCTCGGAAATCACGATCCGGCCTCACTGTACGGCGTGGAATCGTGCTACATTTCCGTCCCCGATATCCAGGGTCGCCCCCTCGGTCAGCCGGGCCGTCGCCCCACCGCGCAGCAGCATGGCCGAGCCGTCGGCGTGTCGCACCACCGTGCCGTTGGTGGATTCGAGGTCGCGCACCAGCAGCTGGTCGCCGTCGAGGCGCAGTTCCACGTGGGTGCCCGACACCTCGCGTCGCGGGGACGCCAGTGCGGCCAGTCGTGCCCCCGGATGCGCGGCGGGCTGCGGCGCCCGTCCGAGCACGACGGGGAGATCCAGCTCCAGCACCCGCCCGCTGTCGAGGGTCAGCACGAATCGGCGCGTGGGCTGCTGGGGTCCGCGGCGTCGCACCGTGCCGAGCTGCGTGCGGTCATCGGCGATGCCGGCCACCATCTCGGCCAGCGCGGCGCGGTCCATCGCCGTCGTCGTCAGGGGGTCGTCGTCGAGGCCGGCTGCCCATGCGGGCACGTCGGCTTCCGGTGCCGCCGGCGTGCGCTCGGGACGGGAGTCGGCGGGAGGGGACCCCCACTGCAGCCGGTCGGCGCGCACGACGCCCCGGCCGAGCGGGAGCAGCGCCCCGCCGGCCGCACCGCTGAGGGTCAGGGCGATGCTCGACACGTGCTGGGCTGAGCCCTCCACCCACGTGCCCACGCCGGCGCCGTCGAGGGTGCTCGTCTCCGGACCGTGCACCCGCGCGGTGGCCGCGCCCCGCACGGCGACGCTCACCGAGCTCGTGCGTGCGTCGACCAGTTCGACCAGTGCGAAGTCGGGGAGGTGCTCGATGCCGCGACCGGCCAGCGCCGCCAGGACATCCTCGAGGGCCGCGTCGCCGCCGGAGAGGATCGTCCACAGCTCCAGGGCGAACCGGTCACCGACCTCACCGGCGAGCACGAGCAGGAAGCGGTCGGCGACCATCGCGAAGCCCGCCGCATCCGTCTCGGACGGGACGTTGTAGGTGAACACGCAACCCACCCTACGGGGGCACGGACCGGACCCGTCAGATCCACCCCGGCATCCAGTTGTGCAGGCGCCAGAAGTCGTAGGGCACGCTCATCGCCGTCACGCTCGGGTACCAGAACGCCGACATCAGCACGGCGGCGACGAGGAACACCGCGACCACGCGCCGGGCGGCGAGTCTCCGGGTCGGATCGGGCTCGTATGGCGCGGCGATGGCCTGCAGCGCGAGGGCGAGGGCCAGCAGCAGGAACGGCAGGATGACGATCGTGTAGAACTGGAAGATCGTGCGCTCGGGGTAGAACAGCCACGGTGCGTACGTCGCCGCGATGGCCGTGAGGATGAACGCCGCCTGCCACGAGCGGGCCACGATGAAGCGGTACACGAGGAAGAGCACCGCGGCCACGCCCGCCCACCACACCAGGGGGTTCGGCATGCTGTAGACGACCGCCATGCAGCCGTTCGCTGCGGCGCATCCGGCCTCGCCGTCGGCGGTGCGTTCGGCGAACATCGACGTCGGCCGCAGCAGCAGTGGCCACTGCCAGGCGGGGCTGGCGTAGCCGTGGGCGGATTCCATCCCGGCGGCCGAGGCGTACATGCCCTCGTGGTAGCGCCACAGGTTCTGCAGCGGCAGCGGGACCCACGCCCACACCCCGGTCGCCGGCGTGGCGTCCACGGCGTGGCGACCGTAGCCGCCGTCGGTGACGAGCCAGCCCGTCCACGATGCGAGGTACACCGCCGCGCCCGCGGGCACCAGGAGCAGGAACGCCGCGGCCCCCTGGCGGACGGCATCCATCGGCCATTGCCAGACGCCCAGGCGCCGCCGCGCCAGCGCGTCGGTCACGACGGCGTAGATGCCGATCGCGGCCAGCACCCACGCACCCGACCACTTCACCGCCGCTGCGGCGCCGGCGGCGGTGCCCGCAGCGACCAGCCAGGGCCGGTTCCACAGCACCGGACCCCACGTGAGCGGGCCGTGGTCGCCGCGGTCGGCGACCACCGCCGCCAGTCGGTCCAGGTGCCCCCGGCGGTCGAGCAGCGCGAACCAGAACGCCAGCAGCACGAAGAGCATGAGGGGCGTGTCCAGCAGCGCCACCCGGCTCATCGAGATCGCGAGACCGTCGATGGCCATGAGGCCCGAGGCGATCGCGGCGAACACGAGCGAGTCGGTGAGCGCGCGCGCCACGAAGTAGAGCACGAGCACGGCGGCGGTGCCCGCCAGGGCCACTCCGATGCGCCAGCCGACCGACGAGTCGGGTCCCAGCAGCGCCATCCCGGCGCCGATGATCCACTTCCCCAGCGGCGGATGGATCACGTAGCTGCCCACGCCCGTGAACGCGTCGGTGTCTCCCGCGGCGAAGGCGGCGTCGGCATCCTCCGGCCAGGTGGCGGGGTAGCCGAGGTTCCACTGGCTCCAGCCGTCCTTGACGTAGTACGTCTCATCGAAGACGATCTCGTGGGGGTGGCCGAGGTTCCACAGGCGCAGGATGCCGGCGACGAACGTGATCACCAGCGGCACGATCCACCCGAGCCGGCGCCGCAGCCGATCGTCGCCGGCGATGCGGGTCGACACCCGGTCGTACCACGTCGGCACCGTGGGAAGCAGTGGCTCGGCGGTCACGCACACCACCTTATGCTGGCTCGATGATCATCCTCGCGGCGACCCCGATCGGCAATCTGGGTGACGCTTCGCGGCGCCTGGTCGAAGCGCTCGAAACGGCCACGGTGATCGCTGCGGAGGACACCCGCACGACCCAGCGCCTGCTCGCCGCGCTCGGCGTCGCCAACCGGCCTCGCCTGATCGCGCTGCACGACCACAACGAGAAGGCGCGAGCCGGGGAACTGGCCGAGCTCGCCCGCGAGCAGGATCTGCTGGTGCTCAGCGACGCCGGCATGCCCACCGTCAGCGACCCCGGGTTCGGCCTCGTGTCGGCCGCGGTCGCACTGGGCGTGACGGTCACCGCGATCCCCGGTCCCAGCGCCGTGCTGACCGCGCTGGCGGTGTCGGGGCTCCCCACCGACCGCTTCACGTTCGAGGGCTTCGCGCCGCGGAAGGCGGGGGAGCGGCGGTCGTTCTTCGGTGCGCTGGCTGCCGAGCCGCGCACGATGGTGTTCTTCGAGGCGCCGTCCCGGCTGGCGACCACCCTCGCCGCGATGGCCGAGGCCTTCGGGGCGGACCGTCCCGCTGCGGTGTGCCGCGAGCTGACGAAGCTGCACGAAGAGGTCGTCCGCGACGAGCTCGCCGCCCTCGCCACATGGGCGGAGGGCGGCGTGCGCGGGGAGATCGTCGTCGTGGTGGGCGGGGCGCCGGCGCGTGCCGCCGACCCCGAGGACGCGCTGTCGCGCGTGCTGGAGCTCGTGGCGGACGGCGTGCGGCTGAAGGATGCCGCGGGCCAGGTGGCCGCGGCATCCGGTCTCGCTTCGCGCGACCTCTACGCTGCGGCGCTCCAGGCGCGCCGGAGCGGCGGCGTCACCCCTTGACGGCGCCGGCGGTGAGACCGCCGACGATGTAGCGCTGCAGCGACAGGAACAGCACCAGCACCGGGATCGAGGCGAGCACGGCGCCGGCGGCGAACAATCCCCAGTTCGACGACAGCTGGTTCGAGACCCACTGGTACATGCCGACGGCGAGGGTCCACTGATCCTCGGAGACCAGCACGATCTTGGCGATGATGAAGTCCGCGAAGGCCGAGATGAAGGCCAGCAGCGCCACGACCGCGAGGATCGGGGTCACCAGCGGGATGATGAGGCGCCAGAAGATCTGAGCGTGGGTGGCGCCGTCGATCTTCGCCGACTCGTCGATCTCCATGGGGATCGTGTTGAAGAATCCGTACATGAGGAACGTGTTCGTTCCCAGGGCGCCGCCGAGGTAGACGCAGATGAGCGCGATCTTGGAGTTCAGCCCCAGCGCGGGGATGACCTCGCCGAGCGTCAGCAGCATGAGGAAGATCGCGACGAACGCGAGCGCCTGCGGGAACATCTGCACGATGAGGAGGGTCGTCAGGCCCACCCGGCGACCGGAGAAGCGGAAGCGGGAGAACGCGTACGCCGCCGCCGCGCCCATGAGCACGGCACCGACGGACGAGACGCCGGCGACGATCAGGGTGTTGCCCGCCCACGCCCAGTATTTGGTGTCGGCCAGTGCCAGGTAGTTCGACAGGTCGAAGGCGCTGAACAGCGCGTTGGCCGCCGAGAGGGTGCCCCGCGGGTTGAGCGACGCCGACAGCACGTACACCAGCGGGAAGCACGCGTAGAAGATGATCGCGAGGGCGACGAGGTACTTCCACCCGACCTCGACGAACCAGCGCCGACGGTGACCCGGGCGACGCTCACCGGCGACGCGGGTGGTGGAGGGAACAGCCTGCTCGGTCGTGGTGGACATCACTGGTACTCCTCGAGCTTGCGGGTCTGTCGGAAGGCGACGGCGGAGATCGCACCGACGATGATGAAGATGATGATCGACAGGGCGCTGGCCAGGCCGTAGTCGGCGACGCCGCCCGAGATGCCGGCGATGTCGTAGATCGCCGAGATGAGGATGTCGGTCGCACCGAGCGCGTACGGCGCCCCGGGTATGGCGGGACCGCCGTTGTTGAACATGTAGATGATCGTGAAGTTGTTGAAGCTGAACGCGAAGGACGAGATCAGCAGCGGCGCGGTCGACACCAGCAGCAGCGGCAGGATGATCGAACGGAACTGGCGGAACCGTCCCGCGCCGTCCAGGGATGCCGCCTCCAGCGTGTCCGCCGGCAGCGCCTGCAGGGCACCGGTGCACACCAGGAACCAGTACGGGTAGCTGAGCCACAGGTTCACCCACAGCACCGCGATGCGGGCGAGCCACGGGTCGCCGAGCCAGTTGATCTCGGCGCCGAAGAAGAACAGGTCGTTGATCACGCCGAACTCGGCGTTGAACATGCCGCGGAACAGCAGCGCCGACATGAAGGCGGGGAAGGCGTACGGGAGGATGAACAGCGTCCGCAGCCACTTGCGCGCCCGCACCCGTGGGTCGTTGAAGATGAGGGCGAACAGCAGCCCCACCCCGAAGCTCAGCGCGACCGACAGGATCGCGAAGGCGAAGGTCCAGCCGGCGACCATGAGCAGGGGCTGCACGAGGCGCGGCTCGGTGAACAGCCGGATGAAGTTGTCGAAGCCGACGTTGACGTACCAGCCGGTGGTGAGGGCGGTGCCGTCCTCGGCGACGAAGCTGCCGAGATCGTTCGCGGTGTACACGGTGCCGTTGGTGGTGTCGGTGATGGTCTGGGCGCTCTCGTCCCACACCAGCGTCGATTCATAGACGGCGCCCGTCGTCCCCTCGCGGGTGCGGATGGAGCCGTCGTTCGGGTCGTCGGAGACCGGGACGCGCAGGCTCTGCACCGTCTGCTGGAGGGTCGGGTCGGTGAGGAGGTCCGCGCGGGGCACGACGTTCCAGCCCGGCACCTCGGTGGCAGCCCCCGCCTGGCCGATGACGGCGTCCTCGGACTCGACGAGCGGCTCGTCGGCGTCACCGACGAAGACCTCGCCGTCGTCGACGATGGCGAAGCCGTACTCGCCGCCGCGTTCGACGATCGTGAGCGGGTAGGTGGGGGAGTCGTCGACGCGACGCTCACCCTGGATCAGCGCGGCGTTGACCGCCTGCTCCTGCGTGCCGATGTGGCCGCTGCCGTAGTTGGTGAAGGCGATGTAGGCGGTGTACACGAAGATGAACACCTGGAACAGCAGCAGGAAGATGAGCCCCGGCAGCAGGTACTTCAGCGGCAGCGCCTTCTTGGTGAAGTACACCACGTTGGCGATCACCAGCAGCAGGATCGACACCGACAGGATCAGCCACGACTCGGCGCGCACGGCGCTGATGGCCGCCATGATGCCGAAGGCGTTGACGACTGCCATCAGCAGCAGTTTGACGACGAATCCCCAGCCGATGCCGCGCCAGTTGCGGGCATGTGACTCGGACTTCGGGCTGAGGGTCTGCGGCGCCTTCGCGGCGACGTCTTCCTTCGGGACCGACATGGGCTCCTCCTGCATCAGGGACTCGCGTGTGCGAGAGGGTGCGGGGCGGGAGGGTGACCTCCCGCCCCGCGGGGGTGTCAGCCGATGGCTGCTTCGACGTCGGTGACCATCTGGTTCCACGTCGACACGGGGTCGGCGCCACCGATGATCTGCACCTGCGCGGCGTTCCACAGGTCCCAGACCGCACCCATCTCGGGGATGGAGGGCATGGGCACACCGTTCTGCGACGATGCGACGAAGCCGCCGATGATCGGGTCGCTGGAGACCTCTTCAGCCAGCTCGCTCCACGCGGGGATGCGCGGGTCGGCTTCGTAGAGCGCCTTCTGCGCCTCGGGGGTGGCGATGTAGTTCACGAGGAACTCCTGGGCCAGCAGCGCGTTCTCGCTCTGCGAGCTCAGGTAGAAGCCCTGCACGCCCACGAAGGGGGCCGCGGTCTCGCCGCCGGCCGACGGGATCGGGTTCACCGCGATGTTCACGCCGTCGGCGGTCAGCGCCTCGATCGCCCACGGGCCCTGCACGGTGTAGGCGGCCTGACCGGACGCGAACAGCTCGTTGTTGGTGTCGTAGTCGATCGTGGTGGAGATGTAGCCGGTGCCGTTGGTGCCGTTGGCGCCGAGCCACGTGGCGAACGCCTCGCCGGGCGCGCCGCCCATGCCGACCTCGGTCGTGTACGAGCCGGTGTCGTCCTGCTGGAAGACCGGAGCGCCGAACGACGTCTGGAAGCCGTACATCGTGTAGGCGTCACCGGTCTGGCCGGCGGTGTTGATGACGATCGGACGCTCAGCGCCCGCGCCCTGTGCGGCGGCGATCATGTCGTCCCACGTCGCGGGTGCCTCTTCGCCGACCAGGTCGGTGTTCTGGACGAGTGCGATCGTCTCGAGCGAGTACGGCAGCGCGTAGAGCTGACCGTCGTAGGTCATGGCGTCGACCGCGACCTGCTCGAACGAGTCGGCCTTCTCGCCGAGGTCCACGGTGTCCACGACGCCGGCGGCCACGAGGGCGCCCAGCCAGTCGTGCGCGCCGATCGTGATGTCGGGGCCTTCACCGGTCGGGACCTGCGAGATGAAGTCGGCGCGGATGTCCTCGAAGTTCTTCTGCACCAGCTCGATCTTCGCGCCGGTCTCCTCCTCGAACGCGGCCGCAGCGGCCTCGATCGCGGGCTCGCGGTTCTCGTCCGTCCAGACGGTCAGGACGGCGCCCGAACCCTCGGTGCTGTCCGCTTCCTCGGTGCTGCCGCCGGCGCAACCGGCGAGCAGGACGGCAGTCGACGCGATCGCGACGATGCCGATTCCCATCTTGCGCATGGATTTTCCTTCCGTGGGGTGGTCGATCCTGCGGGCCTCGTCTGAGGTCGCGCCCTTACGACCGGTGGTGGATGTTGGGCCGGGAGGCCGCAACGGATACATCTGTCAGACCTGCTCCCGTGCAGCAGTGCGCGGCGAGCGGATGACGGCGACGTCGCCACCGGCAAGACTCAGCATGCCCGTGATCTCGGTCCGCGTCAGCAGGTTGATCCCCTCGACCGGAAGCTGTACCGCCTCGGTCGTGTGGTTGATGGCGACGACGAACTCCGCGTCGTCGCGTCGGCGGCGGACGATCTCGACGCCGGCGGGCACGTCGGCGGGGGCGACGCCCGCGTCGGCGTAGACCGCGGTCATGATCGCGGCCAGCCCCGCGGCATCCGGACGGGTGCTCACGTACCAGCCCACACCCGCGCCGTGGTGGTTGCGGGTGATCGCCGGCTCACCGGCTGCCGGGCCGCCGAGGTACGTCGCCCGCACCTCGGCACCGGCGAGCACCAGGTCCTCCTGCCAGACGTCGGCGCGGAGGGTCTGTCCGTTCCAGTCGATGTCGCCGGTGGCGCCTTCCCGCAGCGGCAGGTGCTCCTCGACGCGCACACCCAGGGCGGGCTCGAGCGGTGCGCCGAAGCCGCCGGCGTGCACCGCGTCGTGCTCATCGACGACGGCAGAGAAGAACGACACCAGGAGCGTGCCGCCGCCTTCGACGTAGCGGTTGAGGTTGTCGGCGTCGGCGAGGCTCAGCATGTACTGGGCCGGGGCGATCACGAGCTTGTAGCCGGAGAGGTCCTGGCCGGGCAGGGCGAAGTCGACGGTGATGCCGTCGCGCCACAGTCGCTCGTAGTAGGCGCGGATGCGCTCGTCGTGGCCGACGTCCTCCGACGGGCGCCATTCCAGATCCTGCGCCCAGAACGACTCGAAGTCCCAGAGGATGGCGACGTCGGCGTGCACTCGGGAGCCGCGCACCTCCTCGAGGCGGTCGAGCTTGGCGCCGAGGTCGACGACCTCGCGCCACACGCGGGAGTCGGTGCCGGCGTGGGGGAGCATCGCGGAGTGGAACTTCTCGGCGCCCGAGCGCGAGGCGCGCCACTGGAAGAAGAGGATGCCGTCGGCGCCGCGGCCGAGATGCGAGAGCGAGTTGCGCGCCATCTCACCGGGGCGCTTGGCGATGTTGCGCGGCTGCCAGTTGACGGCGGAGGTGGAGTGCTCCATGAGGATCCACGGCGCACCGCCGCCGACCGAGCGGGTGAGGTCGGCGGCGATGGCCAGACCGATCTCGCCCTCTTCGTCGGCCGCCCACAGGTAGTGGTCGTCCGAGACGATGTCGACTTCGCGTGCCCACGCCCACAGGTCGCAGCCGTTGTGCTGGTTCGCCATGAAGTTGGTGGTGATGGGCCGGTCGCTGTGCGCGCGGATCGCGTCGCGTTCGGCGATGAAGCAGGCGCGCAGCTGGTGGTCGGTGAACCGGGCGTAGTCCAGGCGCTGGGCGGGGTTGACCGTCGAGGGGGCGGCGGCGGGGGCGCCGACGTGCTCCCAGTCGGTGTAGTGCTGACCCCAGAAGGCGGTGCCCCACGCGGCGTTGAGCGCGTCGAGGGAGCCGTAGCGCTCCTGCAGCCACAGGCGCCATTCGCGCACGGCGTGGGGCGAGTAGTCCTCGCCGACGGGGACGCCGTACTCGTTGTGCACGTGCCAGAGCACGACGGCGGGGTGGTTGCCGTAGCGCTGGGCGAGTTCGGTGGCGATGCGGACGGCTGCCTCGCGGTAGGCCGGTGCGGAGTGCGACGCCATGCCGCGTGCACCGAAGCCGAGGGTGACGCCGTCACGGGTGATGACGCGGGCGTCGGGGTGGGCGGCGAAGAACCACGCCGGGGGAGAGGCGGTCGGGGTGCCCATGTCCACCCGGATGCCGTTCTCGTGCAGCAGCTCCACGACCTCGTCGAGCCAGGTGAAGTCGAACTCGCCCTCGGCCGTCTCCAGCAGCGCCCACGCGAAGATGCCGATGCTGACCAGGTTCACCCCGGCCTCGCGCATGAGGGCGACGTCTTCGCGCCAGGTCTCACGCGACCACTGCTCGGGGGTGTAGTCACCGCCGTAGGCGATGCCGTCTACGTCGGGCCAGCGGGGGGTCGAGGTCATCGAACTCATCCTCGGATTCGGGGGACCGCTCGTCTGCTGTGACCGGTCCCAGGTGATGCGGACAGCCTACGTGGTCCTCGCGGGTCCCGCATCTCGTGTTATCGAACTGTGACCGGTCACGGGACGGGCTCGGTGGGGGTAAAGTCACTCGACGTGGGGGATCTCAACGATGGTCGCCGCCGCCCGACGATCCGTGACGTCGCGGCGGCCGCAGGCGTGTCACGGGGCACCGTGTCGCGCGTCATCAACGGTGGTCACTGGGTGTCGCCCGACGCGCGCGAAGCGGTCGAGCAGGCCATCGCGCGCACCGGGTACACGGCCAACCACGCCGCGCGGAGCCTGGCCACTGGCCGCTCGAACTCGCTTGCCTTCCTCCTGACCGAGCCGCAGCAGCTGCTGTTCGCCGACCCGACGTTCGCGCTGCTGCTGCGCGGGGCGACCGAGGCGCTCGCGCAGCGGTCGATGACCCTCGTGCTGCTGGTGGCGGACACCGCTGCGGAGCGGGCGAACGTCGAGCACTACGTGCGCGCCGGCCACGTCGACGGTGTGCTGCTGATCTCCTCGCACGAATCCGACCCGCTGCTGGCCTCGCTCATCGAGGCGGGCGTGCCGACCGTGTGCACCGGTGTGCCGCTGGGGCACCGCGCGTACGTCCCGACCGTCTCGGTGGACGAGACGGAGTCGGCCCGCGTCATGACCCGTCACCTCATCGATCGCGGCTACCGGAAGATCGGCGTCATCACGGGCCCCGATGACACCTCCGGCGGCCGGTACCGACTGGTCGGCTTCCGTGAGGAGATGGGCGACCGGTTCGACCCCGACCTCGTCGAGCAGGACGTGTACTCGAGCGAGGCGGGTGCGGCAGCGATGACGCGGCTGCTGGAGCGCGCGCCCGATATCGACGCCGTGTTCGCGGCATCCGATGTCATGGCGGTCGGGGCGATCGCCGCCGCCCGCCGTGCTGGCCGGCGCGTGCCCGAGGATCTCGCCGTCGCCGGCTTCGACGACTCGGGTCTGGCCGAGACGCACGACCCGCCGCTGACGACGATGCGCCAGCCGTGGAGCCAGATCAGCAGTGCGATGGTGGAGATCCTGATCGACGTCATCAACGGCGTCCCCCGTGAGGACGTCGTGCTGCCGACGACCCTCATCGTGCGCGACAGCGCCTGAGTCCCGCCCCGACCGGCGGCGGTTCCGGCCGTGCGCGCCGGGCCCCCTGCCCGCCCCCCGCTCCCACCGGAGCCGCGGCCATTTCGCACACGTTCTCTCGATTCCGCATGTGAGTTCCTGCGCACACCCGCCGCTGCCGCCGGAGCCGAGGCCACTCCGCACG
>Ga0233375_1000904_pt1 | contig 14600 bp, 14 predicted proteins | sample ElkDunMinimDraft_10_FD_191539 | JGI IMG/M metagenome (GOLD analysis project Ga0233375, IMG submission 191539) | Fecal eukaryotic communites from dung pellets of Tule Elk in California, USA - Elk Dung E16 | ecosystem: Host-associated > Mammals > Digestive system > Large intestine > Fecal | place... | reverse complement strand
GACCTCGATCCAGCGCATGAACCGCCAGACCATGCTGCGCATCGAGGCGGGCGTTGCCAAGGACGTGTCCATGGAGGATGCGCGCAAGACGATCGAGACGACGCTCGACGGCATGCAGTTCCCGCCCGGCTACGGTTACACCTTCAGCGGGATGGGCTTCAACATCAACTTCGACGGGATCCAGCAGATGCTGCAGGCGATCGCGATCGCCCTGGTGCTGATGCTGGTGATCATGGCCGCGGTGTTCGAGTCGCTGCTGTTCCCCACCGCGATCATGTCCTGCGTGCTGTTCTCGATCTTCGGCGTGTACTGGCTGTTCTGGATCACTGGCACCGAGATGAACATCATGGCCATCATCGGCATCCTGGTGCTGATGGGCGTGGTGGTGAACAACGGCATCGTCATGATCGAGCACATCAACAACCTGCGCCGGCGGGGAATGCCCCGCACCGACGCGCTGGTGGAGGGCAGCCGCGAGCGCCTGCGCCCGATCATGATGACCATGGGCACCGCGATCCTGGCGATGATCCCGATCGCGCTCAATACCGACACGCCCCAGGGCATGCCGCCCTACCACCCGATGGCGCGTGCGATCGCAGGCGGGCTGGCGTTCTCCACGGTGGTGAGCCTGCTGTTCCTGCCGACGATCTACGCGCTGCTCGACGACCTGCGCAACGGCACCGCGCGCCTGGTGCGCCGTGCCCGCGGCGGCGGCCGGACGGACGCGCCGGAGGCGGCGACGCAGATGCCCTGATCGGACGTCCAGGGCCCGGCACGCTGTCCTGTGCCGGGGCGGGGACGCGATATCCGGCCGCGGGTGCGCCGTGGCGTGGCCGGGGAGGGGCCCGAGGCCTCAGCCGAACAGCCGCGCCAGCATGCGCGCGCCGCCGGTCCACACGCCGATGGCGGTGCCCAGCGAGGTCAGGAAGAAGTTCACCAGGACGCGGGCCACGCGATTGCGCCACCAGCCGCGCAGCGTGGCGACGTCCTCGCGCAGCGCCATGAAGTCGGCATAGGTCGGCTTGCGCACCCAGGCCTCGATCAGCGCGCTGACCGTGCCCGAGGCCAGGGCCGGATGCAGCGGCGTGAACGGCGAGGACACGAAGGCGCCGAGGATGCTCAGCGGATGGCCGCCGGCGAGCAGGCAGCCCAGTGCACCCAGGCCGCCCGTCCACAGCACCCAGTACAGCAGCAGGTCGGTGCCGACCTCGAAGCCGCCGGTCGCGAAGCCCCAGACGAAGCCGGCGACCAGGAAGCCGCCGATGAGCAGTTCCATCACCGGGACTTTGGACTTGGGCCTGGTGGTCTCCAGCGCCGCGGTGACCGTGTCGGCTGGCGCCTGTTCCTCGCGCAGGTGGCGGGCGAGCCCGTCCAGGTGGCCGGCGCCGACCACCGCCAGCACGTTGCGCGCACCGCCGGCGCTCGCCCGCAGCCGGGCCGCCATGTAGCGGTCGCGCTCGGCGATCAGGGCGTCGTAGAGCTCGGGCGTCTGCTCGGCGAACTCGCTGAAGCTGGCTTGCAGCATGTCGCCCTGCTTGAGCTTCTCGATCTCGTCCTCGGCGACCTCCTCGTTCACCAGCAGCCCGGTCAGGATGCCGCCGCCGAGCTTGGCGCGCTGCCACCAGCCCAGCCGCTGCAGGGCGCGGCGGAAGGTCAGGCCGACCTCGCGGTCGATCAGGTGGGTCGGCAGGCCGGCCGCGCGCGCATCGTCGACGGCCGCCTTGAGCTCGGCGCCCGGCTCGATGCCCAGCTGCTCGGCCAGGCGGCGCTGGTAGCTGGCCAGCGCCAGGTTGGCGGCGAACAGGGGAGTCTTGCCCTCGCGCAGCACCTTCACCAGGTCGAGCTTGCCGAGCACGTCCGGGTCGCTGATCGCCTGCAGGCGGCCCTCGTCCAGTTCCACGGCGACGGCATCGAAGCCGCCATCGGCGATGGCCTGGTGGACGGCCTCCACGCTCGCGCGCGAGACGTGGGCGGTGCCCAGCAGGGTGTAGCGCACGCCGTCGCGCTCGACGATGGCGTGGGGCTGGCTGCGCCAGTCGGTGTCGGCGTGGGAAGTGCTGCTCAAGGATCGATCCGCTTGCGTGGGAGTTGCCGCGCGAACGACGGCGCATCGGCGCCGCCGGAGCAGGCGGGCGGACAGGGTAGAGCGTCGGGCAGCGCGAGAAAAGCCGCGCCGGTCGCGACCGGCGTGGCTCAATACGACACCGGACTCGTGCTGGTACCGGCGAAGTAGCGGTCGAGTTCGTCGCGGTCGTCGGCCGGCACGGACGCCGACGACGGCTGTCCATCCGCGATGTATGCGGCGATCGCCGAGGCCACGCCCGGATCGCGCAGCAGCCGCCGGTGGCCAAGCCCTGTGGTTTCCAGCCAGCGTGCGCCCGGCCAGGCGGCGACGAGCGCGCGTCCGTGGGCTGCAGGCACTTCACGGTCTCCGGCGTCGTGCACCACCATGGCCGCGGGCAGCGGGCGCAGCGGTGGCAGTGCGGTCATGTCGAATTCCGTCCACGACCGGCCGAATCGCGCCTGCACGCGCCGGCTGAAACGCCCGGTCACCGCGTCGCTCGCCCCGATCGCGCGCCCGAACGGCACCACGGCCAGCGAGGGCTCCGCAAAGGGCGCGACGAACACCGCGCGTTCCGGGCCGGCCCAGCCTTCGCGCAGGGCCAGGCCCGCCGCCGTGCATCCGCCCGAATGCGCCACCAGTCCCGCCAGCGGCCCGGCCGCGGCGGCCACGATGCGCAGGGCGTCGGCCAGTTCGATCATGCTCACCCGGCGCCCGCCCAGCCGGCTGGGGCCCGAGCGCCCGTGGGCCGGCGCATCGAAGCCCACCACGCGCAGTCCGCGCTGCAGCAGGGCCTCGGTCAGCACCTGCATCTGCGCGGCGTTCCCGCCCCAGCCATGCATGAGCAGCACCGTCGGCCCCTTGCCCCAGGCCCATGCGCGTACGGTCTGGCCGTGGACCCGGCACTCCATCGGCTCGGCGCGCGCGAGCCAGCGGTCGGCATCGCGGTCGAGCCGTGGCGGTGGCGGGGTGAACCAGATCCGGTCGAAGAGCGCGACGGCCGCCGCCGGGGCCAGGCGCGAGCCCCCGCGCATCGCTGCGCGCAGCAGGGCGAAGCGCCAGTTGCGGCTGAGCCAGGCCGCCTCGGTTGGCGGGAGTGAAGCCGTGTTCCCACCAGGTGCGGCAGGGCCTGGCCCGGACGCGGGGTCGGGTGAAGCAGAACGAACGGTCGTGCTATTTCTGGCGGGCGTGGTGTCCATGGCGCAGGCCTCGCGGAGCGGGTCAGGGGGAAGGGGCGTAGCTGCGGACGAGCCGTTCGAAGGCCCGGAAGCCGCGCGCGGCGGCGCTGGCATAGCCGGTCAGGCCGGCATCGTGGTGGACCGCGAGGGCGATCGCGTAGAGTTCGAACGCGAACTGTTCGGGTTCGGTGTCGGCGGCGAACTCGCCGCCTTCGACCGCCATCTGCGCCGCCCGCGCGAGTTGCTCGCGCCAGGTGGACTCCTGTTGCAGCACCCGGTCGCGGATGGCGCCCGGGCGGTCGTCGTACTCGCTTGCCGCCGCGAGGAACAGGCAGCCGCCCTCATCCTCGTGGCGCACCCATTCGCTCCAGTTCGCGAAGATCGCGCGCAGGCGCGCCAGGCCACGCTTTTCCTTCAGGGCCGGCACCAGGACGTCCCGGATGAACAACTCGCCGCCCAGGTCCAGGGTGGCCAGCTGCAGTTCCTCGCGCGAACCGAAGTGGGCGAACACACCGCTCTTGGACATGCCCACCTGCTCGGCGACGCGGCCGATCGTCAGGCCTTCCAGACCCTGCACACAGGCCAGCGCATAGGCGCGCGCGAGGATGGTCTCGCGGGTGCTGGCGCCTTTGCCTGCGATGGGGGCGGGTCGGGTCACGGCCCGATAAAAGCACGACCGTTCGGTCCAATCAACCGCCGTCGGTCGGTTCGACGGGATCGGACCGGCGCCCGTCCCCGATGCTGCACTGCATGAACATCGTGTCCAGCCAGCGGCCATGCTTCCAGGCGATGCCCGGCAGCGTGCCGGCGTGGCGGAAGCCGAAGCGCTCGTGCAGGCGGATCGAGGCGCGGTTGGCCGGATCGCCGATCACAGCGATGATCTGCCGGATGCCACGCGCGGCACAGGCATCGATCAGGGCGCCCAGCAGGGCCGCGCCGGCGCCACGACCCCGCGCGTCGGCAGCGACGTAGACCGAATCCTCCACCGTGAACCGGTAGCCGACCCGGCCGCGGAAGGCGCCGGCATAGGCATAGCCGAGGACGCGCCCGGCCTCCTCGACGACCAGATAGGGATGGCCGCCAGCGAGTACCGAGCGCATGCGCGCCAGCATTTCCGCCGCGTCCGGCGCGTCGTACTCGTAGGTGTTGACGTGCTCGCGCACCTCGTGGGCATAGATCGCCGCGATCGCGGCGATGTCGGCCTCACCTGCTTCGCGCACCCGCAGCGCCACGGGCGGCCGCGCTCAGTCGCGGTAGCGCTTGAGCAGGTCGCCGTAGGCGTCGATGCGCCGATCGCGCAGGAACGGCCAGATGCGGCGCACGTGTTCGCTGCGCTGCAGGTCGACCTCGGCGGTCAGGATCGTCGGCTCGCCACCGGCCTCGGCCAGGAACTCGCCCTGCGGCCCCAGCACGTGGCTGTTGCCCCAGAAGTCGATGCCGCTGGCGCCAAGCGGGGAAGGCTCGTGTCCGACCCGGTTGCAGGACAGCACCGGCAGGCCATTGGCGACGGCGTGGCCGCGGTGGCTCAGCACCCAGGCGTCGCGCTGGCGGTTCTTCTCGTCCTGGGCGTCGTCCGGATCCCAGCCGATCGCGGTCGGGTACAGCAGCAGCTCGGCACCGGCCAGGGCCATCAGGCGCGCCCCCTCGGGATACCACTGGTCCCAGCACACCAGCACGCCGAGGCGGCCGACCGAGGTGTCGATCGGCTCGAAGCCGAGGTCGCCCGGGGTGAAATAGAACTTCTCGTAGAAGCCCGGGTCGTCCGGGATGTGCATCTTGCGGTACTTGCCCGCGATCGTGCCGTCCTTTTCGAACACCACGGCGGTGTTGTGGTACAGCCCGGCCGCGCGGCGCTCGAACAGCGACGACACCAGCACGACGCCGTGCTGGCGCGCAAGCGCGCCCAGTCGCTCGGTGCTGGGGCCGGGGATCGGCTCGGCCAGGTCGAACTCGCCGACCGACTCGTGCTGGCAGAAATAGCTGCCGTTGTGCAATTCCTGCAGCAGGACCAGGCGTGCGCCCTGGCGGGCGGCCTCGGCGACACGGTCGGCGATCACCGACAGGTTGGCCTCGGCATCGCCGTGGTTCTTTTCCTGGATCAGGGCAACGGGGAGGGTGCGCTTGTTCATCCGCACATTGTAGGGCTGGCGTGGGCCCGCTCGCCGAACGGCGGGCAACGCCGCGCTCAGGCCAGCAGGCCCGCCGGAAGCTGCATGGTCACGCAGTGGAGGCTGCCGTTCTGCCAGATCAGCGGCCGGCAGGGCACCTGGACGATCTCGCGGTCCGGGAAGGCCCGCTGCAGCACGGCGGCGGCCTGCGCGTCGGCCGGATCGTCGTAGGCGGGCATCAGCACCGCGCCGTTGACGATCAGGAAGTTGGCATAGGACGCGGCCAGGCGACGCCCCCCGTCGATCACAGGGCGCGCCCAGGGCAGGGCGAACAGACGGTAGGGCTGGCCGTCGGCGGTGCGCAGCGCAGCCAGTTCGGTCGCCATCGCCTGCAGGCCGGCATAGTGGCTGTCGTCCCGGTCGTCGCAGGCCTGGTAGACGATGGCGTCGACCGCGGCGAAGCGGGCCAGGGTGTCGATATGGGCGTCGGTGTCGTCGCCCTCGAGCTGTCCGTGCTCCAGCCACAGCACCCGATCCTGTGCCAGCCAGCCGGCCAGCTGGCGTCCCAGCGCGTCGCGGTCGGCGCCCGGATGGCGTTCGCCCAGGCAGGTCCAGGTGCTGAGCAGGGTGCCGGCGCCGTCGGTTTCGATCGCGCCGCCTTCCAGCGCGAAATCGATCGACTGCCGCACGCTCCCGGCAAAGACCCCCATCCGCTCGAGACGTTCGACCAGCTGGTCGTCCTGCGTCGCGTCGAACTTGCCGCCCCAGCCGGTGAAGCGGAAATCCAGCAGCCGGAAGCGGTCGCCCTCGCGCAGGGTGATCGGACCCGAGTCGCGCAGCCAGGTGTCGTCGTAGGGCACCTCGATGAAGCGGACCCGCTCCATCGGCACGCGGGCCGAGGACAGCCGCGCCCGCGCGTAGGCCTCGACATCGGCGTCGGCCACGCACACCAGCGCTGGCTGGAAGCGGGTGATGGCCGCGACCAGGGCGATATAGGTGTCCTCGACCTCGCCCAGCCGGTCGGCCCAGTCGGTCTCGGCATTGGGCCACGCGAGCAGGATCGCGGACTGGGGCTCCCACTCCGCGGGGAAACGCACTGACGCCTGGGTCATCGTCGGAAAAACGCCTGTAGGTTGGCTCAGCGCACCGCCGGCCGCGGGCCGACTTCGCTGGGGGAGGCCTGGTTGAGCACGGCGTCGATCACCCGGTCGCGCTCGAAGTAGACCGTGAACTGGGGATAGACCCAGCGGTTGATCGTCGGCCACTGGCGCTTCTGGCCGCCGCGCGGGTCCAGGCGTTCGCTGGGCTGCCCGAAGCGCGCCTGCACCTGGGCCGCGGTCAGCCCGCGCTCGGGCAGGGCGACATGGGCCTTGTGCTGGGCGCGTTCGACCAGCAGGGTTTCGGCCGAGGCGGACCCGGCGGCGCACAGCAACGCGGACAGGACGAGGCAATGGGTCAGACGCATGTTCGAGGCTCCTGGGGCCCGCCAGCGGGCGTAATGGAATGGCCCGACCTTGTAGCAGATTCAGGCCGGGACGACTGCGCCGCGGTCGCCTGTTCCGGGCGCCCACGGGTCCCGCGCACGCGCACGCAAAAAGGCCGCATCGCTGCGGCCCTTCGCGTACCATCGAGCCTGCGGCCGGCGCTGGGCCGGACGCGGCGTGCGATCAGCGCTGGCGCGCCTTGAAACGCGGGTTGGACTTGCAGATCACGAAGACCTTGCCACGGCGACGGACGACCTTGCAGTCGCGGTGACGGGCCTTCGCCGACTTCAGGGAGGACAGGACCTTCATGGGAAACCTCGAAAAAAGGCGGGTTAGAAAAAGTAAGCCGCGCATTATAGCGACGTTTCCCGTGGTCGTTCAAGCGGTTGTGCCGCCTGACGTGGGCCGCGGCCGATCCGGGCTGGGCGCGGCGGCCCGGCCTGCAGGATAATCGGCGCCCCTTCCCAGCCGGTTCCCCCATGCAAGATTCCGTTCCAGTGCTGACCATCGACGGCCCCTCCGGCTCCGGCAAGGGGACGATCAGCCGGCTGGTGGCCGCCCGCCTGGGCTGGCATTACCTCGACTCCGGTGCGCTGTACCGCGCGGTGGGGGTGGCGGCGGGCTGGGCGGGGATCGACCTGGATGACGGCGGCGCCCTGGTGCGCTGCGCCTTCGATACCGGGGTGGCCTTCAGGGAGGCAGGGGACGGCGAACTGCGGGTCCTGGTGAACGGCCACGATGCCACCGACGAGCTGCGGACCGAAACCGCCGGTGCGGCCGCTTCCGCGATCGCCGCCATCCCGGCCGTCCGCAGCGCACTCAAGGACCGCCAGCGCGCGTTCAGGCAGCCGCCCGGGCTGGTGGCGGACGGCCGCGACATGGGCACGGTCATCTTCCCCGACGCCCCGTTCAAGGTCTTTCTGACGGCCAGCGCCGAAGAGCGGGCTGAAAGGCGCTATAAACAGTTGAAGGAAAAAGGAGTTTCTGTGACAATGGACGGTCTGCTGCGCGAGATCCTTGCGCGCGACGCCCGTGACGCCAGCCGTTCGGTGGCGCCGCTGCGGCCGGCCGAAGGCGCCGTCCACATCGACACCACCGGGCTGGGCATCGACGAGGTCGTCGGGCGCGTGCTGGCGCTGGTCGCCCCGTAGGCCTGGGGCGGGCGGCGCCGTGGTCCTGCGCGGCAGTCTCCGTGCCGTGCGGGAAGGGTTCCCGCGCGGTGTCCATCCACCACCACACTCACGGTCATACGCACTCCCGCGCAGGCCGACAACGGGTGGATCGCGACGCCACATGGCGCGCGGTCTGTGTCATCAACCGAGTATTTCCAATGACCGAATCATTCGCAGAACTGTTCGAAGCCAGCCAGTCCCACCTGGCCAAGCTCAAGCCCGGCGCGATCGTCACCGGCACCGTGGTCCAGGTGCGTACCGACGTCGTCGTGATCAACGCCGGCCTCAAGTCCGAAGGCATCGTGCCGATCGAGCAGTTCCGTAACGAGGCCGGCGAGATCGACGTCGCCGAAGGCGACGTCGTCAAGGTCGCCCTCGACTCGCTCGAGAACGGCTTCGGCGAGACCGTGCTGTCGCGCGAGAAGGCCAAGCGCGCCATGGTCTGGGACGAGCTGGAAGAAGCCCTGGAGAAGAACGAGACCATCGTCGGCCGCATCAGCGGCAAGGTGAAGGGCGGCTTCACCGTCGACATCAAGGACGTCCGCGCGTTCCTGCCGGGTTCGCTGGTCGACGTGCGCCCGGTCCGCGACCCGGTGTACCTCGAGGGCAAGGAACTCGAGTTCAAGCTCATCAAGCTCGACCGCAAGCGCAACAACGTGGTCGTGTCGCGCCGCGCCGTCGTCGAGAGCGAGCACTCCGAGGAGCGCGAGGCGCTGATGGAGAAGCTGGTCGAGGGTGCCGTGCTCAAGGGCGTGGTCAAGAACCTCACCGACTACGGCGCGTTCGTCGACCTGGGCGGCATCGACGGCCTGCTGCACATCACCGACATGGCCTGGAAGCGCGTGCGCCATCCGTCCGAGGTGGTGGAAGTGGGCCAGGAGCTCGAGGTGCGCGTGCTCAAGTACGACCGCGAGCGCAACCGCGTCAGCCTGGGCCTCAAGCAGCTGGGCGAGGATCCGTGGGACAACATCGCCCGTCGCTACCCGTCCAACACCCGCGTGTTCGGCAAGGTCTCCAACGTCACCGACTACGGCGCGTTCGTCGAGATCGAGCCGGGCGTCGAGGGCCTGGTGCACGTGTCCGAGATGGACTGGACCAACAAGAACGTCAACCCGTCCAAGGTGGTGCAGGTCGGTGACGAGCTCGAGGTCATGGTGCTGGACGTGGACGAGGAGCGTCGCCGCATCTCGCTGGGCATCAAGCAGGTCACGTCCAACCCGTGGGAGACCTTCGCGGCCATCCACAAGAAGGGCGACAAGGTCGAAGGCCAGATCAAGTCGATCACCGACTTCGGCATCTTCATCGGCCTGGAAGGCGGCATCGACGGCCTGATCCACCTGTCCGACATCAGCTGGAACTCCACCGGCGAGGAAGTCGCGCGCAACTTCAAGAAGGGCGACACCCTCGAAGCGGTCGTGCTGGCGGTCGATCCGGAGCGCGAGCGCATCTCGCTGGGCGTCAAGCAGCTGGAGCAGGACCCCTACGGCCAGTTCCTCGCCAACCATCCGCGCGGCTCCAAGGTCAGCGGCACGGTGAAGGAAGTCGACGCCAAGGGTGCGGTCATCGACCTGGGTGAGGGCGTGGAAGGCTACGTGGCCGCCCGCGATGTCGCCGACGTCCGCGTCGACGACGCCAGCCAGCACCTGAAGGTCGGCGATTCGATCGAGGCCAAGTACGTCGGCCAGGATCGCAAGAGCCGCACCCTGCAGCTGTCGATCCGCGCCAAGGACGAGGCCGAGGCGGCGGAAACCCTGGCCGAGTACAACAAGGCTGCGGCGGAAGCCTCGAGCGGCACCACCAAGCTGGGCGCGCTTCTGCGCGAGCAGCTGGAGAACAAGTCCGAGTAATCGGCCTTGGAAGGTGGATGGCCCGGCCGTGCCGGGCCATCCATCGGAGAGTCCATGGATGCGTCGACGATGACCAAATCGGAACTGATCGAGATCCTCACCCAGCGCCAGGCGCACCTGAAGGCCGACGACGTCGACCTGGCGGTGAAGTCGCTGCTGGAGATGATGGCCGGCTCGCTCGCCAACGGCGAACGGATCGAGATCCGCGGCTTCGGCAGCTTCTCGCTGCACTTCCGCCCGCCGCGTACCGGACGCAATCCCAAGACGGGCGAAGCGGTCGCGTTGCCCGGCAAGCATGTTCCCCATTTCAAGCCCGGCAAGGAGCTGCGCGAGCGCGTCACTGCCGTGGTTCCGCTGCCGCTCGAGGACTAGGGCGCGCGCCCTGCGTCCCGCCGCAGCGCATGCCTCCGGCCAGCTTCCGTCCCACCCCTGTTTCCGTCGCCCCGGGGCTGCTCCCCGGCGCGTATCCGGTCGTCCCCCGATGGGGCCCGACCCATCCGCATCCCGGCCCTGCCACGGCCGCCCTGGCGCCTGCGCCAGGCATGACCGTGCCGGCGTGCCGGCATTTCGAACGCATGGACCGGCGCCGTCGCGCGCGCGTCCACGACCTGGGAGCCTGAGCCATGGCCTTCGTCACCGAGTGGTTCTGGTTCTTCCTGCTGCTGCCGCTTGCCGCCCTGAGCGGCTGGGTGATCGGCCGCCGCGGTGGCGAGCGCCACAGCGACACGCAGGTGAGCCGACTGTCGACCACCTATTTCCGCGGCCTGAACTACCTGCTCAACGAGCAGCCGGACAAGGCCATCGAGCTGTTCCTGCACATTGCCGAACTGGACAAGGACACCTTCGAAACCCAGCTCGCGCTCGGCCACCTGTTCCGGCGGCGCGGCGAGGTCGATCGCGCGATCCGGCTGCACCAGGGCCTGGCCCAGCGGCCCGACCTGAGCGATCCGCAGAAGGTCCAGGCGCTGCTGGCGCTGGGCGAGGACTACATGAAGTCCGGCCTGCTCGACCGCGCCGAGGTGGTATTCAGCGACCTGGCGCGCATCGACCAGCGCGCGCCGCAGGCGCTGCGCCATCTCATCGGGATCTACCAGGCCGAACGCGACTGGCCCAAGGCGATCGAGAACGCGACCCGCTACGAGGCCGCGACGGGCGAGCCGATGGGGCGGCTGATCGCGCATTTCGAGTGCGAACTGGCCGATCGCCTGCGTCTTGCCGGCGACAGCGATGGCGCCCGCGCCGCGGTGGCCCGGGCCTACGCGGCGGATTCCAATTCCGTGCGCGCCGGCATCCTGGAAGGGCGCCTGGAGACCGACGCAGGCAACGACGCGGCCGCCATCCGCGCCTACGAACGCGCCGCGCGCCACGACACCGACTTCCTGCCCGAGGTCATGCCCGCGCTGCTGGCCGCCTACGGGCGGGTCGGCGATGCGTCCGGAGCGCGCAAGTTCCTTGCGGAGATGAGCGAGCATTACCGCGGCATCGCGCCGGTGCTGGCGCTGACGCGGCTGATCGAGGAACAGGACGGCACCGCGGCCGCGCGCAGCTACCTGGCCCAGCAGCTCAAGGACCGCCCGTCGGTGCGTGGCGAGGCCGCCCTGATCGACCTGACCCTGGCCGAGAACGAAGGCTTCGCCTCGACCCTGCAGGAGCTGCGGCTGATCACCGAACAGTTGCTGGTGCGCAATCCCAGCTACCGCTGCAACCGCTGCGGCTTCGGTGCGCGCAGCCACCACTGGCAATGCCCCAGCTGCAAGGAATGGGGCACGATCAAACCGCTGTTGAACTACGCCGTGGTCTGACATGGACCCCGGCGAGTTCTGGGCCTGGTCGCTCGCGGCCCTGGGGTTGGCGGGCGCGGGGACCTGGCTCGCACGCGCCTATGCGTTGCGCCGGCAGTTGATCGACCTGCCTGGCGAGCGCCGCAGCCACCAGGCCGCGACCCCGAGGGGCGGGGGCATCGCGATCGTGGCGGTGCTGCTCGCGGCAATGGCCTGGCTGGCCTGGCGGGCGCCTGGGGACGCGGTGGAACTGGGCTTCATGGCGGCTGGTCTGGTCCTAGTGGCCGGTGTCGGCTGGATCGACGACCACCGCGCATTGCCCGCGCTGCCGCGCCTGCTGACCCACGTTCTGGCGGCGGTGCTCCTGTGCGTCGGCCTCTGGCACGGGGGCGCGGGGCCACTGGACCTGCTGACGGCATTCCTTGCCGTGGTCGTGTTGACCAACGTCTGGAACTTCATGGACGGGATCAACGGCATCGCCGCCAGCCAGGCTGCGCTGGCCGCCGCCGTCTATGCGGTCTTCGCCGGGGAGGGGTTGGCGTTCTGGCTGGCCGTGGCGCTGGCCGCCGCTGCGATCGGCTTTCTGCCGTTCAACTTTCCACGTGCGCGCATCTTCCTGGGGGACGTCGGCAGTGGCGGGCTTGGCTACATGCTGGCGGCGCTGCTGGCGGCAGTGGGTCTCGGCGCGCCGATGCCAACGCGCCTCCTCCTGCTGTGGCCGGTTTCGGTGTTCCTGCTTGACGCAAGCTTGACGTTGCTTTCGCGCATGCTTGATGGGGAACGCTGGTGGCAGCCGCATACCCGACATGCCTACCAGGCGTGGGCGCGGCGGCGTGGGCATCCTCGAGTCACCGCCGCTTACGCCGTCGCGACCGCGGGCGCCTCCGCCGCCGCGTTGGCATTACGTTCATTCAGTTTATTGGTGATCGTGTTGTGCTATGCAGCACTTCTGGCTTTGGGGGGAATGGCATGGACGCTGTTGCGGGACCGCTGCATGGATAAGCGACACGCCCCCCCACGAGACGGACAGCCCCGATGACGATCAACCTGCAGGATCGCATCGCGGTGGCCTTGCCCCGTCTGGCGGTAGGCGCGCACGACTTGATCATGGTGTGGCTGTGCTGGCTGGCGCTGCACCAGTTCCGCTACGCGCTGCAGCCGGGCGGCGGCGCAGCCGGCGTGGGAATGACCGAGGTCCTGCTGGTGCTGGGCGCCCAGGGCGCGGTGTTCTGGCAGGTGGGCCTGTACCGCGGGCTGTGGCGCTTCGCCAGCCTCCCGGACCTGATCAACATCCTCAAGGCCTCCCTGCTCGGCCTGCTTGCGATCATGGTCGTGCTGTTCGCCTACAACCGCCTGCACGAGGTGCCGCGTTCGGTCCTGCTGCTCTATCCGCTGCTGCTCACCGCGATGCTCGGCATGCCGCGGCTGCTGTATCGGGCCTGGAAGGATCACAGTATCTCCAGGACCGACAAGGGCTCGATTCGCGTACTGATCCTTGGGGCCGGGCAGGCGGGCGAAACCCTGGTGCGCGACCTGCGCCGCACGGGAGCCTACGATCCGGTCGGCTTCCTGGACGATGCGGCCAAGCTGCGAGGCAGTAGGTTGCAGGGGATCCCGGTGCTCGGACGAATCGACGATGTGGTGCGCATCGCGCCGGAGACCGCGGCGGGCCTGCTGGTGATCGCGATGCCGTCGGTCGATGCGGCGACCATGCGCCGCGTGGTCGCGGCCTGCGAGCAGACCGGCCTGCCGTTCCGCACGGTGCCGCGCCTGGACGACATGCTCGAGGGGCGCTCGCTGCCCGGCGAACTCAAGGAGGTCGCGATCGAGGACCTGCTGGGACGTCAGCCGGTGACGCCGGACTGGAAAGCCATCCGTGGCTGGCTGGGCGGGCGCAGCGTGCTTGTGACCGGCGGCGGCGGGTCGATCGGCAGCGAACTGTGCCGCCAGTGCGCCCGGCATGGCGCGAGCCGTATCGCCCTGGTCGAGATGGATGAGCTTGCCCTGATCAAGGCCGAGTCGGAACTGCGGCGCGATTTCCCGCAGATCCAGTGCATCCCCGTGCTGGGCGACTGCGGCGATCCGGCCGTCATGCGCCACGCCCTGCGGCTGTGCAGCCCCGATGCCGTGTTCCATGCGGCCGCCTACAAACAGGTGCCGGTGCTGGAAGGGCAGCTGCGCGAGGCGATCCGCAACAACGTGCTGGCCACCGAGGTCGTCGCCCGCGAGGCGGCGGCGGCGCAGGTGGGCACCTTCGTTCTCATCTCCACCGACAAGGCGGTCGATCCGGTCAACGTGCTCGGTGCGACCAAGCGGCTGGCGGAGATGGTCTGCCAGGCCTTGTCGGCGACCGAGAGCACCCATTTCGTCACCGTCCGCTTCGGCAACGTGCTCGACTCGGCCGGCAGCGTGGTGCCGCTGTTTCGCGAGCAGATCCGCAGCGGCGGTCCGGTGACCGTCACCGACCCCGAGGTGACCCGCTACTTCATGACGATCCCGGAGGCCTGCCAGCTGATCATGCAGGCCGTGGCCATCGGCTCCCGGCAGGCGGTCTATACCCTGGACATGGGCGAGCCGGTGCCGATCCGGCTCCTGGCCGAGCAGATGATCCGGTTGGCGGGCAAGCAGCCCGGCCGCGATATCGCCATCGTCTACACCGGCCTGCGTCCCGGAGAGAAGTTGCACGAGACGCTTTTCCACGCGGACGAGCGCTATCGGCCCACGCTGCACCCGAAGATCCTCCAGGCCGAGGCGCGGGCGGTGTCGGCCGACAAGATGGCGCAGGCATTGACGGGCCTGCGCGAGGCCTCCGTTGCATACGACGTCGAGGCGCTCGCCCGTCTGCTGCGCGACGCGCTGCCCGAGTTCCGGCCGGCCGGCGGCAGCGTGGGCGAGGGTGGCTCGACCGTGGTGGCATTCCCCGCAAGACAGGCACGCAGGATATGAAGCAACGCATTCGGAAGGCCGT
>Ga0233375_1000903_pt1 | contig 14631 bp, 12 predicted proteins | sample ElkDunMinimDraft_10_FD_191539 | JGI IMG/M metagenome (GOLD analysis project Ga0233375, IMG submission 191539) | Fecal eukaryotic communites from dung pellets of Tule Elk in California, USA - Elk Dung E16 | ecosystem: Host-associated > Mammals > Digestive system > Large intestine > Fecal | place... | reverse complement strand
TGTGCTGCGGTCCCTACCGGATCGTCTCGCTCGTCAGCGCCGAGGCCGTGAGCGACCTCGGGCTCGAGGTGGGCGTGGTCGCGGTCGCGGGCGTGAAGGCCACCAACGTGACCCTGGAGGTCGGCCGATGAGCCGTTCGCCGCTCCTCCTGTCCGCCGCCCTCCTCACATTGATGGCTGCCACCGCCTGCGGCGGCGCTGACGACGACGGCGGGACGCAGGACCGTACGCTCACGATCCTGGCAGCGGCGTCGCTCACCGAGGCCTTCGACGACCTGGAGACGGTGTTCGAGCGGGAGCACGACGGGGTGGACGTCCGGCTGACGTACGACTCCTCGGCCGTGCTCGCGGAGCAGGTGATCCAGGGCGCACCCGCCGACGTCCTCGCGACCGCCGACGAGACGACGATGCGCAAGGTCGTCGAGGCGGACGCCGCCGACGGTGACCCCGTGCTCTTCGCGAGCAACACCCTCGTCATCGCGACCCCGCCCGACAACCCCGGCAAGGTCCGCGGCGTTCAGGATCTGGGCCGCGCCACGTTCGCCGTGTGCGTGCCGCAATCACCGTGCGGCGACGCCGCGCAGCGCCTGCTCGCCCTCGACGGCAACACCGCGAAGCCGACGACCGAGGAGCAGAACGTGAAAGGCGTCCTCACCAAGGTGACGCTCGGCGAGGTCGACGCCGGGCTGGTCTACCGCTCCGACGCGCAGGCGGCCGGCGACGACGTCGAGACGGTTGAGGCGGAGAACGCCTCGGAGGTCGTCAACGTCGATCCGATCGTCGTCCTCGTCGATTCCCAGGGCGCCGACCTCGGTCGCGACTGGGTCGACCTCGTCACGAGCAAGCAGGGGCAGAAGGTCCTCGCGCAGCACGGGTTCGGGCCCGCCGCATGACCGTCCGGGCCGGGCGATGAGCACGCGCAGCGGCGCCAGCGTTGCCGCGCTCGGCCGCGTGCCGGTCACGCTCGTCGTCCCGTCCGTCATCGGTCTCCTCCTCCTGCTCCTTCCCCTCGGCGGGCTGCTGGTGCGCGCCCCCTGGGGCACGTTCCTCGAACGACTCGGCAAGCCGGAGATCCTGGACGCCCTCAGGCTCAGCCTGGTCACGTCGACGATCGCGACGGCCGTGTGCCTCGTGCTCGGCGTGCCGCTGGCGTGGGTGCTCGCCCGTACGGAGTTCCACGGACGCAGCGTCGTTCGGGCGCTCGTGAACGTGCCGCTCGTCCTCCCGCCGGTCGTCGGTGGTGTCGCCCTCCTGATGGTGTTCGGGCGGCAGGGCGTTCTCGGTCGGTGGCTCGACGAGGCCTTCGGGGTGACGATCCCCTTCACGACCGTGGCGGTCGTCCTCGCCCAGTCGTTCGTCGCGCTCCCGTTCCTCGTGATGAGTGTGGAGGGCGCGCTGCGGACGGCCGACCGTCGGTACGACGAGGTGGCGGCGACGCTCGGCGCCCACCGGCTCGTCACGTTCTGGCGGATCACCCTGCCTCTCGCCGCACCCGGGATCGCCGCGGGCGCGGCACTGGCGTGGGCACGAGCGCTCGGCGAGTTCGGGGCGACGATCACGTTCGCCGGGAGCGTCCCCGGGGTCACCCGCACGATGCCGCTGCAGATCTACGGCGCGATGCAGTCCGACGCCGACACGGCCATCATGCTGAGCGTGATCCTGCTGGGGATCAGCGTCGCGGTGCTCGTGGCGCTGCGCTCGTCGTGGACCGGCCGCGCATGGGCGGGGCAGGCGTGACTGGGCTCGACGCGAGGCTGCGGCTGCGTCGTGGCACGTTCACCGCCGAGGTCGCGTTCGCGGTGCCGCCCGGCGAGGTCCTCGCGCTGGTCGGCCCCAACGGCGCCGGCAAGAGCACGCTGCTGCGCGCCCTGGCGGGGCTCACATCGCTCGACGAGGGCAACGTCGTCCTCGGCGATGCCGTCCTGGAGGACACGGCGTCGGGTGTACGGACGCCGACTCCCCAGCGTGACCTGACGATGGTCTTCCAGGACCCGCTGCTGTTCCCGCACCTGTCGGTCCGCGACAACGTGGCGTTCGGCCTTCGCCACCACGTGGGCGCCGCCTCGGTGTCCCGTACGCGGCGTGGCCGCGCTGCCCGGGAGCGCGCCGACGAGATCCTGACCCGTACAGGGCTTGCCGACCTCGCGGCTCGCAAGGCCTCCCGGTTGTCCGGCGGTCAACGCCAGCGGATCGCGATCGTACGGGCGCTCGCCTGTGATCCCGCCCTGCTACTCCTCGATGAGCCGACGTCCGCGCTCGACGTATCGGTGACGACGGAGGTGCGCGCGTTCCTGCGCCAGCACGTGCGCGACTTCGGCGGCGTCACGGTGCTGGTCTCGCACGACCCGCTCGACGCGTTCGTGCTCGCGGACCGGGTGGCGGTCATCGAGGAGGGCCGGCTCACCCAGACCGGCACGCCCGACGAGATCTCCCGCAGGCCCCGTACGGACTACGTCGCGCACCTGATGGGACGCAACCTGATGCGCGACGGCGACACGTACCGGACCTTCAGCCCGACCGCGGTCACGCTCTTCCGCGAAGAGCCCGTCACGTCCGCGCGCAACCTCTGGCAGCTGCGGATCGTGAGCCTCGTCCCGCACGGCGACGCCGTCCGCGTGCATCTGCGGGGCGAGGTACCTCTGGTCGCCGACGTGACGCGAGAAGCCGTCGCCGCGCTCGACCTGCACGAGGGCGTCTCCGTATGGGCGAGCGTCAAGGAGACCGAGGTGACGACGTTCGAGGACTGACGCCGCGAAATCCGCACCGCGCGCCCGCACTTTGCGTTGGCCCGGGCGCGATCGACGAGGTTGGTGAGCGTTTCCCTGCATCTACGCGTCGATCTGATCATCATTCGCGCCGTTCCGTTCCAGGCGCACGCTAACCGAATGACGCGCCTTCCTGGCGATCGCCAAGACCGCGAAGAGCGGGGAGGCTGCAGATAGAGCGACAAATAGACCCGTGATCTGCTTCGATTCGGGAAGCAGAGCCAGGGCAGTGAGCGATGCACCGAAGATCGCAATGAGGATTCCGATGACCGCCAGCGTCGGCCGCCAGCCATCCGGCATCCGGCGATCGAACCACCGCCAAAAGACATGGCCGAATATCCCGCCGGCCAGAGCAGTCGCAACCCAAGGCGCGGATTCGAGAATTAACGACCACATATCGGAAACCCTCTCCTGAAGAGGAAGGCCTTCGAATTCAGTCGCTTCAAATCGCGTACAGCGCCTGGCCTATTCATAGAGCCAGATTCTGAAGAAGTACTCGACATAGTACCTGACAGTGACTACAAAATCAGTGACCCTATTCGCCAGACTCCGCAAACCATACTTGCCAGCAAATTTCCGAAGCTTCTTTGCCATGCGGTCAATCGCCCGGTTAGTACCGCGGATCAACTTCTCCGCATTGCTCTTAACCCAGTTCCCGAATTTTGGGCCGATGTACCCTACAACTCCGGCAAGTGCTCCGTAGCTAGCCGCCATCCCAAGCCCGTTCCAGTTGAACTTATTCGACGAGAACCCTACTTTAAAGGCGTACCCCGCGGCACCCATAAGCCCGCCAAGGCCGGCAGCGCAGGCGAAGCCAGCAAGTCCAGTCGTCCTACAAAATGTACCTAGCGCAGTCTCGAGGAAGACGAGCGCCAGATTACCGAGATCCGCCCATCCCGCCCCAGTTGGGTCCCAGACGTTGATGGGGTCGGTGGGATACGCGTACGGGTTTGCTCCGCCGTTGCGGATGGGGTCTGGGGAGGTGAAGAGGCCGGTGCTGGGGTTGTAGAGGCGGGCGCCCATGAGCACCAGTCCGCCGAGGGTGTCGGACGATCGCTGATGGGAGCCGAGCCACCCGTATCGGCTCGAGTGGGCCGACTCGATCGGGTTGCCGTATTCGTCACTTTCGGTATAGGTGTCGATCGCGATGGGGACGTCGGGGGTCTGGTTCTGTGTTGCGACGATGTCCCCGTGAAGGTTTGCCAGCTGAAACACGGTGTCGGTGCCCGAGACGGAGGCGACCATGCCGAGGTCGGGCAGGGTGACGTATCGGGTGCTGGTCCAGGTGTCTCCGCCGTCGATGGAGGATTGGACACTCGTTGGGGAGTCGGAGTCGTCGGAGTACCGGTACCTGAGACGACTGCCCTCGACGTCGTTGCTTGCATTGATGATCGATCCGATACGGTCGATCGGTTCGAGCACATAGGAGATCCGACGCTGATTCGTCCCGCCCATTCCGTTGTCGACATCCTGGGTGAGTGACTCCACCATATCGTTCGCGAAGTAACTCACGCCCAACGCGCTAACAGCGCCCGGACCGATGTCTGACTTGGGGATGGTGATGGTTCTACCGAAGCCGTCGTAGGCATAGCCGTCGTCACGGATCCGCGATGCGGTGTCGTACTCGCTGATCTCCTGGACGGAAGGTGTTGCGCTCTGGCAAGTTCCGTCTTCGGCCGCTGCGAAGGCTGCGAAGGTTTTTCGCTCGGACGCTGGGGTGAATCCGTAGGTACGAGTGAGGCACTCACCTGCCCGACTGTCTTGGACTTGCGTCAGTCGGCCGAGGTCATCGAAGGAGTAGGCCTGGCTTGAGACGTCGGATGAGCTGGCGATCGTGCGCCCGCGCACATCGGTTGTGGCGCCGAAGGTGAGGATCGGCTGTTCGTCAGGGTCGAGGTACTCCAGCCCTGTTCTAACGCCGGCCTCGTTGGTGGTGGTGCGGGACGACATCCCGTTGGGGTAGGTGACCGACGTCTGGGCGCCGCGTGCGTCGTGCGTGAGGGAGAAGGTCCCGGCTGCGCCGTCGATGAGGCCACCAACCGTGACCGCGGTCGCGAGCCCTCGGTGCTCGCCGGTGTTTCCGTCGTAGACGAAGCTGTAGTTTCCGGCGCCGTCGTCGACGGTTGCAATTTGGTCGTCGACGGTGAATGTGGTGGTCGATGTCATCCCGCTCGCGTCGGTGTACTTCCAGGCCCGTCCCCAGCTGTCGTACTCGGTGAGGACGCTCGCACCGGCGGCCGACTGCGTGGTCGGCAGGCCGGACTCGGGGTCGTATTCGAATGTGGACGTGCGGGTGTCGCCGGGTGCTTGGACCGTGGTGGCGACGCTTCGCCCGAGCGCGTCGTAGGTGTGGGTCGTGACCCGGGTGTCCGAACCGGACGTCTCTTCAATGCGCGTGGGCTGGAGGTCCTCGTCATAGTCCGCGTAGTAGACGATCGGGATAGAGGGGTCGGTCGGTTGCACGGCAGGACCGACCTTGCAGGTGAGCCCGATCCAGGCCCGGCGCTGTTGCTCGCTGGCAAGGTTCGCTCGACAGTCTCCGTCGACGGCGTCGACTGCGAAGTAGGTCGTGACCGTCGCATAGGCATCGGATCCGACCCCCGAGCTGTCCGATGCTCCGCCGGGAAGCCGACTCTCGATTTCGGCCCCGGCAGCGTCGTAGCGCGTGACCGTAGTCGACCACGACCCATCGTCGAGTCGGATGCGTTGGCGGGTCGGCCTCCCGAGTGTCCAACCGTTGCCGTCGCCTTCGGCGACAGGTGAATAGTCGAGCCGAACCATCGTGGGATCGTGGGCGCCTCCGAAGTCGGGATCGGCGGCAGAGCGAGTCGTTTCGACAACGAGATTGAAAGAGGTCTTTCCGGCCGGCAGTTCTGGCTTGTTGTCGCCACCGAGTGTGGGGTCTTCGTCGTCGTAGGTGAAGCTCTGGTGGGGTCGGTACGGGCCAGTCGTGCCGTCACGCAGCGTGGCGGTGCGGACGGGCCCGAACTGATCTTCCGCTCGGGTGCCGTCACCGTCGTCGGGATCGTCGTCGCCGTCGTCGTTGTAGACGGTGAAGGCTGACGCCTCCGCGGCCACGCTCGGGCGCTCGGCGGCCGGTGCGGCCAGTGCGCGCGCACGCCCGGCGCCGTCGAGTGTCCGCACCACGTTGCCGTTCTCATACCAGATCGAATCGACGAGCCACTGACCGATGCCGTCGACGTTGCCGTGGATCGCGGTGTTGGTGACTGCACCGACAGCATCGACGAACCACAGGCTCGCGTGTTCGAGGTCCGCGCTCGTCGGGGTTGCCGCCGGGATGTGATCAGGGCTGAAGACGGCGTAGGCCTTCGTCGGCACCGTGCTCTGCCCCCACTCCGCGGCTGATGCCGCAGAGAGGTCAGGTAGCCCCGCCGTGATGGTCGCAAGGTCGTAGGACACGGTCCAGGTGACGGGCGTCCCGGTGGCGTCGTTCGAGTGCTCATCCAGCGGACGGGTGACCGTCGTCAGACGACCGGAGGCGTCGTAGGTGAACTGCCACGAGACTTGCCCCGGCGGCGCGAACCGCTTCAGCAGGGTACGACCGGCGACCGTCGTCGTGTCGTACTCATACGTCGAGCACAACGGCTTGCCGGCGCCTGCACCGTCGGGGTCGCGGCTACACACCGTGCCGAGACGCCCGGCGGCGTAGGTGTAGGTCGCCAGCGTTACCGCAGGCCGCCCAGCCACGACACGTTGGATGGTCGAAACCCGTCGAGCATCGCCGGTGCCGGTGTAGTTGACCTTGAGACCCCGACAACCCGTCTCCTGAACCGACGCCGTGCAGGTTGCGGCAGCCCCGGGTTCGGTTTCGGCGATCCAGGTGAGGAACCTGTCGTCATCGAACGTAAAGGTCGTCTCGGGCTCTTCCTCGGGTGTGTTGCTTGCCTCGAGCAGGACCCACGATCCGTCCTCGCCCTGCTCCCACACCGTCTCCGAGGACGGTGCCCGCGTCAACGTCACCGTGGCACCGTCGAGGGTGAGGCGGCTTCCGTCGTCGACACCGGCCGGTCGGAACTGCACAGGCCCGTTCGGTGCCGTCGGGTCGATGCCCGGGTCCACCGTTGTGAACATCTGGGACGCGCCGCCTGCGGTGACCAGCACGAAGGTACGGTCCTTGGCGCGGTGATCAAGCAACTCTGCAGTGGATTCGCCCGGGGCGAGCAGTGTGTCCGACCAGCCTGGTCCGAACGGCCCGGGCGTCGTGGTCGATCGGTCGAACGAGGAGAACGTGCGCCCCACTCCCGCCAACGTGTCGGTGGCGTCAGTCTCCATCAACGACATCTCACCCGTCAGCAGCGCCACCTGGGCCGGCCCGACCGCGGTCACGGGGAGGTTCGGGCCGAATGCATTGTCGACGAGCTGGACCTTCCGCGGCCCCGAGCACACCTGCGACGGCGTTCCCGCGTAGGTGAAGCACGCATTCAGCTCGATCAGGGCAGGCGCCTTGATCGCCGCCTTCGGCACCGCAGCGCTTGCGGGGTCTTCCTGCGCCGTTGCGTCCCACAGAAGCGCAGGTGAGGTCGACGCCGATCCGTCGCTGGCGTTCGTGACCGTTCCCAGCCACGGCTCACCATCGTCGGCGAGTCCCTGGACCGGATGCCACGCGGTTTGCCCCGAGTAGCGCCACGACAGTGCCGCTGTGGTGGCATTCGGGGGACCAGACACCTGCACGGCGAACATCGCTGTCGAGCGAGTGGAACTGCTGGGTGCAAGGAACGACGCGCCGCCGTACCCGAAGGTAAAGGTTGCCGTCGATCCGACATTGCCGGCCTTGTCAGTCGGGGTCACCGTCAGCTTGTGGGAGCCCTTCCCGGGAAGCCACGCCAGCGATGCGGCGCCGCCCGTTCCCGCAGACAACCGAGGCTTGGACACGCCGTCTAATGTGTACGCGAACGATGCAGTATCGCTGGCACCTGTTAGCGTAAACACGTTCGACGACGGCGTGTCCTGCCGCCATTGCCCATTTGTGAAAGCCGATGCGGTTATCGCTACCGCGGGCTTCGCGGTGTCGGTCGTGAAAGCCGTCGAGGCCGAGTATGCCTTCGAGCTCAGACTTCCGTCGTTGGCGCGCACCTTTACCGAGTAGGCGACGCCGTGAGCGAGTGTCCCGGCCGGGACCGTCACAGATGCGCTCGAACCAGACGCGACGTAGGCGGACGTCCCGGTCCACTTGAGTGTTGCTCCTTGGTAGACCTCGAAGATACCCCGCACGTTGCCACCGTTGGGGTCCGCCACCGTGGACCGAAGGGTCGGAGTGAGCAGTACCGAGTACCCGGACGAGCTTGCAGGCGAGGTCGTGACCGAAGGAGTTCCGGCCGTGTTTGGGTATGAGTTGTAGGTAACCGCCATCCGTGGGCGCGTATCGGGGTTAGAGTGCTCGCTGGAACGGTACTTGCGCCAGGTGTAGTTGCTGGCCTCGTTGTCGGCGGCGATCCGGATGCCCCAGTTGCTCGACCCGTTGGCCCACGCCTGCACGATCGCGGTTGCATCCCACGCCGCCTGGTACCCGTCCGCATCACACGACGCCGAGTAGCCGTATGCGGGCGAGAACGTACTTGAGCCGGTTGAGGTGACCGTCGGTTGGTTCGCCCAGGTCAAATCTGGGACTGACCAGGTCTCGGTGATGCGGCTGATCCGGATGGCCGATGCGGTGCACGAGCCGGAGTACCAGTTCCGCATCTTGAACGTCGCCGAGACGATGTCCTGACCGGACCCGCCGTTGTCTGCCAGCATGCCGATGAACTTCACGAACGAGCGCGCCTTGTGTCCGCCGGCGTCGTACGTGCCCGCCCGAAGCTCGCTCGAGCCGCCCTGGCTGGTGGTGTAGTCGGCGTTCTGGACCCAGGAGTCGCCGTTGGCGTAGCTGGTGTAAGACGGGTCCACCGTGACCGGGTACTGGGTCGACGGGTCCGACAGCCACGCCTCGTCGGGCGACAGCACCAGCGTCTGCTTCTCCTTGGCCCCGCTGCCGCTGGTCTCAACGGCGGTCTCGACCGGCTCGACATTCGCCGGGAGCCCGTCGTGGCCTTCAGCGGCATCCCACATCAGCGGCTGCGGGGCGGTGACCACCTTCTTGCCGTCCGCCTCCAGCACAAGCGAGCCAGTGTCCTTGACCGTCAGCTCACCATCGGGGATCCGCAGCGGGATCGGGAGCTTCAACGGACCCGTCGGCGCCTCACGCAGCACCACCGAGTGCGAGAAACCGGTCGGCAACGCCTGCACCACCAAGTCACCGTTGTCCACCGCATCGGGATAGGTGACGGTGTTGGCTTCGACTACCGGCTCAGGAAGCACGCTCGGCCACCCAAAGCCCGACCTGTTGCCCTGATCGTCAGTCACCGTCGCGAACGTCTTGTCCCCGCCAGCCGAGAACACCACGTCAGCAGACGCGTACCTCGCCGCCAACCCCTCGCCACCCTCCACGGGAACAACCGTGGTGTCGACGTCGTGCCACACCCCCGCATCATCGACCACCCGCACAGGCCCAGATGCGGTCTCCTGGGTCCACGTCCCATTCGGATTCGCAAACAACTGCGCCGACTCCGTCCGGGAGGACAGGTCCTCCACCGGCTCATCCAGGAACACTGCCGCCGAGGCAGCATCAACGGCGGTTGGCCGATCCTCCACACCGTCGCCATCGGAATCGATCGACCCCACTGCAGGAAGCGCAGGCGGTTGTGGTTCGTCGCCCAGGGCCGGGCCCGTGGTGGTGAGGCCGATCAGAGCAACAGAAATGGCCAGTACAACTCCCGTGAGGCCGGGGCGAACCTTCAAAGCACAGCCTGTTCGTCGTAGGACCCCGACGGGTATCACGTCGGCACTATTAACTCGGTTGAGCCGCAATTATGTTGATGACTTTTGTCCCGCGTCAAGGAGTTGGCAGGATTTCGGTGGTTTGAAATGTCGGGACTGTGGGGTCGGCCAGGCCCAGGTGCACCTCCCGCGGCCGGTTCCGGGCGATGGCCTCGTGCGGGCGCACGGTGTTGTACTCGCTGACCTTCTCCCGGCGCGCAGCCTCAGCGACCGACCGCTCGCCCGCGATCACCGACATCACGATCCGGGTCTTCTTCTCAACAGAAATAGATGGGGGTCTTTCCCATATGTCTGACTCTCCTTCAGGACTGACTCAATCGTCCTGCCACAAAGTCTGACGCGCGACAGTGATGCCGGTCCGCGCCGGGTAGAGCCCGGTGATGAGGGCGGCGCGCATCGGCGAGCACAGCGGCGCGGCCGCGTACGCGTCGGTGAACTGCAGGCCCTCGCGGGCGAGGCGATCGATGTGCGGGGTCTCGTTGAACGTGTTGCCGTAGCAGCCGAACTCGTCCCACCCGAGGTCGTCGATGGAGACGAAGACGACGTTCGGGCGGCGCCGGCGTTCCGGTCGCACGCCGGCTTCCGCCCGTTGCGCGGCCGTCGGGGCGATCGTGAACGTCAGCGCGGACGCGGCCGCCGCGCGCAGGACCGTACGACGCGAGGTGCCGGCGGCGGGAGGTGCCGGGGGCGGGCAGCTCGGGAGCATCGGCGGGACGCAAGGGGCGGCCTCTCGTTCGCGGGGCACAGACCGTTCGCCGCGACGCTAGTGAGGCCACGGGGTGATGTCACGCCTTTCCCTCACCGCGCGATGAAATGCGCGGCCGATACGCTCGCCGCGTGCTGAATTGGCGATCCGGCGGCGTCGGCCGCGTACTCCTTCCGATCGCGGCCCTGCCGCTCCTCCTCACCGGATGCGGCGGCGAGTCCGACGCGACCTCGACGCTGACCGAGGAGCAGCTCGAGTCCGTGCTGGTGACGCTGGACGATCTGCCTGAAGGGTTCACACCCGTGTCGACCGGCAGCGACGGCGGGGCCACCGGCGGCAGTGACGCCCGCGCCAGCCTCAACGACGCCGAGTGCCTCGCCGGGCTCGACCTCGCCAACGACGAGGACGCACCGAAGGCCGAGGCCGGATTCAACCGCGCGAACGTCCTCACGATCACCAGCACCGCGACCTCGTACCCGAACGACGACGTCGCGACCTCGTTCGACGAGACGGCCGACGCACTCGCGTCGTGCGCGGACTTCGAGGTCACCGCCGACAACGGATCCGGCGTCAAGGGCACGCTCACCTCCGACGACACGCCGGCCTCGAAGGATGTCGACGCGCAGATCACCGTCCACCTCACCGGGACGCAGCAGCCCACCAACCTGCCGGTGGAGATCACGTTCGGGTTCGCGCGGATCGGCAACGACGTCGTCTCCGTCAGCGCCGAAGGACTCGGCGGGCCGTCCGCGGAGTCGTTCCAGGACCTGATGCGCGCCACGACCGACCGGCTCGTCGCCGCGCGCGAAGGCTGACGCTGCTCATCCCTCCGAGCGCAGGTCGCGGCGTACGAGGACGCGGGGGAAGCCGTTGAGGACCGAGTCGGTGTCCGCGACCTTCGTGAACCCCGCGCGCTCGAACATCGCGAGCGTCCCCACGTACGCCATCGTGAGGTCGACCCTCGCGTCGCCGTTGTCGACCGGGTAGGCCTCGACCACCGGCGCTCCCTGGGCTCGCGCGAACTCGACGGCGCCGTCGATCAACGGGCGCACGATGCCCTGCCCGCGATGGCCGGGGCGCACACGGACGCACCACAGCGACCAGACGTCGAGGTCGTCGACGTGCGGGATCCTGCGGTTGCCCGCGAAGCTCGTGTCCGCGCGCGGGTGCACCGCCGCCCACCCGACGACCTCGTCACCGTCGTACGCGAGGACGCCCGGCGGCGGGTCCTGCTTCACCAGCGCGCGGACCCGCTCGCCCCGCGTAGGTCCGACGAGCTCGCGGTTCTCCTTGGACGTCGTCAAGCGATAGCTGAGGCACCAGCACACGTTGGCGTCCGGGCGCTTCGGCCCCACCAAGGTCGCGACGTCATCGAACGACGTCGCCGGTCGCACTTCGATGCTCATGACCGACGAGCGTAGAACGGCGCGGTGTCAGTTCTCGCCGAGGCGGTGTCGCCGCTCGTACGATCGATCCATGAGTGAGGGCATACGAAACCTGCAGGCGGCACTGGCGACGATCACCCAGCCGTGGCAGCCGCACCGGCTCGCGAGCATCAACGACTACGACGTGAAGGTCGTCAAGCTCCAGGGCGAGTTCGTGTGGCACACCCACCCCGACACCGACGAGCTGTTCCTCGTGCTCAGCGGCGACCTGACGATCCAGCTCCGCGACGGTGACGTGACCCTCGGCCCCGGTGACGTCTACGTCGTCCCGAAGGGCGTCGAGCACTGCCCGGTCGCCGCCGCCGAGGTGGAAGCGGTGCTCATCGAGCCGACGGGCACCGTCAACACGGGCGACGCCGGCGGCGAGATGACGTCGGAGCTGCGCGAGCTGGAGTAGCGGCTAGGCCACGTCGCTGGGGATGAGCGCCCAGACCTCCTGGTCGCAACGGCATGCGGCGGCGATCCGGGCGGCCCAGGCGTGCGCCTCTTCGCGCGACGCGACGTCGACGATGGAGAAGCCACCCACCGGAGGAGTGCGAGCTGGATCGGACGCGACGATGGTGCCGTCGGTCGCCGCCAGCGCTCCTGTGACCTGACCGCTGTCGATCCCGCCGCCAAAGATCCACACCCCCGCCCGCTTCGCCTCCTCGACCACGGCATGGGACTCGATGCTGGCGAGCTCAAACTCCTCGTCGGAGAGTTTCATCGCGCCGTCGGGGAACGAGATCAGGTAACGCGGCATTGCGGGACTCCTTCATGCTTCATCGGACGTCAGGCGGAAGGAGGACTGGCTGGAGTGGGGAAAGTCATCGGTGTCGACAGCCGTGACGACGGTGGCTCACTGTGCCCGCAGCAGCACGGCCTCCCCCGCGTCCAGCGACAGCGCACCGTTACGCTCGCGCACCCAGCGGTCACGGCGTGGGGCGTACGACTCCGTCGCCGTGGGTAGCGTGAGCTGTACGTGGGCGCTCTCGTGCCTCGAGTAGTTCGCGACCAGCGTGTGCAGCCGGTCGTCGGTGTCGACGAAGCGCCCGAGCACGACGGGGTCCCCACTGACAGCCGAGACGAGGTCGTCCGCCGCGAACGGGGCGAGGCCGGCGGGCGGGTTGGCGAGGCCGGCGATCTGCACGGCCGTCGAGGTCAGGCCGAGCATCTGCTTGCCGAGCGGCGCGAGGTAGTTGGCGTTGACGTCCTTCGTGTAGCGGTAGAGCCGGGTGCGCTTGCCGTCGACCGTGATCAGACCGGTCGTGAACGCCTCGCCGCGCGCCGGGTCGGGCGTCCAGTAGGTGAAGTACTGGATGCCCTTGCACCCGTACGCGAGGCTGATCGAGATCTGCCAGAGCAGGTCCGCCTTCGTGGGGATCGCGTGGTTCGCGTAGCCGACGCTCTGGATGTAGATCCAGGAGTCGCGACCGTGCTTCAGCGCGGCGGCCCGCACCTGCGCCCAGTTCTCGAAGTAGCCGAGGTCCTCCCCGCTCGCCAGGATCGGGTAGCGGTCGAACGAGAGCACCGGCGTGTCCACGTCACGGGCGGCCTGCTCGTAGCCGGCGCCGAAGCCCGGGAAGTGGTTCACGTACGAGAGCGCGTCCGGGTACGCGTCGTTGGCCATCGCGACCGCCTTCGCCACCAGCGGGAGCTGGCCGACGCTCGGCTCGTCGTACAGGTGCAGGCCGGCGAACGCGCCGTACCCGGCCCCCGCCGGCAGCCGCCACGCACCGAGCCCGTCGTCGAAGCCGTCGCTGAACAGCTCCGCTCCGCCGGCGCCGGTGATGACGACGTTGTCGAAGTACGCCGACTCCGGCCCGGCCTCGCGGAATCCCGCCGAGCCCGCGGCGTACGTGGAGTCGGTCGTCGTGTCCACGACGACCCCGTCGATCCGCGTGGTGATCGTCGAGCCGCTCAGTGTCGTCTCGACGTGGTAGCTGCGGCCCTCCTCGAGCTGGTACGGGAGCCCGACCTGCGTGACGGTCGGCCCGCCGTTGACGAACACCGCCTTCTTGAGCACCGCCTTGCCGTTGCTGCCCTGGGTCGAGAGCAGCCACACGTACGCGTTGCGCTCGTCCTGGATCCGGAACGCCCAGCCGGCCTGCGCGTACCCGCCCGCGCCTGTGCGCAGCGGCTCGGTGTCGAATGCGACCGTGTAGTCCGACCACGCCATGCCGTCGGCGACCCAGCCGATCGACCCGTCGCCGCTGCCGCTCGAGATGTGCAGACGTCCGCCGACCGCGCGCCACGACGGGGCGTACCGGTTGACCGCGGTGGTGATCCGCTGACGCAGCTCGTCCTCGCTGATCGTGTTCGGCTGTGCGGGGTCGCCGATGCTCATGTTCTTCAGGACCCACTTGACGTCCGGGTCCTCGACGAGGACACCGACACCGGCTTCGTCGGCGACGCGGAGCATGTGCGTGGTGATCTGGACGTCGGAGTTGGAGTAGTTGCCTCCGTGGACGTACGTGAACCCGGCGTCGGCGATCTCGCGGTAGCGCTCGACGGTGGTCTCGGTCGGGGGCGGCGGCCAGAAGATGCCGATCGGGAAGCGCGGGTCGTTCATGATCGGGCCGCCGGTCGAGGCTGCGGCGACGCGGGCTGCGGTGGTGGCGACCGCGCCGGTGGTCGCGGCCGTTCCGGTGGCTGCGGTGCCGCGCGCGGCGGCGCTCGCCGTACCGGCGGCGAGCGGAGGCGCGAGCCCTGCGGCGACGACGGCGCCGCCGATCTGGAGGACGGACCTGCGGCTGAGGCCGTTGCGGGGCTGATCGTCGGGCGCGGGCATGGGTCCTCCTGGAGTCAGCGTGGATGCGAACGGGTGGTGCGGGTACGGCGTTCGGGGCGCCGCGGGCGTACGGCGCGCTCGGTCTCGGCCAGCAGCTGGACGGTGCGGTCGT
>Ga0233375_1000901_pt1 | contig 14656 bp, 9 predicted proteins | sample ElkDunMinimDraft_10_FD_191539 | JGI IMG/M metagenome (GOLD analysis project Ga0233375, IMG submission 191539) | Fecal eukaryotic communites from dung pellets of Tule Elk in California, USA - Elk Dung E16 | ecosystem: Host-associated > Mammals > Digestive system > Large intestine > Fecal | place... | reverse complement strand
CGTCCGCCACCCGGGACAACGAGACCACGCTGGTCCTCACCGCAGGCTGGCTTCCGGAGTGGCGTCGCACCGAACACGGCGTGCTGCGCTGGGATGTCGGCGCGATCTATGTACGCGGCCGCGACGACACCCGGTTGGATCTGGACGAGGACGTGGGCGTGTTCCATGCCGGCGCCCGCTACGAACGCGACAATGGATTCGTCGCCGGCTTCGGCGCTGGCGTCCAGGTCGGGCGCACCGATGCACTGTCGGGAAATCCGCAGTTCGTCAGCTCGATCGGCTGGCGCTGGCAGCGGTTCTCGCTGATGGCGCGGCACATTTCCAACGCCAGCATCAAGCAGCCCAACGACGGCGAGACGATGCTGGTGGCGACCTGGCGCCTGCGCTGATCCAGGCGCGCTGACCGGACCCGGGCCTTCCTGCCCGCGGTCGACGTCTCCCGCTTGCGTGGGCCGTGGCACGCCGACGACCGGGCGCGGTTCCCCGGCTCCCTCCTGACCGGGGCAAAAAATTTTCGCTTGGCGGGCCTTGAAAAGCCCGGGGGTGTCCCCATCTCCGGTGCAGTCCTGGCTCTGCCGGGTGCGTGCGCTCCGGTTCCTGGCAGTCGCAATATGCGACTGCTAGAATCCGCGCAAGATTTGTTTACGATCAATCACTTAGCGAGGGTGAAAAATGAGCAACCTGAAGCCGCTGTACGACCGCATCGTGGTCAAGCCCGTCGAGGCAGAAGAGAAGAGCGCCGGCGGCATCCTGATCCCCGACAACGCCAAGGAAAAGCCCACCAAGGGTGAAGTCGTCGCCATCGGCGAGGGCAAGGCACTCGACAACGGCAGCGTGCGCGCGCCCAAGGTCAAGGTCGGTGACATCGTGATCTACGGTCAGTACGCGGGCAGCGCCTACAAGGCGGACGGCATCGAATACAAGATCGTCAAGGAAGACGACATCCTCGCGATCGTCGGCTGATCCGCAGCGGACGCGCCGCGTCCGCGCGACACCGCGATCGATCTTGGCGGGCTGGCCCCGCCTTCAATCCCCTGAAATATTTCTGAGGTAATTACGAATGGCTGCGAAGGAAATCCGCTTCGGCGAAGACGCGCGCTCCAAGATGGTGCGTGGCGTGAATGTGCTCGCCAATGCCGTCAAGGCGACCCTGGGCCCGAAGGGCCGCAACGTCGTGCTCGAGAAGAGCTTCGGCGCGCCGACGATCACCAAGGACGGCGTGTCCGTCGCCAAGGAGATCGAGCTGGCCGACAAGTTCGAGAACATGGGCGCGCAGATGGTCAAGGAAGTCGCTTCCAAGACCTCCGACAACGCCGGTGACGGCACCACCACCGCGACCGTGCTGGCCCAGGCGCTGATCCGCGAGGGTTCCAAGGCGGTTGCCGCCGGCATGAACCCGATGGACCTCAAGCGCGGCATCGACAAGGCGGTCATCGCCGCCGTCGCCGAGCTCAAGAAGCTGTCCAAGCCGACCGCCGACGACAAGGCGATCGCCCAGGTCGGCACGATCTCGGCCAACTCGGACGAGTCCATCGGCACGATCATCGCCGACGCGATGAAGAAGGTCGGCAAGGAAGGCGTGATCACGGTCGAGGAAGGCTCGGGCCTGGACAACGAACTCGACGTCGTCGAGGGCATGCAGTTCGACCGCGGCTACCTGTCGCCGTACTTCGTCAACAACCAGCAGTCGATGTCGGCGGAACTGGATGACCCGTTCATCCTGCTCTACGACAAGAAGATCTCCAACGTCCGCGACCTGCTGCCCGTGCTGGAAGGCGTGGCCAAGGCCGGCAAGCCGCTGCTGATCGTCGCCGAGGAAGTCGAAGGCGAAGCGCTGGCGACCCTGGTGGTCAACACCATCCGCGGCATCGTGAAGGTCTGCGCCGTCAAGGCGCCGGGCTTCGGCGACCGTCGCAAGGCGATGCTGGAAGACATGGCCACCCTGACCGGCGGCACCGTGATCTCCGAGGAAGTCGGCCTGTCGCTCGAGAAGGCGACCATCGCCGACCTCGGCCGCGCCAAGAAGGTGCAGGTCTCCAAGGAGAACACCACCATCATCGACGGCGCCGGCGAGACCAGCGGCATCGAAGCGCGCATCAAGCAGATCAAGGCGCAGATCGAAGAGACCTCGTCCGACTACGACCGCGAGAAGCTGCAGGAGCGCGTGGCCAAGCTGGCCGGCGGTGTTGCGGTGATCAAGGTCGGCGCGTCGACCGAGATCGAAATGAAGGAAAAGAAGGCCCGCGTCGAAGACGCCCTGCACGCCACGCGCGCAGCGGTCGAGGAAGGCGTGGTCCCCGGTGGTGGCGTGGCGCTGGTGCGCGCGCTGCAGGCGATCGGCGAGCTCAAGGGCGCGAACGAAGACCAGAACCACGGCATCGTCATCGCCCTGCGCGCGATGGAAGCGCCGCTGCGCGAGATCGTCACCAACTGCGGTGAAGAGCCGAGCGTCGTGCTGAACAAGGTCAAGGACGGCAGCGGCAACTACGGCTACAACGCCGCGACCGGCGAGTACGGCGACATGATCGCGTTCGGCATCCTGGACCCGACCAAGGTCACCCGTTCGGCGCTGCAGAACGCGGCCTCGATCGCCGGTCTGATGATCACCACCGAAGCGATGGTGGCCGAGCTGCCGAAGAAGGAAGAGCCGGCGATGCCGGGCGGCGGCGGCATGGGCGGCATGGGCGGCATGGATTTCTGATCCAGCGCCACCGGCTCCACCGTTACACGAAAAACCCCGCCGCGAGGCGGGGTTTTTCTTTGGGCGCGCCGACGGTCCGGCATCGACGGGGCAGGCATGCATGTGTCGGGCGAGACCGTCTAGACGATCCTCACCCTGTTTCGTTCAAGCTTCGCGCATGCCCCATCCGCTGATCGCCAGGCTGCGCACCCACCGCCGCGGCCTTCGGATCGCCGCCATCGTGCTTGCGGCGCTGTATGCGCTGTATCTGATCGCGGCCAACATCTTTCTCAACAGCGCCTGGGGCGAGGGTGTGATCAACGCCAGGCCGGAGCGCTATCACGCGCGCTGGGACTGGGCGATGAGCCTCTATCCGGGGCATATCCATGCGCGCGGCATCGTCATGGGCGGACATGCGCGCACCACCCGCTGGACGGTGGCCAGTCCGCGTGCGAACGGACGCATCAAGCTGCTGCCGCTGTTGCGGCGCGAAGCGGCGTTCGGCAGGATCCGCGCCCAGGACGTGTCGGTGCACGTCGCCCGGGCGCCGCGCGATCTGCTTCCGGCCCGCCGTGCGGACAAGCCATGGACGCTCCGCTTCGATGCGATCACCACGCCGAGCCTGCTGCGGCTCGATTTCTACGAGGCGCGGGTGACCGGGCGCGGTGATGCGCGCTTCGTGTTCGAGAAGACCCTGCAGGGCGGACCGATGGAGATTGGTCCCTCCACGCTGTCGATGCCCGATGCGACCCTGCAGGTGGGCGAGGTGACGCTGCTGCGCGATGGCCGGCTGGCACTGGAGATCGCGATCCCGGCGCATATCCGCGAACAGGCGCAGGGCGAGGAGAAGCTCGTGCTGCTCGATGCGCGAATGCGCGTCGAGGGCCCGGCGCCGGGCCTGGATCTGAAGGTGCGCAACGACGAACCCCTGCCGATCGGCACCACCGGCGCGCTTGGCCGGCTGAAGGCCGATCTGACCCTCGAGCGCGGCGTGCTGATGCCCGGCAGCCGGCTCGACTGGTCTGCGCCGGTGTTCTCCAGCGATGCCGCGGGCGCGCCGGTGCGGCATCCGCTCGGCGTGGCGTTGCGCACTGCCGACGAGACGATCCTCATTGCGGTACGGGTGCCGCCGGAAGCTGCGGGCGCTGCGCCCTGGCTGCGCGCCGACCTGCGCGTCGAAGACCGCCGGCTCGGCCCCGACGACTGGCTGCGGCCGCTGCGGGCACTGGGCGGTACGGTGCAGGCGCAATGGCCGGCGGTCCCGCTGCGCTGGATCGACGTGATCCTCGACGATCTCGACTGGCTGTCCTTCGATGGGCGCGCCGATCTGGAGGCGGATCTCCAGCTGCACGACGGCGCGCTGCAGGCGGGCAGCCGGCTGGATGTGGATCAGGCCGAACTGGCCGCGCGCGTGCTCGACAACCGCTTCAGCGGACAGGCGCATGCGCAGATGCGTATGAGCGAGGAGAGCGGCGCGACGCGGACGACGATCGGCATCGTCCTGGAGCGCTTCACCCTGGGTCCGGAGGCCTCACCCGGCGTCATTGACCTGCGCGGGCGTGACCTGAGCCTGGACCTGGCCTCCACCGGCCCGCTGGCGGAGTTCCACCGCAATCTCGACGCGCACCTGCGTTTCGACGACGCCGAGGTCCCGGACCTGCGTACCTTCAACCGCTATCTGCCCGGCCAGAGCGCTCGCCTCAACGGCGGTAGCGGACAGGCCAGCGGCGACATCCGGCTCGACAATGCCGGCGAGATGGTCAACGGGCACTTCCGCGTCCGTGGCCAGGACGTGCGCCTGGCCCTCGGTCCCTCGCAGCTGTCGGGCAATGTGGATCTCGACAGCAAGCTGTCGCGGATGCAGCGGGTCGGCCGCCACTACACGATCGACGAGATGGCCGTGCGCGTCGACGGCGTACGCCTGGACGGGTTGGCGGACGCGGCCCCGTGGTGGGCGCAGGTCGGACTCGAGGACGGCACCCTCGAGTGGAAGGAGCCCTTCAATGTGCGCGGCCGCGGCCAGGTGGAGATGCGCGATGTCAGCGTGCTGCTGGGGCTGTTCGCCGAACGCAGCGCGTTTCCGCGCTGGATCGGCAACCTGATCGATTCCGGCGAGGCGCACGCGACCGGCGATCTGCAGGTGAGTGGCCGCGAACTGATCTTCGACCGGGTGGAGGCCCACAACGACCGGATCGACCTGCTGGCGCGCCTGCGGATCCTCGACGGGAAACCGCAGGGTGATCTCTATGCGCGCTGGGGCATCCTCGGCCTGGGCGTGGAACTCGACGACGGCAAGCGCACCCTGCACATCGCCGGCGCCCGCGAGTGGTTCGAATCACAGCCCCCGCTGCTGGCGGAGTAGGCCGGCCATGGCCGGCTCGCGGAGTCAGGCCGCGCTGCCCGCGGCCATGCCCGATGCCCAGGCCCACTGGAAGTTGTAGCCGCCGAGCCAGCCGGTCACGTCGAGTACCTCGCCCACGAAGTACAGGCCGGGCGCGTGCTGTGATTCGAGCGTGCGCGAGGAAACGCCCGCGGTGTCCACGCCGCCGAGCGTGACCTCGGCGGTGCGATAGCCTTCGGTGCCGCTGGCGACCAGCGGCCAGGCCTGCAGCAGCGCGGCGGTGTCGTGCAGCTGGGGCGGCGTGAACTGCTTCATCGGCCGGTTCGCCAGCCAGATCTCGCACAGGCGCTGGGCGAAGCGGCGCGGCATCAGTTCGGCCAGCACGTTCTTCAGTTCGGTGCCGGGGCGCTCGGCCTGCTGCGCCTGCAGCCACACGAGCGCGTCGCGGCCCGGCAGCAGGTCCAGGCGCAGATCGTCGCCCGGCTGCCAGTAGGAGGAGATCTGCAGGATCGCCGGCCCACTGATGCCGCGATGGGTGATGAGCATCCGGTTGCGGAAGTGCGCGCCGTTGCAGCTGGCCTCGACATCGAGTGCGACGCCGGACAGGTCCGCCAGGCGTTCCTGGTGCTTGCCGCTGAGGGTGAGCGGCACCAGGCCCGCACGCGTGGGCACCAGCGCGTGGCCGAAGGCCTGCGCGATCTCGTAGCCGAAACCGGTCGCGCCCATGCTCGGGATCGACAGGCCGCCGGTCGCGATCACCAGCGAGGCGCATTGCAGGCGTCCCAGCGTCGTCGCGAGCATGTAGCCGTCGGTGCCCCGGCGCGGCAGTTCCACCTGGCAATGGGTGCGCACTTCCACGCCTGCAGCGACGGCCTCGTCGAGCAGCAGCTGCACGATCTGCTTCGATGATCCGTCGCAGAACAGCTGTCCCAGCTCCTTCTCGTGCCAGGCGATGCCGTGCGCGTCGACCAGATCGATGAAATCCTGCGGCGTGTAGCGCGCCAGCGCCGACTTGCAGAAATGCGGGTTGCCCGAGATGTACTGCGCCGGCGTGGTGCCGGTATTGGTGAAATTGCAGTGGCCGCCGCCGGACATCAGGATCTTCTTGCCGACCTTGTTGGCGTGGTCGAGCACCAGCACGCGCCGGCCGCGCCGGCCGGCCGCGATCGCCGCCATCAGGCCGGCCGCGCCCGCGCCGAGGACGATGACGTCCCACTCGGTGGCCGGCGGAACAGGGGAAGCGGGGGCAGGAGCTGCGGGCATCGCGGGCGGGGGGAACAGGGGCGCGCAGTCTAGCGGTCGTCGGCGGGAGACGTCGCCGCGGCCTTGCAACCGCGTGACCGTGCCGTCGACGCGCGATGCGATCCGCGGCAGCGCGATGCCGGTCGCCGGGTGCGGAATGCGGCGTTTCCTGGCCAAAAAATGCGTCGCGCCCGCAGTGCGTGCCGACTTTCAGAGCGCTGCTGCAGCCCTTTACGTGCCCGCGTAGCCGGGTCCGGGTGCGCCCGGGGATAATGGGCCGATGACCGTCTCGCCGCCCTGGCACCTGTACCTGCTCGAGTGCCGGGACGGCAGCTACTACGCCGGCATCACCCTCGATCTCGAGGCGCGCTTCATCGCACACGCCCTCGGGCGCGGGGCCAAATACACGCGGGCCAACCCGCCGGTGCGCATCGTCGCGAGCCGGATATTTCCCGATCGCGCCAGCGCATCGCGCGCGGAATGGCAGCTCAAGCGCCAGCCGCGCGCGCGCAAGCTGGCCTGGCTGCTGGCACTGGACTGAGTCCCGCTCGGGGCGGGCTCCGGGGCCTGGAGCGCCGTCAGGAGGGTGGGTTCGCCGCCGGACGCATATCACCCGTATCGAGCCAGCGCTGGTGCCAGGACAGCGCCTCTGGCAGCAGATGCGGGGTGTGCTTGCCGTAGCTGTCGCGCAGTGCACGCTCGAAGTAGTCCTCGAGCGCGTCGCGATAGTCGGGGTGCGCGCAGTGGTCGATCAACTGCCGCGCGCGCTGTTTGGGCGACAGCCCGCGCAGGTCCGCCAGGCCCTGCTCGGTGACGATGATCGAGACATCGTGCTCGGTGTGGTCGACGTGGCTGACCATCGGCACGATGGACGAGATCGTGCCGTTCTTCGCGGTACTCGGGCTCATGAAGATGGACATGAAGCCGTTGCGCGCGAAGTCGCCGGAACCGCCGATGCCGTTCTGCATGCGGCTGCCCATGATGTGGGTGGAGTTGATGTTGCCGTACAGGTCCACCTCGACCATTCCGTTCATGCCGATGCAGCCCAGTCGCCGCACGAGCTCCGGGTGGTTGGAGATCTCCTGCGTGCGCAGGATGATCTTGCGGCGGAAGAAGTCGATCTCGTCCTTGAACGCGGCATTGGCCTCCGGGCTCATCGCAAAACCGGTGCACGAGGCACTGGCCAGCACCCCGCTGCGCAGCAGGTCGAGCATGCCGTCCTGGATCACTTCGGTGAAGGCGGTGAGGTCGCGGAAGCCGCTCTTCGCCAGTCCCGCCAGCACGGCATTGGGAATATTGCCCACGCCCGACTGCAACGGCAGCAGGTTTGCCGGCAGGCGGCCCTTGTCCACTTCATGGCGCAGGAATTCGATCAGGTGCCCGGCGATCTGCTCGCTGGTCGCATCGACGGGGCTGAAAGGACTGTTCCGGTCCGGCGCCCGCGTACGCACGACCGCGACGATCTTCTCCGGATCCACGCGCAACGCGGTCTCGCCGATCCGGTCGTCGGGATGTTCCAGCGGAATCGGCCGGCGGTGCGGCGGCAGCGCGGTGCCGTAGTAGATGTCGTGCATGCCTTCGAGACCGGCCGGCTGCCAGTCGTTGACCTCCACGATCACGTGCTTGGCCAGGTCCAGCCAGGTCTTGGAATTGCCCACCGAGGTCGACGGCACGATGCTGCCGTCCTCGCGGATCGCGACGGCTTCGACCACCGCCACGTCGATGTCGCCGTAGAAACCGAACCACGCATGCTGCGCGACATGGCTCAGGTGCGCGTCGATGTAGGCCAGCGTGCCGTCGTTGATCCGGCGTCGCGCATCGGGATCGCTCTGGAACGGCAGCCGCAGCGCGATGCCATCGACCTTCGCCAGCGCGCCGTCGAGTTCCGGCGCAGTGGATGCGCCGGTGAGCAGCCGGATCTGGAACGCCTCGCCCGCCGCGTGTGCGGCCTCGATGCGGGCGGCCAGCGCCTGCGGCACCGATTTCGGATAGCCGGACCCGGTGAACCCGCTCATGGCCACGGTCTGGCCGGGGTGGATCAGGGCGGCAGCGGTCGCGGCGGGCACGACACGGTCGCGCAGGGCGACGTTGCGGATGCGGTCTTCGGACATGGTGATGGGGGACGCGGGGGAATCGCGATTATCGCCTGTGGCCGGGTGCCCCGGGGGGGTGCAGTGGCTATAGTCGTGCGCCGTACCGGAACACGCCGTCCCATGTCGCACGCGCCTTCTTCGTCCTTGCCCACCGTCGCCTGCGCCGCCGGCGGCACCGGCGGGCACCTGTTTCCCGCCGAGGCGCTGGCACGGGAGCTGCAGCGGCGCGGGCATCCGGTGGTGATCTACACCGAGCGCCGTGGCGCCGCGTACACGCAGGCGCTGGCCGGGCTCGACCACGTGGTGCTGCCAGCGCGCAGTCTAGAGGGCGGCCTGACCGGAAAGCTGGCCGCCGGCCTGACGATCCTGCGCGCCACAGCGCTGGCGCGCGCCGACATGGTGCGTCGCCGGGTGCGCCTGCTGGTGGGTTTTGGCGGCTATCCGAGCTTTGCGCCCGCGCTGGCAGCGAAGAGCCGTGCATTGCCGCTGCTGCTGCACGAACAGGGCGCGCGGCTGAGCATGGCCAACCGCAAGCTGCTGCGCTTCGCCGACGGGGTAGCGACCTCGTTCCCCGCCACCACGGGACTCGACGGGTTCGACCCCGCGCGGACCGTGAATACAGGTAACCCCGTGCGCCAGGCCATTCTCGACGCGCGTGGCGACTATCCAACGCTCGATCCGCACGGCCCGCTTCGCCTGCTCGTCGTCGGCGGCAGCCAGAGCGCGCGGGTGTTCGGCGAGGTGGTACCCCCGGCTCTGCTGCAGTTGCCCGCGTCGATCCGGCATCGGCTGCAGGTGTCGCTGCAGATGAAGGGCGACGCGGTCGCCAGCGTGGAAGCCGCACTGCAGGCTGGCGGAATCCAGGCGACGGTGCGCCCGTTCTTCGACGACATGGGCGCGCGTCTGCGTGACGCGCACCTGGTGATCACGCGCGCCGGCGCGACGACCGCCGCCGATCTGCTGAGCATGGGCCGCCCGGCGGTACTCGTGCCCATTCCGCAGGGCGGGTCGCGCGACGAACAGCGCCGCAATGCCGAGACTCTCGCTGCAGCGGGAGTGGGCTGGTGCCTGCCGGAATCGGAGTTCACGCCGGAGCGTCTGTCGGAACTGCTGGGCGGGGCGTTCGCGTCGCCCACCGTGCTGCCGGACGCGGCGCGTGCCTCGGCCGCGCTGGGCCGCCCCCAGGCGGCAGCGACGCTGGCCGATCTGGTGCAGGAAACGCTCGTCCGCAATCCCTGAGCCTCCGCACGCGCGAACCGCGTCACGCTGATGCGCGCGTTGCACAGCCGCACGCCGGGTTCCGCGTCGCCTGCGTTCCAGGTCCAGCAACCTCCGTGGCGGCCGGGTAGCCGGACAGCCGGACAGCCTTCATTGCGATGGTCCGATCGTCAGGGGCGCCGCTCCTGTCGGATCTAGTTCCGGCGCAACTGCCCGCCGGGTTGCGCAGTGGTCATGGCCGCCGGCCGGCGAGTCGCTCCACGAGCTGGTGGTGGTCGCACGTCCTGCCGCGCGCCGGCATGTCCGTGTCCCCGGTCGGCCGAGTCCGCATTTGCGCCCGGCATCCACCCGTGTGGACGGGAACACCGCGGGCGCTACCGGCTCTGCAGTCGGTGGTGGGCGATGCGCCTGCGTCGGCGGCGTGGCTGGGCGATGAGCGGCGAGGGGCCCCCCGCAGCAGGGGCGCGTCCCTCGGTCGCGATGCTTTCTTGTACCTGTGAGTATCGTTTTGCAATGCAGCGTGCAATGCCCTAACAACTCTTTCACTATCGCCCTGCACCCGACGTGGGGGAGGGAGCAAGCCCGTGACCGGTTCGCCGGAAGCGGGCTTTTTTATTGCCTGGCATTTGTCTGGCCCGGCTCGTCGCATTCGTCGCAGCATGGAGTGCCCCGCAGCCGGCCCGACGGGCAATGCGACAATCGGCCGATGCACGATATGCCCCCCGAACTCGACGCCCATCTCGACCGGCTTCTGGCCCGCTTGCCGGCCACCGTACGCACCGATCCCGCCGCCATGGCCCGCGTGTCGCCGGTTGCGCTGGCGAGCGATTTCGCCATGGAGGTGCTGCAGCGGCAGCCCGACGTGCTGGTGCAACTGCTGGGCGACGATGCGGCGAGCGGCATCGCCATCCCCGCGCTGACGCCCGCCAATCGTGGCGAGTGGCCTGCCCTGCTGCGCCGGTATCGCGCCGCGTGCTCGGCCCGGCTGGTCTGGCGGGACGTGCACGGGGTCGACGATGTCGATGCGACGCTCGCCGGCAGTACCCGGCTCGCGGAAACATGCCTGTCGCTCGCGCTGGAAGCGCTCGAAGGGGAGTTTGTCGAGCGCTACGGCCACGTACGCGATGCCGAGGGTCAGGCGGTCCGTCTGGTCGTGTTCGGGCTCGGGAAGCTCGGCGGAGGCGAGCTCAATTTCAGCTCCGACATCGACCTGATCTACGGCTTCGCCGCTGCAGGTGACAGTGATGGCGCGCGCCCGCTTGCGGCCGAGGCCTATTTCACCCGGCTCGGCCAGCAGCTGACGAAACTGCTGGACGAAACCACGGCCGACGGCTTCAGTCATCGCGTGGACCTGCGCCTGCGTCCGTTCGGCAATGCCGGACGCATCGCGCTGAGCTTCGCGGCGATGGAGCAGTACTTCCAGCACGAAGGCCGCGACTGGGAGCGCTATGCGTGGCAGAAAGCCCGGCCGGTCGCGGGCGACATCGAGGCGGGCGAACGCTTTCTCGTCCAGTTGCGGCCCTTCATCTACCGCCGTTATCTCGACTACGGCGCACTCGACGGCCTGCGGCAGATGAAGGCGATGATCGCCGCCGAGGTGGCGCGCAAGGATCTTGCAGACGACATCAAGCGCGGCGAAGGCGGGATCCGCGAGATCGAATTCCTGGCCCAGGCGCTGCAGTTGATCCGCGGCGGCCGCGAACCCGCGCTGCGGGAACGCCGGCTGATGCCTGCGCTCGAGGCCCTGCACGCGCATGCGCAGATCGATGCGGACACGCTGGCCCTGCTGCAGCACGCGTACCGCTTCCTGCGTCGGCTGGAAAACCGCCTGCAGATGCTGCGCGACGCGCAGACGCACCGGCTGCCGTCCGATCCGCTGGACCGGCTGCGTATTGCCCGTGGCCTCGGTCAAGACGACTGGGCGTCGCTGGAGGGCGCCCTGACCACGCAGCGCGCTGCGGTGGCGAAGGAGTTCGACGCACTGTTTGCGGTGCGCAGCCAGCAGCGGAGCGTCGAGGCCGATGGTGATATCGCCGGCTACTGGAAGGCCCTGCCCGACGGGGGCGCGCCGGCGGTGCTCGAGGCTGCGGGCTTCGCGGATGCGGCGGATGTCGACTCGGCGCTGCGCGACTTCGCCCGTTCGCCGAGCGTGCGCGATCTCTCGGATGCGGCGCGTGCGCGGCTCGACCGCCTGATGCCGGTCCTGCTGCAGGCCTCGGCGCCTGCGGACCGCCCGCTCCAGGCGATCCGCAGGCTGCTCGCACTGCTGCACAACATCCTGCGTCGGGCCAGCTACCTGGCCCTGCTCGACGAGCGGCCGGCCGCACTCGCGCGCCTGGTGGGCGTGGTCACGCGCAGCGCATTCCTCGCCGAGCGCGTGGCCGCCCATCCGCTGCTGCTCGACGAACTGCTCGACGCGCGCGCGGAAGGCCCCCTGCCGCAACGCGGCGATCTGGCGGAGGCCTGCGCACGGGCCCTGCGCCAGCCCGATCTCGAAGCCTCGTTGCTCGCGCTCAACGAGACCCGTCAACAGCTCAGCTTCCGGATCGCGCTCGCCACGCTCGATGGGCGCCAGTCCGGCCAGGATGCGACGCGTCAGCTGGCGTGGCTGGCCGACGCGGTCGTAGACGTCGTACTGGCACTTGCCAAGAGAGACCTCGAGGCCACGCATGGGGCGCTGCCGGACGCGCGCTTCGCGGTCGTCGGATATGGCAGCCTGGGCGGCGAGGAACTGGGCTTCGGCTCCGACCTTGACCTGGTGTTCCTCTACGACGCCCCGCCGGGGGCGCAGTCGGGCGGCGCGCGGCCGCTGGACGCGCAGCGCTGGGCGGCGCGGCTGGGCCAGAAGATCGTTGCGCTGCTGGGCACCGTGACCGGCGGCGGTCGGCTCTACGACGTCGACGTACGGCTGCGGCCCGACGGCGGCAAGGGCCTGCTGGTGTCTTCGCTGGCGAGCTATTCGGAATACCAGCGCGAGCGGGCCTGGACCTGGGAGCACCAGGCACTGGTACGGGCGCGCTTCGTCGCCGGCGACGACGCCATGGCCGCGGTCTTCGAGGAGGTCCGGCGGACGACGCTGTGCGCCCCCCGCGATCCGGCCGTGCTGCGCGAAGATGTCGCCGCGATGCGGCGACGCATGCGCGCCGAGCTCGATCGCAGCACCGAGGGGTTCTTCGACCTCAAGCAGGGCGAGGGTGGCCTCGTCGACCTTGAATTCCTGCTGCAGTACCTCGTGCTCCGCGATGCCGCCACGCGGCCGTCCCTGCTCGGTCCGCGCGCGACGCCCCTGCTGCTCGAGGCTGCCGGCGCCGAGAACCTGCTCGATCCGGCGACCAGCGCCGGCCTGCGCGCAGCGCACGCAACACTGCTGGAGCTGGCACTGGGCTGCAGCCTGGACCGCCGCACCCGGATCGTGCCCGTCAGTCCCGGACTGGCTGCAGCGCGTGAAACGATCTGTCGCGTGGCCGGATGGTCCTGAACAGGCCGCTCTTCATCCGCCAGTTGCAGACCGGTCCGGATAATCGTCGAACCTGCTGCGGCAGCCTCTCGAACCTCCCATGAGGATCTCGTCGGGTCTTCCGCAACCGTCCCATTTCCAGAACGTTCGGGAACTTCCGCGCGCCTTAGCAGTCTTAGATGGCGACTGCTAACATCCACTCCATGAGTACGCAGACCATGTCCCACGCCCTGGTTGCCAACAGCCTTCCGATTCCCAGCCCGCTTGGTTCGCTGGACGCCTACATCAGCGCCGTGCACCGTATCGAGGTGCTGTCGGTCGAAGAGGAGCAGGCGCTCGCGCAGCGCTACCGCGACCACGAGGATCTCGACGCAGCGCGCGAACTGGTGCATTCGCACCTGCGCTTCGTCGTGCATGTCGCCCGTGGCTACAACGGCTACGGCCTGCCGCTCGGCGACCTGATCCAGGAAGGCAATATCGGCCTGATGAAGGCCGTCAAGCGCTTCGACCCCGATGTCGGCGTACGCCTGGTGAGCTTCGCGGTCCACTGGATCCGCGCCGAGATGCACGAGTTCATTCTCAAGAACTGGCGCATCGTCAAAGTCGCCACGACCAAGGCCCAGCGCAAGCTGTTCTTCAACCTGCGCAAGAGCAAGAAGCGTCTGGGCTGGCTCAATGCCAGCGAGGTCAAGGCGGTCGCGGCGGATCTCAACGTGTCCGAGCGAGAGGTACTGGAAATGGAGTCGCGCCTGTCCGGCCGCGACATCGGTTTCGACGCGCCTGCTGGCGAGGACGACGACAATGCGCCGCCCGCGCCGGTCGCCTATCTGGTGGCGCAGGACGAAGGTCCGGCCCAGGCCTATGAGCGCAACGACAGCGAGGAGAACAAGCTCGAGCTGCTGCGCGAAGGCATGGCCTCGCTCGATGCGCGCTCGCGCGACATCATCAGCCGTCGCTGGCTCGACGATGAGCACAAGGTGACGCTGCAGGAACTGGCAGACGAGTACGGCGTCTCCGCCGAGCGCATCCGCCAGGTCGAAGCCAACGCGCTGAAGAAGATGAAGGCCTTGTTCGCGGCCTGATCCGCAGCGAGTGACTAAAAAACGGCCCGCACAAGCGGGCCGTTTGTCTTTGCACCGGGCGCGTGGCGTCGCCGCTGACAAGTCACCACTTGAACAGCACCAGGCTCACCGCCAGCGCGGCCATGCCGCTGACCAGGCCGTAGACCGTCTCGTGGCCCTTCGCGTAGCGCTTGGCCGCCGGCAGCAGTTCGTCGAGCGCCAGAAAGACCATCACGCCTGCGATCAGCCCGAACACCACGCCGAACACCGGCTCCGACAGGTACGGCCGCAGCACGGCGTAGCCGATCAACGCCCCGATCGGCTCGGCCAGACCCGACAGCAGGCAGGCCAGGAAGGCGTAGAGCTTGTTGTTCGTCGCGAAATACACCGGCACCGCGATCGCAATGCCCTCGGGAATGTTGTGGATCGCGATCGCGAATGCCAGCGGCAGGCCGACGCCCGGGTTCTCGAGTGTCGCGAAGAACGTGGCCAGGCCTTCGGGAAAGTTGTGCGCGGTGATCGCGACCGCGGTGAGCAGGCCGACGCGGCGGATATAGCTGGTGT
>Ga0233375_1000900_pt1 | contig 14660 bp, 7 predicted proteins | sample ElkDunMinimDraft_10_FD_191539 | JGI IMG/M metagenome (GOLD analysis project Ga0233375, IMG submission 191539) | Fecal eukaryotic communites from dung pellets of Tule Elk in California, USA - Elk Dung E16 | ecosystem: Host-associated > Mammals > Digestive system > Large intestine > Fecal | place... | reverse complement strand
CGCTGGGAGGCCCGCTCTGCCAGGGCGCCACCCACCGTGATCCCGGCGGCGAGCATCGCCCCTCCGATGATGAGCGCGATGGCTGCCGCCCGCTCCCCCTCGGGCAGCTTCTTGACGTCGTCGAGCCTCGCGACGAGGTCGGCGCCCATGAGCAGCCCGCCCATCGCGTCGGCGCCGAAGCCGACGAACATCATGGCGCGCCCGACCCGGACCATGCGCAGGGACGAGGCGCCCACCCGGCCGAGCCCGACGGCGCTGCCGACGATGTTGACGACGTCCATCGCGGACTCCAGGTCCGGCTCGAACGTGCCGTGCTCCACCCGGACCGCCACACGGTAGGCCGACGGCAGCGCGCCCGCGATCCCGATCGGGACGAGGAGCGACAGCGATGCGCCGGCTGTGAACGGTGCGGCCGCGATCGCCGCGATCGACACCACGGTCGCCACGTTCTCGACCGACTCGGCGAGCAGCGAGCCGAGGCTGGCCTCGATCCGGACGGTGCGCGTCTCGCCCCCGACCTGCACGGCGACCCGCCCACGGCCGTAGCCGGCGATCCCTTCGAGGATCTTCCTGACGGCCTTCACGGTCGCATCGGCCCTGGTGGGTCCGGACCCGGTCTCGGCACCGCTCTTCGCGGTGGTGATGTCGGAGACGTAGACCGTGCTCCGCCCCGGCCCGCTCGAGCGCTCGACCGCCTCGAGGTCGAGGTTCATGCGTTGGCCCGTATCGCTGACGAAGGTCGCGATCAGCCTCTCGGCCTTGTCGCCCAGCTTTCGCGAGGAGCGCCGCTCCATGAGCTTCTTCAGCTTCGCCCGCTGTTCCTTGATGTCGTCGACCGAGCCCTCGACCTTGCCGGCCCTCACGTCGGCGAGGTACTGGTCGATCTGCTTCATCCGGCCCTCGAGGACGCCGCCCATGGGGCCGTGCGCGAGCTCGAGCGCCTCGAGCTCCTTGCGCAGCTCCGCCGTGATCTCCGGCGGAGCGGGCTGGGCCAGGGCCTTGTGCAGCTCCGCGATCCGTTCGGTCTCGGCGGTCTGGCGCCTGGTCGCGGTCTCGACGCCGGACGCCGCCATCTCGTCGGGGTCACGCGCGAGCACCGGGTAGTACGAGACGCTGGGCGCCCGCTTGATCGGCGTCTCGCCCTTGAACACCGGGCTCGCGGCGCACCGGACCATGTAGAGGCCGGGTTCCGGGAAGACGATCGGCCGTTGGTTCTCCGGCATCGTGAGCATCTCCAGCGCGAGCCGGATCCCGGTGCCGACGTAGCGGAGGATGGCGTTCGCCCCGACCAGCGTGGTCGCGCCGACACCGGCCGGGCCGAGGTCGGAGGTCATCTCGGACGTCACGCGGCTGAGGTCCGCGACGGCGTACCGGGTGTCACGACCGAACCGCACCGAGGCCGTCTCACCGCCGGTCGGCCGCTCACCCCTGAGCTTGTCCACCGGCTTGCCGATCGAGTCCTCGGGGATCTTCACGCGCTCCCAGACGTAGGCCCAGGTCGCCAGGGCGTCGGTCACGTGCGGGAACTGGACGCTCATCGAGAACCGGTGGTCGGTGCCGTAGGCGGCGTCGAACAGCGGCGGCTGCAGCGGCGGCGCGGAGGTCAGGGTGGCGTCGAAGGGACGCGCGTTCGCCGTCGCCGGGATGTCGCGGACGCTCTGGTCGCCCGTCGCCGGGGTGAACGTGACGTCGTGGCCGAACGAGAAGAAGCGTGTCATCAGGGTCCGCCGGGCCTCGGGGCTGCCGGGCGCCTTCTCTGTCGACTCCGGCTGGCTGCGGGTCCAGGTCAGGAACAGCACCGCCAGCTGCATGCTCGCCGGCTTCACCGGTGCGGCGCCGGTGGCCGGGCCCCACAAGGCCTCATAGCTGTCCTTGGTCGCGGGGTCGGCGGCGAGCGCCGTGTCCACGCGGATCGACTCGAGGGCGCGGGCGGGCGCGGCGATGGAGTCGAAGACGTCCTTCGCCGCCTTGGTCCCCGTCTCGAGGGCCGACTCGTCACCGCCACGGTAGGCCGCCAGCGCCTCCTGGTACTGGCGCAGCAGCGTGCCGTGCTGCGCCATCTCGATGTCGAAGACGAGCTTGACGTACCAGGCGGGCAGCGGCTTGCCGGACCTCTTCGCCTCCGTCAGGACGTCGACCCAGAGGTCGTACGTCGTGCGGCCGAGCGCGAGGAGCTCTTCCTGCTCCTTCGTGATGTCGACCTTGATGCGGCTCCTGCGCAGGAAGTCCACGATCTTCAGGGCGGCGGCGAGACCGACGTGGATCGTGCCCATGGGCTCCCCACCGGCGGCGACGGCGCCCGCCTTGAAGCCGCCCCACCCCGGGAACCTCTGTGTCTTCTGCCAGGCGAAGACGCTCCTGCCGAGCGCCGTCGTGTACTCACCCCCGGCGAGCCGCTTCACCACGATCGCCACCAGCTGGTCCGGCTTGCGCCCGGGCCTGAACTGGCCACCACCAGCGGGCTCGAGACGCAGGCCGTCGAAACCGGCCGTCATGCCCGCCGACGGCGGCTCGTCGAACGGGTCCGGTGCCTTGCCCTCGCGCTGGACGACGGGCGCGGTGCTGCGCGCGACCGTCGACGCGCGCAGGACGCCGGTGACGGCGGCGTTGCCGGCGAGCCGCTGCAGCCTCAGCACGGGGGCCGGTCCCAGGCGCAGGAGCGCCTGCTCCTTCTCCGCACGCTCCTCGGGCGGGCAACCGCATGCGGTCGCACCGCATCGCTGCAGCGCCGGGGCAGGCCGCGGCGCGGCCCGGCCTCTCGCGGGAGATCGCGCGCCCTCGGCACGCGCGCCGTCCCTCACCTGCTCCGCGTGGCCGGTCACCACCACAGCCACCTCCCGACCACCAGGGCTCTCTCCACGCTAGGTCCGGCGGCCGCACCTTCCGTGCCCCATCGGGAAGCCGAAAGGGAGCAGGAGCTCGCGTGCTGCAGCGTTCGACGTGCCCCCGCCGTCAGCGCTGCCGACCGGACGCGCCGCCGGACTCGTGGATGTCCTGGAAGGCACCAGAGCGGAACACGACCGAGAAGCGCAGCTCGTCGCCGTTCGGCGCGCGGATGACGAGGATGCGCTTCACCTCACCCGGTGTGTCCGACAAGTCCTCGGGTTGCAGCCGCGTGACCCGGTACCGATCTCGGGGCCATGCGTTGTACGGCTCGCGGTTCAAGGGCGGCGGGTATCGGTCCATCAGCGCGTCGAACGCCGTCTGCGCGGTGAACGGTTGCGAGCTGACCGCGCTCGGGTCCACACCGGGAGCCTCACCGCGCCGCACGGCGTCGTAGTCCGCGGCCTCGCGCTCGAGCTGGCGTAGCTCGGCCTGCGCGGCGGCCCGGCCTGCCGGGTCCGCGGCGCCGAGGCGTTCGCGCAGGTTCCCCACGTCACGCAGCACAGACCCCGACCGCTCCAGCTCGTCGAGCCGTCCTCGGTCCCGCTCGACGTCACCCGACACCAGCAGGGGCCCCGGTGCCCGCTCTGCTCCTGGCAGTGTCACGGGACCCGTCCCGCCGGAGGGCGCGGGGGCGCTCACGGGCCCGCCGCCGGCAACCGGCGGCGCCGATACCGGACCCGCCGACGGCGCTCCGGGCAGGGTGACCGGGCCCGACCCGGGCGCGCCGGGCGCGTCGATGCGGCTCGGCGGCGGCGTCAGCGTGGCAGTGGAGGCGTAGTGGCGGTACACGACGTAGCTGACGACGCCGACCACGATCACGCCGGCGACGATCCAGCCGATCACCGGGACCACCGAGCTCCCCGCGGCGGCGGCGACGGCCGTCTCGGTACCGGCCACGGCGAGGGCGGCCTCCGTCCCGGCGACCGCGACGGCCGCCTCCGTCCCCGCGACGGCCACCGCTGTCTCGGCGCCCGCCGCCGTGACCGCCGCCTCGGTGCCCACGGCTGCCAGCTCCGGGAACAGCACCGACGGCGGGATCGGCTGTGGTGAGGTCGCGAGCGGCACCAGCACCGTGCCGAGCGCGACGACCAGGGCACCGCCCATCCCCGTGGGGTCGACGGGAGCCCAGCGGGACTGCGGGTCACGCGCTGGACCGCCCGTCGCGGCGGGCTCCGGCCGTGGAGGGGGCAGCGGGCCGAAAGAGACCGCCGGCGGGTCGCTCACCAGCGGCAACAGCTCGTCCCGCTCCCGGAGCAGGCGTTGCAGCTCTGCGGGTGCCATCTCCGGTCGACCGCGAACGTCCGCGTCGATCTCCAACGCTCGGGCCCTCGCGCCCTCCGGCGAGTACGGCACCTTCTGCACGACGAGCCGCGCGACCGCCCGGTTCCCGGCAGCACGCTGCAGGCCGAGAAGCGATGCACCCTTCGCGGCGGGCTCCCGAGCCCGGTCGGGTGTTCTCGTCGCAGGTCCGGTGATCTGCGCGGCACGTTCTGCCCTGCGCTCGGGCGGAGTCGGCGCAGGGGCGCGCCGACTGGAGGGAGGACCGAGGTCGGACGACCGTCCACGCATGCTCCCAGTTCAGACCCGCACGGCCACGCTGTGCAACGGCCCATCCGAGGTGTGCGCGATCGCGCACCGGGTCGGACCTGATCGGTGGCGACCAGGACTGCCCGCGGTCCCGTCGCCGAGGCACGCCCCCCGCGACCGCGCTACCGGGCGGCGCCCGACCGCGCGAGCACCCCTCCGATGAACCCGAGGACGGCGCCGAGCAGCACGAGCACCAACCCGGTCGCGGGCGTCCCGAAGATCCCGGCCGGGATGGCGACGAGGACCATCAGCAGCGCGGCGACACGGATCCCCCGGCCGTTCGAGCCGGTCAGGCCCAGGAGCATCAGCAGGGCGAGCACGAGGACCAGCAGGGTCGATGCAGCCGTCGCCGTGACGGCGTAGGAGCCGTCGGCGGCCCCGACCTCGCTCGTCGCGGCCGCGACGACTCCCTCGGGATCGATCACCTGCCCGAGCCAGGGCAGGAGCGCGCCGACGATCGCGAGGATCGCCCCGATCACCACGAGCCACCGCTTGGCGAGCGGTCGACGGTCCGGAGCCGACTGGGCGAGGACCGCCTCCCCCGCGACGGCGGCGCGCCCGTCGCTCGCCGTGATCTGCAGCCGCCGCGAGAGCGTCGTGCCCGCGGGTGGGGGCCGACTGTCGACCATGAGGCGCGCCGTGCCGACCTGTCCGGGTGGCACGGCCATCGTCGGCGGCACGAAGGTGAGCCGCGCGCGGCCGAACTCGTCGGCCCCCGAGAGCTGGACCTGGAGCGTCTCCGCGCCGGCGCGGTTGTCGACGTACACCTGGAACGCACCGCGCCTGCGCTGGGTGGCGAGCGTCGCCGGTGCGACCTGGAGGCGTGCCGTCGTGATCGGCGCAGGCCGCGACGAGACCTCGAGCACGCCGGCCCCCTCCACCTCCGACGTCCCGTCGTTCGCGACGACGGTGAACGGTCGGGACTCGGCCGTCCCGGCGGGTGGGGGTGCGGTCCGGGCCTGCGCGCGGACGGACGCGACCGTGCCCGGCAGCACGACGAGCTGTGCTTCCGCGAACGACAACGCGACCAGGCGCTGCGGGTCCCGGCCGGTGAGCGCGACCGCGGCGGCGACGTGACTGGCACGGTTGTCGACGAGAACCTCGAAATCGACCGTCCGGCCCTCGACACTGCGCAGGTGGCTCGGCTCCAGACGCACGACCACGGGGACGCGTGGCGGCGGCGCGGCCGTGCGCTGGGTCAGCGTCAGGGTCGCGCTCACGGGGATGTCCTCGCCCGTCCCGGAGAGGGTCAGCAGCCGGGTGGTCTCCCGACCGGCGTCCGGAGCGGGGGCCGTGAAGCGCACGCCGATGTCGATCGTCTCGCCGGCGGGCACGTCGACCACCGGCGGCACGAACCAGGTCCGCACCACGTCCTCCGGGTCGTGCACCGACATCCGGTACCGCCGGGGGAAGTTGGCCGCCCGGTTGTCGAACGAGAGCGTGAAGCCGCCCTCGGTCTCGTCCTCCAGGTGGACGAGCGCCGGTCGCGGGGTCAGCGTCGGCGGCGGGCCGAGCCGGGGCACGGTGACGGTGACGGTGACCGGCGTGAACTTCGAGACGTCGACCGACGACCTCACGAGCAGCTCGAGCGCGAGCTGCTGGGCGACCACCAGGGCACCGGGCCGGGTCGCGAACGTGACCGCGACGGAACGGGACTCCCCCGGCATGAGGTGGGCGTCCTCCTGGGTCATGACGAGCCACGACGGCGGCGCCGCGGGCTGGACGACCAGGCCGTCCACGATCTGCGACGCGTTCTTCAGGTGGAGGTTCGTCGTGCCGGGCTCCCCGGGCGCGACGACGACGTCGGTCGTCTCGACCGTCGCGACGGGTACCTCCGCGCGAGGGTCGGTGCGCGCGGTCGACGGCTCCTCGCCGACGGGCGCCTGCGGGGGACGCGGCGCAGCCTCGGGCTCGGCCTGCGTGGAGCCGACCCAGTCGATGTAGGCGTCGCAGACGCGGCAGAAGGTCGCGGTCGGCGGGTTCGACGCCCCGCAGGCGGCGCAGATGCGGTCCGCCATCGGTTCCTCCGATCGTCGTGCATGCTCTTCGTCGGGGATCCTCCTGCTGCGAGGAGGCGCGACCCCCGACCGCAGATACACCCATCGGAGCACGCGGCTGCGGCGCGGCGGAACGGTCGTCGGCGCGCGCGAACGGGCACGGACGGCGCCCGAAAGGTCAGCCGCCGATGATCACGGTCGGGCAGCCCGGCCCCGGCACCGCCGGCGTGCCGTGCATGGTGAGGTCCGCCAGCCGGGCCGCCGGGAACCCGCCGACGAGGACCGTGATCGAACCCATCGCGATGCCGTTGGGCGCCGGGGACACGCACGGGATCGAGCCCGGCACGGAGTTGGCGACAGCAGCGGGCCGGCCGCCGACCAGCACGGTCATGACGCCCGCGGCCGGTGTGATCGGACCGCCGACGTGCGGCTTGGGACCGTCCATCAGCGGACACATCGCCATGTCGCCGACGCGCAGCGCGGGCCCGGTGGGCATGTCACGGCGCCGGCGGCGCCGGGGCCGGGGTGACGACCGTCCCGCTGAAGACGATGGCGTCGTCGCACTCCTCGGGCGCGGTCGTGAGGTTCTGCGGGGCCCCGGGCTGGCGGCAGTCGACGGACATCATGAGCTCCGTGCCCGCAGGCAGCATGATCGGCGTCTGGAAGTGGAAGTCGATGTCCCGGAAGTTCTCCAGCGCCACGTCGAAGAGCACCACGGCCGTGCCGCCGTCGGGCCTCTGCGAGAGGACGAGCCGACCGAAGTCGCCCTGGGGGTTGCTGAACACCAGGTCCGTGACCCGCAGCGTCGCGCCCGGCGGGACGACGAACGGTTCACCGTCCACGGACTCCCCCGGCCCCGCCTGCACCGTCATCCGCTGCATGGTGGGCGCGAGGACCTCGGTCGGCGGCAGGAAGCTCTCGGTCAGCGTCTCCATCTGGGCGACCTGCTCCTGCGCGGCGGCCGCCGACTGACCGGCCCCCGAGGACGCCTGCTGGGCCGCCGCGGCCGCGTCCTGCGCCTGCTGCGCCGCGTCCTGCGCCTCCGCGACCTCGTCGGCCACCGAGGACCGGGCCGCCGAGACGACCGCGGGCTTGAGCACCGTGAACCACAGGGCAACGAGCAGCGCCGCGAGCGCCAGGGCGGCGAGCAGCGCCTTGAAGAACCACCGCGGGATGGTCGCCGTCTGCACGTGCACGCCGTCGAGCAGGACGGGTGACGTGGTGTCGGCGGCGACGGTGACGACGAACGGCATCGTCCTGTCCGCCCCCCGCCAGAGCCGACCGGCGGGCTTCACCCGCACGTCGGCGAACTCGGCGGTGCCGGGCGGCACGGTGAGGATCTGCGGGCGCACCCGGAAGTCGAGCAGGCCCCCGTCGTCGGTCGCGGTGAGCGACACGGCCACGGGCACGTTGCCGCGGTTGTCGATGGCGACCTGGTGCTTGGCGCCGCTGCGCCCGTGCGAGGACCGCGGGAGCAGCTCGGCGGTCGTGTCGAGGAACGGCAGCACCTCGACGACGCCTTCCGGTGTGACCGTCTCGTCGGAGTGCTCGAACGGCACGACCCGGATGCCGAAGTCGAGCTGGCCCGCAGGCACGCTCCAGGTGCGCGGCAGGGAGAACCGCACGGTCGCCGTCGTCGCGGTGCCGGGGTAGAGGCCCTCGATGACCGCGGGCTCGACCGTCGTCCACGCCGCGGGCGGCCCGAGCACCTCGATCTGGTACCCCTCGACCACCTGACCGGTGTTCCGGATCTGCAGGGGCACGACCACTTCGGTGCCGGGGCTGAGCTCCACCCGCGCCGAGTCCAGCTTCGCCGTCGTCGTCATGCTGCGGACGCTAGGACCACCCTGCGTGGGCTGGAACGGCCCCCCGCACGGCCGATGGGGCACCGGCAGTGCCCGTTGAGCCGATGTTGACTGCACGATCAGTACCCCCGCGCATGCTGACCGGACGGAGCACCTGCAGGGGGGTGCCGCCAGGGGGCAGGAGCTGGACATGGAACGCGTGGCAGTGTGGGTGAGCGCCAGAGACCCGATCTCCGAGGCCGGCGTCGTGAGCGCGCTGCGGCCGCGCCCCGAGGTGCGGGTGCTGCAGGCCGACGAGGCCGCGTCGTCGCAGGTCGCCGTCGTGGTCGCCGACGCCGTCGACGACGACGCCCTCCGGCTGGTGCGGATGGTGCGCCGCCAGAGCCCGAGCCAGGCCGTGCTCGTCGCGGGACGCCTGGAGGACGGCGACGTCGTGACCGCGGTCGAGGCCGGCGTCCTCGGGCTCGTCCGTCGCAGCGAGGCGACGGCCGACCGGCTCGTGCGGGTGGTCTGTGGTGCGGCGACCGGCGAGGGCAGCGTGCCCCCCGACCTCCTGGGCCGGCTGCTCGACCAGGTGGGGACGCTGCAGCGGCAGGTGCTGCGCCCCCGCGGCCTGACGTTCACCGGGCTGGCGACGCGGGAGATCGACGTCCTGCGACTCGTCGCCGACGGGTACGACACGTCCGAGATCGCCGAGCACCTCGCGTACTCCGAGCGGACCGTGAAGAACGTGCTGCACGACGTGACCACGCGCCTGCAGCTGCGCAACCGGTCGCACGCCGTGGCCTACGCGCTGCGGGAGGGGCTCATCTGAGCGGGCACTGCCCTTTCGGGCGTCGCACCGTGCCTGATCTGCGGTCCGTGACCGCCTGACCGCCAGGACGCCGGAGACGTGACGGTGATCGAGGAGACCTGGACCGCCGCGGGAGAGGAGTGCAGCCGTGGGTCGTGCGCGCGCCTGGTTCGCGCTTCCCGCCGCCACGATGCTCGTGCTGTCGGGCGCGGTGGGGACCGCACCGGTGGCCGGACAGCCGCTCGGTGCGGTGCTGCCCGTGCCCTCGGTGTCGCAGCCGCGCCTCGGCTTCGTCGACACCACGGACAGCCTGCGCTCGGTCGGCATCCGCGCGCCGGATCCTCCCCCGCCGCCTTTCCCGGAGGGCCCTCAGATCCTGCCGGCGGATCTGGCCCGTGCCGCGCCGGCTGCTGCGGCCCTGCCCGACCACCCTCAGCTGTGGGACCCCGCGTCCCAGCTCACGCTCGACTGGGTGCGGACGGGCGGCCTGTACGACGGCGAGGCCACCACGACGCCCGGCCCGGAGGGCGCCGTCGGGACCGCGTACGTCAGCACCGTCGACGCCGTACCACCGGCCCACCACGGCGATGTGTACCTGCGCGGGTTCGCGGACGACACCGTCCGCGTCACCTGCCATGCAGCGCGCGAGACCCACCCGGTGGTGTCGCCCGACGGTGCGCTCGTCGCGTTCGCCACGGACGCACGCGGGGACTGGGACATCGCGGTGGCGCCGGTGCCGGTGCCGGACGACGACGTCGACGACGAGTGCGACCCCGATGGCGTCGTCTACCTGACGGGCGCGGAGGGGGTGGACACCTGGCCGACGTGGCTCGACTCGGACCGGCTGGTCTACTCGTCCTCGCGCGGCGACGCCCTGGGCGACCTCGTGGTCGTCTCCCGCAGCAGCGGTGAGCTCGCACACCTGACGGACGACGCGGCGGACGACGTCCAGCCCGCGGCACTGGCCACCTCCGGCGGGTGGCGGATCGTCTACAGCACGACCCGCGACCGCTCCGACGGCGCTCTCGGCTTCATCACCGTCTCCGACAGCCCGGGTTACCCGCGCGTCCCCGAGGACCCGTGGAGTCAGCAACCGTTCCGCCCGCAGGCGTCGGAGCCCGCGTGGGGCGACAGCTACGTGGCCTTCACGAGCACGACGAACGACCCGGCCGGCGACGTGTGGATCGCCCAGCTCGCGCAGGAACCCGACAGCGGCACGCACGTGGTCGTCGGACAGCGCTCGGTGGCCGACGAGTGGGGCGTCGCGGAGTCGCATCCCACCTGGACCTCCTGGACGCCGGGCGACGGGACCACAGGTCCGAGTGCCTCGCTCCTGTTCACCCAGGAGAACCCGTCGACCGACGTCACCGACGTCGTGGCCGACGACGGCTCCGACGTGCGCGAGGTCAGCGCCGACGGCCCGGGCGACGTCCCGCAGCTGGCGAGCGGAGCCGGCGTCGACTACTCACCGGACGGCACCCTGATGGTGCTCAGCGCACCGATGCCGCTGCCCGGCTCGGAGGATCCGCGACCGCCCGGGCACCGACTGCAGATCCTCGACGCACGCACCCTCGAGGAGATCGAGCTCGACTACGAGCGCAACGAGCGCGACGTCGACCTCGACCCGGTCTGGTCGCCGGACGGCTCGACGATCGCGTTCGTGCGGTGGCGGTCGTACGGTGAGGGCGCCTACGCCGATCCTCGGATCTGGCTCGTCGACGCGGACGGGCAGGACCTGCGGGCACTCACCGACGACGGCTCGACGGTGTCCGGGGCGGAGCTCTTCGAGATCGACCCGGCGTGGGCGCCGGACAGCGCGCACCTCGTGTACGTCGCCGGGGACGGCCTCGCGGCCCAGATGAACGGACCGCAGCATCTGAGGGTGGCCCGGGACGGCGACGGCAACGGGCAGGAGCTGGTCATGCTGGGCCCCGGTTGTGAGGACCCCGCCTCACCGTGCGCCGCGCAGGTGGAGGGCTGGTCACCGGACTGGTCGCCCGACGGCCGACGGATTGTCGCGTCGCACGTGCACATCCCGAGTACGGCAGGCGAGGGAGCACCTCCGCTGCTGGACGCGCCCGGGCAGCTCACCGTGCTGGACGTGAGCTGGCCCGCAGAGTCGGACGTCGTGCGGTCGGCGCAGGTGCTCACCGGGTTCAGCCCGGCAGACCCGCCCGCCCCGACACCCAGCCGACGCCTGGTCTCCGTCACCGACGACCCCGAGTGGTCGCCCGACGGCGCCGAGGTCGCGTTCACCGGGACGCAGCCCGGACAGCCCTGGGCCCTGCGAGGGGTCTGGGCCGCGGGATCGGCGTCGGGCGGCCCCGTCCGGCAGGTGAGCCAGGCGACGCGGACCCAGCACGGGCCCGCGTACCAGCCCTACTCCGACCTGGTGCTCTCGCTCGCCTCCTCGCCCGTCGACGTGGCCGGCTCCGCGACGCTCACCGCGACGTTGACGAACGCGGGCCCCGGGCTGGTGGCGGGTGCGACCCTGACGTTCGCGCTGCCGGACGGTGTGTCGCCCTCGGCCGCCACCGGCTGCGCGACGACGGCCGGCCAGGTGCAGTGCGAGCTCGTCGGCCCGATCGACCGCGGCGCGGCCGTGACGCTGGACGTCGACCTGACCGGCGTGGAGGCGGCAGCCGACCTCACCGTCACGGGCGTCGCCACCACCGCGACGCCGGAGCGCGTCGTGGTGAACAACTCCGCCTCGGTCGTCCTCGGAGTCGCGGGAGGGGTCGGTGTGGTCGTCGGCCTCTCGACGCCCGTCGCCTGGGTGGGTGGGCGACCGGTCGAGGCGACGGTCACCGTGCGCAACGCGGGGACGGTCCCGGTCACCGGCGTCCGGCTCGCCACGAGCTATCCAGGAGCTGTCGCAGCCGGCGGCCTGGCGCCGTGCGTCACCGCCGTGGGCACCTGCGACCTCGGCACGGTCGCCGGCTCCGGTGTCGTGGTCCTGCATGCGCTGCTGGACCCGTCCGTCGTCTTCGAGGGCGCACCGCAGACCGGGCTCGTGACCGCGACGGTGTCGACGGCGAGCGTGGACCCCCAACCCGCGGACGACTCCTCGTCCGCGTCGCTCGAGGTCAGGCGTCCTCGCCTCACGATCTCCCCCACGGTCGCACGTCCTGGGGAGGTCGTCTTCGCCGCCGGCGCCGATTTCCCCCCGGGCGAACCGGTCCTGACGGCGTGGTCCGTGGGGATCATGAGCGCCCCCGGTCCGCACACCGTCTCGAGTGACGGTGGTTTCCGGTCCACCGTGCCGATCATCCGCGACACGCTGCTCGCCCCGCGGACGCTGCGAGCCGCCTCGACGTCGATCCCGCCGACGTTCGGACCGGTGGAGACCTCGCTCCTCGTCGTGCCGACCTCGGCCGACGCGCCGACCTTCCTGTTCCGGTGATGAGCGTCCATGACCGCGGCACGGCGGCCGCGAGGAGCGAGGTGATCGCGTGATCGGCGAGGTCGACGAGGCGCTGCGCACCCTGGTGCGCGAGGCGGTGGACAGCGCCGACGTCGAGGTGGTGCTCGACGCCCCGACGAAGGACTGGGCCGCGCGCCGCAACGCACCGACGGTCGACGTCTACCTGTACGACCTGCGCGAGGACCTGCGCCGCCGGACCCGCGGCCAGCTGGAGAACCGGGTGGAGGGCAAGGTCAGCGCACGGTTCCAGCCACCGCGGCACTTCCGGCTCTCCTACCTGGTCACGGCGTGGACGCAGCGGCCCGAGGACGAGCACCGGCTGGTCGACTCGGTGCTGCGGTACCTGCTGCGCTTCGACGCGCTACCGGCACGTGTGCTCGAGGAGCAGCTGGCGTCGGCCGGCGCTCGCGTGCCGCTGTTCGTCGGCCTGCCACCACCCGAGGACCGTGGCTTCGCCGACGTGTGGACGGCACTGGGCGGCGAGCTCAAGCCGTCGATCGACGTGGTGGTGGACGTGCCCGTGCTCACGCCGGTCAGCGCCCCGGTCGGTCCGCCTGTCGAGGACGGCCTGCGGCTCGACCTCGCCGACCGTGACGGTGGTGCCGCGGACCTCGGCGCGCGCCGGCACGAGCCGCCCCCCGAGCGCCCCGCCCGCGCCCGGAGCGCGCGATGACGGCCGGCCCCGTGGCCGACCCGAGCACCGCGCACGTGCTCGGCAGACTTGCCGTCGTGGAGGAGCGCGTGCGGGAGCTCGTCGCACGCCGTCGTCGCGACGACCCCCAGCCGGACGACCCGTTCCGCGGGTTGTACCTCAGCGACGAGACGGTCGACCGCCTCCTGGCGGGAACTTCCGTCGAGCCCTTGTCGACGACGGTGGGTGCCCGCACCACGGCGTGCGAGGCGGCCGCCGACGCCGCGGAGGCCGCGGGTGAGCGGCTGCGGCTGCGGGAGCTGGCGCGCGAGTTCGACCTCGAGCAGCTCGACGTCGAGCTGCTGCTGGTGGCGCTCGCGTGCGAGGTCGACGCGCGGTTCGAGCAGCTGTTCGGGTACCTCAACGACGACGTCACGCGGCGGCGACCGTCGGCGGCGGTCGCCCTGGCGCTGTGCGGCGTGCCGCTGGCGTCGTCGCACGGCCGCCACCGGCTCGAGCACGGTCCGCTCGTCGCATCCGGGCTGCTCGAGCTGGAGGAGCCCGACCGGCCGCTGCCCGGTCGACCGCTGCGCGTCCCGGACCGCGTCGTGGGGCACCTGCTGGGTGACGACGCACCCGACCGCTGGCTCGACGGCGTCCTGGTGGACGTCGACGAGGTGCTCTGGGGCGATCCGACAAGGCTGGGGGCGGCCCTCGCAGGCGGCGCACGGCTGGTCTACCTGCGGGAGCAGCCGACCGGCTCGGGGCGCGTCCTGGCCGTCCGGGCGCTCAGCACGATCGGGCGGGGCGCGGTGGTGCTCGACGGGCCGGCCCTGGCGGCGAGCCACGACCTGCTCGGCACGGTGCGCATCGCGGTCCGGGAGGCGCACCTCACCCGGTCCGGCGTGGTCGTCGGCGGCGTGGAGGAGCTCGTCACGCACTCCCGCGCCCTGCGCGCGCTGGTGGCCGCGCAGCTGCCGGTGCTCGTCGTCGGCAGCCGCACGTGGGACCCCGCCTGGAGCGACTGGCCGCCCCTCCTGTTCGACGTGCCCGCGTCGACCGTCGCCGAGCGCACCGAGCTGTGGCTGCGCTCGCTCGGTACGGGCCCGCAGGACACCGCGGCCGCGACGGCACCGTTCCGGCTGCGGCCCGAGCAGGTGACCCGGGCGGCGCGGGCGGCGCGGCAGCAGGCGACGCTCGACGGCGAGCTCACGGTCGACCACGTGCGCGTCGGGGCACGGGCCGAGAACGGCACCGAGCTGGAGCGGCTGGCGCGCCGGATCGAGCCTGCCGTCGGCTGGGACGACCTGGTGCTCCCGGCGAGCGCGCTCACCGCCCTGCACGAGATCTCGACCCGGGCCCGGTACCGCGAGCAGGTCCTCGGCGACTGGCGGATGCGACCGGGCGGCGGGCGGGGGCACGGCGTCGCCGCCCTGTTCGCGGGCGACTCGGGCACGGGCAAGACGATGTCCGCCGAGGTCGTGGCGCGCGACCTGGGGCTCGAGCTGTACGTCGTCGACCTCGCGACCGTCGTCGA
>Ga0233375_1000899_pt1 | contig 14685 bp, 14 predicted proteins | sample ElkDunMinimDraft_10_FD_191539 | JGI IMG/M metagenome (GOLD analysis project Ga0233375, IMG submission 191539) | Fecal eukaryotic communites from dung pellets of Tule Elk in California, USA - Elk Dung E16 | ecosystem: Host-associated > Mammals > Digestive system > Large intestine > Fecal | place... | reverse complement strand
CATCGTGATGCTCCGTTCGAGAGTGCTGTGGAAGGTTCACTCGAAGGATCACGCGGTGGCCGCACTGCGTCTCGTCGAAGACGACGATCCCGGCGACCGCGTTACACCACTATCAGGGACTCAACTCGCCGCGCACCTCGACTACGAGACCAATGTCGCGACGACGGCGGAGCTCACCCGGGCGGGGCACCGCACCTCGCTGTGGGTGGAGGCCGAGCTGGGCGCGATCGGCGGCAAGGACGGCGCACACGCGCCGGGCGTGCGCACCGACCCGGACCAGGCGGCGTCGTTCGTGGCGCGGACCGGCGTGGACGGCCTCGCCGTGGCGGTGGGCAGCTCGCACGCCATGACCAGCGCGACGGCGGAGCTCGACGTCGACCTGATCGCCCGCCTGGCGGAGCGGCTACCCGTGCCGCTCGTGCTGCACGGGTCCTCGGGGGTGCCGGTCGCGGCGCTCCGGGCCGCGGTGGCCGCGGGCATCCGCAAGATCAACGTCGGTACGGCGCTCAACGTGGGGTACACCGCCCGAGTGCGGCAGTACCTCGCCGAGGACGGCGCGGTGACCGACCCCCGCAAGTACCTCGCCCCGGCGCGGGACGCGGTGCGTGATGTCGTCGACCGTCTCGGCACGGAGCTGTCGCACGCGTGACGGCTGAACTCCGCGGACCCAGCGATTCGGCCCAGAAAACGTAGGAGATCTGGGCTGAATCGCTGGGTCCGCGGCTATGCCGCGCGGCCGTCCGGGCGGGGCATGTCGTCCGCGGGTTCCGCGTCCTCCGGCTGGTCCACCGGGCGGACGGCCGCCAGCGCGCGGGCCAGCGTCTCCTGGGTGATGCCCTCGTCCTCGACCTCGGTCTCCAGCGCGGACATGACCTGGTCGGCCGCGAGACGTACGGGGATCTCCGCCCGGCGGGCGGCGTCGAGCAGGATCTCGGCGGCCTCGTCGTCGTCGACACGCTGCGCCACGACCACGACACTCTTGGCTCGTTCGATCATCGCCTCGCCGACGACGGACGGCAGAGTCAGTGCCTCCACGGTCGGATCGGGGGCGGCGTCGGTCACGACGACACCCTGGGGCTCATCGATGGACAGCATATGGACCTCCCAGATCCCTACGGATCGGGAGCCGCTCCATGACTCCGAGACCCTGAGCATAGAGCACCCAGGATCAATCGGACAAGAATGGCCATTTCAGCCTAGTCCGAACTTTCAGATGTGGCGCGTTCAGGCGTCCCAGGCCCGGGTGAACTCGGCGAGGTCGATCCGGCCGTCCTTGTCCTGGTCGGCCTTGCCGAAGATCTGCTCGAGGTCCAGGTCGGTGGTCTCCTCGCCGCGGGTCGCCATGGCGCCGCGGAACTCGTCCGCCGTGATGAGCCCGTCGCCGTCGCCGTCGAACTCGACGAAGGTGCGGGTGAGCTCGTCGTCGGCAGTCATGGGTAGAACCTCCGCAATGTCGGGAACCAAGTCGGGGAGTATGCAACCACAGATCGGTCGCGTGGGGGCGCCCGAGGGTCGTCGCGGGTCCGATACGGTGCGGCGTGCCACTCGCCGACGTCCGGAGGACCGCACCATGAGGTTGAACGCACCATGAGGCTGTACGCGGCCGCACCCGCCCGGGCTGCCCGGCAGGTGCTCGGCGACCTGCTGCTGCTCGCCTGGACCGCGGGCTGGGCCTGGGCCGGGCGGGAGGTCCACGAGGCAACCCTGGCGCTCGGGGGCCCGGGCCGGGCCACGGCGTCGGCGGCCGACGAGATGGCCGGCCGGTTCCAGGACGTCGAGGGTCGGATCGGCCGCATCCCCGGCGTCGGCGACGACCTGGCCGCGCCCTTCCGCGGGGCGGCGGACGCGGCGGAGAGCCTGGCTGCCGCCGGCCGGTCCCAGGCCGAGACCGTGGCCGACGTCGCGCTGCTCGCCGGGATCGCCGTCTTCCTGGTCCCGGTGCTGCTGGTCGCCGTGCTGTACGTGCCGCTACGGGTCCGGTTCGTGCGCCGCGCGCGTGCCGGGCGACGTCTCCTGACGGCCGACCCGGCACTGCTCGCCCTGCGCGCACTGGCCAACCAGCCGCTGCGCGCGCTGACCCGGGTCTCCGACGACCCCGTCGCCGCGTGGCGGGACGACGACCCCCTCGTGGTCCGTGAGCTGGCGGACCTGGAGCTGCGCGCCCTGGGCGTCAAACGCTGACACCCCGACACGTGTCAGAACCTCAGGTCACCGGGGTGACCTGAGGTTCTGACACATGGGGCTTGCGCGCGGGTCGCGTCAGGGTCAGGCGAACTGGCCCGGGACGTAGTCGCCCGCCGGCTGGCGGTTGATCACGTTGATGCGGTTGTACGCGTTGATCAACGCGATCAGGGAGATCAGCGGCGCGAGCTGCTCCTCGTCGAAGTGCGAGGCGGCCCGGCCCCACGTCTCCTCCGAGACGCCGCCGGAGGCGTCGGCGAGGCGCGTGCCCTCCTCGGCCAGCTCGAGCGCCGCCCGCTCGGACTCGGCGAGCACTGTGGCCTCCCGCCACGTGGCCACCAGGTTCAGGCGCTGCTGTGTCTCGCCGGCCGCCAGGGCGTCCTTGGTGTGCATGTCCGTGCAGTAGCCACAACCGTTGATCTGACTGGCACGGATCTTGACGAGCTCGAGCTCCTGCGTGACCGGCGGCAGCGTGGACTCCGCGACGATCTTGTTCGCGGAGTTGAGGTGTCGCATCACCTTGCCGGCGAGCGGGTGCCCGAAGTAGTCGGTCCTGGCGTCCATACGTGTCTCCTCTATTCGGTACGCCCCCACTCCGGGGGCTCGCACCGTTGACCGAGGAGTGCCCGAAAGTGTGACCGGCGGCCGTCATCGCCCCGCGGCGTCTGCCAGCAGGCGGGCGAGCTCGGCGGGCCGCGTGAACATGGGCCAGTGGCCCGAGTCCAGGTCGACCAGCTCGACGTGCCGGGCCCGCGCGAGCTCGGGCACGTCGCCGGCGTCGATCCACTGCTGCGCCTGGTCGGGCGTGAACTCCGGGCAGATCGCGACGACAGGGACGTCGAACCGGCGCTCGTCGGTCAGGTGAACCACGCCGCGGGCCACCCCCTCGGGGACCGGGACGGCGCGGCGCAGGAGGTCCTCCTTGACCTCGTCCGAGAGGTCGGCGGAGTCCGGCCCTTCGAACGGTCCCCAGCCGGGGAACGGCATGACGCCGTCCGTGATCTCGAACAGGTCGGCGTAGGGCTTGCCGTCGTCCCACGGGAAACCGCCCACGAGCACCACTCCCGCTAGCCGCTCGGGGCGTGCGTCGGCGGCCAGCCAGGCCAGCGTGCAGGCCGCCGAGTGCCCCACGACCAGCGGCCTGCCGGACGCCGCGTCCACGGCCGCGAGCACTGTGGCCACCTGGTCGTCGAGCGTGACCGCAGTGGCGCCGTCCCCCTGGCCGGGCAGTGTGACCGGCACCGCGCGATGGCCGAGCGCCTCGAGCTGCGGCACCACGTCGTCCCAGGCGGACCCGTCGAGCCAGAGGCCTCCGATGAGCACGATGTCCATGATTCCGTCTCCCGTTGGTGAACCCGGCCCGGTTGCCGGTCACCCCACGCTAGAGACAGTTCCGGACGTTCTGCTGCCGGATTGGATCCGGATCAAGTTTCGGGGTGCGCACGATGAGTTTCCTGGGACGCTTTCGTCTGATCCCGTAGCGCGTCGCACCGTGCGGCGCCAGGAGGCCGCGCCGTGCGGCACCACGCCAAGCTGCACCACGCCAAGCTGCACCACGACAAGGAGTCCCTGGATGCGCACCATCGTCGCCACCCACTTCGTCTCGCTCGACGGCAAGGTCGACCCGACCGGCGGCGACCCCGAGCTGCACGACACCGCCTGGACCTTCAAGACCGTCGAGCCCGCACCGGAGGCCTACGAGCTCAAGGGCCGCGAGCAGGAAGAGGCCGGGGCGCTGCTGCTGGGCCGGGCGAGCTACCAGATGTTCGCGCCGGTCTGGCCCGACATGGAGGAGTTCACGCGGTACAACACCCTGCCCAAGTACGTCGTCTCCTCCACGCTCGGCCAGGACGACCTGGCCGAAAACTGGGGCGACACCACCGTGCTGCGCACCCTCGACGACGTCGCCCGGCTCAAGGAGACCGACGGCGGCGAGATCCAGGTGCACGGCAGCGTGTCCCTGACGCGGGCGCTCGCGGACGCCGACCTCATCGACGCGTACCACCTGCTCGTCTTCCCGGTGCTGCTGGGCCAGGGCAAGCCCCTGTTCAGCGACACCGACAAGGCGGCCCAGAACCTGCGCCTGGTCGAGCACGAGGCGTACACGAACGGCGTCCAGAAGCAGATCTTCGAGGTGGTCCGTTGAGCGGACCCCGGTACCGCAGGCCCTGACCCGCCCGGGACGAGGTCCGGCGGCGCCACGCCGAGGCGCGACGCCGCCGGCGTCTCAGGTCCCGGGAATCACGCCCCGGGAATCAGGTCCCCTCGGCGATCAGCTCACGTCCCCGCGCCATGCGCCGGTCGAACCACCGCTCGACTCGATGAACTCCTTGAACCGGTCGAGGTCACCCTGGACCCGACGGTCGTCGAAGTTGAGCGCGCTGCCCACCTTCTCGGTGACATTGCCGGGCTCCCAGTCGAGCTGCACGGTGACCCGTGTCTGGGTGTCCTGGAGGCGGTGGAAAGTGACCACCCCCGCCTGCTGCGGGCCGCTCCGGCTGGTCCACGCCACACGCTCGTCCGGGTGCTGCTCGGTGATCTCGGCGTCGAACTCACGCTCGACCCCACCGATCTTCGTCTTCCAGTGCGTGTGGGTCTGGTCGAGCTGGCGGATCTCCTCCACGCCTTCCATGAACCGGGGAAACTCCTCGAACTGGGTCCACTGGTTGTAGGCGGTCCGCACGGGCACGTCCACGTCGATCGACTTCGTGATGGTTGCCACGAGCCTCTCCTTTCCTTGGCGTGCCTCCACCCTGACAAGGGTGGCGCCCACTCGCGCGCCGGGAGGCATAGCCTTCTCGGGTGCCGTCCGAGACGAGTCCCACCGCCCGCGCGCTGCGCGCCCTGGAGGTGCTGCAGACCCGCCCCGGCACCACGGCGAACGAGCTCGCCGACCGCCTGGGGGTGACGGAGCGCGCCGCACGCCGGTACGTCGAGATCCTGCGCGAGGCCGGTGTGCCCGTCTCGTCGGCCCGCGGCCCGCACGGGGGCTACCGGCTCGGCCGTGGCACGCGGCTGCCCCCGGTGAGCTTCACGCAGGCCGAGGCGTTGGGCCTGGTCATGGCGGTGCTCGACAGCCACCCCGACCCCGACGGCGACGACCTCGTCGACACCGCGCTGGGCAAGGTGATCCGCGCCCTGCCGGAGGACGTCGGCAGGCAGGCGGCGGCGCTGCGCGACCACGCGGCGGCCGCACCCGACCGGTACGCGGCCCGCCCGGACAGCGCGGTCACGAGCGAGCTCGTCGCAGCAGTTGCCGCCCGACGGCGCGTGCTGGTCACCTATCGCGACGAGTCCGGCAGCGAGTGGTCCGCCGAGGTGGACCCCTGGGCCGTCGTGGTGCGCTACGGACGCTGGTACCTGCTGTGCCACTCCCACCGCGCCGACGCCGTGCGGACCTACCGCGTCGACCGGGTTCTTGCGGTCGAGCACCGCGACCAGGCGTTCGAACCGCCCGCCGGGCTCGACCCCGTCGCGGCGCTCGAGCAGCACCTCGGCACGGGCTGGAAGTACACCACACGCGTGGTGTTCGAGGCGCCGTTGGCGGACGTCGCCCCCTGGGTCGGCGCGCAGATGGGGCGACTCGAGGCGGCGGGCGACGGGTGCGTGCTCGTGGGCAGCACGCGCAACCCGCAGATGTACGCGCAGGAGTGGCTGGCGAGCGTGCCCTTCCCCTTCCGGGTCGAGGGCGGATCGGAGCTGCGGGCCGCTGTCGGTACGCTCGCCGAGCGGCTCGCGGCCGCCGTCGCGCAGGAGGGGTGACGTTCGACGCACCACCGGGGTCGGCACGCGGCGAGATGTCTGCTGTGGGAACATGCCGCTCATGAGCGCACCACGCGTCGGGATCATCTGGAACCCGTCCAAGACGACCAAGCCGGATCTCGAGTCCGCGCTGGGCAGGGCGATGAGTTCCGCCGCCCCCGAGACCGATGTCCTCTGGTTCGAGACGAGTGTGGACGACGCCGGCCAGGGCGCGGCGGCGCGGGCTATCGAAGCCGGCGCCGGTGTGCTGATCGTCGCGGGCGGGGACGGGACGGTGCGCGCCGTGGCCGAACGCCTCGCCGAGACGGACGGCGACGTCGAGCTGGGCATCGTCCCGCTCGGCACGGGCAACCTCCTGGCCCGGAACCTCAAGGTGCCGCTGACCAGCGTCACCGCCGCGTTCAAGCGAGCGCTCACGGGCGAGGCCCGGACCATCGACCTGGGCTGGCTCGAGATCGAGCTCGACGGCGGGACCGAGCGACACGCGTTCGCGGTGATGGCCGGGTTCGGGCTCGACGCGCACATGATCACCGAGACCGACGACGCCCTCAAGGACCGGGTGGGCTGGCTCGCCTACGTGGAGTCGCTGGGGCGGGCGCTCTCCGCGAGCAACACGCTCGAGGTGAGCCTCACGGCCGACGACCGCCCGCAGAGCCGCGAGAGCGTGCACACGCTGCTCGTCGGCAACTGCGGCACCCTTCAGGGCGGCATCAACCTGCTGCCCGACGCCGACCCGGGCGACGGCGAGCTCGACCTGCTCGTGCTCAGCGCCGTCGACGCCGCGGGATGGGCCGACACGCTGCGGAACATGGTCTGGGACAACGGCATCAAGCGCCTCGCCGCCGGCGGCGAGGGCGGTGCCGAGAGCAGCGAGAGCGCGACGCACCTGCGTCTGCGCACCCTGCAGATCGAGCTGACCGAACCGCGCGTGTTCGAGATCGACGGCGAGGACCTGGGGGAGACCACGCGGGTGGGCATCACCATCCAGGAGGGCGCGGTGCGGGTCCGCTGAGCGCGGCGCCCTCCTGCCCCGGACCGCGTGCGCGCGTTGCACGGGCCAGTGGAGGGCACATGCCCCAGGATGGGTGGCGTACGCAGGAACGATGCGAACGTCTGACACCGAGAGCATGTCTGACACCGAGAGCAACGGGAGGCACCGAGATGGGGCGCAAGAAGCACATCGACCAGGCCGAGAAGGCAGCGCACGGCGGCGGAGGCCTGAAGAAGTTCCTCTCGCTCGTCGCGATGGCGCTCATGGCCGCGGCGGTCGTCAAGGAGCTGCGCAAGCCCAAGGCGGAGCGCAGCTGGCACGGCAAGATCGCTTCGGTCGTCCCCTACGAGCTGCGCGTCCCTACCCTGGAGCGCGCCCGGGAACGGCTGTGGGACCCCGAGGCCGAGCATGTCGTGGGCCCGCGGGTGTTCGGCGTCGGGTGGAGCGTGAACGTGGGCAAGGCCGTCGCCGTGGTGCGGCAGAAGGTCGGCGTCTGACCCCTGTGTGACGTCGCCGGCCGGGCCACCGGGCCCGGCCGGCGACGGCAGCACCGCGGCTCGCCGGACGGTGCGAGGGCCCCGCGCGATGATTCCTCCGCCGCAGGACGGTCTGAGGTGGACCGGGGCGCCTGTCCGAAGCGCTCTGATCGAGGAGGAGCGAGCGCATGGGCATGATCGAGGGCTCCGCGGTGGCGGAGCTGGACGTCCGGTATCCGGGCGACGCCGGGTACGACGAGGCCCGCACGGTGTGGAACGCGATGGTCGACCACCGGCCCGCGGTGGTGGTCCGTTGCCGGCGCACCGAGGACGTCGTGGGGGCGCTGGCACTGGCGCGACGCGACGGCCTGGAGGTGGGCGTCCGGTGCGGGGGCCACAGCGTGGTCGGGCACGGCGTGCCCGACGGCGGGCTGATGATCGACCTCACGTCCCTGGACGAGGTGCGCGTGGACCCGGCCCGGCGGCGGGCGTGGGTGGGCGGCGGGGCGCTGCTCGGCGCGCTCGACGCCGCCACGCAGCCGTACGGTCTGGCCACGACGGCGGGCAACGTGTCGCACACCGGCGTGGGCGGGCTCACCCTGGGCGGCGGTATGGGCTGGCTGGCCCGGCAGTGTGGCCTGGCCTGCGACAACGTGGTCTCCTACGAGGTGGTGACGGCTTCCGGTGACGTGGTCCGGGCCTCCGCAGACGAGCGGCCCGACCTGTTCTGGGCCTTGCGCGGCGGCGGAGGCAACTTCGGCGTGGTCACCGAGTTCGAGTTTCGGCTGCACGAGGTCGGCACCCGCGCGCTCGGCGTCGAGCTCGACTTCCCCGTGGCGGACGCGGTGCCCGCCGTCGTCCGGTGGCGCGACCTGAGCGTGGTGGCGCCGCGCGAGGCGACCTACACCCTCGGCGTGCACGACGGCGTGGTGACCCTCGGCTTCGTGTGGGTGGGCGACCCCGGCGAGGGCCGGGCACACGCCGCGGAGCTCACCTCGCTGGGCACCCCGGCGGCCCGCAGGATCGAGGAGCTGTCCTACCTGGACCTCCAGACGCAGGAGGACAGCACGGCGGGCCATGCGGTGCGCCGCTACTGGAAGGGCCACTACCTGCGCGACCTCACGGTCGGTGCGATCGAGGCACTGCTCGCGACCGAGCCCGACGTGCGTGCGGGGCTCCAGTCGTACGGTGGCGCGATCGGTGACGTGCCGGACGACGAGGCCGCGTTCAGCCAGCGCGGCACCCGGTTCGAGTACGTCGCGGCCACCGGCTGGACCGAGCCGGAGCAGGACGTGGCCCGGATCGCCGCGGCGCGCGCGAGCGCGACCCGGGTGGAGCCGTTCGCCAGCGGGGTCTACGTCAACGTGCTGGGCGACGACGGCGCCGACGGCGTACGGCGTGCGTACCCGCCCGAGAAGCTGGCCCGGCTCGCCGCGATCAAGGCCGCGTACGACCCGGACAACGTCTTCCACCTGAACCAGAACATCCCGCCGGCCCCGGCCTCCCTGGCACGGTGATCGGCACGGTGACCGGCCCCGGGCGGGGGAGGGTCACTCCTCGCCGAACGAGCCCGTGAAGTCCTCGATCGCGCTGACCACCTCGTCGAGGATGGCCAGGTTCTCCGCGCGGTCGTACGGTACCTCCAGGCGGTGGTCGGCGTTCTCCACCTCGAAGACATCGGCCTCGGAGCCGTCGGCGAGCTTGCCGTCCCACAGAGGGTCGGCGGTGCCGCCGACGAGCAGGTGGTTCTCGTCCAGCTCGGCGGCCGTCTCCCGCACATCGGGCGCCTGGTCGCTGGTGAGCACCGGCGTCAGCCACACGCCGGGCAGGCCCAGCCGCACGGCGAGCGGCATCGCGAGCGTGCCCAGCGACTTGGCCAGCACCAGGTGCATGGTGTCCTCGACGGACGGGTCCTCGCCCAGCACCTCGGCATATGCGGCACGTGCCGACTCGAAGGAGGGCGTGGCCGTCCACGTCAGGGTGCGGACCGTCCAGCCCTGGTCGCCCAGTGCGGACCGCGCGTACCAGAGCAGCGGCGCCACGGCGGTGTACCCGGAGCCGGGCAGCACCGTGACGACCCGCTCCGGGTCGGCGTCGGTGACGTGCAGCTCGTACGCGGACACCTCCTCATCATGACAGGAGGACGCCGCCCGGTCCTCGCAAGTGGCCGGGCGGCACCCGGTACTACCGGTGTCCGGGCCATCCCCCGTTCCGGGCGGGCGATCCGTCACCCAGGTCGGCGGCGAAGGACGCGACCCAGGCGAGCGACGAGTTCCAGTTGATGGTGATCTCGTTGACCGCCCAGGCACGGATGTCGTCCACGTAGCACCACTGAGGTCGGCAGCCCTCCAGCCACCCGCCCGAGACCGGGTCCTGGAGGCTCGAGTTGGGGCCGCCGGCTACGGTTTTGCGGGGTGGTTCGGGCAGCGCGGGGTCGAGCCCGTGCGCGTACCAGCGGCTGTGCTGGTTCCGGGCGTACGTGGTGCCGTACCCCGTCACGTAGGACATGCCGAGCACGTTGCGGCCCAGCAGGTAGTCGAGGCCCTCCAGCACCGATCTCGCGTAGGTGGCACGGCCCGTGATGTCGAACGCGGTGGCGATGACCACCTGGTTGTTGAGCATCGAGCTGTTCGAGCCCCACGGGTACAGGCCGTCGGGTGCGGTGTAGGTCTGCCCGAACGCCTCGTCCTTCTGGAGCGCGACGAGGCGGTCGGCGCCGGTCACGACCGAACGGCGCACCCGGCTGCGATCGGGCAGGCGGGACGGCACCGTGGCGAGGTCCAGGCGGGCCAGGCCCGCGACGGAACCCCAGTAGAAGCCGTCCGAGAACACGTCGGCCCGGTGGAGCGGGCTGCGGATCACGTCCTTGCGGTACCGGGCGTCGCCGGTCGTGAGGTAGAGCTCGGCGGCCGCCCAGTAGAACTCGTCGGACACGTCCTCGTCGGCGTACGGGCCGCCGCCGGACTCGCCGTCCGCACGCGGCGCGTACAGCGCCGGGTGGGCCCGCGCAGCGTCGTAGGCCGTGGTGGCGGAGCGGAGCAGCTCGTCGGCGAAGGCAGGGTCGAGCCCGCGCCACAGCCGCGACCCGGTCGCGGCGACCGCAGCGAGGTTGAGCGTCGCAGCGGTGGACGGCCGGTGCAGTGCGCGTGCCTTCGGGTCGGCGGAGGGCAACAGGGGCAGCCCGGTCCACTCCACGTCGTGCACCTTGTGGTGGGCCATCCCGGCCAGCGGTCGGCCGGCGGGCACCTGCATCTTGAGCATGAACTCCAGGTTCCAGCGGGCCTCGTCGAGGATGTCGGGCACCCCGTTGTCCCGTTCGGGCACGTGCAGGGTCGAGTCGGCGAGCGCGCCGTCGTCCACGACCGCGGCGTGCTGCGTGCGCTCGTAGGCGGAGAGCAGCTGGTGGGTCGCGATCCCGCCGTTGACCACGTACTTGCCGTGGTCACCCGCGTCGTACCAGCCACCGGTCACGTCGAGCGTGTAGTCGCAGGTCCAGCCGTCCATCCACGGGACGGGCGCTTGGCACGGCACGGCACGGTCGCCCTGGTTGGGTGCCACGCCCACGTGGCCTGCGGCGCGCGCGTACCCCGCGCCCGCGACCGCCCCGTCGATCGGCGTACCCGAGCGGTTCGTGTAGAAGAACCGCATCGAGTCCGCCCGCAGGTCCTGGTAGACGTCCGGGTCGATGTCGAACGGATGGCTCGTCGCGTCGCCCACGACGAGCCGTGCCCCGTGCTGCTGCCTGCTGTAGGCGGAGAAGTCGACGGTGTGCACCCGCTCGCCCGACGAGGGGTCCGTGCCGTGCGGCTTCGTGGTGCCCCGGGCGAGCACCGTCCCGGCAGCCGACCGCAGGGTCCACCGCTGTGGCGCCTTCGCGGCGGTGACCACCGTCGCGGACTTCGGGCCGCGCGGCAGGTAGCCCGCCTGGTTGACCTTGACCGCGGGGCCGGTGTCGGGCACGTACTCGAACGCGGGCCCGGTGAGGCTGACGTCGTCGAGGCAGACCGTGTACGTGCCCCCACCCCCGAGCTGGAACTGCAGGGTGTTGTTGACCGGGAGCTCCCGGTCAGGCGTGACGAACGTGTAGGACGTCGTCGCGGCGCCGATCCGCACGGCGGTGCCCTTGGCCAGGTAGGCGCCGCCGGCAGACCCGTCGGTCGGTTGCACCACGGGGCGGACGGTGACCTCGCGGTCCGCCCGCGCGGTGAACGTGAGCGTGTACTCGGTCGCCGGCTGGAACGCGAGGTCGTTCTGCCCGACGAGCGCACCCCACGGGTCGGCGACGTCGGGCACGTCGACGCACAGCTCGCCGGTCGACACATCGGGCGTCATCCCGGCGTTGGTCCACCAGGGTTTGGCGTTCGTGTCGAACGTGCCGTTGAGCAGGAGCTCTTCCTGCTCGGGTGGGGCGTGCCGCTCGGACGGTGCCTGCTGCTCCGGTGGCGCCGGGGCCACGCCCGCGGCGGGCAGGGCGCCGGCGCCGAGCAGCACCGCGAGGAGCGGCGCGACGGCGCGCCATCGTGTTCGGACCACGTTGTCCTCTTTCTCTCACCTTCGCCCTGCGACCCGGCCGGGCCGCAGGGCGAAGGACCGTCAGGGTCGTCGAGACGATCATCGCGCGGCGCCCCGTGACCACCGGCCGGGTGCGGCCGGAAGCGATCAGGAGCGCTCACGGGGTGGAGCCGTCGAGCGCCGTGGCACCAGGCGTGGGACGAGGCGTACCCGCTGGGTCGCCGGCCGCCGGCCCGCCACCATGCGGTGCGCGGCGATGGATACCGCGAGGCGGCCCACGTCGTGCTTGGGCGGTGCCACGGCGGTGAGCGGCACCGAGCCGAGGGAGGCCAGGACGTCGTCGTACGCGACGATCGACAGGTCCTCCGGAACCCGGGTGCCCCGTTCCAGGGCGAGGCCGAGGAGTGCGACGGCGTCGTCGTCGGAGTGCATGATCACCGCGGTGGTGCCCGAGGCGAGGCACTGGTCGAGGATCGAGCCGAGCGCCTCGTTGCGCCGCGAGAGGTCCTGCTCCTCGACCACGAACCGCACCGGGGCGAAGGGGGCGCGCAGCAGCGGCCGTGCGTCGAGCGCCCTCTCGAACCCCTCGACCAGGCGGGTCGACGTCGGTGTCGAGGAGCGGACGGCCAGCGCCACCCGCTCGTGGCCCTCGTGTGCGAGGTGATCGAGCGCCACCTCCACGCCGGCCTCGTGCTCGGAGCGCACGTAGTCCACCGCCCGGGTGTCGCAGTGCCGTTCCACGAGCACCACGGGCTTGTCCATCGCGTCGTACCAGGCGGGCAGCCGGGTGTCGGTGGGCCGCGCCGTGGCGATGAGCAGGGCGTCCACACGCGCCCGCCGCAGCCGCTCGACGATGCGGCTCTCCTCGGTCTCGTCGTAGTACGACGTGGCGAGGACCAGCCGGACGCCCGACTCCCGCGCTCCCTGGCGGGCGCCCGCGAGGATCTCCTGGAAGTAGCCGTGCCCGGAGGGCACCACCATGCCGACCACGCCGAGGCGGGTGCCGTCGTCGGTGTCGGTGGGGATCAGCACGCCGCCGCCGTGGACGCGCTGGAGCTTGCCCTGGCTCGCCAGGGCCGCGACGTCGCGGCGCGCGGTCACCAGGGAGACGCCGAACCGCTCGGCGATCTCGGGCACGCGCACCGAGCCGTGCAGGCCGAGATCGGTCAGGATCGCTGCCCGTCGTCGTACGACGAGCTCGCGCTCACCTGCGTTCATGAGGCCCCTGTCGTCCGGGTGCGGCGCGTCCGGGTGCGGCGGCGCGGCCGTCGCGCCGTCGGGACACCGGCCACTGTGCCGTCTCCCGGACGGCGGTGCGGGGCCGAGTCGAGCGAACCGATCATAAGCGATCACCTCATCGGCGCTCGTCTCAGGCGATCAGCGTCGGCGGGGCGGTCCGGTCATCCTTTGACTGCTCCTTGCGTGATGCCTGCGACGAGCTGCTTGCCGACGAAGGTAGAGGGACACGACGGTGGTGATCGGGTGGTCAGTTCCCCAGCGTGGCGGACTCGTCGACGGCACCCTGCCAGCTCTTCTCGGCGTCGTCGGCGCCTGCGATGTCGACCCGGTTGAGCGCGTTCTGGACGGTCTGGTGGATGGCGAAGTAGTTGGCGCCCTTGTACGGCGCGCCCTCGATCGCCGCGGCCCGTGCCGAGAAGATCTCGCCCACCGGGGCCTCCGCGAAGAACTCGTTGGTGAAGCCCTGGACGGCCTCGGACTCCTGCGCCTCGATCTGCGAGGGGAAGGTACCGGCGGACTCGAACGCCTTGGTCTGCTGCTCCGGGGCGGTCAGCCACGCGGCGAGCTCCTTGGCGGCCTCGGTGTTCTTGCCGGAGGCGGGGACGGTCAGGAACGAACCGCCCCAGTTGCCGCCGCCACCGGGGACGACGTCAGCGACGTCCCAGCCCTCGATGCCACCGGAGTTCTGCTCGATCGGGCCGGTCATCCAGGCGGGGCAGAGCATCGTGGCGAACGCGTCCTCCTGGAATCCGGCCACCCAGTCGTCGCTCCACTGCTCCAGGCCGGCCGACAGGTCGTCGTCCACCGACACGGCGAGCACCTCGTCGTACAGGTCCTTCACCGCGGTGTTGGTCGCCAGGTCCTTGGGTTCACCGGTGCCCGGGTCCTCGTAGGCGTCGTCGACCTGGTTGATCATGCCCTGGTACGTCGGCGTGGCGCCGTCGAACCATGCGGCGTCGGACCCTGCGGTGTCGGACCCGGCGACGAAGTCGCGGCCCGCGGCGAAGTAGTCCTCCCATGTCGCGTCCTCGCCGCCGAGCAGCTCGGCGACCTCGTCGCGGTCGGTCGGCAGGCCGGCCTCCTTGAACAGGTCGGAGCGGTAGCAGATGGCCTCGGGGCCGATGTCCGTGCCGTAGCCGATGACCTTGCCGTCGGTCGTCGTGGCCTGCTGGACCTTCCAGTCCATCCACCGCCCGTCGAGCTCGGGGTCGGCCAGGTCGGTGAACAGGTCGGGGTACTGCATGAGCTCGGGCAGCCAGTCGACCTCGATGGCCTCGATGTCGGCCAGGCCCTCGCCGCCGGCGGCGAGCTTGGTCGACAGGTTGGTCCGCGCGTCCGCCGACCGGGCCGCCTTGACGTGCTCGACGGTGACGTTCGGGTGCTCCTTCGTGTACTCGGCGAGCATCTCGTCCGTGTAACCGAAGTCGTTGAAGGTGGCGACCTTCAGCGTGATCGGGCCGTCCTCGCCGGATCCTTCGTCGGAGCCCTCGGCGGCACCGCCGCAGGCAGTCAGGGCGAGGGCGA
>Ga0233375_1000898_pt1 | contig 14692 bp, 12 predicted proteins | sample ElkDunMinimDraft_10_FD_191539 | JGI IMG/M metagenome (GOLD analysis project Ga0233375, IMG submission 191539) | Fecal eukaryotic communites from dung pellets of Tule Elk in California, USA - Elk Dung E16 | ecosystem: Host-associated > Mammals > Digestive system > Large intestine > Fecal | place... | reverse complement strand
TCGATGATGCCCGGCATCAGCCGATACCGGCCCTCCGGGCGCTGGTACGGGTCGGTGTTGGTCCCCAGCGCCACGTGCTCGCGTCGCCACGACGGCCGCGCGAGCTCGGCGCGGAGCACCTCGACCACGTTCGTCTTGACGACGATCTGCGTCTCGAAGTCCCGCCCGGCGTCCAGCTCGAGGTACTCGTGGGTCGGGCGCGCGTAGCAGTAGGCGCACGCGTGGACGCACCCGCGCATCGGGTTCACCGTCCACCGGAACGGCATGGACGACGCGTCGGGCACCTTGTTCAACGCGCTCTTCGCGGCCACCTCGTGGAACGTCACCCCCGCGAAGTCGGGGGTGCGGACGCTGCGCAGCAGGCCCGACAGCGCGAGGCCGGGGAGCGCCCCGTCCTCCCCCGACCGCACCGACTGCCCGTCCCACCGCATGCCGCCAGTCGAACACGCGTTCGATCAGCCGTCAACCGTCCTGGCCAGGGCGGCGCGGGAGGCCCGGCAACGGATCAGACGGCGGGCTGCACCCGGGGCCACCAGTCCTCGACGGGCGGCTGCCACGTCGCCGCGTCGGCGTCGTGCTGCTCGCCCGAGCGGATGTCCTTGACCTGGTCGGCGCCGCGCACGCCGTCCTCCCCGACGGCGCCGGGGAACCACACGAACGGGATGCCGCGTCGGTCCGCGTGACGGATCTGCTTGCCGAACTTCGCCGCGGCCGGCGCCACCTCCACCGGGATGCCGCGGCTGCGCAGGCTCGCCGCGACGGCGTCCGAGGCGGCGCGGGCCTCCTCCGAGACGACCGCGACCAGCACGGCGCTCGGCACGGAGCGCGAGGCGCGCACCAGCCCTCCGGCCAACAGCCTCGACACGAGCCGGGACACGCCGATGGACAGCCCCACGCCCGGGTACGTGGTGGACCCGTCGGACGCGAGCGTGTCGTACCGGCCTCCCGAGCAGATCGACCCGAGCTGCTCGTGGCCGACGAGGACCGTCTCGTACACCGATCCCGTGTAGTAGTCGAGGCCGCGCGCGATCTTCAGGTCGGCGACGACGACGCCGGGCGCCCGCTCGGCCGCGGCCCGGACCAGGGCGCCGAGCTCCTCGAGCCCCTCGTCGAGCAGCTCCGAGGACACCGACCGGGACGCGGCCAGGTCGCGCACCCGCGTGATCACGGACTCGTCGGCGCCGGAGATCGCCGCCAGCTCGAGGCAGGCCCGCGCCTGGTCCTCAGAGGCGCCCGTCTCCGCGACCAGCAGGGCCGCCACGGCGTCCGCGCCAATCTTGTCGAGCTTGTCGATCGAGCGCAGCACCCCCTCGACGTCCTCGAGCCCGAGGCCGCGGTAGAAGCCCTCGGCCACCTTCCGGTTGTTGACCAGGATGCGCACCGGCGGCACGCCGATGTCGCGCAGCGACCCGAGGGCCTCGGCCATCACCAGCGGCAGCTCGACCTCGTAGTGGTACGGGAGCGACCCGGCGCCCACCACGTCGATGTCCGCCTGGGTGAACTCGCGGAACCGGCCGTCCTGGGGGCGCTCGCCACGCCAGACCTTCTGGATCTGGTAGCGCTGGAAGGGGAACGCCAGGTGGCCGGAGTTCTCCAGCACGTACCGCGCGAAGGGGACCGTCAGGTCGAAGTGCAGGCCCAGCTGGCCCGAGCGGTCGTCGTCCACCGCGGCCGGGTCGTCATGCAGACGACGCAGCACGTAGACCTCCTTGGAGGTCTCGCCCTTGCGCAGCAGCTGGTCGAGCGGCTCGACCGCGCGGGTCTCGATCCCGGCGAAGCCGTGGAGCTCGAAGGTGCGGCGCAGCACGTCGAGCACGTGCTGCTCGACGATGCGCCCATCGGGCAACCACTCAGGGAATCCGGACAGGGGGGTGGGGCGTGCCATGAGGCCTCATCTTGCCAGGTATGGATTACGGCCCAGCTCGTCGTCCATCGTGGTGCCCGGGCCGTGGCCGGGCAGCACCACCGTGTCGCCGGGCAGCGCGCGCACCACCTCGGCGAGCGTCCGCGTCATGGCCCGGTCGTCGCCACCCGGCAGGTCCGTGCGCCCCACGGTGCCGGAGAAGAGCACGTCGCCCGTGAAGGCCACAGGCGCCGGCTGGACGTCGAGCAGGTACAGGGTCGCGCCCTCGGTGTGCCCGGGCGCGTGCCGCGCCACCAGGCGGAGCCCGCCCAGGTCGAGCACCTCGTCCGCCGACCTGCCGTCCGCCCCCGGCTCCCCCCCGAAGGGATCGACCCGCGCCGGGACGCGGTAGTCCCCCGGGGCGATGCCCAGGGACTGCAACGACTGCGCGAGCGGGCCGGCCGGATCGTGCGCGCCGCCCAGGCCGAGGGTGCCGAACGGGTCCGCCAGGCGGTACTCGTCGGCGCGGTGCAGGAGCACCGGGACGTCGTACTCCTCGGAGAGCTCGGCGGCGTCCCACGTGTGGTCCACGTGGCCGTGCGTGGCCAGCACCGCCACGGGGGTCAGGCCCTGCTCTCGCACAGCGCGCCGCACCCCGTCGGCGGCCCCGCCGCCCGGGTCGACGATCACGCACGTGCGGTCGTCCGCGGCCAGGACGTAGCAGTTGGCCCCGAAGACGGGGGCGACGACGGTGATGAGCTGCATCAGGCCACCGTACCGAGCGCGCGCGGCGGCGCTTCCGGCCAACGCGCCAGGCCTCTCCCGTCGTGGCGTGGCGTCGCAGGGCCCCGGGTTGCCTAGACTGTCGGGGTCAGGAGCGCGGGACCGCTGATCACGGTGTCAGCAGGCCGCCCGTCGTCGAGGAGTATGCGTGTCACCGAGCAAGCGCGAGTACGAGCGTCGTCGGTACGAGAAGTGGCAGCAGCGGCAGGCGGCGCGTGAGGCGCGTCGCCGGCGCCAGCGCGCCCTGATCGCGGCCGGTGTCGTCGGCGTGCTCGTGGTGGGCGCCGGCGTCGCCGCGGCCCTCGTGGCGCTCGGCGGCTCTGACGACGCGCCCTCCGCGGCCGACACCTCGTCCCCGGCCGCTGACGCGCTCGCCCCGGATCCCGCACTGGCCGAGGGCCGCGCGTGGACCGGGAGCCTGCGCACGAGCCAGGGCGATGTCGCCTTCGAGCTCGACGGCGCCAACGCGCCCCAGGCCGTGGCGAACTTCGTCTCGCTCGCGCAGGACTCGTTCTTCGACTCGACCGCGTGCCACCGCCTGGTGACCTCGGGGATCCACGTGCTGCAGTGCGGGGACCCCACGGGCACCGGCACAGGTGGCCCCGGCTACACGTGGGGCCCCATCGAGAACGCCCCCGCGGACGACGTCTACCCCGCGGGCACGATCGCCATGGCCCGTGTGGGCGGCGACGGCGCGTCGATGGGCAGCCAGTTCTTCCTCGTCTACGAGGACTCGACCATCCCGTCCGACGCGGCAGGTGGATACACGGTGTTCGGCCGCATCACGTCCGGTCTGGACGTGGTGCAGGCAATCGCTGACGCGGGGAACGGGAGCGACGGCGTCGCTCCCGCCCTCGACGTCATCATCGAGGGAGTGGAGACCCAGTGACCGAGAACCCTGCCGCCCAGGAGCGCGAGCGCGACGAGGTCGCCGAGTCCATCGTGGCGGAAGGCGACGCCGCCCAGGCGACGACCGCCGAGGTCGACGCGCCCCAGCCCACGGAGGCGGCGACCGAGGCCGAGACGACGCCGGAGGCCCCCGCCGCCGACGCCGCGCCGGCCGACGAGGTCGTCGAGGTCGTCGAGGAGCCGGCCGCCGAGGCGGCCGACGAGCCCGCTGCCGAGGCGGCGGCGCCGAGCGCCTCCCCCACGCCGCGGCCCGTGCCCCGCCCGATGCCGCGGCCCCGCCCGGCAGCCGCCCCCACCCCGGCGGCGGTCGCCGCGGAGGCGCCGTCGCGCGTCGTCCCCCCGGCGGACGCGGCAGAGGCCGCGCACGCCGCCACGTTCGGCCGCGTCGACGAGGAGGGATCGGTCTACGTCCGCGAGGCGTCGGGCGAGCGCGTCGTCGGGCAGTTCCCCGGCGCCACCCCGGACGAGGCGCTCGCGCTGTACGTCCGCCGCTACCTCGACCTGCTGGCCAAGGTCGCGCTCTTCGAGACCCGCCTCACCGCCCGCGACCTGGCGATCAAGGAGATCGACCAGACGCTGGCTCGCCTGACGGAGGAGCTGGCCGCGCCGGCCGCCGTCGGCGACCTGGACAGCCTGCGGGCACGCATGGACGGTCTGCGCACGCTCGCAGCCGAGCGCCGGGCGGCGGTGGAGGCCGAGCGCGCCGCGGCACGCGAGGCCGCGGTCGCCGCCCGCACCCATATCGTCGAGCAGGCCGAGAAGATCGCCTCGACAGACCCCGAGCGCATCCAGTGGCGCCCTGCCGGCGAGCAGCTGCGACTCCTGCTCGAGCAGTGGAAGGACGCCCAGCGGTCCGGGCCGCGCATCGACCGGCCGACCGAGGAGGCGCTGTGGAAGCGGTTCAGCCACGCGCGCACGACGTTCGACCGTGAGCGCCGGCACTTCTTCGCCGAGCTCGAGTCCCGCAACGCCGGGGCCAAGCAGGCCAAGGAGGCACTCGTCCTGGAGGCCGAGAAGCTCTCGACCAGCACGGACTGGGGCCACACGGCAGGCGCCTACCGTGACCTGATGACGCGGTGGAAGGCTGCCGGGCGCGCCAGCCGTGCCGACGACGACGCGCTGTGGGCCCGCTTCCGCGCCGCCCAGGACGCGTTCTTCGCCGCCCGCGACGCCGAGTCCGCCGCGACCGACTCCGAGTACCAGGCGAACCTCGAGGTCAAGGAGGCCATCCTGGTCGAGGCCGAGCGCCTCGTGCCGGTGACCGACCTGGCCTCCGCCAAGTCGACGCTGCGCACCCTGCAGGACCGCTGGGAGGCCGCCGGCAAGGTCCCGCGTGGCGACGTGCAGCGGGTCGAGGGGCGCATGCGTGCCGTCGAGACCGCGGTGCGCGACGCCGAGCAGGCGGTGTGGCGGCGCAGCAACCCCGAGACGCGTGCCCGCGCGGAGGGCGCCGCGGCGCAGCTTGAGAGCGCCATCGCAGCGCTCGAGGCCGACCTGGCGAGCGCGCAGGCCAAGGGCGACAAGCGCAAGGTCGAGGAGGCCCAGGCCGCCCTCGACGCGCGCCGGGCCTGGCTCGAGCAGGTGCAGCGGGCCGCGCAGGACGCGCGCGGCTGAGCCTGAGGCTCACGGCCCGGGGCGCGGCGATGGCTGCGGCGCCCCGGGCCGCGTCATGTCCGGCTCCTCACGCGCTGTCCACAGCCGCCTCTCCCCCACGCCTCGCACCTCCACCGGCGGGCATGCTGGCAGCGTGATCGCCCCCTGGATGCCCCGTCCCCCTGTGCCGCCTGCCGATGACGCGACGTCCCCCGCGGTGGTCGGGGCGGTGGCGTTCGACGCGCTACTCCGGGACGGCCACGCGCTGCGCGTGTGGGGCGGGCTCGCCGTCACGGCAGGGGTGGTGGTGTCCGCCGAGCACCGCGCCGCGGCCCTGGGCGCCCTGGTCCCGTCTCGCGCCGTCCTCGGGCGCCGCACGGCCGCCTGGGTCCACACGGGCGGGAGCGCCCCCGCGCGGGCGGAGGTCATCGTCGGACCGCGTCGGCGCCGCCCGGACCCGCACCCGCTGCGGATCACGCACGAGTGCGCGCTCGACCCTCAGGACGTCGTCGTAGTCGCGGGCGTCAGGGTCACCACCGTGCAGCGCACGGGCCTCGACGTGGCGCGGTGGACGTCGCCGGAAACGGCTCGGCGCGTGCTCCTCCGGCTGTGCTCGGCCGGGTTCGACCCCGGCGCGGCGCTGCACGCCCTCGACGCGCTGCCCGGGCACGCCGGGGTGCGGGAGGCGCGCTCGACGCTGGCGCGCGTCGCCTCCCTGAGCGTCGAGCCGACGCTCAGGCGCGGATGACGGGTTCCTCGGCTGCCTTGGCGCCGGTGATCCGGTAGACGTCGAAGACGCCCTCGACCTTCCGGACCGCCGAGAGCACCGACGCGAGATGCGAGGGCTCGGCCATCTCGAAGACGAACCGCGACATGGCGACGCGGTCCCGCGAGGTCGACACCGAAGCGGACAGGATATTCACGTGGTGGTCGGACAAGACCCGCGTCACGTCCGAGAGCAGGCGGCTGCGGTCGAGCGCCTCGACCTGGATCTGGACCAGGAACAGCGCACTGCTCCCCTGGGTCCACTCCACGTCGACGATCCGCTCCGGCTGCGCCCGCAGCTGGTCCACGTTGACGCAGTCGGTGCGGTGCACGCTGACGCCTTGGCCACGGGTGACGAACCCGATGATCTCGTCGCCCGGCACCGGGGTGCAGCACTTGGCGAGCTTGACCCAGATGTCGTCGACGCCGCGGACGACCACGCCCGGGTCCCCGGTGCGGACCCGGCGGGCCGTGTTGCCGGGACGCGCCGTCTCGGCGATGTCCTCCTCAGCCCCGGGCTCCCCGCCCATCGCCTGCACCAACCGGTGCACGACGGTCGCCGCGGACACCTGGCCCTCGCCGATCGCCGCGTACAGGGCGGACACGTCCGCGTAGCGCATCTCGTTGGCGAGCGCGACCAAGGACTCGTGCGACAGCAGGCGCTGGATGGGCAGGTTCTGCTTGCGCATCGCCTTGGCGATGGCGTCCTTGCCCTGCTCGATGGCCTCCTCGCGGCGCTCCTTCGAGAACCACTGCCGGATCTTGTTCCGCGCGCGCGGGCTCTTGACGAAGCCCAGCCAGTCGCGGCTCGGGCCCGCCGTCTCGGACTTGGACGTCAGCACGTCGACGACGTCGCCGTTCTCCAGGGCCGAGTCCAACGGCACGAGCCGGCCGTTGACCCTGCCGCCCATGGTGCGGTGCCCCACCTCGGTGTGGACCGCGTAGGCGAAGTCGACCGGGGTGGAGCCGGCGGGCAGCGCGACCACGTCGCCCTTCGGCGTGAAGACGTACACCTCCGCTCCGGCGATCTCGAAGCGCAGGGAGTCGAGGAACTCGCTCGGGTCGGCGGTCTCCTTCTGCCAGTCCACCAGCTGCCGCAACCACGTCATGTCGTTGCCGGCGGGGTCGGTGGCGCCGCTCGCGGTGTTCTTCGCGGTCTCCTTGTACTTCCAGTGGGCCGCGACGCCGTACTCCGCGCGGCGGTGCATGTCGTGCGTGCGGATCTGGATCTCCACCGGCTTGCCGCCAGGGCCGATCACCGTGGTGTGCAGCGACTGGTAGAGGTTGAACTTGGGCATCGCGATGTAGTCCTTGAACCGTCCGGGGACGGGGTTCCACCGCGCGTGCAGGGCGCCGAGCGCCGCGTAGCAGTCGCGCACCGAGTCCACCAGGACCCGGACGCCGACGAGGTCGTAGATGTCCGCGAAGTCGCGGCCGCGGACGATCATCTTCTGGTAGATCGAGTAGTAGTGCTTCGGCCTGCCGGTGACCGTGGCCTTGATCTTCGCGGTCCGCAGGTCCGCGCCGACCTGGTCCCGGACCACCGCGAGGTACTCCTCGCGGGCCGGGGCGCGCTCGGCCACGAGGTGCACGATCTCCTCGTAGACCTTCGGGTACAGGGTCGCGAAGGACAGGTCCTCGAGCTCCCACTTGATGGTGTTCATGCCCAGCCGGTGGGCGAGCGGGGCGTAGATCTCGAGCGTCTCGCGGGCCTTGCGCTCAGCGGAGGACGACGCGACGAACTTCCAGGTCCGCGCGTTGTGCAACCGGTCGGCGAGCTTGATGACGAGCACCCGGATGTCCCGCGACATCGCCACGACCATCTTGCGGACGGTCTCGGCCTGCGCCGCGTCCCCGTAGGCCACCTTGTCGAGCTTCGTGACGCCGTCGACGAGCATCGCGATCTCGGGGCCGAACTCCGCCCGGAGCTGGTCGAGCGAGTAGTCGGTGTCCTCGACGGTGTCGTGCAGCAGCGCGGCGGCGAGCGTCGGAGGCGTCATGCCGAGCTCGGCGAGGATCGTGGCCACCGCCACGGGGTGCGTGATGTAGGGGTCGCCGCTCTTGCGCAGCTGGCCCCGGTGCGCGCGCTCCGCGACGACGTACGCCTGCTCGATGACCGACAGGTCGGCCTTCGGATGGTTGGTGCGGATCGCCTGGAGCAGCGGCTCCAGCGCAGGGGACGTCGCCGGCCCACGTGTGCCGAACCTGGCCAGGCGCGACCGCACCCGGCTGGCGGACTGGCCATCCGTCGGGACCGTGGGGACGTCCGAGCGCGTCGTCCGTACGTTCTCGCTCATCTCACCCCTCCCGCAGCTCCAAGAACCGTCCCTCGCTGGGTGCGAGGCCGGCGCCGGTGGGGACGAGCATCACATCACCACCGCGGGCATGAGAGCCCGATCCGCACGAGTCTACGTCGCCGACCTGTCAACCCACCGCAAGGAGCGACTGGACACGGTGGCCTGCCAGCACATCGCGTCCATGCAGGAACTCGAGCTCCACGAGGAAGGACAGGCCGACCACCTGGGCGCCGCAGTGCTCGAACAGCCGGATGGTCGCCCCCGCGGTCCCCCCGGTCGCCAGCACGTCGTCGACGATGAGGACCCGTGCCCCGCGCGGGACGGTGAACGGGTGCACCTCGACCGTCGCCGTGCCGTACTCGAGCGAGTACTCCTCGGCGGCTGTCGGCCCGGGCAGCTTGCCGTGCTTGCGCACCGGGACGAAGCCGGCGCCGAGGGCCACCGCCACGGGCGCGGCGAGGATGAACCCGCGCGCCTCTGTGCCGGCCACCAGGTCGACGGGACCGTCGACCCGCGAGGCGATCTCCTCGACGACCCCGGCGAACGCCTCGGCGTCCGCGAGCAGGGGCGTGATGTCCTTGAACCCGACGCCGGGCGACGGGAAGTCGGGCACGTCGCGGATGAGCTCGTGCATCCGGGTGGTCAGCGCGTCTCCGCGCAGTGCTGCTGCAGGCATGGTGGTGCTACTTCTTCCCTGACTTGCGTCGCTTCGGCTGGGCCGCGGACCCCAGATGGGCGCCCGGCCGGAGCTGGCCGACGTGGACCACGGCCGGCGACCCGGGCGCGCCCTCCGGCGAGCCCTCCGCCGCGGCTGTGCGGGCTGCCAGCACCTTGGCGGTGTGCTCGACGATCTTGGGCTCGCGCTCGCGCAGCGTGACCTCGGCGGGCGTGGCCAGGAAGATCGACGAGAAGGTGCCGACCGCCATCCCGATGAACAGCGCGAGCGCGATGTCGCGCAAGGTGCCCGCGCCCAGCAGGAAGGCCCCGATGAACAGGATCGCGCTCACCGGGAGCAGCGCCACCACCGAGGTGTTGATGGACCGCACCAGCGTCTGGTTGACCGCCAGGTTGGCCTTCTCGGCGTAGGTGTAGCGGGTCTGCTCGAGCACGTCCGCGGTGTTCTCGCGCACCTTGTCGAACACCACGACCGTGTCGTAGATCGAGTAGCCGAGGATGGTCAAGAACCCGATCACCGTGGCGGGGGTGACCTCCCACCCGACGGCGGCGTAGATGCCGACGGTGATGACCAGGTCGTGGAAGAGCGCGATGAGCGCTGCGGCGGCCATCCGCCAGTTGCGGAAGTACAGCGTCATGACGACCGTGACGAGGGCGAGGAACACGAGCAGGCCGTTGAGGGCCTTCTGCGTGACGTCCTTGCCCCACGAGGGGCCGACGAACGAGCTCGCGACGTTCTCGACGGGGACGTCGAACGCCTCGGCCAGCGCCTGCTGCGCCTCGGCGAGCCGCTCCTCGTCGAGGGCCAGGGTCTGGATGCGGAGTGCCGAGCCGCCGACCGTGGTCACGCGCGGCGCCTCCTCGGGAGCCACCTCCGAGACGACGTCCGCGGCCAGCGTCTGGTCGGTCGCGGAGACTCCCGACACGACGAACTGCGACCCGCCGCGGAACTCGATGCCCGGGTTGAGGCCAGGCTTGATCAGCAGGACCGCGGACAGCAGCACGATCACCGCGGAGATCAGGTACCAGGTTCGGCGGCGTCCGACGATGTCGTACGAGCGGCGCCCGGTGTACAGGTCGTTGCCCCACTGGGCGAATCCGACAGCCATCAGTGCTCAGTCCCCTCGGTCGTGTCGGACCCGCGCTCACCGGACGCGTCCGGGGGTGTCGTGCCGTCAGGCTTGTCTCGCCCGCGGCCCGGCTCGGGCTCGTCACGGGTGGTCTGCTCGGAGCCGGATGCCTGCGCCGCCGCTCGCTCCGCGGCGCGCCGCTCGGCGATGGTCATCGTCGCCGCGCCCGAGCGGACGCCGGCAGCCACGGGGACCCGGGATCCGGGCGTCTCGAGCGTGTCCGCGTCCGGGGCGGACGCCGCCCCGGGGACGACCTTGCCGCGGCCGACGTAGCGGGTGGCGGCAGCGCCCAGACGGCGCGGGTCGAGCCCCGAGAAGCGGTGGCCAGACGCGAAGAAGCGGGTGCGCGCCAGGAGCGTCATCAGCGGGTGCGTGAAGAAGAACACGACGAGCAGGTCGATCAGCGTCGTCAGGCCGAGCGTGAACGCGAACCCGCGGACGCCGCCGACGGCCAGGAAGTACAGCACCACGGCCGCGAGGAAGTTCACCGCGTCCGAGGCCAGGATCGTGCGACGGGCACGGTCCCACCCGCGGTCGACGGCAGGCGCGAGGCTCCTGCCGTCGCGCAGCTCGTCGCGGATGCGCTCGAAGTACACGATGAACGAGTCGGCGGTGATGCCGATCGCGACGATCAGGCCGGCGACGCCGGGGAGCGACAGGCGGTAGCCCTGCGTCCAGGACAGCACCGCGATGACGCCGTAGGTGACGACGCCCGCGATGAGCAGCGAGGCGACGGTGACCATGCCCAGCGCGCGGTACTGGAAGAGCGAGTAGATGACGACCAGCAGCAGGCCGATGGCGCCCGCGATCAGGCCCTTCTGCAGCTGCTCGGTGCCGAGCGTCGCGGAGATCTGCTCCTGGCTCTGCAGGTCGAAGGTCAACGGCAGCGCGCCGAAGTTCAGCTGGTTGGCGAGCGTCGCGGCGCTCTCACGGTTGAAGGTGCCGGAGATCTGCGCCTCGCCGTTGCTGATGATGACGCCGGCGTCCAGCGACGGCGCCGAGATCACGAGGCCGTCGAGCACCATCGCGAACTGGTTCTGCGGCGGCGTGGCGGCCAGGCCCTGCAGGCGCGTGGTCGTCTCGCGGAAGAGCTTCGTGCCCTCCGAGTTGAACTTGATGTCGACGACCCACTCGTTGGTCGTGGCACCCGTGGACGTGGTCCGCAGGCCGGAGGTCGCCGAGGAGACGTCGGACCCCTTGATCTCGACCGGCCCGAGCAGGTACTTGGCCGTGCCGTCCTCGTCGCACGTCGCCAGCGCCTTGTCGGGGTCGGCGACCTCGCCGCCGATCAGGTTGTCGGGGTTGGTGCAGTCGAGGGAGTCGAACGCCGCCTCGACCGCGGGCGTCACGTAGTACTCGACGTCGCTCGGGCTGTCCGGGGCGGGCTTCGACGGTGTGTCGGAGGGAGGCGTCGCCTCCTCGGCGGCCCCGTCCGTGGCCTCAGGGGCCCCGTCGGTGGAGCCGTCCGCCGGAGCGGCGGTCTCGTCCGAGGGCGGCGCGGTGGCGCCGTCCGTCGTCCCGTCGGCGCTCGTCGCCTGCGGGGCCCCGATGGCCAGCACCGGCCGGAACGTCATCTGCGCCGACTTGCTCACCAGCGCGATGGTCTCCTCGCTGGGGTTGCCGGGCAGCGAGACCACGATGTTGCGGCCGCCCTGGCTCGTGATCTCGGCCTCGGCGACACCCGAGGAGTCGACGCGCTGGCGGATGACGTTGATCGCCTGCGTGATCGTCTCTGACGTGATCGGCTCGTTGTTCTCCGTCACCGCCGTCAGGATGAGCTGGGTGCCGCCCTCGAGGTCGAGGGCCAGCTTCGGCGTCCAAGCGGCGTCGTCCGACATCTGCGTGCCCGCGAAGAGCGAGCCGAAGATCGCGACGATGACGGCGCCGAGCACGGCGAGGGTGCGTACCGGGCGGGGCCGGCGGCTGGGTGGCTGAGCCAACGGAGTGTCTTCTCTCGTGCGCGCACCGCCCGGCTCTCGCCGGGCGGTGGGACCGTTCCCGCTCGGCGCTGGGCGTCGCGGGCCTGAGGGCTAGCTACTTCTTCTCGGTGTCGTCGTCGTCGGTGCTCGGACGGGCGGGCGGCATGGACGACAGGTCGTCGGGGACGTCGATGGCGTCCTGCGACTCCTCCTCGGAGCCGTACGACTCGTCGTCGTCCGCCTCGTCCTCGTCGTACTCCTCGTCGTCGTCCTCGTCGACGGGGGGCTCGACCAGCTTCGCGATCGCCGCGCGCAGCCACCGGGACTCGTTGCCGGGCGTCGACTCGAGCGTGATGATGTCGTCGTCGATGTCCACGACCGTGCCGAAGAGGCCCGAGCCGGTCATGACCTCCTGGCCGACCTCAAGGTTCGCGCGGAAGTCAGCCGCCTGACGCTGCTGCTTGCGCGTCCGGTTGGTCATGAGCCACATGGCTCCGAACGCGAGGGCCAGGATGATGATGAACGAGAAGTCCATGAAGGGTGCGTCTCCGGTCTGATCGTGATGTCCGCCGTAGTCTAGGCGCCCAACCTGCGCGCGCCTAACCTCTCGGGGCCTTCTCCGCACGCGGAACGCGCACGACGGCGTGCACAACGTTTCACACGCGCCCACAGTTCCGGGCGGCGGGCACTACGTGAACAGCGTCCCCGAGGCCGCCGGCGCCGTGAGGCCGAGGTGCTCCCAGGCCGCGGGCATCGCGATGCGGCCCCGGGGGGTCCGGCCCACCAGGCCCTCGCGCACCAGGAACGGCTCGGCCACGGTCTCGACGGTCTCCGGCTCCTCCCCCACGGCGACGGCCAGGGTGGTGAGCCCGACGGGCCCGCCGCCGAACCGCGTGCACAGCGCGGTCAGCACCGCCCGGTCGAGCCGGTCGAGCCCCAGCGGGTCCACCTCGTAGACCTCGAGAGCTGCTCGGGCCGCCTCGAGGGACAGCCGCCCGTCGCCACGGACCTGGGCCCAGTCCCTGACCCTGCGGAGCAGGCGGTTGGCGATGCGCGGCGTGCCCCGGGACCGCGAGGCGATCTCGCCCGCGGCCGAGGCGTCGAGGGGCACGCCCAGCAGCCCGGCTGATCGGGTCAGCACGCGCTCGAGCTCCTCGGCGGAGTAGAAGTCGAGGTGGGCGGTGAAGCCGAACCTGTCGCGCAACGGGGCGGGCAGCAGGCCGGCGCGCGTGGTGGCGCCGACGACGGTGAACGGCGGCAACGACAGCGGGATCGCGCTGGCCCCGGCGCCCTTGCCCACCACCACGTCGACCCGGAAGTCCTCCATGGCCACGTAGAGCAACTCCTCGGCGGGTCGCGCGAGGCGGTGGATCTCGTCGAGGAAGAGGACCTCGCCCTCCTCGAGTGACGACAGCACCGCCGCGAGGTCGCCCGCGTGCTGGATGGCGGGACCGCTGGTGACGCGCAGCGAGGCGCCCAGCTCTGCGGCGATGATCATGGCCAGCGTCGTCTTGCCCAGTCCGGGCGGGCCGGACAGCAGCACGTGGTCTGGCGCCTTCCCCCGCCCCGCGGCCGCGTCGAGGATCAGTGAGAGCTGGTCGCGGACCACGTGCTGGCCGACGAACTCGTCGAGCCGGCGCGGGCGCAGGGCGGCCTCGGCAGCGCGCTCCAGGTCGGAGGCGTCCGGGCGCACGACGGACGCCTCGGCGTCGGACGGCGCCAGGCCGTCGCGCCCCAGGCCGCGGACGTCGTCGTCGAGCTGCTCAGCCACGGCCGCCGCCCAGCGACCGCAGCGCGGCGCGCAGCACGCCGGCCACGTCGTCGGCGTCCAACCCGCCGTCGGACTCGACCACCTGCGCCACCGCGTCCTCGGCGGCGCGCGCGTTCCATCCCAGGCCGACCAGGGCGTCCACCACCTGCGCCCGACGGTCGGTGACGGGCAACGGCGTGAACGCCCCGTCCGACGCCGTCGCGGGCGCCCCGAGCCGGCCGCCGAGCTCCAGCACGATGCGCTGGGCGCCCTTGTGCCCGATGCCCGGCACCCGCTTGAGCGCGGCGAGGTCCTCCCCGGCGACGGCCCGTCGCAGCCCGTCGGGACTGTGCACCGCGAGCATCGCGAGGGCGAGCCGTGGGCCCACCCCGCTGACGGTCTGCAGCACCTCGAAGACCTCGCGCTCGTCGGAGTCGGCGAACCCGAAGAGGGTGAGCGAGTCCTCGCGCACCACGAGCGACGTCCACAGCAGGGCCTCGGCTCCGACGCGCAGCGCGGCGAGGGTGGTCGGGGTGGCCTGCACGAGCATGCCCACACCGCCGACCTCCACGACCGCGGCGTCCAGCCGCACAGCCTGCACCGTGCCTCGTACCGACGCGATCACCCGTGGTCCTCCCTCGTCCTCGGGCCGCGACCGGCGCGCGCCCGACAGAACTATCCCATGCGCACGAACACGTGTACGAACGACACGCGACCGTGAGCCGCGGCGGCCCGGGGCCGGCGGTCAGCCGCGGGCGCGCGCGGCCTGCTCGGCGGCCGCCCAGGCGCGCTGCGCCGCCGTCATCGACCCAGGAGCCCGCTGCGGGGCCCCGAGCGCCCCGGCGGGCCGCCACAGGTGGCAGATCGCCAGGGCGAGGGCGTCGGCCGCGTCCGCGGGGCGTGGCAGCTCGTCGAGCGCGAGGAGCCGCTGCACCATGACCTGGACCTGCGCCTTGTCGGCGCGCCCGCTGCCTGTGACCGCGGCCTTCACCTCGCTGGGGGTGTGCAGCGCCACGGGGATGCGGCGG
>Ga0233375_1000897_pt1 | contig 14697 bp, 9 predicted proteins | sample ElkDunMinimDraft_10_FD_191539 | JGI IMG/M metagenome (GOLD analysis project Ga0233375, IMG submission 191539) | Fecal eukaryotic communites from dung pellets of Tule Elk in California, USA - Elk Dung E16 | ecosystem: Host-associated > Mammals > Digestive system > Large intestine > Fecal | place... | reverse complement strand
CCCCGATCGACGACGACGTGCGCCGTCTCGTGGGCGCCCCTGACCAGCTCGTCTCGGTGGACCGCCTGGTCCGCGACGAGGGGCCTGGCCGGGGGGCCCCGGTGCTCGTGGTCCGCAACCCGCGGGGCATCTCGTTCGAGGTGCTGCTCGACCGGGCGCTCGACCTGGGCTGGGCCGACGCGCCCGGCCTGCCGCTGGCGTGGCGCTCTGCGCGGGGCCCGGTGGAGTCCTCGCGCTACGAGCCCGAGGGCGCGGGCTGGACCCGCACCTTCGGCGGCGGCCTCCTGAGCACGTGCGGGCTGGCCTCGACGGGGGCGCCGTCCACGGTGGACGGCACGCATCACGGGCTGCACGGCCGGGTGGGTCACGTCCCCGCCGAGAACGTGCGCTGGGGCCTGGTCCCCGATGGCGACGGCCTCGCCGTGGAGGTCACCGGCGACGTGGTCGAGACCGCCCTGGGCGCGCCGACCCTGCGCCTGCGGCGGCGCATCGTCGCCAGCACGGACCGGCCCGAGGTGCGCGTCGAGGACATCGTCACCAACGACGGATTCGGACCCGCCCCCCACATGTTCCGCCACCACCTCAACCTCGGGTACCCGCTGGTCGGGCCCGGGACCGTGGTGACCGCGACGGCCACGCCGCTCGCCGAGCGCGACCGGCCTGGCGAGGAGCCGCGCGCGCTGCCGTGGGCGCTGGACCTGGGCGCCGACAGCTCCGAGCCCGAGGTGGTCCTGTACTGCGCGCCTGAGCCGGGCCCCACGGCCAGCGTCATGGTGATGGCGCCCGACGGCGCCTGGGCGCAGATCGAGCAGGGTGTCGAGGGATGGCCGCTGCTGGTGCTGTGGCGCGACGCGAAGCCGGGGGTCAACGTCCTGGGGGTCGAGCCGTCGACGTCTCGCGACGGCGGGCGCGCTCAGGCCGAGGAGGACGGCGAGGTCGTGTGGCTCGCCCCGGGCGAGTCGCGCGGCTACACCACGGTGGTTCGCGCCGGGCGCTGATCCCTGCGCTGATGGGGTGAACATCGCACCTGACCTGCGAGGACGCTGGACCAAGGTCCCATTGACGCACCGTCAATGAGCCCTTGGATGTCCCTGACGGCCCCCGCCCGGACCCCGGGACGACGGCGCGGCCGCGGGCGAGGGGCGGCGGATCGTGGGACGCACGGGCGGATCAGGCGCCACGCGGACGGTCATGGACCCCGACGACCGGCGCGAGGCGATCATCGCCGCGGCGCGGGAGCTCTTCGCCGAGCAGGGGGTCGGGCGCACGTCCATCGCGGACGTCGCCGCCCGGGCCGGGATCACCCGGGGGCTCGTCTACCACTACCTGACCGACAAGGACACCCTGGTCGAGGTGGTCCTGGACCGGCACATCGACGAGTTCGTCGCGGACCTGCGGCGCTGGGACTCCGAGCGCGAGGTCGGCAACATCGACAAGGCCCTCGCGGACTGCGTCGCGGTGTTCCGCCGCCACCTCGGGCCCGTCGCGCCGACCGGCGCCCTGCCCCGCATCGAGGACGCCCGGCTGTACAGCCGGTTCGTCGACCGCGCCGTGCGCGCCCTCGTCGAGTGCCTGCAGGACACCACCGTGGCGGCCTACGCCCAGCGGCACCGCATCAAGATCGACCACGTCCCCGAGACGTTCTACGTGCTGATCCACGGCCTGATCGGCCTTGCCGGCTCTGATGGGCAGGTCAGCGACCGCGTCCTGATGGACATCATCCGCCAGACCCTGCACCTCGATCCGAGCGATCCCCCCACCCCGTCCTCGCAGGGAGCGGCGCGCCCGCCCCTGCGGGATGCGCCACCCCATCCCCCCGAGCTCGAAGGCGAGTGAAGCGATGTTCCTGTTCGAGTCCATCCCCTGGTATTCCGCGCTGATGTGGGTCGCGGTCGTCGTGGCGCTCATGGTCGCCAACGAGATCGCGCGATCGAGCAAGCGCGCGGCCATCGTGCTGTTCATCGTGCTGCCGGTGGTGCTCACCATCTTCGTGTGGCCGAACACCGCGGGCGAGGGGTCCAGCACCGGCAGCTGGTTCCACTGGGTCAAGGTGTACTCGGCCCTGGCGGGCTGCATCGGCTTCATGCTGCTGCGCTACTACCCGCGCATCGCCCGCAACAAGTACGCGCTGATGTTCCCCGCCGCGATCCTGGCCATCAACATCCTCGAGGCCGTCATCCGCGACTTCGAGGTCACGTCGATGAACGGCATGGTCGACGGCGTGATGATGGTCGGCGGCCCGTGGAACGTCATGAACGGCATCGCGGGGCTGCTCAACCTGCTGACCATCTGCGGGTGGGCCGGCATCGTGATCAGCCAGGACAAGAAGCGCGACATGGTGTGGCCGGACATGGTCTGGTTCTGGATCATCGCGTACGACCTGTGGAACTTCGCCTACGTCTACAACTGCGTGGGCGACCACGCGTTCTACGCCGGTGGCGCGCTGCTGGTCTCGTGCACGATCCCCGCGTTCTTCATCAAGCGCGGCGCGTGGCTGCAGCACCGCGCGCACACGCTCGCGTTCTGGATGATGTTCACGATGGCCGTGCCGGCGTTCGTCTCCGACTCGAAGTTCGCGGTCGACTCGTCGCACGACCCGAAGGCGCTGTTCGTCGTGAGCGCGATCTCCCTGGTGGTGAACGTGGCCGTGGCGGTGTACCAGGTGCGTCGCATCGTCGCCCGGCGGCTCAACCCGCTCAAGGACGAGCTCTGGACGGACCTGCCCGCGTACCAGAAGGTCGCGACGGCCAACCCGCAGCCGAAGGCCGAGGCGGTCACGGCCGACGTCTGAGCCTGACCGGCGTGCGAAGGGGTCCGCCGCACGGCGGGCCCCTTCAGCCGTGCAGACCGGCGCTCGAGGTGAGGTGGCGGGGTCGAGGTCCTGGGCAGTCGGCAGCCGGCGCGAGGCGGTGGGGATGGGGGCGTCGCCCCTCAGAGCGGCGCCGCGTCCTCGCCCAGCAGGTCGAGCAGCTCGCGCTCGTCGGCGTCGGACAGGCCCGCGCGGTCGTCGGCGTCCTCGGCGTGCTCGGCACGCCAGCGCATCCCGTCACGCAGGGTCTCCACCGGGGGCCGGTGGGTGAGCCCGGCGGCCCGGGCGCGTGCGGTGGAGCGGCTGTTCAGGCCGCGCCAGACGGGGTCGGCCAGCCACAGGGGCATCGAGCGGGGGCCGGCCCACTGGTTGACGTCGTGGTCCTTCAACCAGGACTCCGTGGCGGCGACGGCCACGGCATCGCTTCCCGCCGCCTGACGTGCTGCCTCCAGGTGCTCGCGGAACGAGAGCGAGGGCCCCATGACGTCGATGGCCCCGCTCAGGGACTGCTCGCCGCAGCGCACCAGCCACGCCGCCAGGTCGCGGACGTCGATCACCGACGTGACCATGTCGGGCGCGGCCGGCACGAGCACCTTGCCGGGCGCCGCGGGGTGGGCGAACCGCCACGGCCAGTAGTCGGTGCGCCCGGTCGGGTCGCCGGGGCCGCCGATGAGCCCTGCCCGTGCGAGGACCGAGCGGTCCGGGCCGAATCCGTCGAGGACGGCCTGCTCGCAGGCGACCTTCGCGGGGCCGTAGTCCAGCATCTCGGCCATGCGGTCGGCCTGCAGCGGGGGGAGCAGGGCGGCGGTCTCGTCGGCGCCCACGGCCTCGTGCGACGCGTAGACGTTGAGGGTCGACACCAGCACGTAGCGATCGGCCACGGGCTCGAGGTCCCGCACCGCGCGGCGCACGTGCCCGGGGTGGCGCGCCACGTCGATCACGACGTCCCACCGGCTGCCGGCCACCTCTGCGAGGGCGTCGTCCTCGTCGCGATCGGCGTGGACGAGGCGCGCTCCGGGCGGGACCTCCGAGCCGCGGGCGACGCACGTGACCTCATGGCCGTCGCGGAGTGCGGTCGCGGCCACGAGATGACCGAGCCAGGCTGTCCCACCGAGCACCAGGATCCTCATCCGGGGAGCATCCCAGCGGCGCGCCGCGGTGCGCAGCCGCTTTCGCCCTGGGCTGACGCGGCCGGCCGGCTCAGCCGACGATCCGGCGGAGCTCCCGACGGCACTGGCGGTACACCTCGACCGGGTCGGCGGGCTGGCCGTGCAGCGCCAGCTCGCCCCAGCGTGCCCAGCTGGTGCGCCACAGCGCGACCACGAGCTCGGCGATCAGCAGCACGGTGGTCGGGTCGCCGCCCTCCATCTGGTCGGTGAGCCGGGCGCGGAGGCGGTTGGTCAGCGTCTGCTCCTGCGCGGCGGCGAGCGCCTGCAGGTCCTGCTCGCGGGCGAGCAGGCGGGCGACACGGCGGTGCTCGTCGAGCTCGGGGTCGTTCTCGCCGGCCATGGCGGACTCGGCGGCGGCCTCGACCTTCTGCAGGACGGTCGCGAGCGGGTCGCCAGGGGAGACGTCGATCGCGTCGATGACCCGCAGCAGGCGCCGCTGGCCCGGCAGGGCGGCCTGCTCCTTCGAGGTGAAGTAGCGGAAGAAGGTGCGTGACGAGACGCCGGCGCGGTCGGCGATCTGCTGGACGGTGGTCTCCCGGACCCCCTGCTTCTCGAAGAGCTCGAGGGCTGCCTGGTGGATCTCGGCGTGGGTGTCGAGGCGGCGTCGCGCGCGCAGGCCGGGGGTGACGTCGTCCATGCGGTCCTTCCTAGCACGGGGGCAGGTGTGACCAGCGACACGGCTTTGTCGCGCCATGCCATCTTGGCACAGCGTGCCACAATTGCGGCTGCTCGTTTTCTAGGAAGAAGGCCCCATGTCTGACGTCCAGCTCCGCGAGGAGAACCTGGCGGGCACGTTCCCGCCGGCCATCGAGACGGAGAGGGCCACCGGCCGCGTCGGCCCGGTCATCGCCGTGCTCGTGCTCTCCGCGCTGATCATGATCCTCAACGAGACCGTGCTCAGCGTCGCGCTGCCCAGCATCATGGGCGACTTCGAGGTCGCGGCCGGCACGGCCCAGTGGCTCACCACCGGCTTCATGCTCACCATGGCCGTGGTCATCCCCACCACCGGCTACCTGCTGCAGCGGTTCACCTCGCGCACGTTGTTCACCGCGGCCCTCGTGCTCTTCCTGGCTGGCACCGTGCTGGCCGGCGTCGCGCCGACCTTCGCCGTCATCCTGCTCGGCCGGATCGTCCAGGCCTGCGGCACGGCGATCATCCTGCCGCTGCTCATGACCACCACCCTCACCTCCGTCCCCGTGGAGAAGCGCGGCGCGGTCATGGGCCTCAACTCGGTGGTCATCTCCGCCGCGCCGGCCATCGGTCCCACGGCCTCCGGCGTCATCGTCGACGCGCTCGGCTGGCGCTGGGTCTTCGGGCTCATGCTGCCGCTCGCGGCGATCGCGCTCCTGGTCGGGCTCATCCTCATCAAGACCACCAACGACGTCACGCGCCCTCGCCTGGACATCGGGTCGGTCGTGCTCTCCGCCTTCGCCTTCGGCGGCATCGTGTACGGGCTGGCCTCGATCGAGGCCCTGCTCGACGGCGGCCTGGCGCCGGTCGTCGCGCTGGTGGTCGGCGTCCTCGCGCTCGTGGTGTTCGTGCGTCGCCAGACCCGGCTGCAGAGCGCCGGCTCGGTGCTGCTGGACCTGCGCCCGTTCTCCGTCCCCACGTTCCGGATCTCCGTGATCATCGTCATGGTGGCCATGGCGACCATGCTGGGCACCGTCGTGGTGCTGCCCATCTACCTGCAGGCGGGGCTCGGGGTGAGCGTGCTCACCACCGGGCTGCTGATGCTCCCCGGCGGCCTGGTCCAGGGCCTGCTGTCCCCGTTCGTCGGGCGCCTGTACGACAAGGTCGGGCCGCGGCCCATCGTCATCCCCGGCGCGGTCCTGCTCTGCGGGGGCCAGTGGCTGCTGAGCACCATCGGCGCCGGGTCGGCGCTCGGGACGGTCGTCGCCTGGCACGTGGTCTTCTGCGTTGGCATGTCGATGCTGATGACGCCCCTGATGACCGTGTCGCTCAGCGCGCTGCCGCGTGAGCTCTACGCGCACGGCTCCGCGATCATGAACACGCTCCAGCAGCTCGCCGGCGCCGCCGGCACCGCGCTGCTGGTCGCGGCCATGACCATCGGCGCCGCCGCCGCGAGCGGCAGCATCTCCCAGATCCAGTCGGTGGGCACGCAGCACGCCTTCGTCCTGGGCGGCTGCATCGGCCTCATCGCCGTGATCGCCGCGCCGTTCGTCAAGCGGCTGCGCGCGGACGCCTGACCTCGGCGAACCGCCGCTCCGGGCCGGTCGGGGCCGACTCCGCGGCCGGCCCTGAGCCGTCCCTGCGTCCGGCGGCCCGGCCCTCCCGGCGGGGGAGCGCTCAGTCCTCGAGCGGCTCGATGAGGCGCTCGACAACCGCGGGCAGCCACCGGGCGGCCAGCTCGCGGGCGGTGGCGCCGTGGTCGCCGGGGCCCAGGAGGTAGGCCTGCCGCGTGCTCGCGGCGTAGCCCGCCATGAACAGGCGCGTCGCGTCGATGGCGGGGATGACCAGGCGCAGGCCGAGCGAGGTGGCGAGCCGCTCCACCACGTCCGCGAGCTCGACGAGGATCTGCTCCTCGAACTGGAGGAACCGCGCCGCCTCCTCGGGCTGGCGCAGGGCCAGGAGCTCGAACTCGTTGCTGATCAGCCGCCACTGCCGGTCGTCGGGCTGCCCGCTGAGCAGCGCGGCGATCACCTCGCCGACCAGCTGGGTGTCCAGCGAGCGGCCATGGGCCCGGGCCTCGGCGGCGACGGCCACGGCGTCGCTCTCGAGCTGGGCGAGGCGTCGGCGCTGCTCGCGCTCGGTGAGGGCGAGGAACAGCTCGGTCTTGCTGTCGAAGTTGGAGTAGAACGCCCCGCGCGTGAAGCCTGCCGCCTCGCACACCGCCTCGATCGAGGCGCCGGCGATGCCGTGCTCCGCGAGGATCTGGTAGGCGGCGTCCAGGAGCCGGTCGCGGGTCTGCTGGCGCCGGGCGCTGAGCGGCGGCGGGTCGGCAGGGGCGGAGGTGCTCACGGGTACATCGTCGCATCGGCGAGGAGGGGACCTCGGCCCACAGGTCCCGCGCTTTGCGATACACAGATGTATCGCATACGTTGATGTATCGGGGCCAGCGGCGGCTCCACCATCCCGCGAGACGTCTCCCAGGAGCCCGTGTGTCCTCATCCCTGTACCAGCTCGGCCGCTGGGCGTACCGCTCCCGCCGGCTCGTCGTCGCCGCGTGGCTCGTCGTCCTCGTGGTCGTCGGGGGCTTCGGCCTCCTGGTCACCCAGGGCCTCGACGACGAGGTGACGATCCCGGGCACCGAGTCGCAGGCAGCCCTCACCCGCCTCGCCTCGACCTTCCCGCAGGTCAGCGGCGCCACCGCGCAGGTCGTGGTGGTCGCCCCCGACGGCGCCGACGTCGAGGACCCCGCGGTCCGCGAGCCAGTCGAGCGCGCGGTCGAGCGGCTCGGCGACGTGGGCCAGGTCTCCACCGTGGTCTCGCCCTACGGCGAGACCGTCACCGGCGCCATCAACGAGGACGCCAGCGCCGCGCTCGTCTCGGTCATGCTCGACGGCTCCTCGCAGACCATCACCGACGACACCCGCGACGAGCTCGCCCAGGTCACCGACGATCTCGCCGCGGCCCTGCCCGACGGCTCGCAGGCGTCGCTCGGCGGGCAGCTCTTCAGCGCCGAGTTCCCCGGCGTGACGGTCACCGAGGGCCTCGGCGTGGTGTTCGCCCTCGTGGTGCTGGTGATCACGCTGGGCTCGTTCGCGGCAGCCGGGATGCCGCTGCTCAACGCGCTCGTGGGCGTGGGCGCCGCGCTCGCCTTGGTGTTCGCGGCCACCGCGGTCACGCCCATCAACTCCACGACGCCGCTGCTCGCGCTCATGCTGGGCCTCGCGGTGGGCATCGACTACGCGCTGTTCATCATCTCCCGGCACCGCGACCAGCTGCGGGACGGCCTCGACGTCGAGGAGTCCGTCGCGCGCGCCGTCGCGACCGCCGGGTCAGCCGTCGTCTTCGCCGGCCTCACCGTGATGATCGCGCTGGTCGGGCTCGGCGTCGCCGGCATCCCCTTCCTCACCACCATGGGCGTGGCCGCCGCCGTCGCGGTCGGCATCACCGTGCTGGTCTCCCTCACCCTGATGCCGGCCCTGCTCGGGTTCGCCGGGGAGCGGCTGCGGCCCCGCCCGTCCCGCCGGGCGCGCCGCGCCGACAGTGCCGAGCGTGCCGAGCCTGCCGAGCGTGCCGGGCAGGCTGCCGAGGCCGAGGGCGTCGAGCACCACAACCGCTTCTTCAGCGGCTGGATCCGGACCGTCACCCGGTTCCCGGCCGTCACCATCGGCGTGGTCGTCGTCGCGCTCGGACTGCTCGCACTGCCCGCCATGAACCTGCGGCTGGCCCTGCCCGACGCGGGCGCCCTGCCCGAGGAGTCCTCGGCGCGCGTCACCTACGACCTGGTCTCCGACCACTTCGGGCCCGGGGCCAACGGCCCGCTCATCGTCACCGGCAGCATCGTGACGAGCACCGACCCGGTGGGCCTGATGAACGACCTGGCCGAGGAGATCGGCGAGCTCGACGGGGTGGCGCAGATCGCGCTCGCCACGCCCAACCCCAGCGCTGACACCGGCATCATCCAGGTCGTGCCCGAGGGGTCGCCGGAGTCGGTCGAGACCTCCGAGCTGGTCCACGAGATCCGCTCCCTGCACGACCACTTCCTCGAGGAGTACGGCGTCGACCTGTCCGTCACGGGCTTCACGGCCGTCGGGATCGACGTCTCCGAGAAGCTCGGCGCGGCCCTGCTGCCGTTCGCCCTCGTGGTGGTCGGCCTGTCGCTGCTGCTGCTCACCATGGTGTTCCGGTCCCTGTGGGTGCCGGTCAAGGCCACCGTCGGCTACCTGCTCTCGGTGGGCGCCGCGCTCGGCGTGGTGACGCTCGTCTTCGAGGAGGGCGTCGCGGCGGACCTGCTCCACGTGGTGCGCCAGGGGCCGGTGATCAGCTTCATGCCCATCGTGGTCATGGGCATCCTCTTCGGCCTGGCGATGGACTACGAGGTGTTCCTGGTCTCCCGCATCCGCGAGGACTACGTCCACTCCGGTGACGCGCGCAGGGCCGTGACCACCGGGTTCCTCGGATCCGCGAAGGTCGTCACCGCGGCCGCCGTCATCATGTGCGGCGTCTTCATCGCGTTCGTCCCCGAGGGCGACTCCAACATCAAGCCGATCGCCCTGGCGCTGGCCGTCGGGGTGTTCGTCGACGCGTTCGTGGTCCGCATGGTGTTCGTCCCCGCGGTCCTCATGCTGCTGGGCGACAAGGCGTGGTGGATGCCGCGCTGGCTGGACCGCCTGCTGCCGTCCTTCGACGTCGAGGGGGAGGGCCTGCGCGCCGAGCTCGAGCTGGCCGACTGGCCCGAGCCGGGCTCCACGGACGTGATCGCGGCGCAAGGGCTGACCCTCGACGGCCCGGCCGGCGGGGACCCGCTGTGCCAGGACGTGAGCTTCCGGATGCCGCAGGGCACGGTGCTGCTGGTCGAGGGCGACGACCCTGCCGCGACCTCGGCGCTGCTGCTGATGCTCGCCGGGCGGATCGCCCCCAGCGCGGGCCTGCTCAAGGTCTGCGGGCTGGCGCTGCCCATCCGTTCGGGAGCCGTCCGCTCGCGCGTCGGGTACGTCAACCTCCGCTCCGAGCCGCTCGACGCGGTGCGGTCCGCGCTCGACGAGCGCCCGCGCCTGCTGGTCCTGGACGGCGCCGAGGCCGTCACCGACCCGGCGGCCCGTGACCGGTTGCGGCAGGTGCTGGCGGCACGGCGGCCGTCGGTCGCCCTCGCGCTCGGGACCACCGCGCTGCGCGCCGACGACCTGCTGCCGCCCGACGCCGAGGTGCTCGTCCTGGGCGCCACCGCTCCAGCCACCTCGCACGCCAGCGGCACCGCCCGCACCCTGGGAGAAGCACACCGATGAGCGCACCGCTGAGCATCCGCACCGGCGTCCGCACGCGCCGCAACGCACTGGCCGTCATCGGCGTGATCCTGGTCCCGCTGACCGTGGTGGGGCTGCTGCTGTGGGGGTTGTGGTCGCCCCAGGAGCGGCTCGACACCGTCCGCGCCGCCATCGTGAACGCCGACGAGCCGGTGACGGTCGACGGGCAGATCGTCCCGCTGGGCCGTCAACTCGCCGCCGCCCTCGTGGGCAGCGACGCCGCCGCCAACTACACCTGGGAGATCACCGACCAGGACGACGCCGCCAGCGGGCTCGAGGGGGGCCGCTACGTCGCCGTCGTCACCATCCCCGAGGACTTCTCCGCCGCGGCGACCTCGTTCAGCGGCGACGCGTCCGAGGCCCGGCAGGCCACGATCGACGTGCGCACCGCTGACGACGGGCGCGTGGTGGACGACGCGATCAGCCGCGCCATCACCGCCACCGCCGCGACCGTGCTGGGCCAGCAGCTCACCCAGACGTACCTGGACAACGTGCTCGTCGGGTTCTCCACGCTGCATGACCAGCTCGGCACGGCCGCCGACGGCGCGGTGTCCCTCGCGGACGGGCTCGCCGCGCTGCAGGCGGGCAACGGGCAGCTCGCCGACGGCGCCGCCCAGCTCGCCTCGGGCGCCGGCGACGCCTCCGACGGCGCCGCGCAGCTCGCGAACGGGATCCGGCAGAGCGCGACGGGCGCCGGGCAGGTCGCCACGGGCGCCTCGGACCTGGCCGCGGGGACATCCGATCTCGCAGACGGCGCCGAGCAGCTCGCCGGTGGCCTCGCCACCCTGCGGCAGAGCACCACCGGGCTGCCCGCCCAGGCCGCCGCGCTGGCGAGCGGCTCGCAGCAGGTGGCCGACGGGCTCGCCCAGTACGTGGGCGCGCTCACGGCCCAGCAGACGACGGTGTGCGGGGCGGCAGGCGCCGCCGATCCCACCTGTCAGGCGCTGACCGCGCAGATCACCCAGCTCGCTCCGCTCCTGGACGGCGCCCAGCAGGCGGCGGCGGGCACGGCGGCGCTGGCCGGGGACGCGTCCCAGGGAACCGGCCTGGCCGGTCTCGCCGGTGGCATCGCGCAGCTCGCCGGGTCCCCGGCCAGCGGCTCGACTCCCGCGAGCGGCGCCCAGGCGCTCGCCCAGGGGGCCGCGGCGGCCAGCACGGGCGCCGACCAGCTCGCCGCCGGCACGACGGCACTGCGCAACGGCCTGCGGCAGCTCGACCGGGGCGCCGCGACGCTGAGCGCTGGCGCCGGACAGCTCGCCGGTGGCGCGGGCGACCTCGCGGACGCGCTGGGCGAGGCCGGGGGCGGTGTCGACCAGCTCGCGGGCGGCGGCGCCGAGCTCGCCGACGGCCTCAGCTCGGCCGTCGACCAGGTGCCGGCCTACACCGACTCCGAGCGCGCCTCGCTCGCCGAGGTGGTGGCGCAGCCCGTCACCACGCCCGGCCTCATGGGCTCCGGCTCGTTCGGGACCGGGCCCGCCGTGGGCGTCGTCGCGCTGTGGCTCGGCGCCCTCGCCACGTTCTTCGTGTTCCGGTCGATGCCCACCCGGGTGCTCGGGTCCACCCGCTCCGCGCTGAGCATGACCCTGCGCACCCTGGTGGCGCCCGCCGGGCTCGCCGTGGTGCAGGGCGCCGCGGTCGGCGTGGTCCTGGGCGTGACGCTCGACGCGTCCGGCGGCGAGCTGGCCGGGCTGGTGCTCGTCGGGGCGCTGGCGGCGCTCGCCTTCACGGCGCTGAACCAGGCCCTCGTGGTGCTCGCCGGGAACCTCGGGCGTGTGCTGTCGCTGCTCATCGGGCTGCTGGTGCTGGTCGCGGCCGTGATCGCCACCGTCCCCGACGTGCTGGTGGCAGTGCGGGACGTGCTGCCCGTGGGCGCCGGAGTCGACGCGTTCGCCGCTGTGCTGAACGGCGCGGGCGGGCTCGGCGGAGCCGTCGCCGTGCTGGTGGTGTGGACCGCCGCCTCGATCGCGGCGACGAGCCTGGCGGTGGCCGGGGCCCGCAAGACCCGGGCGCACGACCTGGTCGCCGCGCACGCCTGACCACGCGCTCGCACCGGAGCGCGACGCGCGATCGTGAGGGCGGCGCCAGCGGGCAGATCGCCTGGCGGATCGGTCATCGGCGGGCAATGTCACCCAAGGCTGGCGCACGAATCGTGGGCGGCCGGGTGAAAGCCGCCCGTTCGCCCAGGAGAGCAGACGTTTTCCCCGATGATTGGCGCGTTTAATCCCCGATCCGGAGACGCGCCCACACCGATGACGAACGACACCGCAGCGCCCCGGCGCGCCTCGAGATCAGCCCTTCTCCCACGCCGTGCCCGCGCGACGCTGGCGGCCGCGCTCACCGCGGTGGTGCTGGCGTTGCTGCCCTCCGCCGCGCTCGGCCCGGCGACGGCGGCTGACGCGACGACCTACTCGATCAGCGGCACCGTCTCCTTCTCCGGGCCGTCGGCGCGCCCGTCGACGGTGTGGATCGCGGCGCGCCACCAGGAGAACTCGTGGGACTACCCCGGCAGCGTGGCGGTGGCGGCTGACGGCTCGTACACGATCGGCGGCCTGGTCCCGGGCACCTATGTGCTGCAGCTGTGGGGTGACGGGGGCTACTACTCGCAGCTCGAGGGCGGACGTGACACCAACGACCTGTACTACGCGGTCTCCGAGGTCGGGATCCGGCTCAGCGGAGATGTGACCGGACACGACCTGACGATGGTGGAGGGCGGTTGGGTGACGGGGGCCGTCACCCCCGGGGCCTTCACCAACTACACGGAGGTCCGGCCAGGCGCCGGCTTCGGCCAGGAGGTGGCCGCGCGGAGCCAGTGGAGGTTCACCATCATCATGCCCGCGGGCACCTGGCCCGTGGACATCTGGCGGCAGGAGCCGGGCAGCCCGTCGATGATGCGGTGGGCGGGCGCCACCGTCACCGTGCGTCCGGGCGCCACGGTCGACGTGGGCACGATCGACGCCTCTCGCAGGGCCGAGGCGTACACCGTGACGACGCCGCCCTCGGTCACCGGTCTTCCCGTGGTGGGGGAGACCCTCACCGCCCACCAGGGCATGTGGACAGTCGCGGACACCTCCGGGGCGTCCCATGTGGCCGGACGGTTCCTGAACAACCAGTGGCTGCGCGACGGCGTCCCGATCGACGGGGCGACCGGCGCCACGCACGTGCTGACGGCGGCCGACGCAGGGGCGCGGATCAGCCTGAGGGTGCGGGCCGACGTCTCCTCTCACCTGGCGTCCCGTGACGCGGTCTCGCCCGACACCGCTCCCGTGGCCAAGCGGGTGATGCAGGTCGTCACGCCAAGGATCAGCGGTGACGCGAAGCCGGGGGGCGTCCTCACCGCGACCCTGCCCACCGGCCCCGGTGGAGCAGTCGTCGAGGGCGTGTGGCTGCGCGGCTCCCAGGAGATCGGGCGCGGGCAGCAGCTCACCCTGGGCCTCGCCGACGCAGGCCAAGAGGTCCGGGTGCAGGCCAACCTCCGCCATCCCGACTACGACGACGCCGATGTCCTCTCCGACCCGGTCACGGTCGCGCTCGCGGAGTCGGCCGTGACGCTGGACCTGCCGGCGTCCCCACAGGTCCACGGTGCGCCCGCGACGGTCGCGGCCTCGGTGACCGTCCCGTTCGGCGTCGACGACGGGGTCGTCGAGCTGTGGGAGGGCCCGGAGCTCCTCGACACGGCGCCGGTGGCCGGTGGGGCAGCCCGCCTCACGGTCCCCGCGACCGCGGCGATCGGCCCGCACGACCTGGCAGCGCGTTTCGTGCCGGCGCACCCGGGCGTGCGGGGATCAACCTCCGCTGCGGCGCGTCTCGAGATCGCCGCGCCGGAGCTGGCGGCCGCGTTCCGGGCGTCGTCCACGCCGGACAACGTCGCCGAGCTGGTGGTGACCGCCAGGCTGGCGGGCGCGCCGCTCGGCGGCGCGATCCGTGTCACCCGAGAGGGCGTCCTGGTCGGCTCCTATCCGCTGACGGGCGGGCAGGCGGTGATCGCTGTGCCGCGAGGCCTGGCTCTCGGTGGCCACCGGTACGCGGTGGAGCACGTGGGCGTCGCCGGAGCCGTGGCCGCCGGCCCCGCGATCACGTACACCGTCGTCGGCCCGAGCCGCCCCGGGTCGGGCCCCACCGCTGGCCCTGTGGTCGCCCAAGGGCTCGCCACCGTGGTCACCGGTGGCGAGCAGCGCGTCGTCGTGACCGGCTTCGCCCCCGGGGAGCAGGTCATCGCCTACATGTTCTCCACCCCCGTCCTGCTGGGGACCTTCACGGCGGACATGCTGGGCACGGTGGTGGTCGAGTTCACCCTCCCGGCGGGCACGCCCGTGGGCGCGCACACCCTCGAGCTGCGAGGCGCGAGCGGGGTGCTGGCATACCCGTTCACGGCAGCGGCGCCCGCACCCGCCGCGCCCGTGGCCACTGCCCCGGGCGCCGCAGACGCGTCGCCGTCCGCCGACCGAGCTCGCGCAGGGCGGGCGGCGCTCCCCGCCACCGGGTCTGAGGTCGCGGCCACGCTCGTCACCGCCGCCCTGCTCGTCATGGCTGGTGGCGCGGCGGTCGCACGGTCCCGCGGGTCACGACGTCCCCGCCAGGTACGCCAGGTCAGGTGAATCCGACCGTGAACCGGCCATCCGGCGGACCGGTTCACGGTAGGTTCCAGCCCTTCACCTGGACCGGCCCGCGGTCCAGGTCATCGACGGGGGCGGCCCCGGGCAGGGGGCGGCTGGTGGCGTGGTTCGGTCGAGGTGTGAGGGGTGGGGCGCCCGACGCGCACCTGCCGATGTTCACCGTGCAGCAGGCGACC
>Ga0233375_1000896_pt1 | contig 14713 bp, 14 predicted proteins | sample ElkDunMinimDraft_10_FD_191539 | JGI IMG/M metagenome (GOLD analysis project Ga0233375, IMG submission 191539) | Fecal eukaryotic communites from dung pellets of Tule Elk in California, USA - Elk Dung E16 | ecosystem: Host-associated > Mammals > Digestive system > Large intestine > Fecal | place... | reverse complement strand
TGCACTACTCCCTGGTGAGCCGCGACATCATCGCCGACAGCGTCGAGACGGTGATGATGGCCGAGCGGCTCGACGGGTCCGTGCTGCTGGCGGGGTGCGACAAGTCGCTGCCGGGCATGCTCATGGCCGCGGCGCGCCTGGACCTGGCGAGCGTCTTCCTCTACGCCGGCTCGATCATGCCGGGCTGGGTGAGGCTGTCGGACGGCACCGAGAAGGACGTGACGATCATCGACGCGTTCGAGGCCGTCGGCGCGTGCGCCCGGGGGCTCATGAGCCGGGAGGACGTCGACCGCATCGAGCGGGCCATCTGCCCGGGCGAGGGCGCCTGCGGCGGGATGTACACGGCCAACACGATGGCGTCGGTGGCCGAGGCGATCGGGATGTCGGTGCCCGGGTCCGCCGCGCCGCCGTCGGCCGACCGGCGCCGCGACCAGTTCGCGCACCGCTCGGGCGAGGCGGTCGTGGAGCTCCTGCGCCGGGGGATCACGGCCCGCGACATCATGACGAAGGAGGCGTTCGAGAACGCCATCGCCGTGGTCATGGCGTTCGGTGGGTCGACCAACGCGGTGCTGCACCTGCTCGCGATCGCGCACGAGGCCGAGGTCGACCTCACGCTCGACGACTTCAGCCGCGTCGCCGCGAAGGTCCCGCACCTGGGTGACCTCAAGCCCTTCGGCCGGTACGTCATGAACGACGTGGACCGCGTCGGCGGGGTGCCGGTGATCATGAAGGCCCTGCTCGACGCGGGCCTGCTGCACGGCGACTGCCTCACCGTCACGGGGCGCACGGTGGCGGAGAACCTCGCCGACATCGCGCCGCCGGACCCGGACGGGAAGATCCTGCGGGCGCTCGACGACCCGATCCACCGCACCGGGGGCATCACGATCCTCTCCGGCTCGCTCGCCCCGGAGGGGGCCGTCGTGAAGTCCGCCGGCTTCGACTCGGACGTGTTCGAGGGCACGGCGCGCGTGTTCGAGCGTGAGCGCGCGGCGCTCGACGCGCTCGAGGACGGCACGATCCAGGCGGGGGACGTCGTCGTCATCCGCTACGAGGGGCCGAAGGGCGGGCCGGGGATGCGCGAGATGCTCGCGATCACCGGCGCCATCAAGGGCGCGGGGCTGGGCAAGGACGTGCTGCTGGTGACCGACGGGCGGTTCTCCGGCGGGACGACCGGGCTGTGCGTCGGGCACATCGCGCCCGAGGCGGTCGACGCCGGCCCGATCGCGTTCGTGCGCGACGGCGACCGGGTCCGTCTCGACGTCGCGCACGCGACGCTCGACCTGCTGGTCGACGACGCCGAGCTGGCGGCCCGTCGGGAGGGCTGGCGGCCCCTGGCGCCGCGGTACACCCGCGGCGTGCTGGGCAAGTACCAGAAGCTGGTGCAGTCCGCGTCGAGGGGCGCCGTGCTGGGCTGACCCGTCCGCGGACGCGGCGACGCCGGGCCCTGGGGGACAGGGGGCCCGGCGTCGAGGGGGAGCCGTGTCAGACGGTGCCGACGGGCTCCGGGGTGCGGACCGGGGTGCCGGCGCCGGGGAGCGCCGCGCGGTGGCCGGGGATGGAGTCCACCACGCGCCGGTAGGCGGGCAGGTCGGTCCACAGCTCGTCCCGCAGCGGGTCGAGCCGGCGGGTCCGCACGCGGTGCACCTGGTAGACGAACACCGCGACGTTGGCCACGAGCGACAGCACGGAGACCGTCATGAGGGCCGCCGGGCTGTGCGACGACTGGACCGCGAACGGGGAGTCGGAGACGAAGGCCGGGACGGCCATCGTGAACATCATCCAGAACGCCAGGGTGTGGGCGCGGTGCTGCAGCCACGCGCCACGACGCAGCCAGAACGCCGGGATGGTGCAGGACAGCAGGAGCGCGAGGCCCGCGTAGAAGGCGTGGTCGCCGACGCAGTTGTAGACGTAGGCGAAGTTCCACAGGTCGTACGCCACGATCCAGAACCACAGCATGTCGGGCCAGATCATGTCCCGCGTCGTGTCACGGCTCACGTAGATGCCGACCCAGCCGCAGATGGTGACGATGTTGAGGATGCCGGCGATGCCGTTCATCACGTTCCACGGGCCCGGGACCATCATGACGCCGTCGACGACGCCCTGCTCCATGCCCGCGACCTGGAAGTCGCGGATGACGGCCTCGAGGATGTTGATCGACAGGATCACCGGCGGGAACAGCAGGACCCACCGGTTGGCCGCGAGGCGCGGCACGTAGCGGATGGCCATGAAGCCGAGGCACCCGGCCAGCGCCGAGTAGACCTTGACCCAGTGGAACCAGGTGCCGGTCGACGAGCCCGCCCCGGCGGTGTGGGGCCACACGAAGACCGTGAGCAGCAGGGGCACGACGACGAACAGTGCGATGCCCGCGGTCCTGCTGCGCCGCGAGATCTCGTTGAGGCCGATGAGCGCGGCCAGCACGACGACGAACATCAGTGCCGACAGGGGCGTGATGTTCTCGAACAGGAACATGTCTCTCCTCGGTCGAGGCCCTGTCGTCAGCCGGCGGCAGGGTCGGGGGTGGCCAGCCGCAGCGTCTGCCGCACGATCGTGGCGAGCACGTCGTCCGGTGTTCCCGGCTGGGAGCGGACCAGCGCCACGAGCCCGTGCACGAGGACGACGAACGTCTCGCGCACGTGCGCGATCTCGATGGCGTGCCGGGCCGCGTAGGCGGGGATGGTGGTCTCCTCGAGGGTGTCGACCACCGCCTCGATCGCGCGGTCGAGGTACTGCTGGGACGTCGCGACGTCGTCGAACCGGGGCGCCGCGGGTGTGCCCTCGGGGCGCACGTGGCGCCGCACGAGGGCGATGGCTCCGAGGACGGCCCCGTCGATGTCGCCGGGGCGCCGGGCGGCGTCCCACCGGCGCACGTCGGCCGCGAAGTCGGCGATGGACGCGTCCACGACCTGCTCGACGAGCGTGTCCATGTCGCCGACGTAGTGGTAGACGAGGCCGCGCGTGACGCCGACGCGGTCGGCGACCTGCTGGAAGGTCGTCGCGCGCACGCCCTGCTCGGCGAACAGGGCACGTGCGGCGCGCACGATCTCCTCGTGCCGGACCGCGGGCGGCTTGACGCTGCGGCGGTTGTCCTTCGTCATGCCTCCACACTATTGACACTTCGTCAATAGTCGATGGGTCGGAGGTCCCGGTGAGACGTGCGGGCTGCACCGTGCACTGCACGGTCCGCCGGACGGGCGTCACACGCGGCGGGGTCGCGCGATCCGTGCGACGGTCGGAGGGACCCCCAGCGAAGGAGAGCGGCACCCATGACCTTCACCGTCGACGACGCCCCCTGGTGGACCGGCGCCGTGGTCTACCAGATCTACCCGCGGTCCTTCCAGGACTCGGACGGTGACGGCATCGGCGACCTGCGGGGCGTGCTGCAGCGCGTCGACCACCTGGCCGAGCTGGGCGTCGACGTCGTGTGGTTCTCGCCGGTCTACCGCAGCCCGCAGGACGACAACGGCTACGACATCAGCGACTACCAGGACGTCGACCCCCTGTTCGGCACGCTGGAGGACCTCGACGAGGTGGTCGCGGCCCTGCACGCCCGGGGCATCAAGGTCGTCATGGACCTGGTGGTCAACCACACGAGCGACGAGCACCCGTGGTTCGTGGAGTCGCGGTCGTCCACCGACAACCCCAGGCGCGACTGGTACTGGTGGCGTCCGGCCCGTCCCGGCATGCAGCCGGGCACGCCCGGAGCCGAGCCGACCAACTGGGGCTCGTTCTTCTCCGGACCCACCTGGGAGTACGACGAGGCGACGGGCGAGTACTACCTCCACCTGTTCAGCCGCAAGCAGCCCGACCTCAACTGGGAGAACCCGCAGGTCCGCCAGGCGGTCTACGCGATGATGCGCTGGTGGCTGGACCGGGGGGTCGACGGCTTCCGCATGGACGTCATCAACCTCATCTCCAAGGTGGTGGACGAGGACGGCACCCTGGCCGACGGGCCGGCCACGACCGGGGCGCTCGGCGACGGGTCCGGCCAGTACATGCACGGTCCGCGTCTCCACGAGTACCTGCAGGAGATGCACCACGAGGTCTTCGACGGACGTCGTGACGGCCTGCTGCTGGTGGGGGAGACGCCGGGGGCCACGGTGCACGACGGCGCCCTGTTCACCGACCCCGCGCGGCGCGAGCTCGACATGGTGTTCACGTTCGAGCACGTCGGGCTGGACCACGGGCCCGGCGGCAAGTTCGACCCCCGGCCGCTGGACCTGCGCGACCTCAAGGCCGTGCTGGGGCGTTGGCAGGCGGGGCTCGCCGACGTCGGCTGGAACGCCCTGTACTGGGACAACCACGACCAGCCGCGGATCGTGTCGCGGTTCGGCGACGACGACGCGTACCGCCGCGAGTCGGCGACGATGCTGGCCACCGTGCTGCACCTGCACCGCGGCACGCCGTACGTCTACCAGGGCGAGGAGCTCGGGATGACGAACGCGCACCTCACCTCGCTCGACGACTACCGGGACATCGAGGCGCTCCGGTACGTGCAGGAGGCCCGCGAGCTGGGCAGCGCGAGCGACGACCAGCTGCTGGCCGGGCTGGCGGCGATGAGCCGCGACAACGCGCGCACCCCGGTCCAGTGGGACGCGTCGCCGCAGGCCGGCTTCACGACCGGGGAGCCGTGGCTGCCCGTCAACCCGAACCACCGGCACGTCAACGCCGAGGCGGAGCGCGCCGACCCCTCGTCGGTCTTCCACCACTACCGCCGGCTGATCGCGCTGCGGCACGAGGACGCGACGGTCCGGCTCGGCGACTTCACGATGCTGCTCCCGGACCACCCGCACGTGTACGCGTTCACGCGCGCGCTCGACGGGGACGCCCTGCTCGTCCTGGGGAACTTCACGGGCGAGGAGCAGACGGTGGACGTCGACGGGCTCTGGGACGGCGCCGAGGTGGTGCTGGGGAACGTCGCCGAGCCGGCCGTGCCCCGAGACGGCCGCGTGCGGCTGGCGCCGTGGGAGGGCGTCGTCCTGCGTCGCGCTGCTGCGTCCGGGTGACCGGTGCGGGCGCCCGGTAGCCGACCTGCTACCGTCACGACCCGTGCGAAACGGGACGAAGAGCGCAGGTGGGCCCCGCGGGGTGCTGGTCGGGGCGGCGCTCGTCGCGGCCGTGGCCCTGGCGGGGTGCACCGGGGACGACGCCCCGGCTCCGACGGCGGGCCCCACCGGGTCGACCGCGGGCCTGGTGTCGGTCGGTGACGGCGAGGCGGTCGTCGAGTTCACCGCACCCGGCACGTACAGCTACGGGGGCGACGTCCGCGTCGCCGTGCAGCCCTTGACGGTGGAGGGACGCACGATGGAGCTGCGGGTCACCCTCACGCCCCTGGGCGGTGACGACGAGGCCGACGACGACAGGATCTCGGTCTTCGCCATGCTCGACGGCTCGCCCGTGCTCAGCGACATCGAGCGGCTCACCCAGTACAAGGTGATCGGGATCCCGAACGACACGATGGAGACGGACCCCGTGGCCGCCCAGACCGTCGTCGACCAGCCGGTGCTCTACCAGGCGTGGTTCCCGGCCCCCGACGAGGACGTCGACGTGCTCGACCTCGTCCTGCACCCGTCGTGGCCGACGGTCACCGACCTCCCGGTGACGCGAGGATGAGCGTGCGCCGCGCGGGTCTCGTGGTGCCCGTCGTCGCGGTGCTGCTCACCGCCGCCACCCCGGCGTCGGCGCCGGTGCTCACCGTCGACGACTTCCCCGCCGTGACGCAGGACGCGCTCGAGCGGGCCGTCGTCCGGCTCTCGGACGAGAGCCTGGACAAGGCGGTCCTGGACTTCTCCGAGGACGCGCGGATCCGCCCCCTCGCCGGGACCGAGACGCAGGGCGAGCAGACCGTCGTCACGCTCGCCACCGACATCCTCTTCGCCGTCGACGACGCCACCGTCCCGCCGAGCGCGACCGACGAGATCGCCGCCCTGCTCGCGGACGTGCCGGACGGGGCGGCGCTCGCGGTCGAGGGTCACACCGACTCCGTCGCGTCCGACGCGCACAACCAGGACCTCTCGGACCGGCGGGCCACCGCGGTCGCCGACGTGGTGCGCACCGCGCGCCCGGACCTGGCCGTCACCGCGACGGGGTACGGCGAGACCCGGCTCAAGGTGGAGGAGAGCGGCGACGACGTCGCCGAGGACCGCGCGCAGAACCGCCGGGTCGAGCTGCGGTACGACGCCGTGGCAGCGGCCCCGAGCCCCACCGCGCTCGCCACGCCCACCCCGCTGGTCCCCGCGCCGTCACGCACCGGCACCACCCCCGCTGTCCGGGGGCCGGCCGCCGAGGCGACGGCCGTCGCGCAGACCCGGGTCCCCGCTCCGGGGTACCCGGGGCTCGACCTGGTCGTGGGCGTCGAGGACGTCCGCGTGCGGGGGGCCGTCACCGAGCTGTCGCTCCTCGTCGAGCTCGCGGGTCCGGGCGTCGCCGCGATCGACAGGCCGGGGCTGTTCGGTGCGCTCGACCAGACGTCGTGGGACGTGACCCTCGTCGACCGCGCCGGGCTCCTCCAGTACCCCGCGCTGACCCTCGTGTGGGGCGTCATCGAGTGGGAGGGCGAGGGGGACGTCGTCAGCTCCGACATCTCCTCCGTCCACCGGTTCGTCGTCACCTTCCCGCGCCTGCTCGCGGAGGAGGGGACCGTGGACGTCGTCCTCGACCCCGCCCTGCCGGTGATCGCGGACGTCCCCGTCACACGCGAGTGAGCGCGTCCGGCCCCCGGGACGCACCGGCGCGCACCGGGCGATCTCGGGCAGAGTGACCCGATGGCACAGGTGCACGAGCAGATCACCGACCGGATGCGCGCCTGGCTGCTGGCGCAGCACGTGTTCTTCGTCGCGACCGCGCCGAGCGGGCCCGACGGGCACGTCAACGTGTCGCCCAAGGGCGTCGGCGGCACGTTCGCGGTGCTCGACGACCGCACGGTCGCGTACGTCGACCTCACCGCTTCGGGGTCGGAGACCATCGCGCACCTGCGCCAGAACGGCCGCATCACGCTGATGTTCTGCGCGTTCGACGGCCCGCCGGACATCGTGCGGCTGCACGGCCGCGGCCGGTTCGTCACGCTGTACGACGAGGGGTTCGACGACCTGCTCGCGCGGTTCGACGGCGGGCTGGACGAGTCGCGCGGGGTGCGCGCCGTCGTCGTGGTGGACGTCGACCGCGTCTCCGACTCGTGCGGGTACGGCGTGCCCCTCATGGACTACCGGGGCGAGCGCGACCTGCTGCCGCCGTACATGGCCCGCAAGGGCGCCGACGGGCGCGCGGCGTACCGCCGGCTGAAGAACCGCACCAGCATCGACGGGCTGCCGGCGTTCGACATGGACCCGGAGCCGGACCCGGCCTGACCCTCGCCGACCCGCCCGCGCGCCGGGTCAGCGTGCCAACCGCTCGACGACGGCCCCGAAGACGCCGGGCAGGCGCCGCGCCGTCGGCACGAGCGCCCCGCGCAGCGGCGACGACGCCCACGCGACCAGGCCCGACGTCAGCACCCGGTAGTCACGGGTCGCCGCCCACCAGGCGCGCTCGTACCCCGCGGGGTCGTCCAGCGTCGCGACGGCCGCGCGCGCCTGCGCGAACCCCACGCGCAGGCCCTCGCCGGTGAGGGCGTCGACGTAGCCCGACGCGTCGCCGACCAGCCGGACCGGTCCGGCCGTGCGGCGCGTGCTGCGCTGCCGCAGCGGGCCCGCCCCCCGGACGGGGCCGGCGGTCGCACCGTCGAGCCGCTCGGCGAGCTCGGGCAGCGCGGCGAGCGCCGCGGTCAGGTCCGCCCCGCGCGGCCCCAGCAGCGCCACCCCGACGAGGTCCGGCGCCACGGGCGTCACGTACGCCTCCGCCACGGGCGACCAGTGCACCTCCACCAGGTCGGTCCACGGCGCGAGCCGGTAGTGCCGACGCAGCCCGTACCGGCGGCGGCCGGGGCGTGCCGTCGCCGGCGCCTCCAGGCCGAGGCGCCGCCGCACCGTCGAGTGCAGGCCGTCGCACGCGAGCAGGTACCGCGCCGAGACGCCGCCGGCGACGACGCCCCCGGGCACGGTGCGGACGTCCTCCACGCGCCGCGCGACCGTCACCGCACCCAGGTCGGCAGCGCGCTCGCGCAGGGCGTCGTGCAACGTCGTGCGACGCACGCCGCGCCCGGCCGTGCCGCGGAACCGGTGGTCGACGTGCCCGGCGGGGGAGCGGTAGCTGATGCCGGTGATCGGGTGCCCCGCGGGGTCGACGTCCCACTCCCGCAGCAGCGCCATCGCACCGGGCATGAGGCCCTCGCCGCACGCCTTGTCGACGGTCCCCGGGCGGGGCTCGACGACGACGACGTCGAGCCCGTGGCGCCGCGCCTCGATCGCCGCCGCCAGCCCCACCGGGCCGCCGCCGACGACGAGGACGTCGGTGTCGGCCACGTGTCAGGCGGTCACGGTCGCCGCCTGCAGCGCGCGCTCCTCCGCCGGGATGCGGAAGCGCAGCAGGAGGACGGCGTTGAGCACCGTGAACACCAGGGCCGTGACCCATGCGGTGTGGACGAGCGGCAACGCGATGCCCTCGACGACGACCGCCACGTAGTTGGGGTGCCGGAACCAGCGGTACGGGCCGCGGTCCACCAGGGACAGGCCCGGGACCACGATGACGCGGGTGTTCCAGCGCGGCCCGAGCGTCGCGATGCACCACCAGCGCAGCGCCTGGCTGGCGACGACCAGCGCGAGGGCCGGCCAGCCGAGCCACGGCAGGAACGGCCGGTCGGCCACGAGCACCTCGACCACGCACGCGACGAGCAGCGCCGTGTGCAGGGCGACCATCGCCGGGAAGTGTCCCAGCCCGCTCTCGACGCCGCCGCGCTCGATCGACCACCGCGCGTTGCGCTGCGAGACCACGAGCTCGAGGAGACGTTCCACGGCCGTCAGGCCGACGACCACGAAGTAGAGGGTGAGCACGTCGTCAGCCTTCCGTCGAGGACCATCGCAGGAGCACCGTCTCGGCACTCACACCGGGACCGAACGACACCAGCACACCCGCCGACCCGGGCGGGGCGCCGTCGCGCAGCGTGCGGTCGAGCACGTCCAGCACCGACGCGGACGACAGGTTGCCGACCGCGGCCAGGGACGCGCGGCTGGCGTCGAGCGCCTCGGGCGCCAGGCCCAGCGCGTCGCCCACCGCGTCGAGGATGCGCGGCCCGCCCGCGTGCACGACCCAGCGCGTCACGTCGTCGACCTTCAGGCCGTGGGCCGCGAGCAGGCCCTCCACGTCCGCGCCGACCTCCGTGCGGATGACGTCCGGCAGCGCGGACGACAGCACGATGCGGAATCCCGACGACCCGATCTGCCAGCCGAGCGCACCCTCCGTGCCGGCGTACAGGCGGCTGCGGGTCGCCACGACCTGCGGTCCGGCGGCCGTCGGGGCGGCGGGGTGCGCCTCGCCGACGACCACGGCGGCGGCTGCGCCGTCGCCGAACAGGCCGCTCGCGACGAGCGACGCGGGGCCGCGGTCGCCGTGCTGCAGCGTCAGGGAGCACAGCTCGAGGCACACGAGCAGCGCGGTGTCGTGCGGGTGGCCCGCGAGGTAGTCGTGGACGCGGGCGAGGCCCGCGGCGCCGCCGCCGCAGCCCCAGCCGAACGACGGCATCCGGCGGACGTCGGTCCGCATGCCGAGCCGCCGGACGAGCGACACGTCCACGGACGGCGCGCCGATACCCGTCACGGACGTGAACAGGATGAGGTCGACCTCGTGCGCGGCGACGCCCGCGCGGGCGAGCGCGTCGGCGGCCGCACGCTCGGCGAGGTCGGTGCCGACACGCAGGTACAGGTCGTTCGCGTGGCCGAAGTCGCGGATCCCGGCGTACTCCTCCGGGGCCAGCGCCAGGTGCCGCGTCGCGACGCCGCTCGCCGCGTGCACGCGCCGCAGCAGGCGGGCGGCGGCCGCGTCCGAGCCCGTGACCAGCGGGGCGACGATCTCGCTGATCGTGCCCTGGTCGTGCGCCGGTCCCGGCAGAGCGGGGGCGACGGCCACGACACGCGACATGTCCGGAATCGTGCCACGCCCTCCGGCCGACGGCGCGGGGAGGCTACCGTCGCCCCGTGCCCGACACCTCGACCGACCCCGGCCGTGCCGCGGGACGGCCGCGCGCCGGGCGCCGTCTCACCGCCCTGCTGCTCGCGTCCCACCTCGGCCCGACGGTCGTCGTCACGGCACTGTGCACGGCGCTCGCCGTCGCCGTGGGTGCGCCCGCCGGCACGGTGCTGCTGGTGCTCGGCACCGTCCTGGCGGGCCAGCTGTCGATCGGCTGGTCGAACGACTGGCTGGACGCCGCGCGGGACGTCGCCGTGGGCCGTGCGGACAAGCCGGTCGTGTCCGGTGGTGTGACCGCGAGCGGGCTGCGGACCGCCGCGTTCGTCGCCGTCGCGGCGAGCGTCGCGCTGTCCGTGCCGGCCGGCGCCGCGGCCGTCGTCGCGCACCTGGTGGTCGTCGCGATGGGCTGGGCCTACAACCTGGGGCTCAAGTCGACCGTCGCCTCGTGGCTGCCCTACGCGGTGGCCTTCGGTGCCCTGCCCGCGTTCGTCGTGCTCACGCTGCCCGGCGACGCACGGCCGGCGGGCTGGCTGGTGGCGGTCGGCGCGCTGCTGGGCATCGGTGCGCACCTGGCCAACGTCCTGCCGGACCTGGACGACGACGCCGCCACCGGGGTGAGCGGGCTGCCGCACCGGATGGGGCGCCGCGCGACCGCCGTCCTGGCACCGGCGACCCTCGCGGTGGCCGTCGGTGTGGCGGTCGTCGGTCCGCCCGGGCCACCCCGCGGCGCGACCGTCGTCGTGGGCGTGCTCGCGGTGGCGGTGGCGTGCGTGGCGGGCGTGGTCGCCGTGGTGCGGCCGCGCAGCCGCGCGCCGTTCCCGCTCGTCATGCTCGTCGCCGCGCTGTGCGTGGGCGCGCTCGTCACCACCGGGCTCGAGGGGGCGGTGGTCCACCCCTGATCGGGTGGCGCCGTCGCCCGGCCGGGTGACGGGTCCGTCGGCCGCGGGGGTCGGCGTGTAGCGTGACCGCCGCGATCCCGGCGAAAGGTGCGTGCGTGAGGCGGAGTGTCGTGCGGGGCGCGGGGCTGGGTGCCCTGCTGCTGCTCGCCGGGTGCACGGGCGGTACCCCCGCGGACGTGGGGGACCCCGTCGTGGAGTTCACGGCGCCCCAGGGTCGCCGGTACGACGGCGAGGTGCGTGTCGCCGTGCACCCGCTGCACGTCGAGGGCGACGCGATGGAGCTGCGGCTGACGCTGACGCCGCTCGGCGGCGACGAGGCGCTCGACCACCGGCCGATCCGCGTCGACCAGCTGCTCGACCGCACCCCGGTCCTGAGCGACGTCCGCACGCTCACGACGTACGACGTGCTCGGGGCGCCGTCCGAGCCGCGGCACACCGCGATCCTGGATGCGGAGACGGTCGTGGGCGAGCCGGTCGTCTACCAGGCGTGGTTCGCCGCGCCCGGCGACCAGGTGCAGACCCTGGACCTCGTCGTCGACCCGTCCTGGGGGTCGGTCGCGCGCGTGCCGGTGGTGCGACGGTGAGGCGCCGGCACCTGGTCGCGGCCCCGCTGTGCCTGCTGCTGGTCGCGGCAGCGCCGACACCGCCGGGGCCCATGAGCCTCGGTGAGCTGCCCGCCGTCACGGCGAAGGTGCGCGAGAAGTCCGTGCGGGTCGGCGACCCGGAGAGGTTCCGCTTCTCCGCGGACGACTACAGCGGTCTCTCCCTGCGCGTCACCCCTCTGGCGACGCGGGACGAGGAGGACGGGGAGACGGTCGTGGCGCTCGCGGCCGACCTGCTGTTCGCCGGCGACGACGCGTCGCTCTCCGACGCCGCGCGGGCGGAGATCGGCCGCCTGGTGTCCGACGTCCCTGACGGCGCCGAGGTCGCCGTCGAGGGGCACACCGACTCCGTCGGCACGCCGGAGCGCAACCAGGCGCTGTCGGAGAGCCGTGCCGCGGCCGTCGCCGACGCCGTGCGCTCCGTGCGCCCCGACCTCGCCCTGACGGTCGTCGGGTACGGCGAGGCGCGCCCCGCGGTCGAGGAGCTCGGCGACGACGCCCCCGAGCAGCGCGCGACCAACCGGCGCGTCGAGCTGCGGTACCGGTCCGTCGCCGGTGCCACGCCGACGCCCACGCCCGAGCCGGTGCGCGCGCCGCCGCCGCGCCCGGCGACGTCGGCCCACGTCCTGCCGCTGCCGACGGACGCCGTCACGAGCGACGAGGTCCGCTTCCCGGCCGTCACGGTCGCAGGTGCCGAGGTCGTGGTCGGCGTCGAGGAGCTGGTCGTGCGCGGTGCCGTCACGCAGCTGTCGCTCATCGTCCGGCTCGAGGGCGCCGAACGCCCCGCCGCGGACCTGCCCGACCTGCACGAGGCCCTCGACGAGGGCTCGGGGAGCGCCGCTGTCGCGTGGGACCCCGTCCTGGTCGACCGCGAGGGGCTGCTGCGGTACGGCGAGGTCCGCGTCCGGCGGCTCGCGGACGCGTGGGCGGGGGAGGGGCAGCAGGTGGGGACGCGGTTGTCCGCCCCGCGGCGGTTCACGATCAGCTACCCGCGGCTGGTGGGCGATCCCTCCGCGGTGGACGTGGTGCTGGGCGACGGGCTGCCCGTCATCACCGGGGTCGACGTGGAGGTGGAGCGATGAGGCGCGGCGGCCGGATCGTGCGCCTCGTCGCCGCGGTGGTGCTCGTCGCCGGGTGCACGGGCGCCGAGCGCGACGAGCCGGCCGTCCCGGTGGCGTTCGACGGTGAGGTCGTCACGGCGGGCGACGGCGGCGGGGTCGCCGAGCTCACGGTGCCGGGGTCGGGCCGCTACCCGGGTCGCACGCGGATCGCGGTGCAGGCGCTCGTCGTCGACGGACCGGTGATGGAGCTGCGTGTCGCGTTCACGCCGCTCGGCGGCGCGGGCGCCGACCCGGACGAGCGGATCCCGCTGGACGCCATGCTCGACCGCGACCCGGTGGTCGGCGACGTCACGTCGCTGGTGCGGTACGAGGTGCTGGACGACTGGCACACGGACGCGGTGCGGGCCGAGACCGTGAAGGGTCGGCCCGTGCTGTACCAGGCGTGGTACACCGCGCCCGAGGTGCGCGTCGAGGCGCTCGACGTCGTCATGGGGCCCGAGGGCCCGACGTTCCGCGACGTGCCCGTCACCTACCGCTGACGCCGGCTCAGTCCTGGACGTCGACGACGACCCGGACGGGGTCCTGCAGGAGCGTGACGCGGACCGGCCGCGGCCCGTCGTCCACGCCGACGAACGACTGGGTCATGCCCTCGAAGGTCAGCGGGCGCACGACCTGCTCGATGTGGCCGTCGTCGGGGCGCACGTCGCCGGCGTGCTCCTGCGCGCCGCCGTCGACCGGGTAGGTGGTCCCGATCAGCCGGACCTGCAGGATCCCGTCCCCGTCGACCTGGCGGACCGCGCCGCTCGGGTCCTCGACGGCCCGGTCGACCCAGCCGACGCGGTAACCGGGCGTGCCCTCGCCGCCCGCCAGCTCGTAGACGACGCGGTCGTACCCGGGGTGCTCGCCGACGCGGACCTGCGTGACGACGTAGCCGGTGGCGTCCCCCTCGTGCGTGAGCTCGGTGCCCGGGGGTGCGAAGGCCGTCCCGGCGGGATCGGTCGTCGGCGGCGCCACGGTGGTCGGCACGGTGGTCGGTACGGGGGTCGACGGGGGCGCCGGCGTGGTGCCGGCGCCGGGTGCGGCGGTCGCGGACGGCGGCGTCGCGGAGGGCGTGGGCGCGACGTCGCGGGCGCACGCCGTCAGCGTCACGAGCGTCGCGACGACGGTGGCGACGACCAGGCGGCGGTCCGGTGCGACCATCGGGTGCTCCTCGTCGTGGGGGCCGTGGGCTGCCCTCACCGTAGGACGGGGCCCTGCCGCGACGCCCAGGAGCAGGTCAGGACACGCCGACGGCCATGACGCGTCCATGAAGCGGACACGTGAACCAGCATGTGAGACGCACGGAGAGGGATGTGACACGGGCGGGCGGCGGGCGTATGGTCGCCCGTGTGCAGACGATCCTCGTAGTACTTCCTGAGCGCGCCGGCTGACGCCACCCGCACAGGTCGCTCGTCGCGCGCGCTCGCCCCTCGTCCATCCCGGTGCCCGGGTCGAGGGGCTTTTTCGTGCCCGGCGTCCGCCCGGCGCAGCACCCGCACCGGACGACCCCACCCGCACTCGACCCGCAGGAGACGACGATGGTCCAGGGTCCGCACCCCGCACCCCCGCGCACAGCCGTGCGCCCCGTGCGCCCCGCCACCGAGGCCGCGCCCCGCGCCGCCGAGGCGGCGGCCGCCGCACCCCGGCAGGTCGGGCCCGAGCGGGTCACGGGGGCGCAGTCGATCGTCCGCTCGCTGGAGGAGGCGGGGGCCGAGGTCGTCTTCGGCATCCCCGGTGGCGCGATCCTGCCGACGTACGACCCGCTCATGGACTCGAGCCGCGTCCGGCACATCCTCGTGCGCCACGAGCAGGGCGGCGGGCACGCCGCGGCCGGCTACGCCTACGCGAGCGGCAAGGTCGGCGTGACCATGGCGACGTCGGGACCGGGGGCGACCAACCTGGTCACCGCCATCGCGGACGCCAACATGGACTCCGTGCCGATGGTCGCGATCACCGGTCAGGTCGGCGCCTCGATGATCGGCACGGACGCGTTCCAGGAGGCCGACATCGTCGGCATCACGCTGCCGATCACCAAGCACAACTACCTCGTCACCGACCC
>Ga0233375_1000895_pt1 | contig 14714 bp, 12 predicted proteins | sample ElkDunMinimDraft_10_FD_191539 | JGI IMG/M metagenome (GOLD analysis project Ga0233375, IMG submission 191539) | Fecal eukaryotic communites from dung pellets of Tule Elk in California, USA - Elk Dung E16 | ecosystem: Host-associated > Mammals > Digestive system > Large intestine > Fecal | place... | reverse complement strand
TACCCCACGGACCTCGCGGGTGACCCGCGCGTGGACGTGCTCGGTGCGACCGACGCCTGGCTCGACGGGCACCCGGACGCACCCGCCGCGCTGCGTCGCCTCGTGGTCGAGTCACGCGACGGTGTGCGCCGCGCGATCGCCGCGCAGGAGGCGGACCGCCACCGCGGCTGACCGGCACCGCGTCCGACGGGCGCACGACGACGGCTCGGCACCCCGGTGCCGGGCCGTCGTCGCGTCAGCCCTCGAGCGCGCGCAGCCAGCGCTCGGCCGCGCGCGGACCTCGCAGGCGGACGACGTCCGACCCCGGCGCCTGCGCACGCGCCGACCAGCGTCCCGTCTGGACCGGGTGGTTCGTCCACGCCCAGAGCACGATGTTCTCGTGCGGGTCCCGGCGGGTCAGGCCCCGCAGCGACTCGCGGTTGCCGTGCCACAGCTCACGCCTCGTGAGCCCGCGCCAGAGCGTGCGTCGCACGACCCGGCCCATGACGACCCGGCGTGGGTGGTCCAGCCAGACGACCGTGTCCGCGTCGGCCAGCACGTCGCCGATCCTCGAATCCCAGTTGCCGTCGACGACCCACGTGGGGCCGGCGGTGCGGGACGCCAGGTCCGCACGGGCCGCGTCCGGGTCCCGCTTCACCCAGCCCGAGGCCCAGAACACCTCGTCGAGCTCGACGTGCGGGGCGTCGAGCGCGCGAGCGAGCCGACGCGCGAACGTCGTCTTGCCGGACCCGGACGTCCCGACCACGCGCACGCGCCGCAGCGGCGCGCTCACTCGCCCATCGCGTCGGCCAGCGACTGGGCACGGGCGCTGGTGAACAGGTCCTCGATCAGGACGAGCCCGCCGGTGCCGTCGGCGAGCGGCACCTTCCAGTTCGGGTACTCCCGGTCGGTGCCGGGCTGGTTCTGCGCGCGGCGCTCCCCGACTGCGTCGACGAGCGAGACGCCCAGCAGCACCGAGGGGGTTGCCGCGACCCACCGGTGCAGCGCCTCGACCACCTCCCGCTCGGACGCGTCGTGGCCCAGCAGCCCGCGCTCGCGCAACGCGTCGAGCATGTGGTTGCGCTCGACCTCGGCCTGGGCGCGCACCTCGGCGACCGGCTTCGACAGCAGGCCGAGTCGGTTGCGCAGCGTCACGTGCTCGCCCGCGAGGTACCCGGCGGTGGGGGGCAGGTCGTGCGTCGTCACGGTCGCGAGCACCAACTCGCGGTAGGCCTCGGGCGGCCGAGGACGACTGTCGTGCTCCTGCTCGAACCAGAGCACGGACGTCCCGAGGATCCCCCGCTCGGCCAGGTAGTCGCGGACCCACGGCTCGACGGTGCCCAGGTCCTCACCGATGACGACGGCCCCGGCACGGTGCGCCTCGAGCGCGAGGATCCCGACGAGCGCGTCGTGGTCGTACCGCACGTACGCGCCGTCCTTGGCGCTGTTGCCCAGTGGCACCCACCACAGCCGGAACAGGCCGATGACGTGGTCGATGCGGATGGCACCTGCGTGCCGCAGCACGGTGCGCAGCATGTCGCGGTACGGCCGGTAGGCCGCGCGGGCGAGCCCCTCCGGGTGCCACGGCGGCTGGGACCAGTCCTGGCCCTGCTGGTTGTACATGTCGGGTGGCGCACCGACGGACGCGCCCGTCGCCAGCACGTCCCGCAGGGCCCACGCGTCGGCGCCCTCGGGGTGCACGCCGACCGCCAGGTCGTGCATGATCCCCAGTGCCATGCCGCCGTCGACGGCGACGCGCTGCGCGTGCGCGAGCTGCTCGTCGGCCACCCACTGCAGCCACGACCAGAACTCCACACGGTCGGCCAGCTCGACGGCCGCCGCCGCGACGGCGTCGGACAGCGGGTCACGCAGGTCGTCCGACCACCCGGCCGACGGGCCGTGCCGCTCGACGAGCGCGCACCACAGCGCGAACTCGCGCAGCCCTTCACCCTCCTCCTCGACGAACGCGTCGTACTCGGCCTGGCGCGCGGGCGAGCGCGGGTGCGCGAACACGACCTCGAGGGCCGCGCGCTTGGCGGCCCACACGGTGTCGCGGTCGATCGGGCCGGGGTCGGTGTCGAGCGCGATCACGGGCTCGCCGGCCCACTCCACGAGGGCGCGGTCCGCGGCCGACAGGTACGCCGTCTCCCGCACGTCCTCGACCCGGATGTACAGCGGGTTCACGAAGCGCCGGGTCGTCGGCAGGTACGGGCTGGGGGTGAGCGGCTCCACGGGCTCGGCTGCGTGCAGCGGGTTGACGAGCAGGAAGTCGGCGCCCCAGCGGTGCGCGGCCAGCCAGCCGAGCTCGGCGAGGTCCGCCAGGTCACCGATGCCCCAGGACGCGCGCGAGCGCACGGAGTACAGCTGGGCCATGAGCCCCCACACGCCTCCGGTGCGCAGCGCCGCGGGGAGCTCGAGCCGGTCGGGTGTCACCACCACGGGGCTGTGGGCGCGCGCGCTGGGCCCGTCCGTGCGGATCTCGTGCCAACCGAGCGGCAGGTCGTCGGGCAGTGTGAACGTCGCACGCCCCACGAGGCGGCCGTCGACGGTGCGCGGTGCCACGACGACGTCCGCCTGCGTCACCTCGCGGCGGCCGCCGCCCACCTCGGGGTCGAGCTCGAGCCACGCCTCGACGGGGTCGCCGTGCGTGACGTGCACCGGGACCTGCGCGGAGCGCCCCTGCCGGACGACCACCACAGGCGGGAGCACGCGCCGCCACGGCATGAGCTCGACGTGGGCGAGCGCGAGGGCGACACGCTCGGGGGACGACGCGTCGACGCCGAGCGCCGCCAGCACGCGGACCACCGTCTCGTCGCTGGCCTCGTGGTCGTGGCCGTCGTGACCGCGGTAGCGGGGCACGACGTCGTAGGCGGCGGCGAGGCGCCACAGGTCGTCGTGCGGGGTCGTCTCTGCCACACGTCGATCCTGCCAGAGCGGGAGTGATCAGTCGCTCCGGGACCGGCCCGCGCCGGGTCGCACCGCACCGGGCAGGGCGACGTAGCCTGGGGCACCGTGACGACCGAGCCGCTGAGCGCCACCGCGCGCACCTCCACGTCCCCCGTCTCCTACCCGCGAGCGCCGCGCACGGACCTCGTCGAGGACCTGCACGGCCACCTGGTCGCCGATCCGTTCCGGGCCCTCGAGGACGTCGACGACGAGCACACCCAGGCGTGGTCGCGCGCGCAGGACGACCTCTACGCGGCGTACCGCTCGCGGGTGTCCGACGCCGCCGCGGGCACGCCCTTCGCCGGTGACGCGCTGCACGCCCGGCTGCGCGCGCTGCTCGGCGCAGGCTTCGTGGGCGCCCCCGCGTGGCGCGGGCGTCGGCGGTTCTTCTCGCGGCGCGCCGGTGACCAGGAGCACGCGGTCGTGGTCGTCGCCGAGCCTGCCGACGCGGACGGCACCGGCGACGGCGCCGAGCGCGAGCGCGTCCTGATCGACCCTCTCGCGCTGGACGCGGCGGGCACGACGACGCTCGACGCGTGGCAGCCGTCCAAGGAGGGCGACCTGCTCGCGTACCAGGTGTCGCACGGCGGCACCGAGGAGAGCGTCCTGCACGTGCTCGACGTCGCCACGGGCGAGCTGGTCGACGGTCCGATCGACCGCGCCCGCTACTCCCCCGTCGCCTGGTTGCCGGGCGGTGAGGCCTTCTACTACGTGCGCCGGATCGCCCCCGACCACGTGCCCGCCGACGAGCAGCAGTACCACCGCCGGGTGTGGCTGCACCGCGTCGGGTCGTCCCCCGAGCTGGACGTCGAGGTGTTCGGCGCCGGTCTCGACATGACCACGTACTACGGCGTGCAGGTCAGCCGCGACGGACGCTGGCTCCTGGTGTCCGCGGCCGCCGGCACCGCACCTCGCACCGACGTGTGGATCGCCGACCTGACCGCGCCGGGCGCGCACGAGGCGCCGACGTTCGTCGAGGTCGCGGTCGGGCTCGACGCGGAGGTCGGGGCGTGGGTCGGCCGGGACGGGCGGCTGTACGTGCACACCGACCTCGACGCGCCGCGCGGTCGGCTCGCGGTGGCCGACCCGACGGCCCCGGGCGTCGAGCACTGGGTGACGCTGCTGCCGCAGGACGACGTCGCGGTGCTCGAGGACGTCACGTTCGTCGACGACGGCGACCCGACGGCGCCGACGGCGCTGCTCGCCGCGTGGCGCCGGCACGCTGTCAGCGAGGTCACCGTGCACGACCCGCGCACAGGTGCACGCACGGGCGAGGTACCGCTGCCGGGCCTGGGGTCGATCTCGGGTCTGGTGACGCGACCGGAGGGCGGCGCGTCCGTGTGGTTCTCCTACACCGACCACGTCACGGTGCCCCGCGTGCACCACTACGACGCGACGACGGGTGACGTGACGCTGTGGGCGGCTCCCCCCGGGCAGCTCCCCGACGTGCCGGCGGTGCACGCGCGCCAGGTCGAGGTCACGAGCGCCGACGGCACGACCGTGCGGGCGTTCGTGCTGGCGCGCGCGGACCGTGTCGGCCCCGACGGACGCCCGCTCGCACCCGCGCCGACCGTGCTCTACGGCTACGGCGGGTTCCAGATCAGCCTCGACCCCGCGTACTCGGCGACCACCCTGGCGTGGGTCGAGGCCGGCGGCGTGTACGTCGTGGCGAACCTGCGTGGCGGCGGCGAGGAGGGTGAGGACTGGCACCGCGCGGGCATGCGCGCGCACAAGCAGAACGTGTTCGACGACTTCCACGCCGTCGCCGAGCGGCTCGTGGCCGACGGCTGGACGACGCCCGGCATGCTCGCCTGCTGGGGCGGGTCCAACGGCGGCCTGCTCGTCGGCGCGGCCGTCACGCAGCGTCCCGACCTGTGGTCCGCGGCGGTCTGCTCGGCACCGCTGCTCGACATGGTGCGGTACCAGCGCTTCGGCCTGGGCGTGACGTGGACCGACGAGTACGGCGACGCCGACGACCCCGAGGAGCTCGGGTGGCTGCTCGGCTACTCGCCGTACCACCGCGTCGTCGACGGCACCGCGTACCCGGCCGTGCTGTTCACGGTCTTCGAGGGTGACTCGCGCGTCGACCCGCTGCACGCGCGCAAGCTCGCGGCGGCGTTGCAGGACGCGACGTCGTCCGACCCGGCCGAGCGGCCCGTGCTCGTGCGGCGTGAGATCGGGGTCGGGCACGGGGCCCGCGCACTGTCGCGGACGGTCGCGCTGTCGGCCGAGCAGCTGCAGTTCGTCGCGGACCGCACGGGTCTGCTGGGGACCGCTCGATGAGGGCGCTGACGATCGCGGCGCTGAGCGCGACCCCGAGCGCGACCGACGACGTGACGCCCCCGCCCGTCCTGAAGCCCGACGGCATCGACTGGGACGCCTGGGTCAAGGACTGGGGCGAGTGGTTCGTCGGCGTCCCGCTGCGCATCGTGCTCATCGTCGTCATCAGCTCGATCGTCCTGCTGGTCCTGCGCCACGCCATCTCCCGCGTCGCGCGCCACGTCGCCGAGGGTGAGCCGGCCATCGAGCGCGGCGTCCTGCGCCCGCTGGGCCGGTCCGAGGTCGGCTCGGTGCTGCTCAAGGCGAACCCGCTGGCCACGGCCCGGCGCGCCCAGCGCGCTCAGACGGTCGGGTCGGTGCTGCGCTCGACCGCGTCGATCGTCGTGTGGTCGATCGCCGTGTTCCTCGTGCTCGACAACCTGGGCGTCAACCTCGCCCCGTTCATCGCGTCGGCGGGGATCGTGGGCGTCGCGGTCGGCTTCGGTGCGCAGAGCCTGGTCAAGGACTTCTTCTCCGGCCTGTTCATGCTGCTGGAGGACCAGTACGGCGTGGGCGACGTCGTCGACGTCGGCCCCGCGACCGGCACGGTCGAAGCCGTCGGGCTGCGGGTCACGAAGGTGCGCGACGGTGACGGGACCCTCTGGTACGTGCCGAACGGCTCGATGGTGCGTGTCGGCAACAAGACGCAGGGGTTCAGCACGGCGGTCGTCGAGGTGGACGTCGACTACTTCGTCGACCTCGACGAGGCGCGCGCGCTGCTCGAGGAGGCGGCACACAGCGTGGCCGCGGACCCGGTGGTCGGCGCGTACCTGCAGGGCACACCGAGCGTCACGGGTGCGGAGAAGCTGGCCGCGGACGCCGTCGGCCTGCGCCTGTCGGTCCGTACCGCCCCCGCGATGCAGTGGGAGGTGGCACGCCACCTGCGCGTGGCCGTCCGGCAGGCGCTGGAGGCGGCCGGCGTCCCGCTCGCCGGCCAGCGTGACGCGTTCGCCGCGCACCAGGAGCGCACGGGCAAGGTCGCCCCGACCTCGGGCCCCGGGGCGTCCGACGCCGATCCGGACGGGGACGCGGACACCGACGCGACGGATGCCGAGGCGCAGGACGACGGTGCCGAGGACGCTGCGGTGCGGGACCCGGGAGCACCCGGTGCCCGCGACCCGCACGACACACCGGTGCACGACGTGGTCGAGCGGCGCGACCCGCCGCCGCCCGCGACCGCCTGACCGGGACGGTCAGCCGGCCGTCCACTCGAGGACCGGCTGACCGGCCCGGACGTGCTCCCCGTCGGCACCGAGCCGCGTCAGCTGCGCCGGGTCGCCCTGCAGCGCGACGACGGGGCACATCGTGGACAGGCCCGCGGCGGCGACGTCGACCGGCGACCACGTCAGCACCCGGTCGCCCGCGCGCACCCGGCGGCCGCGCTCGACGTGCAGCTCGAAGCCCTGCCCGGCCAGGGTCACGGTGTCGATGCCGACGTGCACGAGCACCGCGCGCCCGTCGTCCAGCTCGAGCGCGAACGCGTGCGGGTGCAGCGCGCCCACGACACCGTCGCACGGCGCCAGGACCTCCTGGCGCCCCGTGCGGTCGGGGTCGACGGCGAGACCGGGCCCGACCATCTCCTCGGCGAACACAGGGTCGGGCACGCTCGTCAGCGGCCGCAGGACGCCCGGGACGGGGCTCGCGAGCCGGAGCACGCTCACGGGTGGTCGGCCGTCAGCGCAGCGCGTCGAGCTCGGCGGCGAGGTTGTCCGCCTCGGGGCCCACGATGACCTGCACGACGCGACCCGAGCGCACGACGCCGAACGCGCCGCACGCCTTCAGTGCGGCCTCGTCGACCAGCTCCGCGTCACCGACCTCGACCCGCAGCCGCGTGATGCAGGGCTCGAGGTCGACGACGTTCGACTCCCCGCCCAGTGCGGCCAGGATCTGCTCTGCCTTGCTCAATGGTTCTCCCCGAGGTGTGGTCGCCGGCACGCGCGGCGCGTGGCGGAGGTCCCCCGCCCGTCGGCACCGACCGGTCCGTGCGCGGCCACGCCCAGGCTACCGCCGCGGCCGGGCGTGGCGTCGAGGCGTCCACCCCGGGGGCGCGCACGGCACCGCGGGCGGGTCCGGTTGGCCCGGCGCACCCGCGCGCGACAGACTGCGGGGCACGGCGACGCCGGCTCGCACCCGTGAGCCCCGGACGCCGCTGAGCACCGAGGAGGCCTGGTGGGGAGCACGACCGTCGTCACCGGCATCGGCGTGAGCCCCGGACGCGCGGTCGGACCTGCCGTCCGGCTCCCCGACGCCGTCGCCGAACCGCCCGCCGGACGCCGCCTGCCACCGGGCGCCGACACGCAGGCGGCGGCCGACCGCGTCGCGAGGTCCGCGGACGCCGTGCGCGACGAGCTCGATGCCGCCGCGCAGGCGACCGACGGTGACGCCGCCGCCCTGCTGTACGCGACCGCGGCCATGGCGGCCGACCCGTCGTTGGTCGCCGACGCGCAGCAGCGCGTGCGTGACGAGCACCTCGTCCCCGAGCGCGCGGTCTGGGAGGCAGCCGACGCCGTGTCCGCACAGCTCGAGGCGCTGGGCGGCTACCTGGCCGAGCGGGTGCGCGACGTCGTGGACGTGCGCGACCGGCTCGTCGCGCACCTCACCGGTCAGCAGGCACCGGGGGTGCCCGTACGGGCCGAGCCGTACGTGCTCGTCGCGCACGACCTCGCGCCCGCGCTCACCGCGACGCTCGACCCGCAGCGCGTGCTCGCCGTGGTCACCGCCGCCGGCGGCCCCACGTCGCACACCGCGATCCTCGCGCGCTCGCGCGGCATCCCCGCGGTGGTCGCCGCCCCGGGTGTGCTCGACATCGCCGAGGGCACCGTCCTGCTCGTGGACGGCGCGGCGGGGACGGTCACGACCGCTCCGTCCGACGACGCCGTGCAGCGCGCCCACGCGCTGGCCGGCGCGGTGCGCACGTTCGACGGCGACGGCCGCACCGCGGACGGGCACCGGGTCGAGCTCCTCGCGAACGTCGGTGACCCGGCCGAGGCGCAGGCCGCCGCCGACTCGGGCGCACAGGGCGTCGGGCTGTTCCGCACCGAGTTCGCGTTCCTCGAGCGCACGACTCCCCCCGACGTCGACGAGCAGACCGCCGCCTACGGTCGCGTGCTGGCCGCGTTCGCCGGGCGCAAGGTCGTCGTCCGCACGCTCGACGCGGGCGCGGACAAGCCCCTGCCGTTCCTGCACGCGGCGCCCGAGGCCAACCCGGCGCTGGGCGTGCGAGGGCTGCGCGTCGCGCAGGAACGCCCCGAGGTGCTCGAGGACCAGCTCACGGCGATCGCACGCGCGGCCGCCGCGCACCCCGGCACGACGACATGGGTCATGGCACCGATGGTCGCGACCGTCGACGAGACCGAGCAGTTCGTCGCCGCGTGCTCCCGGCACGGCCTGACGACCGCCGGGATCATGGTCGAGGTCCCCAGCGCGGCGCTGCTGGCCGGACCCCTGCTGGCGCACGCGCAGTTCGCGAGCATCGGCACCAACGACCTCACGCAGTACACGATGGCGGCCGACCGCCTGCTGGGGGCCGTCGCGTCCCTGTCGGACGCGTGGCAGCCGGCCGTCCTGCGGCTGGTCGAGGCGACGGCGCTGGGTGGTGCCGCCCAGGCCCGGCCCGTCGGGGTCTGCGGCGAGGCCGCGGCGGACCCGGCGCTGGCCGTCGTGCTGGTCGGGCTCGGCGTGACGTCCCTGTCGATGACGCCGCGCGCGCTGCCGGACGTCGCGGCGGTCCTGGCCGCCACCGACCTCGCGACGTGCCGCAACCTCGCCCGCCGCGCCGCGGACGCGGCGAGCGCCGCCGACGCGCGCGCCGCCGTGCGTGCCGGCCTGCCCGTGCTGGCCGACCTGGGCCTGTGAGGGCGGCGGAGGTGGCGCGCCCCACACCCGTGGGACGTCCGCCCAGGTGGGGCCGCGTGTGAGGATGGACGCCGTGACAGACGACGCGTTCTACGCCGCCGTCGGCGGGCACGAGACGTTCGTCCGGCTGGTCGACGAGTTCTACCGCGGCGTCGCGACGGACCCGGTCCTCAAGCCGATGTACCCCGAGGAGGACCTCGGCCCCGCGGCGGAGCGGCTCACGGCGTTCCTCGAGCAGTACTGGGGCGGTCCGACGACCTACTCCGAGCAGCGCGGCCACCCGCGGCTGCGCATGCGGCACGCGCCGTACAAGGTGAACCCTGACGCGCGCGACCGCTGGCTGCGGCACATGCGCGTCGCCGTCGACTCCCTCGACCTCGCCCCCCTGCACCGCGCCCAGCTCTGGGACTACCTGGAGCGCGCGGCGCACTCGATGCTCAACACCTTCGAGGACTGACATGACACCGCCCGACGCCAGCCTGGACCCCGTCGGCGCGGTCCTGCGCGCCCTGGACCTGACGGCCGACCCGCAGCTGCCCGACACGTTCGAGGGCCTGAGCCTGCCGCAGCCGCAGGGCCGCGTCTTCGGGGGGCAGGTGCTCGCGCAGTCCCTGCTCGCGGCCGGTCGCACCGTCCCCGAGGGGCGCCTGCCGCACTCGATGCACGGCTACTTCCTGCGTCCGGGTGACGACGCCGCGCCCATCGGCTTCGCGGTCGAGCGTCTGCGCGACGGCAGGTCCTTCTCGGCCCGGCGCACGCACGCCGTGCAGGACGGCTCGCCGATCCTGTCGATGATCGCCTCGTTCCAGGAGCAGCAGCCGGGCATCGAGTACGCCGAGGCGATGCCCGACGTGCCGGACCCGGAGCAGGTCGGCTCGGCGCTCGACGCGCTCGGCGACGTGGACCACCCGATGGCGAAGTTCTGGGCGCAGGAGTCGGCGTTCGACCTGCGCCACGTGGACGGCCCGATCTACCTGCGCGCCGACGAGGACTCCCCGCTCGGCCGTCAGAGCGTGTGGGCGCGTGCCCGTGGGCCCGTGCCCGCGGACCAGCTGCTGCACCGCGCCCTGCTCGCGTACGCGTGCGACCAGATCATGCTCGAGCCGGTGCTGCGTCGCGCCGGCCGCCCGTGGGCGACGCCCGGCCTGTCGATGGCCAGCCTGGACCACGCCATGTGGTGGCACCGCGACGTGCGCGTCGACGACTGGTTGCTGTTCACCCAGTCGACGCCGAGCGCTCAGGGCGGCCGCGGCCTGGGTGCCGCGCGCGTGTTCGACCGCAGCGGGGTCCTCGTGGCGTCCATCGCCCAGGAGGGCATGGTCCGCGTCCCGCGCTGACCTGGCTCCCGGCACGTCCACGTGCCCGCGGGCGGGTCGGGGCCCCGGTTCCGGCACGTCGACGACCTGCCGTCAGGAGGCCCCCACCGCTCGACGCGCGCGGGACGGACCGTCGGGTGAGACTTCCGGCATGGTCCGCCTGCGCCGTGTCCGACTCGACCACCCCGGGTGGACGCGTCGCCGGGCGGGACGCGGCTTCGTGTACCTCGACGCGGACGGGCGCCGCATCGCCGAGCCCGAGCACCTCGAGCGCCTGGAGACGCTCGCGATCCCGCCCGCGTGGCGCGACGTGTGGATCTGCCCGTGGCCGAACGGGCACATCCAGGCGGCTGGCCTCGACGACGCCCAGCGCCGCCAGTACCTCTACCACCTGCAGTGGCAGGCACGCCGTTCCCGGCTCAAGCACGACCACGTGCTCGACGTCGCGCGGCGGCTGCCGGCCGCGCGCCGCCGCGTCCGCGCCGACCTCGCGCTCGACGGCATGCCGAGGGACAAGTCCCTGGCCCTCGCGTTCCGGCTGCTCGACCGCGCGTACCTGCGCGTCGGCACCGAGGGCTACACCCGCCGGCACGGGTCGTTCGGGCTCGCGACGCTGCGCCGTGACCACGTGCGCGTGCTCGCCGACGACGACGGCTCCCCCGGTGCCGTGCACCTGCTCTTCCCCGCCAAGTCGGGGCAGGTGCGCGACACCGTCGTCGACGACGAGACCGTGGCCGGGCTCGTCCGCACGCTGCTGCGCCGCCGCGACCCCAGCCCTGAGCTCCTCGCGTGGCGCGACGACGACGGGTGGCACGACGTCACGAGCGCGGACGTCGGCGCGTACGTGCGGGACCGGCTCGGTGACGCGACCCCCAAGGACTTCCGCACGTGGCACGCCACCGTGCTGGCCGCGCGCGGCCTCGCCGACGCGGGACCCGCGCCCCGCAGCGAGCGTGCGCGGCGGCGCGTGGTGGCGGCCGTCGTCAAGGACGTCGCCGAGGAGCTCGGCAACACCCCGGCAGTCGCGCGCGCGTCGTACGTCGACCCGCGCGTCGTCGACCTGTGGGAGCGCGGCGCGACGATCACCCCGACGCGCTCGCAGCAGGTCGCCGAGCGCCGCACCTTGGACCTGCTCACGCCCTGAGGCCGGCGCCCCGGGTGCGGGCGCGGTCGTCCGGCCGCAGACTGCCCGGATGAGCGACGCTCGCGCCGACGCCCCCGTGGGCGACGCCCGGCAGCCCGGCAGCGACCCGGAGCTCGACCTCGCCCCCGAACCGGTCGCCGACACGCTCGGCGGGCTGGTGCCGGGCACCGGACCGGACGGCCGACCGGCCACCGACGCGCCCCTCGTCGCGGTCACCGGCGTCACCGGCTACGTCGGTGGGCGCCTCGTGCCGGAGCTGCTCGCGGCGGGCTACCGCGTGCGGGCCCTGGCCCGGCACCCGGAGCGACTTCGAGGCCGCCCCTGGTACGACGACGTCGAGGTCGTGGCGGCGGACGCCGCCGAGCCCGAGCAGATCCGCGCCGCCCTCGACGGCGTCGACGTGGCCTACTACCTGATCCACTCCCTGGGCTCGGGCAGGACGTTCGAGGAGCGCGACCGGCGCACGGCGCAGGTCTTCGCGCAGGCCGCCGCCGCGGCGGGCGTCGGCAGGATCGTGTACCTCGGGGGCCTGTACCCCGAGGGTGAGAAGCTGTCGCCGCACCTGGCGTCGCGGACCGAGGTCGGCGAGATCCTGCTCGCGTCCGGGGTGCCGACGACCGTGCTGCGCGCGGCGGTGATCCTGGGCTCAGGCTCGGCGTCGTTCGAGATGATGCGCTACCTCACCGAGCGGCTCCCTGCCATGACGGTGCCCCGCTGGGTCGCCAACCGCATCCAGCCGATCGCCGTCCGGGACGTCCTGCGGTACCTCGTCGGCTCGGCGGCCATTCCTGCGGACGTGTCGCGGGCCTTCGACATCGGTGGGCCCGACGTCCTCACGTACCGCGACATGATGCAGCGGTACGCCCGCATCGCGGGGCTCCCGCGCCGCGTGATCGTGCAGGTCCCCGTGCTGACGCCGCGCCTGTCGAGCCTGTGGGTCTCCCTGGTGACCCCCGTGCCCGGCGGCCTCGCACGGCCGCTCGTGGAGTCGCTGGTGCACGAGGTGGTGTGCGACGAGCACGACATCGCCGCGCACGTGCCGGACCCGCCAGGCGGCCTCATCGGCTTCGACCGGGCCGTGCGTCTCGCCCTGGCGCGCGTGCAGGGCGCGAGCGTCACGACGCGCTGGTCGTCCGCGCTCCCCCCGGGCGCACCCAGCGACCCGCTGCCGTCGGACCCGGGCTGGGCGGGTGGCTCCCTGTACGTCGACGAGCGCCGCGTGCTCGTCGACGCCTCCCCCGCCGCTCTCTGGCGGGTCGTCGAGGCGGTGGGTGGCGAGCGCGGCTGGTACTCGTGGGCGCTCGCGTGGCGGGTGCGCGGCCTGCTCGACCGCGTCGTCGGGGGGCCCGGGCTGCGGCGCGGACGTCGCGATCCCGCCCGGTTGCTGCTCGACGACGCCGTGGACTTCTGGCGCGTCGAGCAGCTGGTCCCCGGCCGGCTGCTGCGCCTGCGCGCCGAGATGCGGCTGCCCGGCCTGGCCTGGCTGGAGCTGCGGGTCGAGCCCGCGGACGCCGGCACCGACTCCCCGGACGTGCCCGACGGCCGGGACGCGGACGGCCCCTGGGACCCCGATGCGTGGCGGCACCCGCCCGTGGTGTTCGCCCAGCGCGCCCTGTTCCACCCGCACGGCCTCGCCGGGCAGCTCTACTGGTGGGCGGTGTACCCGTTCCACGGCGTCGTGTTCGGCGGCATGCAGCGCAACGTCGCGCGCGCGGCGGAGACGGCCGAGCGCGCCCGGGCCGACCGGGGCGTCACGCGCGGCGACGGATGACGACCGGGTCCTCCAGGTAGGGCTCCCACACGGCACGCTCGCCCGCGGTCAGCCGGCGCGGGGCGCCCGTCGCGGAGTCCACCAGCACGATCGTCGTCGTCGCGCGCGCGTACACGGCCGACCCCTCGACGGACGTCGGCGCGTCACGCACCTCGTAGCAGACGTCGAGGCTCGCGCCGCCGAGGTGCCCGATCCACAGCTCGATGACGACGGGCGCGCGGCGGTACGGCAGCGGCTGCACGTACTGGATCTCCTGCCGTGCGACGAGCGTCGAGGTCAGCGCACCCGGACCGGCGTCGAGCACCGCCGTGGGACGCGCACCGTCGGGCACCCGGCCGTCGACGCCCTCGGGGTGCCGCCAGAACACCTCGATACGGGCCTCCTCCAGCAGGCGCAGCATCTCGACGTTGTTGACGTGCGCGTACGCGTCCATGTCGGACCAGCGCAGCTGCACCGGCACCTCGAGCCTGGCCATCCGTCCCTCCCTCGGCACCGGGCGGTTGCCGGTGCCGCCGTCATCATCCCGTGCGGCGGGCGGACCTCGCGGCGGCGTCCGGCGGGGCGGCCCACTGCCGGCTCAGCGTCCGGCCGCCCGGGTCGCCTGCTCGCGGCACCGCGCGAGCGCCTGCGTCTGCGCGGTGAGCGGCGCCACGACGAGCCGCTGCGCGACCTCGGCGACGGCCGCGCGCAGGCGCCGACGTGCGGCGCGTGCGCGCCGCCGGGCCCCCAGTCGTCCCGCGAGCCCACCGAGCAGCGCGACCAGCCACCCCGCCAGCACACCACCGACGAGCAGGACGGTCGGCGCCGGCGCGGGGCCCCACACGGGCGTCACCGGCTCCGGGAGCTGCAGGTACGCGAGCAGCGCGAGCGCACCGAGCCACAGCGCACCGGCGGCGGCGGCCGCGAGCAGCAGCCACTGCAGCGCTCCGACGGCACGCCACCATCCCACCGGGTCCGCAGGCAGCAGGGGTGTGCGAGCCACCGCGTGGTCGAGCGCGTCGGGCAGCGCGGCGATGTCCAGGCCCGCGCGGGCCGCGAGCACCCAGGAGTCGGGGGCACCCGCGAGGGCCGCGTCCGCGTGGTCCCGGACGGCCATGGCGGCGCGGGCGCGCTGCGCGGACCCCGCGGGAGGCAGCGAGGTGCGCGCGACGTCCGCCTCGACCGCGGGGCGCGGCGCGAGGTGCAGACGGCGCAGCGGGTCGGGACGCAGCCGCGCCAGCCAGCGCATGGGCGGCCAGCCCGTGCGCGCCGCGGCCCGGCGGGCGGCCGAGCGTCGCACCGCCGCCACGACGGTCGGCACGCCTGCCGCGTCCTCGAGGGCTTCCACCAGTCCTGCGGTCGCGGTCCGACGCCGACCGCGTGGCTCCGGGCCGCAGGCGTCGGC
>Ga0233375_1000891_pt1 | contig 14729 bp, 14 predicted proteins | sample ElkDunMinimDraft_10_FD_191539 | JGI IMG/M metagenome (GOLD analysis project Ga0233375, IMG submission 191539) | Fecal eukaryotic communites from dung pellets of Tule Elk in California, USA - Elk Dung E16 | ecosystem: Host-associated > Mammals > Digestive system > Large intestine > Fecal | place... | reverse complement strand
TCGCGGCACGCAGCCGCAGCCGCGTGGACTCGAAGTCCTCGACGGCGCACGGACCGCGGTCGGTCCACACGACGTTGGGGAGCACGCCGAAGACGCCGTCGAGGTTCTGCCCGTGCGGTGCGACGATCCGGTGCGACAGCAGGTGGAGCCGCAGGTAGGCGTCGGCGGTGCCGGCGGGCGGGGCGTCGAGGTCGACGACCGTGGCGACGAGCGTCACACGCACGCCGCGCGCGGGGTCCTCGCGCTCGCAGGCCGCGAGGTCCGCGTCGGCGTGCTCACGGACCGAGCGGGGGTCGTCGACGTCGAGCGTCGCGGGCGGCGCGCCCAGGGAGGGGGCCGGGTACCAGACGTCGAGCGTGGTTCCCGACGGGGTGACGGTGGCCAGGCCGAGGCCCCAGGCCGTGCGGTCGGTCATGGCCCGCAAGTTTACGTGGCGCTCGACGCGGACCCGCACGCGGCTGCGGCGTAGGGTCGCAGACGTGCCTGCTGCCGAGCTCCTCGACCTGTCCGCCGATGTCGTGACGCTCACCCGTCAGGTGTGCGACGTCCCGTCCGTCAGCGGTGACGAGACCCGACTGGCCGACGCGGTCGAGGCCGCGCTGCGCGCGCACCCGCACCTCGAGGTGCTGCGCGACGGCGACACCGTCGTGGCGCGCACGCACCTGGGGCGCGCGCGCAGGGTCGTGGTCGCCGGGCACCTGGACACGGTGCCGATCGCCGGCAACCTGCCCACGCGGCTCGTGGACGACGAGCTGTGGGGGCGCGGCACCGTCGACATGAAGGGCGGGGTCGCGGTCGCGCTGCACCTGGCGGCCGAGCTGACCGCACCCGTGCACGACGTGACGTGGGTGTTCTACGACCACGAGGAGGTCGAGGCCGACCTCAACGGGCTGGGCCGGGTCGTGGCGCACCACCCCGACTGGCTCGCGGCGGACTTCGCGGTGCTGGGCGAGCCCAGCAACGGCGGGCTCGAGGGCGGCTGCAACGGCACGCTGCGCGTCGAGGTCCGGCTCACCGGTGTCGCGGCGCACTCGGCGCGCGCCTGGGTCGGCGTCAACGCGGTGCACGCCGCGGGCGAGGTGCTGCGCAGGCTCGAGGCGTACCGTCCCGCGACCGTGGAGGTCGACGGCCTGGCGTACCGCGAAGGCCTCAACGCGGTCCTCGTCTCCGGCGGCGTCGCGACCAACGTCATCCCGGACTCGTGCGTCGTGACCGTCAACTACCGGTTCGCCCCGTCGCGCGACGTCGAGGAGGCCGTCGCCCACGTGCGCGAGGTGTTCGACGGGTACGACGTCGTCGTGACCGACGCGGCCCCCGGTGCCCGCCCGGGGCTCGACGCGCCGGCGGCGCAGGAGTTCGCCGCGGCCGTGCTCGCGGTGACCGGGGGGCGCCCGGCGCCCAAGTACGGCTGGACGGACGTCGCACGGTTCAGCGCGCTCGGCGTGCCGGCCGTCAACTTCGGGCCCGGTGACCCGCTGCTCGCGCACAAGGACGACGAGCGCGTGCCCGTCGCACAGATCGAGCTGTGCCACCGCGCGCTGCGTGCCTGGTTGACCGGCACCCAGCCGGAGGACCTGCCGCTCGGCATCGCCTGAGCATCCGGGTGGCCCCGCGTCGGCACGACGCGAGGGCCTGGCGGCGCGGCCTAGGCTCGGGGGATGACCCACGACGACACGTCGGCACCGGCGCCGGAGTACCGCCGGGGCCCTGTGCTCCTGCGCCGCGACCAGATCCCGGCCACCACGTCCGACCAGCGGCTGCTGGCACGCCCCTCGGCCGCCACCTGGCTGCACGACGACCCCTGGCGCGTCATGCGCATCCAGAGCGAGTTCGTCGAGGGCTTCGGGGCGCTCGCCGAGGTCGGGCCGGCGGTCAGCGTCTTCGGCTCGGCGCGCGTCAAGCCCGACGACCCGTACTACGCCCTGGCGCAGGACGTCGCGCGCGGGCTGGTCGAGGCGGGGTACGCGGTCATCACGGGCGGTGGTCCCGGCATCATGGAGGGCGCGAACAGGGGCGCGACCGAGGCGGACGGGCTGTCCGTCGGGCTGGGCATCGAGCTGCCGTTCGAGCAGGGCATGAACCCGTGGGTCGACCTCGGGGTCAACTTCCGCTACTTCTTCGCGCGCAAGACGATGTTCGTCAAGTACTCCGAGGGCTTCGTCGTGCTGCCCGGCGGGTTCGGCACGTTCGACGAGCTGTTCGAGGCCCTGACGCTCGTGCAGACGCACAAGGTCACCGGGTTCCCGATCGTGCTCCTCGGTGCCGACTACTGGACGGGCCTGCTGACGTGGCTGCGCGACACGGTGCACCCGCAGGGCATGATCGCGGCCGCCGACATCGACCTGCTGCAGATCGCGGGGTCGGCGCAGGAGGCGGTCGAGATCGTCGTGCGGCGCGGCGCCGAGCTGCGGGCCGAGGAGCAGGCGGCCGTGCGCGCGGCCGCGCGCGACCAGCGTGCCGCCGCCGCGGCGAGCGAAGGCTGGGCCCGTGACGTGCGGGCGACCGACCGGACCGACGACGGGCGCACCGACGACGCGCTCGCGGACGGCGGGTGGTGACGAGCGGACCGCTGCCCGGCGTCCCCGCCGGTGCGGCTGCGCTGCGCCTGCGGGGTCGCACGTTCGGTCCCGACCACCCGGTCGTCATGGCGGTCGTCAACCGCACGCCCGACTCGTTCTACGCCGCGGCCCGGCACGCCGAGGACACGGTCGACGCCGCCGTCGACCGTGCGGTCGAGCACGGTGCCGACGTGCTCGACGTCGGCGGTGTGCGCGCCGGCCGCGGGCCGGTCGTCGACGAGGCCGAGGAGATCGCACGCGTCCTGCCCGTCGTCGAGCGCGTGCGCGCACGTCACCCCGACCTGCTGGTGAGCGTCGACACGTGGCGCGCGGGCGTCGCGCGGGCCGTGGCCGACGCAGGCGCCGACCTGCTCAACGACACGTGGGCCGGGCACGACCCCGCGCTGGTGGAGGTCGCGGCCGAGCGCGGGCTGGGCGTCGTCTGCTCGCACACGGGCGGTGCGACGCCCCGCAGCGACCCGTTCCGCGTCACGTACCCCGCGCCCGACGGCGTCGACCCGCTCGACGGTGTGGTCGCGGACGTGGTCGCGACGCTCACGGCGGCGGCTGCCCGGGCGGTCGCGCTGGGCGTCGACCCCGCGTCGGTGCTCGTCGACGCGACCCTCGACTTCGGCAAGACGACGTGGCACTCGTTGCACCTGCTGCGAAACACCCCGCAGATCGTGCAGATCGGGCACCCTGTGCTCATGGCGATCTCGCGCAAGGACCTCGTGGGGGAGACCTTGGACCTGCCACCCGAGCAGCGGCTCGAGGGCACGCTCGCGGCCACGGCCGTCGCGGCGTGGCTCGGTGCGCGCGTGTTCCGCGTGCACGACGTCGCCGCGACGCGCCGCGCGCTGGACATGGTGGCGGCGATCCGGGCCGAGCGGGCCCCCGCGGTCGCGCTGCGGGGCCTGCTGTGAGCGGCGACGCACAGCGGTCCGCGGCCGCGCAGGCCGACGCGGTCGCACCGGCCGACGACGCGGTCACACCGGACGCGCAGAAGGACGAGGCCGTACCGGACGAGCACGAGGCCGTCGCTGCGGCGGACGCGCCCGCGGGCTGGTGGGAGCGCGTGCGCGCCTGGCCCTGGTGGGTGCACGTGCTGCTCGTCTGGGCGGCGACGCGGCTGTTCGCCGCCGGGGCGTTCGTCTGGACGGCGACGGTGCAGGAGGCGAACCTGTGGACCGTCGCGAACCCGCCGTACCTGCAGTTCGTAGGGCTCATGTACGACGCCGGCTGGTACCAGCAGATCGCGGAGGGCGGGTACCCGGCCGAGCTGCCGCGCGACGCCCAGGGCCTGGTCCAGCAGAACCAGTGGGCGTTCTTCCCGCTGTACCCGATGCTCGTGCGTGCGGTCATGACGCTCACGGGCGGCACGTGGGCGGTGGTCGCACCCACGGTCGCCCTGGTGCTCGGCGCGGGCGCGATGCTCGCCGTGCACGAGGCCGTGCGGCACGGTGCGCCGCGCGCCGTCGCCGCACTCCCGGGACTGCCGCTGATCACGGTGGCCCTGGTCTGCGCGTTCCCCACGGCGGCCGTGCTGCAGGTCGCGTACACCGAGTCGGCGGCGCTGCTGCTCGTCGCCTCGGCGCTGCTGCTGATCGTCCGGCGGCACTACGCGTGGGCGGCGCTCGTCATCGTGGCGCTCGGGTTCACCCGGGCGGTGGCGCTGCCGATGGCCGTCGTGGTCGTGGTGCACGCGGCCGTGCGCTGGTGGAGGTCCCGGCGGGGGACGCAGGGCGACACGTTCGGGTGGCGCGACGGGCTCGGTCTGGCGGGCCTCGCCGCGGCAGCCGCCGTGTCCGGGCTCGCCTGGCCCGCGATCTGCGGCTGGGTGACGGGGGTGCCGGACGGCTACCTGCAGACGCAGGAGGCGTGGCGCGGCGTCCGGGAGGTCGTGCCCTTCTCGGGGTGGACGTACGTGCCCCAGTTCTGGCTCGGTGAGTGGGGGACGCCGGTCATGGTCGCGGGGTTCGCCCTGACGGCGGCGGTCCTGCTGGTACCGGCCGCGTGGCGGCTCGGCCCCGAGCTGCACGCGTGGTCCGCCGCCTACGTCGTGTACATCCTCGCCGTGATCGAGCCGGGCTCGAGCCTGGCCCGGTTCCTGCTGCTGGCCTTCCCGCTCGGCGCCGCGACGGCAGGCGTCGTGCTGCGGCCGACGTGGGCGCGTCGTGCGTGGCTCGGGGCCGTGCTCGTCCTCATGCTCGGGCTCCAGGTGCTGTGGATCCGCCAGATGTGGCAGTTCAACCCGAACGGCGACTGGCCGCCGTGACCCGTTCGTGCCCCGGTGCACCCGGGCGGGCGACGGGCGCGGTGAACTAGGATGGTCGGTGGACAACCGGCTGATCAGGAGGTTGTCGGGGCTACCCGGCAGCCGTCGGCCGGCAACGTACACGCGAAGGAGAGGCCCGGATGGCCGCGATGAAGCCGAGGACCGGCGACGGACCGCTCGAGGTGACCAAGGAGGGCCGTGGCATCGTCATGCGCGTCCCGCTCGAGGGTGGCGGACGGCTGGTGGTCGAGCTCAACGCGACCGAGGCAGCCGAGCTGGGCGAGGCGCTGACCTCCGTCGTCGGCTGACGACCTGCGCATGAGCCCCCGCACCACCGCAACGACACGGACGAGCGCGACGCGCACACCGCCGGCCGTCACGCTGCACGGTGCGACCGTCGTCGACTCACCTCTCCTCACGGACGGGTCGGTCGACGCGGTCGCCGTGCAGGTCGCACCGTCACGCGCCGGCGACGACGCCCTGCAGCCGCGCTCCGGCACGCCGCAGGCCGCCGCGCGGTACGGCATCGACCTGGCCGAGCTCGCCGAGCGGGCCGGCCTGACGGGCGCCGCGGGCGAGGCGTTCACGGTCCACCTGCCGCGGCCCGTCGGTTCCTCCGTCGAGCTGCCATGGGCAGGACTGCCGCCACGGATCGTCCTGGTGGGCGTCGGTGACGAGAGCGAGACGGCGCTGCGCCGCGCGGGCGCGGCGCTCGCACGTGCGACCCGCGGGCTGCGCCGGGTCGCCGCCACGGTCGGCGCCCAGACGCACCACGACGAGCAGGGTGCGGCGCGGGCCGCGCAGGCGGTCGCCGAGGGGTACCTGCTCGCGGCGTACACGCCGCCGCGGCTGACGGCGCAGGCCGAGGACCCGGTGCCCACCGAGCTGGTGCTGCTGGGTCGCGACGGGCCGCAGATCGCGGCCGCCGTCGAGACGGCGCGCACGGGCGCCGGGGCGACCTGGCTGGTCCGGGACCTCGCGAACACGCCGTCCAACGTCAAGGACCCGGCGTGGCTGGCGGAGCGTGCGCGCCGCCTGGGCTCGAAGGCGGGGCTCGACGTGCAGGTCCTCGGACCGCGTGAGCTCGCCGCCGGCGGGTTCGGCGGCATCCTCGCGGTGGGCGCGGGCTCCGCGTCGTCACCGCGGCTCGTGCGCCTGACGTACACCCCCGCGGGCGGCGGCGGCCGGCACGTCGTGGTGGTCGGCAAGGGCATCACGTACGACACGGGCGGGCTGTCGATCAAGCCGCGCGAGGCGATGGTGCCGATGAAGACGGACATGGCCGGCGCCGCCGTGGCGCTGGCGACCGTGCTCGCGGCCGCGAGGGCCGAGGTGCCCCACCGGGTGACCGCGGTGCTGCCGCTCGCCGAGAACCACTTCGGTGCGGCGTCGTACCGCCCGGGTGACGTCGTGACGATCCACGGCGGCACGACCGTCGAGATCGCCAACACCGACGCCGAGGGTCGCCTCGTGCTGGCCGACGCGCTCGCCTGGGCGGACGCGGCGCTGGACCCCGACGTGCTCATCGACGTCGCGACGCTCACGGGCGCCGCGAGCCTCGGCCTGGGCAAGCAGCACGCGGCGCTGTACGGCACCGACGACGCGCTCGTGGCGGCGCTGGCCGCCGCAGGCGACCGCACGGGCGAGCTCGTGTGGCACATGCCGCTCGTCGCGGACTACGCCGAGGCCGTGGAGTCGTCGATCGCCGACCTGCGCCACGTGCCCGAGGACCGCAGGATCGGCGGTGGCTCCATCACGGCCGCACTGTTCCTGCAGCGCTTCGTGGGCGGGCGGACGTGGGCGCACCTCGACATCGCCGGTCCCGCGCGTGCGACGGCCGACAAGCACGAGGTCACCGAGGGTGCGACCGGGTACGGCGCCCGGCTGCTGCTGGAGTACCTCTCCGCGCTGGACTGACGCGGACCTGCTCATCGTCACGTGCGGGCTCAGGCGCTCGCGCCGACCTGCCGCTCGACGCCGTCCGCCGCGTCGGCCTGCGGAAGGCCCGAGGAGCGGGTCGTGCGCCCGATGAACGGGGCGGGCAGCGAGCGAGGTGTCCGCCCCCACGGCCGACCTGTCAGCGACGGACGGCGACCAGCAGACCGTCACCCGTCGGCAGCAGCGCCGGCACGAGCCGGTCGTCCGCCCGCACCTGGCGACCGACGTCCCGCACGGTCGTCGTCGCCTCGTCGCGCCGGGCCGGGTCCGCGACGCGGTCGTGCCACAGCGCGTCGTCGACCACCAGCACGCCGCCGGGCCGCAGCAGGCGCACGGCCTGCTCGACGTACCCGGGGTAGTTCTCGACGTCCGCGTCGATCACGACCATGTCGTAGCCGCCGTCGGTGAGCCGCGGCAGCACGTCGAGCGCGCGGCCGGAGATCGCGCGTGTGCGCGTGCTGCGCACGCCGTCCTCGGCGAACGCCTCCTTCGCGGCCCGCTGGTGCTCGAGCTCGAGGTCGATCGTCGTGAGCACACCGTCGGCCGGCATGCCGCGCAGCAGGTAGAGCGACCCGACCCCGGCGCCCGTGCCGACCTCGACGACCGACCGGGCCTGCGCGGCGGCAGCGAGCACGCGCAGCACCGCTCCTGCGCCCGGGAGCACCGGCGTGCACCCGAGGTGCGAGGCGCGCTCGCGCGCGCGCAGCAGCACGTCGTCCTCGTCGAGGAACTCCTCGCAGTAGACCCAGCTCTGCGCCTTGTCGGTGGAGATGACGGCCTCCTCGTCGCCCGCCCCGAGCGGGCGCGCCTGTGCGTCAGCGTAGTCCCGGCCACGCGGCACGCGACGGACGCGGTGCGCGTGGCGCGGCCCTCGCGCGGGCTCGCGTTTCCGCCCATGACGAACAGGGGTCGAGGTGTCGGTCCCGACCTGGGACACTGAGGTCCAGCGTGCCGACCGAGGAGAGAACCCCGCAGATGAGCGCCCAGCCCGCCGAGTGGCAGGCCCCGTCGTGGGAGGAGATCGTCCGCGAGCACTCCGGCCGCGTGTACCGGCTCGCCTACCGGCTGACGGGCAACCGGCACGACGCCGAGGACCTCACGCAGGAGACGTTCGTGCGCGTGTTCCGGTCGCTGCACACGTACAGCCCCGGCACGTTCGAGGGCTGGCTGCACCGCATCACCACCAACCTCTTCCTCGACCAGGCGCGGCGCCGGCAGCGCGTGCGCATCGAGCCGATCGGCGACGACACCGAGCGCTGGACGTCCCCGGACCGGCTGTCGACGCCGGAGCGCGCCTTCGAGGCGGGCAACCTCGACCACGACGTGCAGCGCGCGCTCGACGACCTGCCCCCCGAGTACCGCGCGGCGGTGGTGCTGTGCGACATCGAGGGCCTGTCGTACGAGGAGATCGCGGTGACCCTCGGCATCAAGCTCGGCACCGTGCGCTCGCGGATCCACCGCGCGCGGGCGCGCCTGCGCGTGGCGCTGGAGCACCGCCGTGCCGAGGTCGCCGGGCACGCCGACGTCACGGCCGCGCAGCCGGACCGCGCGGAGGTGGTCCGGTGATGCACCTCGGGTCGCGCATCAGCGCGCTGGTCGACGGGCAGCTCGACGCGGCAGCGACCGAGCGCGCGCTCGCGCACGTCGCGACGTGTGCGGCGTGCGCCCGGGAGCTCGCCGCGGCGCGGGACGCACGCCGCGCCCTCGCGGCGGCCGCCGAGGACCCCGTGGTGCCGACGGCGGACCTCACCGCCCGTCTGCTCTCCCTGTCGACCCAGGCGGTGCCGCCGGCGCCCGGGCCGCGCGACCCGTTCGCCGTCGCGGGTGGCGCGGCGCTGCCGCACGCGGCGACGCACGCCCTGCGCGGCGACGTCGTCAACCGCCGCACCCCGGTGCGCCTCGTGGTCGGGTCCGTCGCGGGCCTGGGTGCGGTCGCCGCCGGGTTGTTCGTGCTGGGGGAGCGGCCGGTCGTCACGCCCACGTCGCACCCCGCCGCGGTGCTGGGCATGCTGGCGCACTCCTCGGCCGGCCCCGCCGCCGGGACGTCCCCGGCCGACGACGACACCGTCGCCTGGTTGCGCGGGCACGGGTGGACCTTCCCCGGGACGCTCCCCGAGGGGTGGAGCGTCGGCGCCGTCACGTGGTCGTCCGGCAGCCCGCAGGTGCTCTCGGTCGAGGTGGAGTGCCCCGGTGGGACGTTCGTCGTCACCGAGCAGCAGGGCCGCCTCGACACGGACGGGCTCGCCGGGGCACCCGTGCGCGAGGTCGGCGGCCGGCAGGTGCACGTGCTGTCCGTCGAGCCGTGGCACGTCGCGTGGCAGTCCGAGGCCACGGTCGTGCAGGTGGTGGCCGCGCAGGACGACGGCGACATCGACGCCCTGGTCGCCGCGTTCCCGTCCGGCGGCTACGACGACACGGTGACCGGACGGATCGGCCGCGGCTGGCAGACCGTCTCGGCCGTGTGGGAGCGCCCGTGACCGCCGGCCTGCCGCCGTACGGCGCCGCAGAGCCCGCCGCCGACCCGGGGGCTCCCGGCGACGCCGCCGTGCCCGTCCCCGTCGCGGCCCCGCAGCCCGTCGCGGCCCCGCAGCCCGTCGGAGCCCCGCAGCCAGCCGCAGCGGAAGCGGCACCCGCCGCGCCCCCGGCGGTCGCGCCCGCGTCCCCGCGTCACCCCGAGGCCCCGGCCGCCGCACCCGCACCGCTGTTCGCCGCACCGTCGTCGTACCGCCGGACGGACGTCGCGCGCGCCCCGGTCACCGGTGCGGTCCCGGGCACGGGGCAGGCGCGCACGCACGGCGACCACCCCGGTGCGGCCCCGGCGCCGGGCACCGTCCCGCTGGTCCCCGGGTTCCCCGGCGCCCCCGGCCACGGCGGTCCGCCGCCGGGTGCCGCGCCGCCCGACGCCCCGCTGCCCGACGCCCCGCTGCCCGACGCCCCGCGGCGTCGTCGCCGGCGGCGGGTGCTCTCGGTGGCCTGGGTGGCCCCGCTCGTCGCGCTGTCGCTCGCCGCCGGGTTCGCCGGTGGCCTGCTCGGCGCCCGCGCGCTGCCGGACGACGGCCGCCGTGTCGACGCCGGCCTGCCGGTCGTCCTCGAGCCCGCCGTCCCCGTCGACCGCGAGCCCGGCTCGACCGCGGGCATCGCGGCCGGGGTGCTGCCCAGCGTCGTCTCCATCGAGGTGACCACCGCGGACGGCTCCGGGTCCGGCTCCGGGTTCGTCCTGCGCCAGGACGGGTACGTCCTCACCAACAACCACGTCGTCGCCGGTGCGTCCGACGGTGGGCTCGTGGTCCAGTTCTCCGACGGCACGGAGCTGGCGGGCACGGTCGTCGGTGCGACCGGCGACTACGACCTCGCGGTGGTCAAGGTCGACGCGACGGGCCTGACCCCGCTGGCGCTCGGCGACTCGGACGCGGTGGTGGTGGGTGACCCGGTCGTCGCGATCGGTGCGCCGCTCGGGCTGGTGGGCACGGTGACCACGGGCATCGTCAGCGCGCTCAACCGCCCGGTCGTGGCCGGTGACGCGGGGGACACCGCCTTCATCAACGCGATCCAGACGGACGCGGCCATCAACCCCGGCAACTCCGGCGGCCCGCTGGTCAACGCCCGGGGGGAGGTCGTCGGCATCAACTCGGCGATCGCCCAGCTGCCCGGCCGGCTCACCGGTGTCGGCAGCATCGGCCTGGGCTTCGCGATCCCGTCCAACCAGGCGCGTCGCACGGCCGAGCAGCTCATCGAGACCGGCCGTGCCACGTACCCGGTGATCGGTGTGCTGCTGGACCCGGAGTACTCCGGCGAGGGCGTGCGCGTCTTCGAGCAGGACCCGCCGGACACGTCGGCGGTCACCAAGGACGGTCCGGCAGACGTCGCGGGGATCCGCCGCGGCGACGTGATCCTCGCGATCGACGGCCGGCCAGTGACCGCGTCGGAGGAGCTCATCGTCTCCATCCGCGCACGCACACCGGGCGACACGGTGGTGCTGCGCGTCCGGACCGGCGACGACGAGCGTGACGTGCGGGTGCGGCTGGTCGAGGGTCCGTCGGGCTGAGAGCCCGGCCGTCGCGCCCGTCGCGGTAACCTGAGCAGGTGTTCGGGATCAACGGCGGCGAGCTGCTCATCCTGCTGCTCGTCGCCGCCCTGGTGGTCGGACCCGAGCGGCTGCCGGCCTACGCCGAGCAGCTGGCGGGGTGGGTGCGGCGGCTGCGGGACGTGGCCCGCGACACCAAGGACCGCGTCGACGCGGAGCTCGGTGACGGTGACGTGGACTGGGCGGCGCTCGACCCCCGGCGGTACGACCCGCGCCGCATCGTGCGGGACGCGCTCCTCGACGACCCGCCCGCGCACGAGCCGTCCCGGCCCACCGTCCCGCGCCCCGGACGCGCGCGCGCCGCGGCGGCCGGCGCCGCACCGGCGGCCGCGTTCGCCGGCGCGCCTGCGCCACCGGGCGGTCCCGCGCCGTTCGACGACGAGGCGACCTGACCGTCCCGGCGTCCGGCACCGCAGCCCGCTCCACCCGCACCACACCGGCCTCGGCCGACGACCCCCAGGAGGACCCCCGCATGACCCAGGTGCTGTCCTCGTCGCAGCCGGCCACGCCGTCCGCCGCAGGCCGACGGATCTTCTCGGGCATGCAGCCGACGTCGGACTCCCTCCAGCTCGGCAACTACCTCGGGGCGCTGACCCAGTGGGTCGCGCTGCAGGAGACGCACGACGCCATCTACTGCGTCGTCGACCTGCACGCGCTCACGGTGGGGCCGGACCCGAAGGTGCTGCGCGAGCGGACCCGGCGGACGGCCGCGCAGTACCTGGCGGCCGGGGTGGACCCGGAGCGCTCCATCCTGTTCGTGCAGTCGCACGTGCCCGAGCACGCCGAGCTCGCCTGGATCCTCTCGTGCCACACGGGGTTCGGTGAGGCGGGGCGGATGACGCAGTTCAAGGACAAGTCGGCCCGGCACGGCTCGGACGGCACCACCGTCGGGCTGTTCACCTACCCGGTGCTGATGGCGGCGGACATCCTGCTGTACGACACGGCGCTCGTGCCCGTGGGCGAGGACCAGCGCCAGCACCTGGAGCTGACACGCGACCTGGCGCAGCGGCTGAACTCCCGGTTCGGGGCGGGCACGGTCGTCGTCCCCGAGCCGTACATCGTCTCGGCGACCGCCAAGATCTACGACCTGCAGGACCCGACCGCCAAGATGAGCAAGTCGGCCGAGAGCCCCAACGGGCTCATCGAGCTGCTGGACGACCCGAAGGTCGTCGCCAAGCGCATCCGGTCCGCCGTGACCGACGCCGAGCGGGAGATCCGGTACGACCCGGCGACCAAGCCGGGGGTGTCCAACCTCCTGACCATCCTCTCGGCCCTGTCCGGGCGCACGATCCCGTCGCTGGAGGCGGACTACGTCGGCAAGGGCTACGGGGACCTGAAGAAGGACCTCGCGGGGGTCGTGGTCGACTTCCTCACCCCGTTCCAGGAGCGGGTGCGCCACTACATGTCGGACCCGTCGGCGCTCGACGACGTCCTGGCCGACGGTGCCGCGCGGGCCCGCGAGCTCGCCACGCCGACGCTCGAGCGGGTGTACGACCGTTCGGGTCTGCTGCCGCGGCGTCGGACGCGCGCGTGAGGCTTCCCCGGGCCGCCGCGGGCGAGACGGTCGTCGGAGTCGCGATCGCGGTGCCCGAGCCGTTCCGCACCCAGCTGCACGACGCCCGGGTGCGGTTCGGCGACCCCGAGGCGCGCAACATCGTGCCCCACGTGACGCTCGTGGGACCCACCCCGGTGCCGGACGACCGCCTGGCCGCGCTGGACGAGCACCTCGGGACGACGGCCGCCCGCCACCACCCGTTCCGCATCCGGCTGCACGGGACGCAGACGTTCCGGCCGGTGTCCCCGGTCGTGTTCGTCGCGCTGGTCGAGGGAGCCCCCCAGTGCGCGGGGCTGGAGTCGGCGCTGCGCACCGGCAGCCTGCAGGTCGCGACGCAGTTCCCCTACCACCCGCACGTCACGGTCGCGCACGACCTGGACGACGCGGCGCTCGACGCGGCACAGGCCTCGATGGTCGACTACGACGCCGCGTTCGACGTGACCGGGATCCACCGGTTCGTGCACGACGGGACCGGTTGGTGCCCGGTCCGGCGGTTCGCCCTGGGCGCCGTGCCCGACGCCCCGGATGCCCCGGCGGTGCCGCGCGCCTAGATTCGTCGCCATGGATCGGCGCACCACCCGGCACGAGCGGACCGTCGCAGCACCGCCCGCGGGCGCCGGAGCGGCCCACCGGCACGCCACCGAGGAGGCGCCGGACCCGGTGCCCGGACCGCGCTGGGCGTCGGGGTTCCCGGGCCTCGTGCAGCGCGTGCAGGCCCTGCTCGCGTGGTGGCAGCGGACGCGCGTGGCCCGCGCCAACGCCCGGTTCGGCGCGGTCGGCGGCGGGCTGCTCACCGGCGGGATCGCGTACACGACGCTGTTCTCGGTGTTCGCGGGGCTGACGATCGGCTACACCGCGTTCATGGCCGTCCTCGGTGGGAACGCCGAGCTGCGCGCGACGGTCCTGCGGACGATCGGGCAGTCGCTCCCGGGGCTGATCGACACCGGCGACGGCACGGGCCTGCTGCAGCCGGACGAGCTGGAGCTGAGCACGGGGCTCGGCATCGCGGGCGTCGTCGCGTTCGTGGTCCTGCTCTTCACCGCCATCTCCGCGACGGCGGCGCTGCGCACCGCGGTCCGCGCCATGTTCGGCGCGCGCACCGCCGACAACGCGGTGCTGGGCAAGCTGCGGGAGCTGGGCGCGTTCCTCGGGATCGCGCTGGCGGTGCTGCTCTCGGCCGTGCTCGGTATCGCGGTGACGACGGCGGCCGACTGGCTGCTGGGCGTGCTGGGCTGGTCGGACACGTCCGGGCTCGTGGTGCGGGCCGCGGGCGTCCTCGTCGCGTTCGTGGTCGACGCGGCGGTCTTCGTGATGATCGTGCGGGTGCTCGCCGGTCAGGCGCCCGCGCGGCGCGACCTGCTGGGGGGAGCCGCGATCGCCGCGGCCGGGCTCGGCGTCGTGCGGGTCCTCGGCACCTCGGTCGTGGCCGGCTCGGTGCAGCGCAACCCGGTGCTCGCGTCGTTCGCGGTGATCGTGGTGCTGCTGCTGTGGATCAACCTCATCGCCCGGATCGTGCTGCTCGCGGCGGCCTGGACCGCGAACCCGCCGGCGCCGTCACCGGCCGATCAGGTGGACGACGACGCGAGCGCGGCCAGCAGCGCCGCCAGCCGCGCGGCGTAGGCCGCCACCCCGGCCCGGGTGCGCGCAGGCTCACCGACGCGCAGCAGGTTGAGCATCCCCGGGTCGCCGGCTTCCTGACCGGCGGCGATGCGGTCGGCCGACGCGGTCATGCGCACGACCACGTGACGCGCGACGGCCTGCGCGGCAGGCGCCGGCCGCCCCAGCGCGGCCGCCTGCTCCCCGTACGCCCGGGTGAGCAGGCGCAGGCGGCGGGCGCCCTCCTGCGCGCCGGGGTCCGTGAAGAAGGGCACGCCGCTCCAGGCGAGCATCGCCAGGTCGTCCAGCGGGACGCCCGGTCCCGCCACGTCCCAGTCCACGACGCCCACGACGTCGTCCGCGCCGGGCCCGGCGACGAGCATGTTGTACATCGTCGCGTCGTGGTGGCACACGATCTCGCCCGGGGCGAGGTCCCGGTCGTCGAGCCGCCAGCGGACCGGACCCGGCCGCAGGTCCGCGACGGCGTCGTGGAACCGTGCCAGCCAGGCCGCGCCGGACGCGAGACGGGCGTCGCTCACCTCGGCCAGGTCGACCACCTCGCCGGGCAGGTGCTCGAGCACCTCGCGGCCCTGCTCGTCGATCCCCAGCGGGGCGGGCACGCCGTCGAGGCCCCGGGAGCGCACGTGGCTGAGGAGCGTGTGCACGGCGGGCGTCCACGGCCCGGCCGGGCGCCGCACGGTGCGGCCCACGCGCACGGCGCCG
>Ga0233375_1000890_pt1 | contig 14738 bp, 9 predicted proteins | sample ElkDunMinimDraft_10_FD_191539 | JGI IMG/M metagenome (GOLD analysis project Ga0233375, IMG submission 191539) | Fecal eukaryotic communites from dung pellets of Tule Elk in California, USA - Elk Dung E16 | ecosystem: Host-associated > Mammals > Digestive system > Large intestine > Fecal | place... | reverse complement strand
GCGGTCGCCTCGGCGAGCTCGGGCTCGGGATGCGACGTGAAGAACTGCCACGGGGTGGTCGCGCCCCACTCCTCGCCCATGAACAGCATGGGGGTCCCGGGCGCGGTGAGCGTGAGCACAGCGGCGATGGCGAGTCGCTCGGGCGACAGCGTCGCCGTCAGCCGGTCGCCGGCGGCCCGGTTGCCGATCTGATCGTGGTCCTGGGCGAAGGTCACCAGGCGCCAGGCGGGCACCTCCTGCGGAATGGGACGCCCGTGATCGCGGCCGCGGAACGATGAATGCGTGCCGTCGTGGAAGAAGCCTCGCGTCCACACCTTCGGGAGCGCCTCGAGGGCGGCGAAGTCCTCGTAGTAGCCGGCGGTCTCGCCCGTGAGGGCGACGTGCACGGCGTGGTGCCAGTCGTCGCTCCACTGCGCTGTCAGCCCATAGCCGGCCGCCTCGCGCGGCAGGATCAGGGTGGGGTCGTTCATGTCCGACTCGGCGATGAGGGTGAGAGGCCGGCCGAGGTGGGCCGACAGCGCGTCGGCCGATTCGGCGAGTTCCTGCAGGATGTGCGTCGGCCCGTCGTCGAGCAGGGCGTGCACGGCATCGAGCCGTAGACCGTCGACGTGGTGGTCGCGCAGCCACATCATGGCGTTCTCGACGATGTACGCGCGCACCGCGGGCTGCTCGAGGGCGACGCTGTCGCCCCAGGTGTTGCGGCTGGCGTCGCGCAGGTACGGCCCGAACTCCGGCAGGTAGTTGCCGCTCGGGCCCAGGTGGTTGTAGACGACGTCCTGGATGACGGCGAGCCCCGCGGCGTGCGCGGCATCCACGAACCGCTGATAGGCGGCGGGGCCGCCGTACGCCTCGTGCACGGTGTACCAGAGCACGCCGTCGTAGCCCCAGTTGTGCACGCCGTTGAAGCCGTTGACCGGCAGCAGCTCGACGTGCGTGACGCCGATGTCGACGAGGTGGCCGAGGCGATCGATCGCGGCGTCGAGCGTTCCCTCAGGCGTGAACGTGCCGATGTGCATCTCGTAGATGAGGCCGCCGGCCAGCTGGCGGCCGGTCCACGCGGCATCCGTCCATGCGAAGGCCGCGGGGTCGAAGTGCGCCGACGCCTCATGCACGCCGTCGGGCTGCCGCCGCGACCGCGGGTCGGGGCGCAGGTCGTCACCGTCGCCGAGGACGAACCCGTACCGCTCGCCGTCGGCCAGCTCCACATCGGCCGTCCACCAGCCGCCGTCGCCGACGGCCAGCTCCACATCGGCTGCGGCGGGTCGCCGCAGCCGCACGCGCTCCGCCCTCGGCGCCCACACGTCCACGCTCATGATGCGTTTCCCTTCCCCAGGTCCACTTCTCGCTCCTCGCTCTGCCGCCACCGTCTCACGGTACGACGGGTGTCAGCAGCGCGACCGGGTACGTCGTCAGCAGGTCGCCCAGCGCCACCGCGCCCCCGATGATCGTGCCGCCGGTGACCTCGTCGCGCCAGGTGCCCGACGGCAGCAGCACCGCGGTGTCGCCCCAGCCGCCCCGTGCGGCGAGACCGACGGGCAGGCGGGTGGCGACCGTGATCGCGCCGCCACGGTCGAACGCCACGACGTGGTCGGCTGCCGCGCCGACCGCTGTCACGGGGCGGTACCGCGTGAACAGCTCCGGGCGGTCGCGGCGCAGCCGCAGCGCCCGCGACACCACGAGCAGCTTGGCGGCGCCCGTCTCGTCGACCGGCGGCATCCATCCGCCGTCGATGCGGCCGAGCAGCGCGCGGCGGACGGAGAAGTCCACCGCACGACGGTTGTCGGGGTCGACGAGCGAGGTCTCCCACAGCTCAGAGCCCTGGTAGACGTCGGGTGCGCCCGGCGCGGTCAGCTGCACGAGCTTCGCCGTCAGCGAGTTGCTCCACCCGGGGGCGGATACCTCGGCGACGAAATCCTCCACGAGCGGCCGCGCCGCACCGAACGCCGCATCGACGACCGCGTGCATCCGCTCCTCGAAGGCGGCATCCGGGTCCCACCACCCCGTGCGCTCGGCCGCCTCGCGGGCGGCCTTCTCGGCGTACGCGTGCAGACGCTCGGGACTCGCCGGCCAGGAGCCCACGATGGCCTGCCACAGCAGGGAGTCGAACGGCCCGTGACCGGTGGATGCCACGGCGCGCAGTCGCTCGAGCACCTCCGCCCAGCGCTCGGGCATCTCGGCGAGCACCGAGAGGCGCGCACGGACGTCCTCGCCGCGCTTGGTGTCGTGCGTCGACAGCGACGTCATGGCGTGGGGCCACTGGGCGAGCCGTCGCGCCTGCGCGGTGTGGAATCCGTCGACGTCCAGCGAGAAGACCGACGGGTCGCCGCCGACCTCGGTGAGGGTGCCGAGGCGGGTCATGCGGTAGAACGCGGTGTCCTCGACGCCCTTGGCCATGACCGGCCCGGTGGTCTGCATGAAGCGGCGCGCCAGCTCGGTGCCGGATTCCGCGACGCGTTCGACGAGCAGCTGCGCGAGGTCGGCGAGCTCGGGGCGGCGTCGCGCCGTCTCGGCGAAGGCCGCGTCGAGGTGTTCGCGACCGGCGGGCAGGTAGGAGCGGTAGACCGGGAAGTTCGTCAGCAGTTCGGCGAGCGTGTCGGCGAGCTCGGCGTCGGTGGCGTCGATGCGCTCCCCCGGCATGCCGCGCAGCACCCGCACCAGGCGCTGGATCTCGGACTGCTGGATCGTGTCGGCGATCATGCGCTTGGTGTCGTGCATGAGGTCGGCATAGCCCGTGAGTGCCGCCACGCCCGTCTCGGCGCGCAACGCCGCATCGAGCGTGTCCAGCCGGGCCTCGCCGGCGGGGTCGATGAGCACACGGTCGACCTCTGCCATGGCGTCGTAGCCGGTCGTGCCGGTCGTCGCCCACCAGCCAGGCAGGGCCTCGGGGTGCTCGGTCGCGGCGTGCTCGAGGATCTTCTCCACGAGCACCGGAATGCGGCCGGCTGCCGCGGCGAGCATGTCGAGGTACGCGCCGGGGTCGGCCAGGCCGTCGGGGTGATCGATGCGCAGTCCGTCGACGAGTCCCTCCCGCACCCAGCGGAGGATCTCGGCGTGCGCGAGGTCGAACACCTGCGGCAGCTCGACGCGCAGCCCGGCGAGGGTCGTGACGGCGAAGAAGCGACGGTAGTTCAGCTCTGCGGCCTCGCGCCGCCAGAGCATCAGCTCCCAGTGCTGACGCTCGAGCACCGCGGCGACATCGGCGGGGTCGATCCCGTCGAGGGACGCGGGGGCGAGCGGCAGGGCGTGGTCGAAGTACCGCACGAGACCGGCATCCGCGTCGACGACCAGGTCGCCCGCGGCGAGCACGTCGTCGAGCTCGGCGCCGAGGATCGGCACGCGCACGCGGCCCCCGCCGTACTCCCAGTCGATGTCGAACGCGTCGGCGTAGGCGCTCTGCCGTCCGTTGCGCAGCACGTCCCACCACCACGGATTCTCTGCGGGCTGCGAGATGCCCATGTGGTTGGGGACGATGTCGATGAGGATCCCGAGGCCCGCCGCCCGCGCCGCCTCGGCGAAACGGGCGAGCCCTTCGGGGCCGCCCCGGGTGGGGTCGACCTGCGTCGGGTCGACGACGTCGTAGCCGTGGTCGGAGCCGGGGGTGGCCTTCAGCAGCGGCGACAGATAGGCCCAGTCCACGCCGAGGTCGCGCAGGTAGTCGGTGACCTCGGCCGCCGCGTGCAGATCGAACGCCTCCCGGATCTGCAGCCGATATGTCGAGACCGGATGCCGACCGGTCACTGGCCGGCCTCCCCCCGGGGCGCCGCGGCGGGGATCTCGTCGATGGTGCCCGTGCTGACGGCCAGCGAGGCAGCCACGGAGTGATCCACCTCCGGCTCAGGGCCGGAGTGCTCGCGCAGCACGGCCAGCGACTTGCCGTGCACCTGCACCGTGCCGCCCGGGTCGATGGGGTCGCTGTCGGCCAGAGCGCCCGCAGTGTCGACCATCACGTCCCAGCGCGGGCCGAATTCGGTGTCGGGGATGCGGAAGTCCACGGTCTCGTCGCCGGCGTTGAACAGCACGAGGAAGTGCTGGTCGCGAATCGGCTCACCGCGGCGGTCCCGCTCGCGGATGCCGTTGCCGTTGAGGAACATCCCGATGGCCCGGCCGAACCCCGAGTCCCAGTCCTCGGGCTGCATGCGGCTGCCGTCAGGTCGCAGCCACACGATGTCGGGTACGGGCGCGCCCTCCTCCTGCCGCACGGGACGGCCGTTGAAGAAGCGGCTGCGCCGGAACGCGGGGTGGTCGCGACGCAGCTTCGCGAGCGCCGATGTGAACTCCACGAGGGGCTGGTCCACCTGGTCCCAGTGCACCCAGGTGAGCTCGTTGTCCTGCGCGTACCCGTTGTTGTTGCCCTGCTGGGTGCGGCCCAGCTCGTCGCCGTGCAGCAGCATCGGCACGCCCTGGCTCAGCAGCAGCGTGGCGATGAAGTTGCGCTGCTGGCGGGCACGGGCGGTGAGGACCTCGGGGTCGTCGGTGGGTCCCTCGACGCCGAAGTTGAACGAGCGGTTGTGCGATTCGCCGTCGCGCCCGTCCTCGCCGTTGGCGTCATTGTGCTTGTCGTTGTAGGACACCAGGTCGCGCAGCGTGAAGCCGTCGTGCGCCGTGACGAAGTTGATGGATGCCACCGGGCGCCGCCCGGAGTGCTCGTACAGGTCGGCGGAGCCGGTGATGCGCGACGCGAACTCGCCCAGCGCCTGCGGCTCGCCCCGCCAGAAGTCGCGCACGGTGTCGCGGTACTTGCCGTTCCACTCCGTCCACTGCGGGGGGAAGTTGCCCACCTGGTAGCCGCCGGGGCCGATGTCCCAGGGCTCGGCGATGAGCTTCACCTGCGAGACCACCGGATCCTGCTGCACGAGCTCGAAGAACGCGGCCAGACGGTCCACGTCGTAGAACTCGCGGGCGAGGGTTGCCGCCAGGTCGAACCGGAAGCCGTCGACGTGCATCTCGAGCACCCAGTAGCGCAGCGAATCCATGATCAGCTGCAGCGTGTGCGGGTTGCCGACGTTGAGGCTGTTGCCGGTGCCGGTGTAGTCCGTGTAGTACCGCTTGTCGTCGTCTTCGAGCCGGTAGTACGCCTCGTTGTCGATGCCACGCATCGACAGGGTCGGGCCCAGATGGTTGCCCTCCGCGGTGTGGTTGTAGACGACGTCGAGGATCACCTCGATGCCGGCGGCGTGCAGCGCCCGCACCATGCCCTTGAACTCCTGCACCTGCTGGCCGCGCTGGCCGGTGGCGGAGTAGGTGTTCTGCGGAGCGAAGAACGAGATCGTGTTGTAGCCCCAGTAGTTCGACAGCCCCTTGTCCTCGAGGGTGGAGTCGTTGACGAACTGGTGCACCGGCATGAGCTCGATCGCGGTGACGCCGAGCTTCTTGAGGTGCTCGATGATCACCGGGTGCGCGATCGCACTGTAGGTGCCCCGGATCTCCGGCGGGATGTCGGGGTGCAACTCGGTGAGGCCCTTGACGTGGGCTTCGTAGATGAAGGACTCGGCATACGGCGTCTTCGGCTGCCGGTCGCCCGCCCAGTCGAAGAAGGGGTTGACCACGACGCCCTTCATCATCTGAGCGGCGGAGTCTGCGTCGTTGCGCCCGTCGGGGTCGCCGAACGGGTAGCTGAAGACCTCCTGTCCCCACTTCACCTGGCCGTCGACGGCCTTGGCGTACGGGTCCAGCAGCAGCTTGTTCGGGTTGAACCGCTTTCCCGATGCCGGGTCGTACTCGCCGTGCACGCGGTAGCCGTACCGCTGCCCGGGTTGCACGTTGGGCACGTAGCAGTGCCAGACGTGCGCATCGACGTCGACGAGTTCGATCCTCGTCTCCCTGCCGCGGTCTCCGAAGAGACACAGCTCCACACGCTCCGCGCCCTCACTGAAGAGGGCGAAGTTCGTTCCATTACCGTCGAATGTCGCGCCCAAGGGATACGCGGAACCTGGCCATGCCTGCACGTGGCAACACTAGACCGGCGACGATTCGACCCCGGGGCCTTGACAAATCCCCGGCGCACCCTGATCGCTCAGGACGCTCCGGGCGCGGGGTGCCGCAGCAGCTCGATGCGTTCGACGAGGTAGTCCTGGAGCGGCCGGTACCCGCCCGCCGTGCTCCAGCGCACGCTCGGCACGCCGTCGCAGAGCGCCAGCGGACCGGATGCCTCGCCCCGCGCGACCGCGTCGAGGTCGAGCACCCGCCAGTCGATGTGCACGACCTCGCCCTCGGCGAAGCCGCCGCGGAAGGCGGCCGCCTGACGCTCCGCCCGCTCGCGCTGCGACTGGGCGGTGTAGCCGCGGCGCGCCTCCTGCCGGGCGCGCACGATCTCGCCGGTGGCGAGCACGGCGTCATCCGTGACGAGCAGCACGCCCAGGTGCCAGCCGTCGCCGACGGGGGCGATGCGGGGGGCGCGGGCGAAGCCGAGCACGCGGCGCACGGTGACAGCGGATCCGAGCCGCTCGCGCGGGGCGTCGGCCAGGCGGCTGCGGGCGTCGGCGAAGAGGTCGTGGACGGAGCCGGTCATGATCGGGCGGCCTCCGCCTCGTCGAGGGCCGCCTGCGCCGTGTCGACGCCGCGGCGGGCGGCACGTGCTGCGGCGGACGCCTGCTCGCGCTCGGCTTCGGCCGCCGCCACCTGCGACTCCGCCGCGGCGGCTTCGGCGGCGACGCGCTCGAGATCCGCGCGCAGGTCGGCTTCGCGCTCGGCGAGGTGATCGGCCCGCTCGCGGGCCTTCTGCACCCTCGCCTCGACGCGGGCGAGGCGACGGGCCGCCTCGGAGGACTCCCGTTCCGCCTCGCGCACCGCCTTCTCGGCCGCACGGCGTGCGCGCCGCTGGGCGAGGTCGTCACGGGGAGGGGCGGGCCGCTCCACCACGCCCGGGATCGAGCCGCCGACGGCGTCGGTCAGATCCACCGGATCGACCCCTGTCGCCGCCAGCGGGCGCACGAGCCGCCCCGTCATCACCGCGGCCGCCGCCGCCGCGTCGCGCACAGCGGCGTCGATGGTCGCTTCCACGTCGGCCACCGCGGCATCGCTCACCGACACCCCGCGGTCGCGGGCCAGATCCACCGCCTGGCGCGAGAGCGCCGCGACGAGCGCGCGGCGCTGCCGGCTCAGTCGCGTCATCTCCGCGGCATCGAGGTCGTCCTGCGCCTCCCGCAGTGCCGCCGCGAGATCCAGCGCCTCGCCCAGCTGCCCGTCCTGCACGAGCAGGTCGACGGCGTAGGCCGCGACGACGGGTTTGCGCAGCGCCCGCACGGCCTTCGCGAGCGCCGGCTCCGCCGCCGCCGCGCGGGCGTTGCGGGCGGCGGTGAACTCCGCCGGGGGCAGGGCGTAGAGCTCCGCCGCCACGTCGTCGAGATCCTCGTGCGCCACCCGCCCATTCTGCCCGGGCGCGGCCGACGGCGCTCAGACGGCGCGCATGTGCGGCGGGCGCGCCGGACCGTGCAGCTCCTGGTGCAGCCGCTGCATCCGCTCGTCGAGCGCCGACGCGGAGTCTGCGGCATCCTTCAGCTCGGCCAGCAGCGAATCGGGCACCTGCCGGTCGTACTTGTAATAGATCTTGTGCTCCAGGCTCGCCCAGAAGTCCATCGCGATGGTGCGGAACTGGATCTCCACCGGCACCTGCACGGGGCCGGTGGACAGGTACACCGGAACCGAGACGATGGCGTGGAGGCTCTTGTACCCGTTGGGCTTCGGCTCGGCGATGTAGTCCTTGACGGCCATCACCGTGATGTCCGGCTGGGCGGTGAGCAGGTCGAACAGGCGGTAGGCGTCGGCGCGGAAGCTGCAGGTGATGCGCACTCCCGCGATGTCGGTGATCTGCGCGCGGATGCTGTCGAAGTCGGCCTCGACGCCCTTGCGCACGACCTTCGCCACGAGGCTGTCCGGCGACTTCACGCGGCTCGTGACGTGCTCGATCGGGTTGTAGTCGTGCATGTGCGAGAACTCCTCGCGCAGGATCGAGATCTTCGTCTCGACCTCGTGCAGACCGAACCGGTATTCCAGGAGGAACCGCTGCAGGTCGTCGCGCAGCTCCCGCAGCTGCTGCGTCGAGAGGGAGACGGGCTGCTCGTCCACAGGGGTCGACATACCTCGACCCTACGACCCCGCCTGAGGCGTGCGCTGTGAACCGCCGACGGTAGGGTGCGGCGTGCGGCGTGCGGCGTGCGGCGTGCGGCGTGCACAACGTCGCCGGTCGGATGTGAGGTCGGGCCGGATCACGCCGTCGGCATGGCCGCCGGCCCGGATCGCCGACGTTGTGCACGCGCCACCGGCGGGCCCCGCGCCGGGGTCAGCCGGTGACGAGCCCGGCGGCCTGCCGGGCGGCGCCCAGCGCGACGTACTCGCCGGGTGCGGGAGCCTCCACGGGAATGCCGAACACCAGCGGCGCGATCTCGCGCACGGCCTGCGACCTGGCGCCTCCGCCGATGAGCAGAGCGCGCTCGGGGGCGACCCCCAGGCTGCGCAGAGCCTCCAGGCCCGCCGCGAGGCCCGAGAGCATGCCCTCGACCGCTGCCCTGGCGAGGTTCTCGCGGGTCGTCGAGGCCAGCGTCATCCCCGTCAGCGACGCGGTGGCGTCGGGCAGGTTCGGCGTGCGCTCGCCCTCGAAGTAGGGCACGAGGGTCAGCCCGCCCGCCCCCGGGGCCGCCGACAGGGCCAGCCGCGACAGCTCGGCGTGGTCCACGCCCAGCAGCCGGCCGATCGCGTCGAGCACGCGCGCGGCGTTCAGGGTCGCCACCAGCGGGAGGAAGTGGCCATCGGCCGAGGCGAAGCCCGCCACCGTGCCGGTGGGGTCGACCGTGCGCTCGGGGGTGACGGCGAACACCGTGCCGCTCGTGCCGATCGACACGACGACGTCGCCGCTCTGCGCGCCCGCACCCAGGGCGGCGGCGGCGTTGTCGCCCGCGCCCGCCCCGACGAGGCGGCCGTCGGCGTCGGTCACGCTCTCGCGGGGGCCGAGCACGCGCGGCAGCACCGCGTCGTGCCCGAGCGCGGCGACGAGGAGCTGCCGGTCGTAGCCCCCGGATTCGGGGTCCCAGTAGCCGGTGCCCGACGCGTCGGAGCGGTCGGTGACGAGCTCCTCGAGCACCGGGCCGAGACGCGACTCGCCTGCCGGGCCGAAGCCCCGCAGCCGCCACGTGAGCCAGTCGTGCGGGAGGGCCACGGCCGCCACGCGGGCGGCGTTGTGCGGCTCGTGGTCGCGCAGCCACCGCAGCTTCGTGATCGTGAAGGATGCCACCGGCACGAGGCCGCTGCGCCGGGCGAGCTCGCTCGCGCCGAACTCGGCGATCAGCTCCGCCGCCGCGCCCGCCGAGCGATTGTCGTTCCACAGCAGCGCGTCGCGGACGACCCGCCCGTCGGCGTCGAGGGCGACCATGCCGTGCTGCTGCCCGCCGACCGCCCACGCCGCCACCGCGTCGGCTGCACCGGGCTCGCCGAGGCCACCGGCATCCGCGATCGCGGCCTGCAGCGCCTCCCACCAGGCGGCGGGGTCAACGCTCGTGCCGTCGGGGTGCGCCGCGCGCCCCTCCCGCACGATCGCACCGGTTGCGGCGTCGATCACGACGACTTTGCACGACTGCGTCGACGAATCGACACCCATCACCAGCGTCATGCCGGCATCCTCTCCTCTGGTGCCCGACGGCACTGCGAAAGGGACGGATGCCGCGTCGCGCGGCACCCGTCCCCCTGCGGGACCTGTGTCAGCGAGCGCCCATGAGGTGCTCGGTGGCCAGCTGCTGCAGCCGGACGAAGCCGAAGCCCTTGCCGCCGAAGTACACCTCGGGGTCGAAGTCCTCGTAGGCCGAGCGGTCGGCGAGGAAGTCGTCGTACGACTCGCCCTCACCCAGCGTCGGCACCGACAGCTCGTCGACGCGGGCGGCGGCGAGCGCCTCCTGCACCTCGGGGTCGGCGCGGAAGGCCGCGGCGCGCTCCTTGAGCAGCAGGTAGGTGCGCATGTTCGCGGCAGCGGAGTCCCAGACGCCCTTCTCGTCCTCGGTGCGCGAGGGCTTGTAGTCGAAGTGGCGCGGGCCCTCGTAGGCGGGGACGCCCCCGGGGCCGCCGTTCTCGAGCAGGTCGACGAGCGCGAACGCGTTGTGCAGGTCGCCGTGACCGAAGACGAGATCCTGGTCGTACTTGATGCCCCGCTGGCCGTTGAGGTCGATGTGGTAGAGCTTGCCGTGGTACAGCGCCTGGGCGATGCCGGCGGCGAAGTTCAGCCCCGCCATCTGCTCGTGCCCGACCTCGGGGTTGAGGCCGACGAGTTCGGGACGCTCGAGCGAGTCGATGAAGGCGAGGGCGTGACCGAGGGTCGGCAGCAGGATGTCACCACGGGGCTCGTTGGGCTTGGGCTCGATCGCGAAGCGGATGTCGTAGCCCTTGTCGGTGACGTAGTCGCCGAGCAGGTTGACGGCCTCGCGGTAGCGCTCCAGCGCCGCGCGGATGTCCTTGGCGGAGTCGTACTCGGCGCCCTCACGGCCGCCCCACATCACGAACGTCTTGGCGCCGAGCTCCGCGCCGAGGTCGAGCTGACGGAAGACCTTGCGCAGCGCGAAGCGGCGCACGGCGCGGTCGTTCGAGGTGAAGCCGCCGTCCTTGAACACCGGGGCGGAGAAGAGGTTGGTCGTCACCATCGGGACGATCAGGCCGGTGTCGGCCAGCGCGCCCTTGAGGCGATCGATCTGCGTCTGACGCTCGGCCTCGGTCGAGCCGAAGGCGAACAGGTCGTCGTCGTGGAAGGTGAGGCCGTACGCGCCGAGTTCGGCGAGCTTCTCGACGGCGTGCACGACGTCCAGCGCCGGCCGGGTGGGGCCGCCGAAGGGGTCGGCGCCGTTGTAGCCGATCGTCCAGAGGCCGAACGAGAACTTGTCGTCGCGGGTGGGGGTGGGCATGACGCTCCTTCGTTGGTGGCGCTAAATGTTGCTGACGACAACGTATACCGGAACGCGTGCCGCGTCCAGCCCGCGATCACGCCGTCGTGCTCGGAATCGTTGACCCTGCCGACGAGCCGTCCTAGGGTCGCCTCTACATCGCGCACTCCGCACCGAAGGGCACCCGTGAACAAGACCGCGTCGCTCCTGGCCGCGACGGTGCTGGTGACCTTCGCCCTCGCCGCCGCAGCCCCACCCGCCACCGCCGCCACCGCTGCGCCCGCCCCCGCCAACGCGCACCGGATCGGTGCGGAAGCGGCCGATGACGCCGGGGGCGCGACGACCTGGTCGATCGAGCCGGCAGCCGCCGACGGCCCGAACTCCCGGGTGTCGCTGCGGCACACCCTCGACCCGGGCTCCAGCGCCCAGGACTTCGTCACGGTCACCAATTTCAGCGCGCAGGCGGCCTCGTTCGGCGTCTACGCGAGCGACGGGATCATCTCGGACAGCGGCGATTTCGACCTGCTCCCTCCCGAGCAGACGCCCAGCGACGGCGGCTCGTGGATCAGTGTGCAGGCGGTCGAGGGCTCCACCCCGCGCCCCGGCGGCGGACAGATCGTCACGCTGGACGCCGCAGCGGCCGTGACCATCCCGGTCACCATCAGCGTGCCGGCCGATGCCTCCCCCGGCGACCACCCGGCGGGCGTGGTCGCCGAGTTCGTGCAGGGCGCGGGCGACGCCGTGCAGATGACCAGCAGGGTCGGCGTGCGCGTGCACCTCAGGGTGGCGGGCGACGTCGTCGCCGCGATCACCCCCGAGGACGTGACGGCGACATGGCAGCCGTCGTGGAATCCGTTCGCCCCCGGCACCGTGCAGGTCGACTACTCGCTGGCCAATGACGGAAACGTCAGGCTCGGCGCCTCGACGGCCGTCGGCGTGGCCGGGGCCTTCGGGCTCGGCGCGACCGGCGCGACGGCGGAGACCCGCGAGATCCTGCCGGGCCGCAGCGCGGAGTCGAGCGTCGCGCTGACCGGCTGGCCGCTCGTGTTCGGGTGGGGGGAGGTCACCGTCACACCCCTCGTGGTGGGCGAGGACGACATCGCGGCCCCGGCCGACACGGCATCCACGACGTTCACCGTCTGGACCGTCCCCTGGGCGCAGCTCGCCCTCCTCGCCCTGCTGGTGCTCGCCTTCTTCGCGATCCGCGCGCAGCGCCGGCGCTCCCGCGTGCGCATGCAGGCGCGCATCGACGCGGCGGTGGCGAATGCGGTGGCAGCAGCGCCCACGACACCCGGCGCACCCGCTGCATCCGGCGCGTCCGCTGCGGCCACCGAGCCGCACGACAGCGCGGACCCCGCGCCGGCAGGTGCCGCGCGCGGCACCTCGGAGTGACCGTCCGTCGGGTCAGGAGCGGGTGCGGGGCCGCCCCGTCGAGTCGCGGATGGCCAGCTGCGGGGGCAGCTGCAGGTGCTGCGGCAGAGCGTCGCCCGCAGCGCCGTCGATGCGCTCCAGCAGCAGCGAGACCGCCGTCTCGCCGAACTGACGCAGGTCTGCGCCCACGCTGGTGAGCCGCGGCGAGGACGTCCCCGCGACGTAGGTGTTGTCGAACCCGACCAGGCTGATGTCGTCCGGCGCGCGCAGGCCCGACTCCGACCACTGCGCGAGCAGGCCCAGCGCGATCAGGTCGTTGTACGCGATGACGGCGGTGGGGGCACCGGCGAGCACATCGGATGCCGCCGCCCGCCCGCCCTCGGCGTCGGGCGCGTACCCCGAGACCTCCTGCAGCACGATGCCCTCGCGCTCGTCCGCCGCTTCGCGGATGGCGCGGGAGCGCCGGGATTGCGACCACGACGTCTCGGGCCCGCCGACGTAGGAGATCCGCCGGTGCCCGAGGTCCCAGAGGTGTCCGACCGCGGCGCGAGCCGCCGCCGTCTCGTCGAGCGTCACGGTCGGGGTCGCGTCGCCGGCCGCGCCGAGATCGCGGTTCACCAGCACGCAGGTGGCCTCGGAGGTGAAGTCGAGCAGCGCCTCATCGCTCAGCCGCGACGAGGCGAGGATGAAGCCGTCCGCCTGCGGGCGCAGCGCCGCGACCTCCTCGGCTTCGACGTCGGCGCGCTCGGTGGTGTCCACCACGACCAGGCCGTAGCCGCGCTCGCGCGAGATCGCCTGCGCGCCCTTGGTCAGCGACGAGAAGTAGGGGTTCTCGATGTCGGGCACGACCAGCGCGATCATCCCGGTGCGCCCGCGTCGAAGGCTCGCGGCCGCGCGGTTGGGGCGGTACCCCAGCGCGTCCACGGCGGCGAGCACCCGCTCGCGGGTGCCCTCGGAGACCCGATGCGGCTCACGAAGGGTGCGCGAGACGGTCGCGATCGAGACGCCGGAGCGGGCGGCGACGTCGTGTACGGTCACCAATCTTTGCCACCTTGCTTCTTCGAGGGGCCCTCACGCCCCGGATCGCCGGGGACCGGCTATGGACACTGTCCCACAACAGCTACGATAATAACGTTTACATAGCAAGGGAGTGCACCAATGACGGTGACGAGCACGACCGGTGTCGACGGACGCCCCTGGACCCTGCACCCGGACCGCGCGCTGCCCGCGCAGCCGGAGGTGCGAGCGGTCGCCCGGACGATCCTCGACGCCACGGCGCCCCTGCCGATCGTCTCGATGCACGGACACGTCGATGCCGGGATGCTCGCCGCGGACGCACCGTTCCGCGACCCCGCCCACCTTCTGGTCACACCCGACCACTACCTCGTGCGCATGCTGGTGTCGCAGGCCACGGCCCCGGGCGCCGTGCGCGATGCGGGCGTGCGCTCCGTCGCGGACCTCGGCGTCGGAGCCGACGGCGAGACCGATCCGCGGACCGTCTGGCGGCGGTTCTGCGCGGGGTGGAGCACCCTGCGCGGCACGCCCACCCGGTTCTGGCTGGAGCACGTGCTCGCCGAGGTGTTCGAGGCGCCGGCGGCCCCCTCGCCCGAGACCGCGGACGCGCTCTACGACCACATCGCCGACCGTCTCACGCAGCCGGAGTACCGGCCGCGCGCGCTGTTCGACCGCTTCAACATCGAGGTCCTCGCCACGACCGACGCCGCGGTCTCGCCGCTCGACGCCCATGCGCGCCTGGCCGCCGACGGCTGGGGCCGGCGGGTGATCCCCACCTTCCGCCCCGACACGCTCCTCGAGCCCGCACGCGAGGACTGGCGCGGCCAGCTCGATGAGCTGAGCGCGGTCAGCGGCATCGACGCGCACTCGTACGACGGGTACCTCGAAGCCCTCCGCGAGCGCCGCCGCGCCTTCGTCCGCGCCGGCGCCCGGGCCTCTGACCACGGTCACCTGAGCCCCGACACGACGCCGCTGCCCTCGGACGACGCGCGCCGGGTGTTCGACGCCGCGCGCGCCGGCGCGGCGACGCCGGCGGCATCCGCCGCCTTCACCGCGCACATGCTGTTCCAGATGGCCGAAATGGCCTCGGTGGATGGCCTGGTCATGCAGCTGCACCCGGGGGTCGTCCGCGACCACGACCGCGGCATCGCCGCACGCCACGGCCACGACATCGGCTACGACGTGCCGGTGGCCGCCGAGTTCACCCGGTCGCTGCGCCCCGTGCTCGAGGCGTTCGGGCACCACCCGGACTTCCGCATGATCGTCTTCACGGTGGACGAGACGGTGTACTCCCGCGAGCTCGCCCCGCTGGCCGGGGTGTACCCGGCGCTGCGCCTCGGAGCGCCGTGGTGGTTCCTCGACACCCCCGACGCCATCCGGCGGTTCCGCGAGGCGACGACCGACACCGCGGGGCTGCGCAACACCAGCGGCTTCGTCGACGACACCCGCGCGTTCTGCTCCATCCCCGCCAGGCACGACCTGTCGCGACGGGCGGAT